>ERZ780168.388-NODE-388-length-55205-cov-5.884442_pt1 | contig 55205 bp, 84 predicted proteins | sample MGYA00510981_ERZ780168 | MGnify/ENA primary metagenome ERZ780168 (study PRJEB29588, sample SAMEA2158769) | human gut metagenome | biome: human gut; feature: human-associated habitat; material: faeces | place: Denmark | collected 2008/2010 ...
TCTCCAGTTCCTTCGACTTTCCAGCGGTAGCGATAATGAATGCACCTCCAAACAAAATCCATAGTGTTGCAATATTTGGCATAGAAAACGCGGCCGCCCATATTCTGGACAGCCGCGCGAAATTTCACACAAAGCCGCAGCATTCGCAAAGGAATAAGCTGCTGTTTCGGGTATAGCCCGGGGACATTCTCCCGCAAGGCGAGCGCGGCACAGGCCGTAGCTGCTTTCTTTACCCGGCTATTCTACCACGCTTTATCTGCCCTGTCAAGCACTTTTTATGCGTTCTTTGGAAAATGATAAGTCAACCAATAATTTCAATAAAAATTCGCCCGAATTTTTGTGTATTTTAGCACAACACAAACAGGCCGTCAAGTTTTCCACTCTTGCAGCCTGCACAAACTGTTCAGTTTCACCACTCCCTATGCTCTCACTTTTCCTTTCTGGCTTTCGCCCGGCTCTCTTATGTTGTGGCGTCTTGTCTTCGCTTATGCCGTCAGTCCCAGTTCTCGCAGACACTCTCTAAACGCCGTTCCCGCGCTCTTGTACCCTAATATCCTACGCGGGTAACTATTGATCCAGCTTTCCGTGACTGCGATCTCCGCCGCCGTGACCTTTGAGAAGTCCGTCCCTTTCGGATGCCTGCGGCGGATCATTGCGTTGATGTTTTCGTTGCTCCCGCGCTCCCAAGAAGAATACGGGTGGCAGTAATACACTTTCGTCCTCTTGCTTTCGGTGATGCAGGACTGTTCCAGTTGATCCGCCAATGCGAACTCGCTGCCGTTGTCCACCGTGATACTTTTATAGATGATGCCGAATTTCTCTGCTCCCAGCTTCCGCTCCAATGCGTTGATAGCCCGCACCGTCGTTTCAGCGCGGCGGTTCGGGACCAGTATAATGTTCTCGTTTCTGGTCTTGCGTTCCGTCAGCACCAGCAGCGCCGCCGTGCTTTTCTTTTTGCCGGAGTACACCGTATCCATCTCCCAGTGTCCAAACTCTTCTCGGCTCTGGATTTCCTCCGGGCGCTTTTCGATGCTTTCTCCCGCAGGGGCACGGGCTGGATCTTTTACGCGCACCTTGCCGTACTTGTTCTTTCGCACTCCTTTTCTCGGCAGTTCTTCTTGTGTCAGGTTCAGGAAAATGCCTTTTTTGATGTAACTATATATAGTAGGCACCGAAATGTGCGTCTTGAACGTCTTGCCTTCCTCCTGTGCATATCCGTACACCGCTGCCGGGGAGCAGTCCTTATCTATAATGGTTCGCTCAATGTAGGCGGCAAGCTCATGGTCTTTGCCGATTTTCAGGTTCGGACCTTTTTCCCGCAGGTGTGCTTGGTATTTCTGCTCTGCAATGTCCGGGCTGTATGTCGGTATCAATTCCCATGTCGTGCCGTTCAGCCTGTCATAGCTGCCCCTTTTCAGTTCCCGGTATACCGTGGACGGGTCCACCCTCAATTTTTCTGCGATCTCTCGCGTCCTCATTCCCTCCTTCTTCCACTTTTCAATGCGGATTCTGTCCGTAAACGTCAAATGCTTGAACACTCTCACATTATTTTCCTCCTTTCTGCTATTGCGTTTCTTTTCGTATCAATCATAAAATATGCGGTACACCGTTGTCAATTTGCAAACTTTCCACACTTTGCACAGTTCCCTTGTGCAAAACTGCCATATAAACAAAAAATCCCCCACCAGCGGCCCGATAAAGGCTGCTGGTGGGGGATTTCACGTTACTTTGGCAGGAAGCTGAGTACCCGCCCGACATACCCTCCGATTGCGGCGGCTACTACCGCCCACCACAGTTTGTTTCCGAGCGCTCCGGGGGCTTTTTCAAGCGCTGCCAGCCTAGCATCTTGCGACTTGTTCTGTGCGGTCACAATTTCAAGGCTCTTGTTGGTCGATTCGAGTTGTTGGATCGTCAGCTTGATGTTCGTGTTCATGCCATTCACAGCATCCGTCAGCCTTTCAAGGTCATCCAGACGATGGGTGTTGCTTTTGCTTCGACTTTCAACATCAGTCAGACGATGTTCCAGCTCTTCATCCGTCATTTTTCCCGTCCTCCCCAAAGTGTGCTACGGTAGTTGTGGCAGCATTCTTCTTTTCCATGTAGGCTGCCAGCTTTTTCTTGCTGAATTTGAACACAACTTCCACGATCCAGTCAAGCGTGCGCTCGTTGATTGCCCAGTCCAGCCAGTCCGGCGTAAAGCCGCGCAGGGTCGCAATGACCCGCTTCTTCTTTTCTTCGCCCATCTTGCTGCCCACGATGTTCGTTTCTGCCCACTCGATCCACTCATAGACCGTCTTGGCGATAACCACACCGTAGCCCAGGCGTACCGCAAACAGCGCGGTGACGATCATGCCCACGACCATGAAGATAAACGACAGCCATGTAGGGAATGCCATAAGGAAAGATTTCATGATTTCCATAACGATACCTCCACTTGTTTCTGCTTACAGCGTCCAGCGGCTCTTTGCTTCGCGCACATCAACGTGCACCCAGCCCGCCGGACGGCCTTTCTTTACCGGGTAGCGTCCGATGCCGCCGGTGTTCTTCAGCAGCGTTTCCGCATAATCAGCCACAGCTTCCACACTTACGCCCTGCACACGGATGTCAGCAGCCTTGCCGTAGCAATGCTGGCTGTATGTAGCGCCCTTGACGTTCTTGTTGTGGGCGGCCGTGCGGAATGCGCTGGTGATGGTCAGCGGCTTCCCGAAATGGTCACGGATCTGCTGCAACAGCTTTACAAGATCCATGTCCACAAACACCGGGTCGCTGCCATCCTTACACCGGAACTCCTTCACGCTGAAGTTCTTGCTCAGCGCTTTGCTCCCGTCCTTCGCATAGGAATATGCTTTGATTGCCATTGTTCTGCTCGCCTCTTTCTTTTTTGATGATATAGAATTTCCCGTATGTCTGGTTCAGCTTGTGTTTCAGCGCCATGCACTCGCAATGGCTCAGAACGCCGCGGTAGCTGCCAATAGTGCGCTCCACGCTCTCGGCTGTGATCTCGCCCGCCTCATACTGTGCCAGCACCTGTGAAAGCCGCAGCTTGATGCCGCGTATCGTGGTGTGACGCGGGCGGCGGTGTGTCGGCCACACCCTCACGCCCACAAATTCCACGCCCTGTTTCAATGGCTGGATGCTGGTTTTATGGTTCAGAGCAAGATTCAGCTCCCTGCGCAGGAATGCGGCGATCTCGTCCCGGATGTGTGCAAGTTCCTGCTTGTCGTGCCCGATGATGATAATGTCGTCCATGTACCGGATGTACCAGTGGATGTGCAGCGTATGCTTCACATACTGGTCCAGAACATCGAGGTAGATATTGGCGAACATCTGACTGGTCAGGTTTCCGATTGGAACGCCGGTGTCCTCTAACCGGCACTCTGGCGGCACTTCGTCCGCGCTCATGCCCTCCGGCAACCCAAACTTCGTCTGGTCACTGTGCAGGATCACGCGGAACAGCCACATCATGCGCGGGTCTGCGATCTTCCTGTTCAGGATCTTCAGCAGTATCTCATGGTCTATCCGGTAGAAATACTTTGAAACGTCCAGTTTCAGCGTATAGGCCGGACCGCCTCGGTCTGCCTGCCGCATCCAGTATTGCAGTTGATCCAGCGCCGCGTGCGCCCCTTTGCCCTTGCGACACGCATAGCTGTCCGAAATAAAGCCTTTATCGAATATGGGAAATACAACTTGGTAGATACCCCACTGCACAACGCGGTCAGGGTAGTGCAGCGCCATAGCCATGCGCAGCACAGGCCGCCGGATCCAGAAGATCCGGTACGACCCTACCTTATAGGTCTGCTTGACCAGACGGTTTCCCAGAATGATGCAGTATTCTGCTTTGCGCTGCTCAAAGATCAGCACTTCATCCCGGTGCTTCTTTCCCTTGCTGGCGTGGTAGTGCGCCAGCATCAGGTTGTCGAAAGCCACCACCTGGACAAAGATGTTTTTGTATGTTTTCATTCACAGCCTTCCGCACCCGTGGCATATACGGCCACTCCCCACCATTCACCGGGCGGTGGGATATTCCGGCCATTCTCCCCGGTATACTGTCTGCCTTGATGCGAATACAAATTTTTCGCGCAGCGCTCCCCGGCGCTGCCGACGGATCCTGACCCCTTTTGCCCGCGTAATCCAGCCCATCTTTTCAGGCAAGCTGTGATTCATCTGGCGGGGAAAAGCGGAGCGCCGCCCAATGTTGCCGTTGGCGTTGGAACGCGCATTGTTCAGGTTCAGCTTGAACACGCCCGCGTTGGAAGTGTTGTTCCAGCTGCCGCCCCGGATCGGGATGCGTAAATGATGGTCAGGCCCCGGTTATGCAAAAAGGCAAGCAGCCCTATTTGGACTGCTTGCCCTCCACATACTTCATGTAATTGCCGATCATTCCGCCGATTGCCCCGGTATATTTGCTCCATGTTGCGTATTGGTGCATCGTGATGCAGGTGACAGGCTGCGGCGGGGCTTCCGGTGCTTGACCGTCCGCCCGCTTCTTGCGCTTTTTCTTCGGTTCTGTACCCTGCGGGTACAGTCTGGGGTTCGCCGCCTCGTCAAGATAATCCCGCAGATCCAGCAGCAGGGTATCGAACTCACGCAAGGTGTCGCGCTTGTAGTATTTCTTCTGGATCACGTTGCACAGGTGCAGCATATCGTACATCGTTTCCCGGATACGCTTTGCAAGGCCGTATTTTTCCACTCTCGGAAACTGCACCAGTATGGGGCTTCCGTAGTTTATCATGTCCTTCACCGCTTCTTTCAGGCGGTAGCCTCCGTTTGGCGTGTTCATCTGCTGCAACTTTTCGTTTTCAATACTGTTCATGTCATTTTCCCAGGCTCTGCAAAATATAGGGGGCGGCTATCGCCGCCCCATCGGTTTACTGTCGGTCGGTTTGCGGTTTGCCCCTCTTATCAGAGGGAACCCACAAAAGCGGAGCGCCGCCCAACGGCGCCGTTGGCGGCGGAACGCGCACTGTCCAGGCTCAGCCTGAACACGCCCGCGCCGGAAGTGCTGCTCCAGCCGCCGCCCCGGAGCGGGATGCGCTCGCCCTTGTTGATGGCCCACACGTCATCGCCGCCATAGTCACCGTTCGGCTCCTGCGGGTATACGCCGATGCCGTAAAGGATCTGCGGTACAGCAGACAGAGTGGTCGCCAGAGCATTAAAGCCCGTGCCGTGGCCGTCCTCGCTCTGCCCGGTCAGTGCATCGGTGACAAGGGTCCACTTATTGCCACGCCAGTCCAGCTTGATGGTGCCGGAGGAACCGGGTGCCACAAGGCTGCCGTCTGCGGCAATGGCTTTCCACAGGCTGCTTGCTGCGGACAGGTCTGCCGTGGCCAGTGCGGCATCATTGTGCTGGATGATCTGGATCTCGCCGTCCATCAGGCGCAGACCGGTAGCCCACTCCCACGCATTGCCGTTCAGGTCTGCAATGCCGGTCAGATCGTTGTTATGGTTCCAGCTCACCGGTCCAGAGCCGGTCAGGGTCAGGTTTACTTTGCCGCTGCTGTCGTAGTTGGCCGGGGTGCCCTTCTCCCATGCGTGCGCATGGTCAGCGCCGTAGTTGTTGTTGCCGCGGGGCATAAAGCCGTTGGCGCGGCACCACAGCTGGATAGCTGCGTACATGGCATTGGTAGCCAGCGTCCAGCCCTCACCCTTGCTGCGGCTCTGGCTCACCGCAGTATCAAAGTTCACATTGACCGCCGGGGTCTGCATGGGCAGGCTGCAGGGCACGCCGTTCACCAGCGTATCGTGATACTTGCCGATGCAGAAGTAGGGCTTCTCCACGCCGTCCAGCTTGAATGCGGGCAGCACGGTATCATCACCCACGCCCACGTCCTTGTAGGTCAGCTTATTGATGGGCACCACCACGCTGGGCAGGCCAAACTTATCCAGCAGGGCGGTGTTCTTGCCGCCAGAAATACCCTCAATGGCGGCCTTGAAGTCAGCAAAATTAGTCATAGTGTTTCGCTCCTTTCACTTAGTCGATGGCCCACAGGGTCAGGGTGCAGCGGGAAATATCGAACTTCACGGGGATCTTCGTGGTCTGCTCCACTTCGCCCTCGCCATCCATGGCCGGCACCTTTTCCACTTTCTCGGTGTAGGCGCGGGCGGGAATGTCGATCTGCGCTGCATAGGACAGATCATCATCGTTCTTGCCAATGGAGGTAGCCAGAGCACCATCCCAGTTGCGCACAACGTCAATGTGCACAGGCTCGTCTTTCTCGTACTTTGCCAGGTTCACCATGATCTCGTCATCACCCAGGAACAGCTTGGTGCCGACCACCTCATAGTCCAGCTTGGTGCCTTCGTTCTTCTCGATAACCTGAATCATAACTTAATACCCTCCGTTCATGTGGTTGTCACGGCAGACTTCGCAGGTCTTTGCGGCGATCATTTCCGCCTGCTCCCGCTGCTCTGCGCTGATGTGGCCCCGGCAGCCGAAACTTTCAGCCACCTGAGCTTCGTATGCGATGCGTTCATCGCTCTTCACGATCACATTTGCCATGGTCTTACTCCTTACTCCCCGGTGGGGGCCGTGCCATCTTCGTACTCCGGGGCGGGGATCATGCCGCCCTGGATCTCAACTTCCAGCGTCACTTCCTTGGCAACGCCGGTGTACTGCACCTTGAAGCCGTTGAGCAGCTTGTCCGTGATGATGACGTTGCCCGCCGTACCAGCCGGGTCGCCGTCAATCGCCACGCCGTTAGGCATCACGGCAGAAACAACACGGGTCGCAATGATGTAATCAGTGTTGTTGCGGGGCTGCTTCAGGGCGATGGTTTTCTTGCTGTTGTTGGCCGGATACTTTGCGCTGTTGTACAGGTAGATGGTGTGCATCTCGCCGGTCATGGCCTCGATATCCAGGCCGTGCTCTTTCAGCACACGGGTAGCCTCGGCCAGCAGCAGGCTGTTTTCCAGAATGCCACCCTCCATGTTGTTGAAGTTTGCAGCGCTCTGGGAGGTGCCGGTTTTCAGCACCTCGCCGTCCACTCTCTCATGGGTAATGGAACCGTCGGAATTGTTCGTTTCCTTGAAACGGTTCACGAACTGGGTCACTCTGTCCACCCAGTTTTTGAAATTGTACATAGGGTGTCCTCCTTATCCCTTTGCGTTCCTCTGGTCGGCGGTCTTGTCCGCGCTGTTGAAGTTCAGCGCAACACGCAGGAGTGCGCCTTCATCGTCAGCCTCGAACTCGACCTGCTCATTGCCTACCAGCGTCTTGGTGTACATGACCTGCTTGCTGGTGTCCAGCAGCGCAACCTCCGTCACGGTGCTGCCGGTGGAATCGCCGGGCGGGATCGTCATGAAGAACGCCAGACGGCCATCCTTCAAAGTCTCCACGCTGTCGATGGGCACCGTCTTGTAGGTGCTGCCCGCCTTATACCGGCCAAGCGCCACGCGGACTTTGGTGTAGTCCTTGTACAGACCCAGAGCGTAACTTGTCATTGCCATAGTCTTTTCACCTCCCTTCATTACTGCACAAACGGCTCTTCGCCGCTGCGCTTGCCCTTGAACTTGGTAACAGTGACCTCAACGTCCACGTCGAGTACCGGTTCATCCAGTACCGCCGGGATGCTGCTGGCACAGGTTTCTGTGCCCGCCATCGCTACTTCCATGTTGTGCACCTCCGTTTCCGTCTCAACTGTCACATCCGTATCGTAGATACCGGCTGTCGTCGTCCTGTCCGGGACAGTGCCAGCCGTTTCAACTTTGTACCTGGCAGACTGCTGCTCCGCTTCCACCGTAATGTCGGCTTCGCCCAGCGCCGCCTTGGTCGTGTTCTTCGGCCATGTGCCCGCCTGCAGGTTTTCGCTGGTGTAGGGCGTTTCCAACATCGCCGCGGTGCTTTCCGTTTCCACGTTCAGATCTGCATCCATGATTCCGGCATGGGTCGTCCGGTACGGGATCGTGCCCGCTGTTTCCACCCGGAACGCATTTGCGCTTCCTTCCGTTTCCACTTCAAGTTCTCCATCTGCAATGCCCGCATGGGTCGTTGTTCTCGGCCATGTGCCGGCATACATCGTCTCGCTTGCGTAGGGCACCCGGTAGACCAGCGAGGAAAACTCACACTCTATCTCAAGCCCTGCCTGCACTTGCAGGTAAAGGCTGTCCAGATGGGCGGTCATGCGTTTGTAGATGTTCACGCTTCGCCGGATCTCCCGGCGCTTCACCGGAATGAGTGCTCCGTCCACAGAGCAGATCACGCGGAAATGACCGGGTGTACCGCCGTAGTCGTACCACTGTTCTATCTCCGACCGGGGATAGATTGCGGATATTGCTTTCAGGGTCGCCCAGTCCGTGCCGTAGTAGCGCCGGACTTCCAGCGCCGTCTTGATGATGCTGCGCTTGGCTTCCAGCGGATAATTGGAATCGTACCAGTCCACCTTGAACTGCACGGCCAGCACATCCAGAATCTCTTCCGGTTGCGAATCTATCTGCGTGTAGATATGGATCAGCTCTGCCGCTTCCATTTCCCGCTGGTGCCGTTCGCGGTACACCTTATCCATGATGCGGACCCACGGTTCATCCGCAACCGCCGGGGGCAAGCCCTCAATCAGTCCGGTTCCCCACAGATCAGTCATCTTCGATACCTCCGTAGGTGATCTTTTTGCTGTTCAGCTTCGCCACCTGCGTTTCCGTCACCTTGGTGTCAACAGGCCCCGTCAGTTTCGGACGCTTTGCCCCGGCTTCCCGCACCCGCATGATAAGTTCCGCCGGGTCGATGTCTCTGCCGATCTTCCTCTGCCATGTTTCATACGCCTGCACTGCCTTTTCCACATTCTCCTGAATGGTTACGGCGCTCTTGGTGTTGCTGGACGCGATGTAGTAGGTGAGGTTGATGTCATACGGCACTTCCTGCGGGGCATGGCAGAGCACCAGATCGCCCATCGGCTTCTTTACCGTGGTGAAATAGTCCTCCATACCCCGGCATTCTTCCTCTGTCGGCAGCCGTCCTCCATCCATCAGGAAGTAGATGTGGATCGTGTATCCTTCCTCACAGATGATCTTGGTGCCGGATACGTCGGTGCGCCAGCTTTCTGCGAAATACTCATAGGCATCTGCCGGTCCCGCAATGGAGAAGATAGACGGGGCGTAGTGGATGCGCCTGGTGAAAGAATCGTCGCCCTCCGTATCCGTTCCGCCGGTGCTGGTTGATGTGTTCTGGGCGGAGGCAATGTAGGGAATGGGGTCAACCAGCGTGTTGATCTCTCCGGCAATAATGCCGTCACTCCCGCTGCCCGCCTCGTCCGCCAGTACCTCCACATCAACCGACATCTCGCCCGCCGGGATCTCCGCGTACTTCGTGGTCTTGAAATACTGCTTTTCCCCGGTGCGCACCTGCGTGCCCTCCGGGATGCTGGTTGCGCTGGCTCTCACCGCAGACAGCGTAAACCGCACTACTGCCGTTGCCTTTCCCGCCTCCATGCGCTCCACGCCCACCATGGGTGCAAGGTTGTCCAGGTTCGGTCCGGTGCTTGTCGGCAGCAGCTCCGCTTTCAGGCAAGCCGTGCTGTACTCTATCGTATGGTGAGAACGATAAGCCAGCACCAGCAGCACCATCCGCGCTTCTGCGCACTGTGCCAGCGATACCTCGCCGTTGTACAGTTCCCTGTTGTATTTCTCAAACAAGGCTTTGCACTCGGCTGTCGCTTCTTCCAGAGTTTCCCCTCCATCAACGCTGATTTCGGGGATGTTTTCAAATTCTTTGATCTTAGACAAGTTCGTACACCACCTTCGGGGTTACTGCTCCGTGCAGCGCATCGTCCTCCACCCAGTCCACACGCACCACCCGTGCCCGCGGCTCAAAGGCTGCGGTCTTTTCCGTGATCTCTGCCACATAAAGACCCTTTGCCACCGCAAGCGGCTTGTCCAGGAACACGCCCGGATCTATGCCAAGCAAGCGGTCGCCTTCCAAGCTGCCCACAGGGGTGCAGTACAGCGTGCGGAGACAGCGTGCAACGTCCTGCGCTTCTTCCTGCGTCGCCCTGTCGTTGGACAGTTCAAGCATCGTACTGCTTATGTCGATCATGTGTACTCCTTTATGGTCAGGCTCACCATGCACTGCGTCAGCAGTCCATGTTTCAACACAACGTTCCAAGCTTCGCTTACATCGGTCACGCGGAAGCGGTTCTTGGAAACCGGCGCAAACCCGATAATCAGGTAATGCAGTTCTCCGCTTTCCACCATTTCTGCCAGCCGATTCTTCATCCTGCTTGGATTTACGCCAAGGCTGGAATCAAGCAGAATGTCGAATGTGTATTCCCGCAGCTTTGGGTTAAGGAACTCCGGCTTTGCTTTGCCTTTCAGCACTTCATGCTCGGCCCAGTTCGCACCGATTTTCCCTTTGAAGTTGGATGGGGTGAGCGTCCGCAGATGGCCTACGGAAAAGATTACATCGCCAAAAACTCCTACATACATTCCTGCACCTCCTTACAGCGGCGGAGTAGTCGGTTTTCCGAGGTTGCCGTTGTGCGTGTGCTTCACGAGCGACTTCCCGGAAACCGTCACATCCCCGCCGCCGCCCGTGATATTCACCGTGGCCGCGCTGGCCGTCAGTGTCGTTGCGCTCAACTTCAACTCGCCAGATGCCTTGATCTCGATGCCCGCCGGGGAATTCACCTTCACGCTTCCGCTTTCGCTGATGGTCACGGTAGTGCTGCCGATCTTGATTTCCAGGCTCTTGGCTTTCAGGATCTTCTTCCCGTCCACAAAGTCCAGCAGTTCCTTTGCACTCGCATCGAACTTCCGGTATGCCTTTCCATCCTCGTTGCTGTATTCCTTGCGGAATACCTTCTCCTTGCCCTCGACAGGTTTAATCTTCTCGTTCCAGATCGTGCCCAGAATCACAGCGTCCTCCGGGCTGTCGCCCGGATGCAGTACCACCACCAGATCGTCCACTTCCGGCATCCGATATTCCCGGTTTGAGAGCATCGGCACCATTTCCGTCACGGTATCGTCCCGGTCAGGGTACGTCACTTCACACAGACCATTTTCGTAGTCAATTGAACTTACATTTCCAAGCCGCACTTCGCTGCTCATGTGAAATCCCCCTTTTCCACTTTGCTGGCCTTGACCTGCGTTTTGTAACCGCTGGACGGCGAGAAAACGTGCTCCATCTCGTCAATGAAGTATTTTCCTGCCATTTTGCCGTAGCCCACCAGATTGATGCACTGCGCCGACGCACCCGCCGGGTAGCCCGGAATCGTGAAGCTGATGGTCGTTGCGCCGTGGTTGGCGTTCTTGATGGCCGCCACCAGCTTTGCCTTCGCATCCGCTTCGCTGTTCACCTTACTGGTGAGTTTAAGTTGACGTTCTTCTGTGCCCACCTTGACGTTGATGTTGATCTTTTTCTTTTTGTTGGTGTAGGTATACACGCCGCCCGTGTACGTCCCGGTCAGTTTGGTGTTCCACTTAAAACTACCCGGTTCGATGCACAGGGCATTCGGATTCAGCGGCTGCGCCTCTTCGTATACCGTCCAGGCCGCCGCTTTTTCCTTGTACTTTTCCCGGTCATACACCCACAGCTTCGATGCGTAGACCTTGATGACCAGGCCGTAATCTTTGCACAGGTCTTGCAGAAACGCACTGTCCGTAGCGTCCTGCTCCTTTGCATCAATGTCGTGGTCGTCGCCTTCAAACTTCAGTTCCAGCTTGTACCTCCCGGCAATGGCTTCTGCAATTTTCTTCACGCTGGTTTTCTTCCATGTGAATGTGCGATTGCGCTCGCTGAAGCTGCTGTCGTTCGGTTTCGCCACGCCGCCCATGGTCAGCGTGTCCGGTGCGCCGGAAAAATCGAGGTCATCCAGCACGAACGCGCCGCACTCTGCGCTGTAATCGCGGTTGTAGTTTCCGATACCGCCGATTTCCCAGTTTTTGACTACGATGGTCGGATAGAGCTTTACACCCTTCTCCGGCATCCATGCGTTCTTCCACTTGCTGTTGCGGGCGTTGACGGTAATGCTCATGCTGTCGCTCTGGGATGCAGCCACATCCGTGTAATGGAAACTCTCCACATCATTCTCGATCCGGTCTGTAATATCAGTTTTTTCGTATTCCAGCCGAATCGCCGCCTCGCGGCCTTTGGGTCTCACTGCTGTCAGCACCATCACGCACCCGCTTTCCAGGGCGGCAGGTCGCCGCTCTTTTCTTCAGGCAGTTCAGGTGTTGACAGCACAGTGCCGGAATCGAACCGGACAATGTGGATCAGTTCAGGGTTGTTCTGCATCAGCCAGTCGGCTTTCAGTTCACTTCCGTACACGTTCAGCGCAATCAGGTCCCATGTGTCGCCGGACTTCGTTGTGTAATCAAGTGCCATAGTTCTTGCGCCTCGTTTCATGTTCGTACTGTTCCATGTACTCGCAGAACTTCTCATAGCCTTCATCCAGCAGTTCGCGGAGTTCGTCCGCGCTCATGCCGCCATAGACCGTGAAGTTCGGTGCATAGACGTAGGTGTTGCCGGAGCTGCTGGTGTAGGTGCGCTGGTAGCTTGCGCTCCCGCCTCCGCCAGAGCCGCCGGAGCTTCCGCCAGAGGTTCCACCGCCGCCGATGGACGGCAGTTCCACCACGTTCTGCCGGGACGCCTGCAGGTCTGCCAGCATGGAAAGATCCTGCTCCGTCGTGCCCGTGCCGTAGACTGTCGGGAAGAAGTCTACGTTGCTCAGGTCGTAGTGGTCGGGGTTTGCGGCATATTCAAGCTGTGCTTTCTCTACGTCCGCTCCCCGGATGAACTGGATGACCTTCTGAGCATTTTCATTTGCAAGGATGGTCTGGGCACCAGTGACCACCTTGCCGATTCCGGTATTCACGTTCTGGACGATCTTGCTCTGGTCGTCCGTCACGGCAGGAGTCTGCACGGCCGCCAGTGCTTCCAAGCCATCCACCGCATAGTTTGCAAACTCCGTTACGCGGCTGAACGCCACGCCAGCGTCAGAACCCAGCACCATGCCCGCCGCAACGGACGGGAACATAGTTCCAAAACTCTGTGCGATCTGGTTAAACCGCTGCTGCCGCTGTGCCTTGCGGAAGTCGATCAGGTTTGTGCCTTCGTCCGTAAAGCCGCCATCGGCAAACATCTTCGGCTTTCTGCCGGGCAGTTCCAGCAGGTCGCCCAGACCAACGCCCAGCATCTTGCCAGCCGTCAGCCATGTATCCACGTTCTTCTCCCGGACACCGCGCCGGAAGCTGATGACCGCTTCCGTGCCGGCCTCGCCAGCGATGGACGGTCCCTTCGTCATGCCGCCGTTGGCAAACGCCGGTACAGACACGGGTGAGAGGTTGAAGCCGAAAGACTTGCCGCCAATGACCGGGACGGGGATGCCGAACAGTGTTTCCGGGATTTTAAGTTGGATCTTGTTCAGCGCTCCGATGATGAAGTTGACCGCCTTCACACCAACGGTAGCTATCTGCTTCAAAAATCCGATAACGCCCAAGATCACCGGCTCCACCACCGGCAACACCTTGCCCACAACGTCTACCGCCACCTTGATGGCATTGACCAGCGTGGTACCCACCAGGCTTACCACCGTGGACAGCAGCGGTATAACCGCCGGGATGCCCTCATTGATGACAAACCCGAATATCTCCGTCAGCACCGGCTTGATGTGGTTCGTACCCAGATCCACGATCTGGGAGAACACACCGACAAAGGACTGGACCAGCGGCATTACCGTCTGGATAGCCGGGGTCATTGCGCCAAACACATCGCCCAGGTTCAGCCCTCCGATGCTGAAACCGGATAGCTTTTCCTGAATGCTCTGCAAGCCCTCCGGTGTGGAGAGTTGCCCAAACACCTGTTTTGCCAGATCTCCGATGCCCGTGATTTTGCCGGTAAACTTGTCGAATACGGCAAGGCCGCCTTCACCAAATACCATGCCGACAATGTTGCGGACATCCTCAAAGTGATCTCCCAGTATGGAAACCACGGCAACCATCGTGCCCAGACTTGTAATAGCCGGTCCGAACATACCAAGTAACGACATAAAGCCGCCACCCAGCTTCGCAGCCACCGGGCCAACGGTAGAACCCAGCACGTTCAGCCCCGCGCCAGCGAACTGACCAACGTTTTTGATCGTGCCGATTGCGCCGCCTGCCAGCTTTGTTGCGCCGCCGACCACCTTGTTTTTGGCATTCGCCAAAATTGCGGGGCCTTTCGTTTGGCTAAAGATGTACCCCATCTGTGCAAGAGCGTCCTGTCCGTTCATGCCGACCGTGCTGGTTGCCATTCGCCAGAGTGCCCTTCCTCTGCCTGGCTGCACAATGCCTGTTTTTGCAAGGATTCCTACTCCGGCCTTTCCGATGTTTCCGAGTGCAGACTTCCCAAGACCGCCCATCGTAGACAAGGTTGCTCCGCCAAAGGACTTCATGCCGGCAAAGATGCCGGGGAAGTTGATACCCTGCGGCCCCGCTATGCCGGACAGGATCTGCTTTGCAACGCCGCCCGCCTTTACGAATCCGCTACCGATGGCCGTGTTTCCCAGTGCGCTTATAGCGCTGCCTACGCCCGTGACGTACTTTCCGGGGCCGGAGTTTTTCAACACGCCCAGCAGGCCGCCGTTCGTGCTGGCTTCCAGAACGTCATTTACAAAGCCGGTCTGTCCCTTCTTGGTTCCGCTGCGCAGCCCCTTGAAGTTCTTCATTGTTGCCCAGATGCCCACGCCAGCGCCGTCCAGCGTCTGCCCGATCTTGCCCAGGCGCGTTGCTGGCTGCTGTGCTCCAATGCCAGCCATCTGTGCACCGTATTTTGCGTTTTCCGCGAACATTCCGGCATTCGACCCAGCAAACGCCGCGCCGCTCACCGTTTTCTGAATCAGGCTCGTGGGGGTCAATGCGCCCAGCAGGTTTCTGACTGTGATGCCGCCAAACGTTCCGCCGGGCGCTCCGCTCGGCTTTCCTCCGATCACGATGTTGCCCACCGTGTTCATCAGGGAGGTTCCGGCGCTGTATGCCGTGGGCGCAAGGCTCATGGCTCCGAACGCCGCAGTAATGGCCGTAATGGCTCCCGCCACCTGCGGCCCATGCTCCGCCGTGTAGTCAATGCCTTTCTGGATCCATGGCAACGCCGCCTGTGCCGCATTGCCGACACCCAGCAGGGCAGAGTGTAGCATCGGTAGGATACCGTTCACGATGTTGGACAGGTCTGGCAGATTTTCGGTAATGCCGTTTGTAATATCAATCCACATGGAAGCCAGTTCTTTCTTTGCCGGAAGGAACTGCTTTCCCACGTTGATAAGCAAACGGTCGGTTGCGTTGCTTGCCATCTGGTCTACGGCTTTGCCCGTGTCCAGTTTGACAAGCAATTCTTTCTCCATACTGTTGGTGTACAGATCCGAATTGTTTGTCATTGCAAGCGCGTCTTGGAAAACCTGCGGGTTCTCCACGATCTTAGAAACGCCCTCAATGGCCCACTGTCCGAACAGGGTCTTGATGGTTGCAGTCTGCTGGTACTTGTCCTGCTTCGAGATTGCATCGAACACCTTTGTCAAGGTGAGTGCTGCACCATCTTCACCGTTCGGCCCGGTAGACTGCATATCCTTTGCGATCTGCACCGGGTCAAAGCCCAGCTTGTTCCATGCGCCCACCTGCGCATCCGTTGCGCTGTTGCCCAGGGTGATGTTCGTAAACACGCGGTTCAGGCTCGTGCCTGCTTTTCCCTCGTCAACGCCCATAGCCAGCATGGTAGCTGCCAGTGCAGAAGTCGTATGCAGGTCAGTGCCAGCCGTTTGGCCGACACCGCCGGAGGTGTTCACCACATTTGCGATTTCCGCTGCTGTGGTAGCCATGTGACCGCCCAGGTAGTTGATAGAATCCGCCACATCGGTTATCTGGGTGCGCGTCTTTCCGAAAGCCGTTTCCCATTTTGCCATGTAGTCAGCCGCAGATTTTGCATCAATGTCCCACGCAGCGGCCATTTTGGCGGTATCGTACAGATAACTCTTCTCGCCGGTCTGCTGGTTGTCCAGGAAGATTTCATCATAGTTCTTACCGGACTGTCCCAGCGATGCGGCGATCTGTGCCATCTCGTCCCGCTGGATCGGAACCTGCGTTGTCATTTTGAGGATTGCGTCCTCCATGACTGCCCGTTTTTCCAGGTCGATGCTGCCGTCATCGTTCATGATGCCGCCAACGTACTTGACCGCATCCGCCGCTTGAGCCTGATATTCCTCCGCCATGTCGGTGGCTTTCTTGGTCATGAGAGCAGCAGAGGCGGTGAGCGTTGTCATGATGCCCAGTCCGGCCTTTCCGATCACGCCCAGAGTGTTTGCCACCGCATTTCCCAGTGACTTTGTCCCTGTCAAAGCATTCGTCAGATCTCCGGTCAATCCCTTCGTCTGCTTTATCGCCGTGACAAGGGACGGGTCCACCTTGCCCATGATGCGGATACTAAGGTCTAATGCTCCGTTTCCCGCCATACGTCCGCCACCTCGTTACACAGATTCACCAGTTCCCACCGGGGCAGGTGCAGCAAATCAGTTATGTTGGAATGCGTAGCAATGGACAGTTGGATAGCAGCCTTCCTAAGTCCTTTTGCCCCGCCCTTTACTCGAAAAAATCAGCGTTCACAGCATCACGCAGCTTTACTGCCTCGCTCAGCGGCAGACCGGCAAAGAAATCCACCGGATAGCCGGTGCCCATGCTTGCGATGATGCAGCAGTACAGATAGTTGCGGTGAGTGTTCACCAGCGCAAAGCCGCCTGCCACCATGCGATTTTCTGCGGTAGATTCGCTCATGGTGTTCAGCTCGCCTACGCCGGACAGGTCAACGCCGTCAAATGTCTGGCCTTTCAGCTCGGCTTTCTCGCTGCCCTCGTAGGTATAAGGAGCTGCAAACTTCAGGGCGTGAGATTCCAGCTGCTTTTTGATTTCATCCGCCTTTTCGCTGTTGTCCATGCTCTTGATGATTGCTGCCTGCACTTTCTTGATTTTGCCACGAGGCATGAGCTTGAAGAACTCCACAGACTTTCCGGTAGCCTTGACGGCCATTTCTTGTGCAAAAGCAGTGGACATCTCCATCACAGACATTGCAACCATTTCATTGCCAATGTTCTTCTGAACATCAATCAGGTCCTGCACGGTCATCTTCTCCATGCCGGACAGATCCAGACTGTCGTACTCCTTGCCCTCAAACTTGTAGGGCTTGTCGAACTTCACAATATTCTCCATCGCTGTTTCCTTTCACGTTAAAAAGAATCAGCCGCCCCACCCTTGGGACGGCTGACTTCATCATGTATCAGGCTTTAGATCAGGGCGTTGATCTCGGCACGCATATCCTCGCCATCCACATAGTAGCGGCCTGCAAACTTATCAATGTCGATGACAGTCTGGCCGTCAACCTCCATCAGGTAGCGGGTCACTTCCAGCGTGGTGCTGCTGCTCATGGTGTCAGCGCGCTTCAGCTTGCCGGGATCCAGTTCCTTGGGGCGGCCGCCCAGAACAACGCGCAGACCCTTGTAGGTGTAGCCGCCGTTCTTGTTGTCGTTCTGCATAGCAGCACGCAGGGTGATCTGGATGTTCTTGTTGGGGTTCATCATCTTGGTTGCGTAGCTGTACATGGTGTTCCAGTTCAGCGTAGCCTCCATGCTCTCAAACTGGCCGGGTACGGGAGAATCCACATCGCCCGCAATGCCCATGCCGTTCACGGTCGTGGTCTTGTTCTTGATCTTGGGCAGGGTAACTTCATCTGCCAGACCGATCAGAAGATCATCCTCGGTGTAGACGTTGTAGTCATTGATGACCTGGGGAACCAGATCACTGGAAATATTCAGAGCCATATTTCATCCTCCTTGACCTTACAGAGACAGGGCAGAAGCCAGTGCGCCGGCCTCATACTCCATGGTGTTGTTGATCTGCTTGAACGGCGGGAATGGAGTGCAATACTGGTAGAAGCTGTAATGGCCTGCCACCAGCTCTGCGGCGGTGTTGCGGTCAGGGTCCGCCTTCATGCTGTAGCTGGCGCAGACCTCGGTGGAAACATACACGCTGCCCTTCATGTTCTCGCTGTCGATGATGGACTGCAGGCGCTTCTTGTTCATGGGCTTGTCCAGCTTGCTCTGGTTGCTCAGAACAAACTGCGTCCAGGTATGGTTGAAGAAGCGGCGGACGCAGAGGAAAGCGTCCTTCGGGTCGGTGTTCTTCGGGTAACAGCAGGTCTCATTGCCCCAGACTACAAAGTCGCCGGAGCGGATGAAGGTTGCCACGCCCTGCTCGTTCAGAACGTTGCCCTGTTCCTGATCCATCAGCACTTCCGTGCCATCTTCCAGGCAAGCTGCGGAGATGGGCACACTCACGTTGGACGGGCTGGCGTTCGGGCAGTCGTTGTACAGACTGTCGTTGTACACGGTGGCCGCTGCCGCCAGAGCACTGCCGCTGTAAATTGCGGTGCCGATCTTGCCGTACAGCCACAGGGCGTATGCCTCGCGGGAGGTAGCGCCCTGCTTCACCTTCTGCCCGGCCACATCGGTGTACTTCTTTGCGCCGGTGGCGCTGCTGTCGATGTCGATGTAGCAGACCGCATCGAATACGCCATTGATCTTGCGGCACTTAGCCTGCATGGCAGCGCACACCAGAGGATCCTTGGAGAAGCGGGGTGCCAGGATGATGCCGGGCACCATGCCCAGCTTCGGGAATACCTGACGCACGACTTCCAGACCGGTTTCCGCACCAGTGGAAGCGCTCACGCCGCCGACAATATCGGCCGCCGTCACCTTGGTTGGGTCCAGAATGGAACCAGTCACGGTCAGCGTGGTGGCACCATCGCCCTTACCACCAGTAACCAGCGCAATGTTCACGGTGCCGTCATCGTTGAAGCTGGCGGTGTAGTCCTCATTTGCCACCAGTGCAGTGGTTTCCTTCTTCACCACCAGAGCGCCCAGCAGGATGCCGGTTTCCTCGATCTTGGCGACGCCATCATTCACCTGCACGCTCTTGGTTTTCATCTCCGTGGTGTGCTTTGCAGGGTCCAGAACGTTAATCAGGACGACGGGAGCAACGCCCATCACCTGAAAGCTGGCGCTGATTGCATCGCACAGGGTATACTTTGCGAAATCGTCAGAGTGGCCGACTGCGGCCGCCTCTTTGAAGGTATTCGCCAGCAGCGGAGTGTTTACCGCTGCTGCAGGGTCAGCCAGCAGGTTGACCGGGGCGGTGCCCACGATGACCTGAAGGCCAGAGTTGACCGATACCGGCGCGGAAACGCTGGTTGCGGCCTCGGTTTTGTTAAAACCATGAGAAATAGCCATTTGTCATATCCTCCTTACTTCATCAGGTCGGCGGCCTTCTTGTAGAGAATGTTCTCTCTGGTGCCGTCCTGTTCGATCTTCACGCGCATTTCTGCGAGCTTGTCCAGCGGAACGATCAGCGCCTTCAGGAACGGCACCTGCTCCACTTTTTCTTTCAGCTTTTCGGGCAGGCCATCCACGAATACGGTGTACTGCGGGGCAATGCCCTTGACGGTCGGCCCACAGTACGCCGCAGCGCCGGTGGTTTCCGTCACAGGCTGCGCTTCCTTCGCAGCCTCGGTTTTCTTTTCGGTCTTTTCGATGCTCATATCAAAGCCTCCACTTCTTCGTTTTTCAGGGTGTTGGGTGTTTCGCAGATCAGGTTGACGATGCCCCAGTAGTAGAAGTCCATGTCATCATCCGAAAGCTCCCATTTGCGGGGATATCCCACTTTGAAAGCCTCGCCAAACACAGGCTTCCGCTTGAAGTGCTGCATGATGGCTTCGATGATGTTTCCGGTGTCCTCATATCCCTGCCGGTCCGTTTCCGGGTCATAACAGCAGATGATAAGCTGCAAAAGGACCAATTGCGGATCCTTTTCGTTCACCACCTCGCCGCTCGTTCTTGATACGATGATGCACGGGAAGTTGGATCTATTGGTATCCACATCGTCGTCATCATCGGTCGGGGACGGGATAAACTGCTTGAAGATCTTCAGCGACTTTTCGCTCTCCTGTCCCTTGAACTTCATATCCCGGAACAGTTCCTTCAGCTCGTCAATCATGGCCTGCTGGCACATTTCGCTGGTATAGCCGGTGATTTTTTCGGCCATATCAGATCACACCCTTTCGTTTTGCACTGGCGATCAGTTGCCGGACGCGCCGTTCGGTGTTGTCCTGCAGCATCTGTTCTACGGTCTGTTCCTGCATCTCCCACACTGTATGGTGCATTGCAGAGCCGGAAGGGCTGGACAGTGTTGCCAGCTTCTCGTTCGGCTTCCAGCGTTTCTTGCCGCTCTCCGTGTAGTCCTTATCCGCAGGTACTCCGAGTTGACGTTGTACCATGCCGATGTGCTTCGACTTGAACTGTACCAAGAAGCCCTTGCTCTTATCGCTGGTGCCGCCCAGAGCAATCATCGGACTGCCTTTCAGGACGCGCGCCCAAAAAACGGGCGGCGCATTGCGGACAGACGGACCCATGAAGGGCTTTGTGGGGCTGGTTCTGAAATAGCCCAGGTCTGCCCGGAATGCACCGGGGTCGTTCTTCATAATAGCAAGGATAGCGGTAGGCCGCCGGTTGGTGGCCTTCTGGCGCTGGCGCAGATCTTCGATCATGCGTCTACCCGCCGCGTTCAGGTCGTAGCGCTTCTTCACTTCGGTCAGCATCAGCTTGCGCGTCTGCCGCGCCGTGGTGTTTACGGCCACCTTCAACGCCGCCGGGGTTTTGTTCCCCAGTACGCCAAGAGCGCGGGTCACTTCCGCGTCATCAACGGAGACCGTCAGACTGGAAGCGTCATAGTTGGTATGGAAGTACGCCAACTTACCTCACCCTTTCCAGTTCCATGCGATACATACCCGCTTTCAGGGAGCAGGATTTGATGTTGTAGATCCGTTTCTTGTCCAAGGTGATCTGCTTGCCGCTTTTCGGCATGGGGCCGTAGTCTTTCTGCTTCACAAAAAGCAGCAGGTCGGCCTTGTACATTCCCTGGTCAAAGGACTGCTTTGCTCCGCCTTCCCAGTGCGCCGGGCGTTCAAGTACGCCGGGGTGCTGTGTGATGCAGAGCATCAGCTTATCATCTATGTACCGTTCTTCCGCAAACTCATTCGGGTTGAAGATTACGTTCTGCACATCCTGTGCAACGCAGTCTTTGAACGTAGGAAACGGTTTCGGGGTTTCCGGTGTGCCGTAGTTCTGGTCAACGTCCAGCATATCCGTGCTCCTTCCCGTATCAGCAGACGGTAGCAACCAGCCAGCTATCCACCTTGTCGGGGATCAGCAGCGGGTGGGTCTGCAGTTCCAGGAAGCGGCGGTCGGGACGGTGCTCCACATAAGCACGCAGCAGGCGGGTGGTCTCGGCAGTGTGCCACACCTTGTCATCATCCAGATAGGTGCACAGGCCGTAGGCACGCATGAAGTTTGCGTTGCTGGGGATCATCAGCACCACGTTATCCGGGATCAGGGGCTTGGTCTCGCCGGTTTCCTCGTCCAGATACACTTCGTCATAGCCGTAGATGTCCACGCCGGGCAGGTTCAGGTGGCCGTAGTAGGTCAGGCCGCCTTCCAGCTCCTTGGGTGCCATAGCACCAATGTCAAACCGGCGCTTGTCCATCAGATCCAGAACCTTACTGTCTGCCATAAAGGTGTCGGAGGCCTTCTTGCCCATAATGACCATATCTGCATTCGCAAAGCCGTTGCGGCTCACCTGCTGCTTCCATTCGCGCAGATTGCCCAGAGTATCGGCAGCAGACTTGCCCCACTGCTTCGTGCCTTCCAGATTGATCTTGTTGGTGAAGCCAAAGTCGATGACTTCATCCACGCCCTTGCCCTTCACCTTCAGCTGACCGGTGGTAAGTACCTGCGCTGCCATCCACTCTTCGCGGCGGGTGGTCATGTCGTTCAGCTTGTTGTATTCCTCAGCCAGCTTTTCCGCTGCGCGGTCAGCAGGGGTGCGGCCGGAGTAGATATCCTCGCCGGGCAGGCGCTTCATGAACAGGTCTGCGGTGGTGACGGTTGCCGGGTTGATAAGGGGCGGGGCATAGGATTTGGTTTCGTAGCCCTCGTTCTGCACGATCTCTCCGCCGACCATGGGATGGACGAAAGCGGCCATCTTGCGGTTGCCCTTGACGATATCAATGTCAACGCGCTCGGTGGAGAACGTCTTTACGTTGGAGAAGAACCGATCACGCAGGAAGGTGCGGATCGGGGGTGCGGTGTGCACAGCCTCGGCCAGATACCGCGGCTCATAAACGTTGATTTCGTTTGCCATTTTTTGTTTCCTCCTATCACTTCAGGAAAATGCCCAGATTGCGCAGAGGAACTTCAACGTCGTCCACGCTCACGTTATTGGGCAGCACCAGACCGTCAGCAAAGAACTCGCCGGTCAGATAGACCGGCACTTCCTTGTTTGCGTCTGCGCTGTCAGCAGTAATGCCGTACAGTCCGGTCAGGACTGCCGTGCCTGCGCTTGCCGGTGCCGCAATAGGCTTCACCTTGCCGTCTGCAATCAGCACGGGGGCGTGTGCCTCCACAGCTTCGCTTGCGGTCTTGGTTGCCTTTGCGATACCAATGTCCACGCCAGCAATGAAATGCTTCGGCGCGGTGCTGAAATCTTTTCTTGCAAGATCCATGCTCATGGTTCTTTCCTCCTTACTTCACACCGTTTGCCTTGCGAATCGCGGCCAGGAAAACGTTTGCTTCCGCGTCCTTCGGATCCGGGTCAGCGGGCGGCGGATTGGTGATGTTGTTCGCGCCGGAAGTCTGGGCGTTGGCCTTTGTCTTGTCCAGATAATCCTTGCTCTGCTTCTGCTGCTTTGCCTTCATGCTGGCAATGACGGCCTTCGCAAAGGATGCGGAATCAATGGGCTTCACAAACTTCGCCTCATTCGCTTCATCCTCCGCGCCGGGCAGAGTGGCGTTTTCGATCTCCTGAATGCGGGTGCGCTCGGCATTGATAGCCTCGGCCTCGATCTTGGCTACCATATCCGGGCACGCCTTGCGGAGATCGTCCACGGTCTTGATGTCCTTAATGTCCATGTCTGTTACCTCCCCATGGGTTTTGTTCCCCGACTGATCCGCCGGGGGTGTATTTTCAGGCTGGGCCGTGGTCTTGTCCACCACCCGGCTTCTGACAAAGTTCGGTGCTTTGTTGAACGGGGTGTTCATGCTGATGCTGTTGACGAACAGGATGCCGTTGCGGTTCTCCACAACAGAATCGTCCGCTTCGTCGTCCACCTCGTCCACAAAGCCCTTCTCCTTGGCTTCCGTTGCCGTCCACCAATTCGTTTCATCCATCCACTTGGCGCATTCGTCCTCGGTCTTACCGGACTTCTTGGCATACAGAGTGATGATGCTGCTGCGGATGGTTTCCAGCGCTTTCAGGCAGTTGTTGAGATCTTCTGCGGTTAGGTAATCGCAGACGCCCATGCTGACCGGATGCACCATGTAGCTGCCGTCCGCCGCCGCCACCACCTTGTCTGCGTGGCAGGCAACAATGGTTGCCGCGCTGGCGCACAGGCCGTCGATGTGGGCGGTCACAGTGGCTGCGTTGCGTTCCAGCATATTGCCAATGGCCTGTGCTGCAAACACATCACCACCACCGGAGTTGATGTACACGGTGATTTCCTTCACATCGCCCAGGGCGGCAAGGTCATCCGCAAACCGTTTCGGGGTCGCGGCATCTTCCCACCAGCTGCGCTCGGAAATATCGCCGTAAAGCAGAAGTTCCGCTTTCTGGTCATCGTCAGCCAGATTGCGGAACTGCCAAAACTTATCATTTGTCATCTTCTGGTTCGTCTGGGAATTGGGTTTGCTCATTTAGCCCTGCCTCCTTCATTTTTTCCATTTCACTCTTGCGCTGCCGGACGTTTGCCCGCCAGCTTCCGCCGGTCATCTGTGCAGTTTCCTGCTCATTGGTGCTGATGCCCTGCTGAACGCGCAGAATCGCCGCCTCGATCTCTTTCTTGGCATCCAGATTGGTGCGTGCAGGACCATTCCATGTGCAGCCCATGTAGGCTTTCGCCACAGCCGGGTCGTCAAAGAAGCCGGGTGCATTGATGCGCCCACGGGCTACTGCTTCGGCAAACCATTTCTCGTAGGCCGGCTGGCAGAAGTCCGCTGCAAAGCTATCCCGCAGCACGCCGCAGGTGCGCCAAAACTCGTTCAGTGCGCCGCGGCTTGCAGAGTAGTTGGAACTGAATTTCTTGTAAAGCACCTCACTGGGAATCTCTACGCCGGTCGCTACCTGATTTGACATGGCCGTCATGAAGCCGTCGTAGGTTGTGGTCGGGTGCTTCGGGTCGAATACGCTCGTATCCTCTCCCGGTGCAAGGTCGAACACCGCGCTCGGCGCAAGGTCGATACCCAGTTCATCGGGCGGGGTGTTCGGGTCCTCCGCCTTATCTGCCGGTTCCTCGCCGAACGGTGCCTGACTGGTCGGGTTTTCATGCTTGATAAACAGCGTGATGGACGATGCCACGATAGCCGCCGCCAGCTCTGCTTCTGTGTATCTGCCCATCTGTTTCAGCGTGGGCAGCACCGGGGCCAGCAAGGGCACGCCACGCCGCTGCCCGGCACGCTCCCTCTGTGTTACGCACAGGATGTTCGGTTCTCCCGTTTCGGGGTCGCGGGCTTCTACCCGCGTCCATGTCAGCGGCACCGTGCTGTCGTAAGCCAGCGGATGCCGACTTGCTATCCAGTACGCCACCACCGCGCCGTCCCGGTTTGTTTCCACGCCCTGCACGATCTGGAACACGTCATGCTTGTCTATCGTGCAGGGTGCCATTATGTCCGTGCGGTCAGGGCTGCAAATCAGATCGGCCTCGATCAGGCGCAGCCGCAGAGCATACGGCCAGTGCGGATGTTCGCTGAACTGCACCGCCGCAAACACATCGCCGTTCATCAGGAAACTGGTGAACGCCAGCGTCTGCAGCCGCCAGAAGTTGTCCATGCCGGCAGCATCGCAAAGGGTGCTGTCCGCCCAAAGTTCAAATTCGCGGACTATCTGCGCCTGCAATCTGTCTGCCTGTTCCTCGTTCAAGTGCAGATAGTCCGCATCCACCTGCGGGGTCGGCACAAGGCCGCTGCCCACCACGTTGGTGCGCAGGGTCTTGATGGCACCCGTTGCCAGAGGGATGCCCATATAAGCATCCCGGCTCCGTTTGCGCAGAATATCAAGATTATCTTCGATATCCTCTTTTGCGCTGCCGCCGCCAACGTGCCAGCTGCGCATAGCGCGGGAAATGCGGCTCGCGCCGTAGTTCCCGTAGCCGGTGCCGTTGTTCATGACGGACAGTGCAGCGCGTGCCACAGCGCGGCGATACCCTTTTTCAGGGCTGATTGTCGCAATGGCCTTGTCCAGAATATTTGCCATGTAGTCCACCGTCCTTACACATCATGCGGCGAGAAGTGGTAGATTCGGTTTCTGCCCCGGCCTTTTTCTTCTGCTTCCGCTTCGGCTACTTTCTTTTCCCAGAAGATGATGCTCTCCCGGATCTGTTTCAGGCTGGCACGGGTCAGCATCATCTGCTCGATCTGGTAACTTTGCCCTGTCGAGACAGCAGCTTCCGCTTCCAGCCACATATCAAGGTGCCGCTGTGCATCTTCTTTTGAAATGATCGGCATTGTTTAGATACCTCCTGATCTTCTTCTGCGGTACTGGCGCGGTGCGGTCTGGCGGGGCGCTTCCTCGCCGGGGATCTCCAAACCGGGGGGATTGCTGATTTCCAGCGCCGCCGTTGCGTAATTCCGAACGTCAAACGCTTCGTTACGTTTCTGCGCCGGGTCTTTCAGTTCCCACCGCTCCACCTTGCGGCCAGACTTCCAGCGTGTGACCTTGTGTTCCGCAGTAAGCATCTTGAAATAGTTTTCGTCATACCCGGCATCCTCTGCCGCCGGAAAGTGGCAGTAGTTCGGGCCTTTGATAAGCACCTTCAGCCGGGCAAGGACATGGTTTTTGCCGGTATCAACGCCCAGCGTGAACAGCTCACCGCCCACGCGGTTGTTCTTCGTGGGGTTGCGCAGGTAGGGTACGTCCATACCGCCACGGCCTTTGATGGGCCAGATGTGCCGTTCCTCGCGCTCTTTGCAGAAGCGGATGACCTGATCCGGGAAGTGGCCGCCGCTGTCCATGCAGACGCACCGCAGTGACAGTTCCGTGCCGTCCTTCTTTTTCCAAGTCTTTGATAGGAAATCGTCCAGATCTGCCCAGACCTGCCCGCGTTTCAGGTCGCCGTAGATGCGCTGATACCGGATGCCCCAGCTTTCCTTGCCGATGCCCCAGCCCACGACTTCCGCCTCAAAGCGGTTGTCCTGCGTATCGACACCGGCCGTCAGGTACACCACGCCGTCCGGCACCTCGGCCTCGTAGAACTCGCGGCGATCCAGCAGGTTGTTTGCCTCTACCGTTTCGCCCGGTTCCTCCCACGGCAAGCCAAGGTCGGTGTTTACGAACACCTGCATCTTTTCATAGTCGCCGCGCTTCGCGTCCATATCCGCCGCTATGAAGTCCTCCACGATCTTGTCCCACCCGCAAAGGGTAGAGCCTATCTTGTTCATGTGAAAGCCTCTCACGGGGCGCTCTGGGTGCTCTGCGTGCCATTTACCTTTCAGGCTGTTCTTCTTCCAGCGGTATTCATTGTCCAGACAGCCGCACTCGGCGCAGCGGTACTGCGCACTGCCCGCCGTCCAGTTGTCCTTGTCGAATACCATGTTGTCCCACACAAAGGGTTGATAAAAGCCGCAGTTCGGGCAAGGCACCGTCCACTCTTCTTGTGTGGATGCGTTGAACTCGTCCAAAATGCGGCTATTGTTTTTGGTGGTGGGGGTGGATACCAGCACCGTCTTGTAATCCCAGTAGGTCGTTTGGCGTTGCTCGGCCAGCATGACCGGGTCGCCCTCTTTGCCGGCGCTTGCCTTGTAAGCGTCCACCTCGTCCGCCAGCAGCACCTTGATGGGGCGGCCACGGAGGTCTGTCGGGGCATTTGCGCCAACAATGGTCAACTGTCCCCCGGCAAAGTTTTTCTTCATGATCGTGTTACCGGAATAGCGGCTCTTGTTGTCCACAAGGCCACGGAGCACCGGTGTGTCCCGGATCATGGTCGCCAAGCGGTCTTTGCTGAAACTTTCGCCCAGATTCACCGTAGGCTGCACGATCATGATGGGGGCGGGGTAGTAACTCATGTAATACCCGATGGTGTTCAGGATCAGGCCGTCCGTCTTGCCAGACTGGGCGCACATCATGGCTACCACCTTGCGGATATGCACATCTCCGATGGCATTCATGATCTCCCGCTGAAATGGCGCGTGGTCTGTGTTCCAGCGCCCTTGCGCCGCAGAGGCTTCCGCCGACAAGCGCCGGTAGTTGTCCGCCCACTGGCTAAGGGTCAGGTTCGGGGGCGGTTTCAGCGCTCCCAGCGCCCGGCTGAACATCTCCGCCGTCTGTGGTTCCAGGTGGATCATTGCCATGTTCGCTGCCGCCTTTCTTGACGCAGCTCTTGAACGGGCAGAACTGCTGGATCTCATTCAGCCGGGTGCCCCAGACGCAGTGCCGACACTTATTCTTCCTGCTCATCTTCGGATTCCTCCTCCGGTGCTGCCAGCGCGATTTCCGGGTCGCTCAGTTCCACAAGCGCTTCCTGTACCGCTTTTTGCAGAATGTCGTGTGCTTCCGCCGGGTCGGTCAGCTGTGCCATGGTACTTGCGTACTTGGTCGGGATGGTTTCCAGCCGGTTCTTGAAGTTGGCAAAGATGGTTTTCAGGGCGCGTTCTACTTCCTCGGTGCGGTGCAAGTCGCCTTGGGCTTCCTCCATCCGCATTTTCTCGATCTTGCCACGGGTCTCTTCCCGCTCGGCGCGGGCAGCCACAAGGCGGGCTTGGTCGTCTTTGTCACCGATCTTGAATTTCAGGTACTGCCGGACGCAGACCTTCATGTCAAAGACACCGGGGCGGACTTCGGACAATACGCCCTGATCCCGCAGGTTCCGCACCTGCCGGTCAGTGATGCCCAGCCATTCGCCGACAGCCTTACTCGTATACAGGGGCATCCTCGTCACCGTCCTTGTCGGGTATCTCTCCGGTTGCCCGGATCCGCAGCAGGTCAAGCCGCTGCTGTTCGGTTTCCAGATGCAGCTTGTCCATCTCGTTCTTCTGCATTTGGGCTGCTGCCGACAGGATGCGCCCATGGATCTTGTTCAGCGCTTCCTGCAACTGCAAGATGCGCTGCGCCGGGGTCTCCTTCTGGTACATACCGATCCGCTGGTTTGCACCGTCCCGCTTCCGCTTGCCGCGTCCGCCGGGTACGCGCATATCGGTGACGCTGGACGTTATCAGCTGGTCAGGCGGCAGCTGCTGGTATTCCTTGATCTTGTCCAGAATGTACTTTTCACGGAGCAGCAGTACGCCAATCTCATGTGAGGTCAGGTCGGTGCTGTTCCGGGGTGCATCCTCTACGATCCGTTTTTCTTCCTCGGTCAGCTTGTCAAAGAAGATGGTGGAGTATGCTCCATCCTTTTCCGCGTTCAGGTTGCCCGCCGGTGCACCGCCGCCGGGGTTGCCCACGGCGTTTTTGTTTCCCGGTTGGCCGCCGGGCTTCCGGGGTGCTGGCTGTTCCCAGCCGTCCTTTGCTTTCCAGCGGCGGACTGTATCGTATTTAAGATGGAGATCATCCGCCAGCTGCCGGAGATTTACTTCTCCGTCCTTCTTCATCCGGGCGGCATACTCAGCGCGGGCGGCATCGCGCTCATCGCTTCGCCTTGCCATTCCGTTTTCCTCCAATAAAAAATGCCCCGCCTGGCAAATCATCCAGACAGAGCATTCAGCATCGCCGCCGGTCCAGCGGCTTTTCTTCGGGTCGCTTACAGATTGTAAGCAGCAGGATATGAAAAAGACCCCTCGGCGCTTCCGCCGTGGGGTCTCTCGCATAATTCCACTGTACCAATTATACCACCAAAACCGTCTTAAAACGTCTTATCTTTCGCCGGTACGGGCTTTCAAATGTAAACAGTTTATGACATAGCACCTTTTTTGCCGCCCTCGGCAAGATGGTTCTGCCCGATTTTGTTGACCTCAACAAGATCGCCGCCGGGTGTTTTGACGGCACCGGCAAAACGTGAACCGGACGTGAACTTAACGTGAACCTCTTGCGCGCCATCTCGGTGGCGTCACCGCCATGGTGCGCAGCCCTGAAATTTTTGAACCCGTCACCCTTTTTCGGTGGCCGGAGGGCGGAAGCCCTTCAAAAAATTTTGCACCTAGAAATATTTTGGGGCTTTGGAACCCGCACCGCGCCCGCCGGCGGGGGGCAGTACCTTTCTGAAAATGGAAAAAATTCCTAGTAAAAATGGTAGAAAGTGGCAAAAAAGTACCAAAAATCGGTCTTTTTTCACCATCAAAACAACCAAAAATCGGAGAAAAATCCAGCCAAAACAGCCAAAAATTGCCGAAAAATCCGGTCAAAAACCTTTCTAAAAGGTGGAGCAGACCGGGCCGGGGTTATCCTAAAAGGTAGTGGGGGGGGGTCATCGGGGCCGCCGATCTTCCGGGGCGGCTGGGCTGTCGCTGCGGTCATCGGGGCGGCGCTGTCATCCTTAAAGGTAGTGGCGGGCTGCTGTCGGTTTGCTGCTGGCGGCTGGTGCAGGGCTGGCAGGCGGTGCAGGGCTGGCAGTGTGGCGGCGGGGCGCTGGCTGTCTATCCTATATGGTGTGGGCTGTCATTGGTGGCGGTGGGCTGCGCTATCTATCCTATATAGTAGCAAGGTAGGCCGGGGCGTAGGTCATCGGGCAGGCCGGTGCAGGTGCAGCAGGGCGGCGGGGCTGTCGTGCTGCAAGGTGTGCCGCGTGGTCATCGGGGCCGCGCCGATCTCCCAGGGCACACCGTCACCGGGGCGGCGGTCTATCCTATATGGTAGCAAAGTAGGCCGGTGCGGCGATCATCTGGCAGGCCGGGGCGGGGTGCAGCAGGGTGGCGGGGCTGTCGTGCTGCAAGGTGGGCTGCATGGTCATCGGGGCGGCGCCGATCTTCCGGGGCGGCGGGGCCGGGTGTGATCCGCGGTCATCGGGGCGGCACTGCTGCCCAGTGTGTGCCGGATCCATGCCGGGCACCGGTGGCGGCTGCACAGTTCCAGCCGCAGACGTTCCAGCGCCACGGGTGCAGCCGGAGCCGTTCCAGATCATCCGGCAGGCGCAGAACGCACAAAAGGCAGGGCGGGCCGTGTGGCCTGTCCTGCCTTTTGTGTTTGTCCGATCTGGTTTTATTCGCTGTCGCCGTGGTCATCTGCTGCGGGCGGCTGGAATCCATCGCGGGCCATTCGCTCCCGTGTGGCGGTCAAAATATAGCCTTGTACGCTCCCGCCGGTCTGCTGATCTGCTGCGGCTTTTATCTTGCTGTATTCTTCCGGTTTCATTCTTACAGTTACCGTTTTCAGCGTTGCCAAATACCGCGCATTTCCGGCGCGCTTTGCGTCTGTGCTCATACTATCCCCCCTTTTTTCTGATTATATCATATCTTTCAGAATCATGCAAGCATGAACATATTGCACAGTATTTCCCGGCACTGATTTGTGCAAAAGGTAGAAAGGCTAGAAATTCATGCTATCATGATTGACATTTCTTTTTGTTCATGCTATCATGTAGACACAGCAAAGGAAACCAAGCAAAGAGAAAAGAGGTTACACCATGGAAAACGAGAAAATGACAGTCACCCTTGATACTGAGGACATGAGAACCGTTCTGGCAAGTGTCGGTTTCGTGGTCTGCGACTGGGCAGAGAAAGCCCGCGATGAAAAAGCGGGCAAGGCGGCGCATGAATCCGCCGTGCGGAATGTCAAGATGTGGGAAACAATCTACCAGAACATTCTCCGCCAGATGAAAGAACAGGGTTTCTAAACCGCCGCCGGACACTTTCGCAGGGCTGCACCGATGAAAAGCAACCCAGCCCCAGCCCGCAAGGGTAAATCTAAAGAAAGGAGATCGGAACCATGAGCATTGAATTTTTCAAGCTGCCCGCCGCCCTGAAGCGTGCCATCTGGGCCGCCTACTTGGCAGAGTGGCAAAAGAAAAAGGCCGCCAACCGGGCAAACGGTTGACAGCCTAGCAAGATGGGATTTGATCCACCAATCTTGCAATGATTTTACCACCGGCAGGCGGTAAAGTCAAGCGGATGCCCCGGCAGGGCTGCACCGCTCAAACAAAGCGGCCCCGCCCCACTACCCCGGCAGCCCGCCGGGAGAAACCAAAAAAGCAAAGGAGCAAAGAACATGAAACTTTTGAACGCTGCAAAGAAGATCACCACCGCCGCCGCTCTGGCTGCTGCCCTTTTGGCAGGCGCACCCCGCGCCGCTGCTGTCTGCCCCTACACCGTCGGCCCCCTGGGCCGCTACATCGCCCCGGCCATTGTGCAGGGCATGACCGCCACCGATGACGTCGCGGTTGAAGTCTGGTGCAGTGACCTGAAGGACGGCGACGACTGGTTTTTTACCGTCGATGCAAAAACCGATCTGCGGATTTATGACCGGGTACAGCTGGTAGTTGATGCCAACGGCACCCCGGACAACTTTGCAGATGACAAAGTGGTTGACGCTCTGTTTTGCCACGACTGCACCGAAGATTGAAAGGAGCCCGCGCCATGATGACACTTGAACAGATCCGCCAGCGCAACAAGGCAGAGAACGCCGCAGCCCGCCGCCTGCAGGCCGCCGGGTATCGGCTGGAAGGATGGGACCCCCGCACCGGGCAGCGGATCGCCGCCCAGATCACCGGCGAGAACACCAACGACGAACGCCGCACGTTCTACGCCTTCCCCACCTGGCAGGATGCCGCCGCCGCTCTTTTGGGCTGAACGCCCCGGACACCTTAGCAGGGCCGCACCGCAAAGCGACCCCGCCCCACTACCCCGGCAGCCCGCCGGGAGATCACCGAACATACACCCCGAACCGAAAGGAGCGCACCCCATGACAGCACTTGACAAGAAAATAAACCAGCTGGCAGCCCGCCACCGCTGGAACGTCACCCCCGTGCATGATCGTTTTATTCCCTGCTATTCCATCGTTCCCATGGATCGGCAGGAGCGCGACCGGATCAAAGCCACGCTTGACCGCTGCAAGGGTCTGAAGGTCAAGGTTGAGCAGGTGTTTAGCCCGTATGCCTGGACCTGCACCATCTACGTTTTCGATCTGGCAGAGTGGGAAGCGCAGCAGGAGCGTGACCGCCTGGAATGGTCCATTGTCAACGCCTACTCCGAAGCGTACCACTTCAACGGCCACGACAGCGCCGCCGCAAAGCTGGCAGCACAGCACAAGGCCGCAGAGATCGGAGCGCTGGACCTGTTCCGCCAGATGTACCGCACCGCATGAACCCCCGCCGGACACTCTAGCAGGGCCGCACCGCAAAGCAGCCCCGCCCCACTACCCCGGCAGCCGCTGGGAGATCATCCCGAACACCAACACAACAAGCAAAGGAGCGTTACACATGACTAACAACGAGATCATTTACAGCGAAGTCAACGCGAAGTATCACACCCCGGAACAGCGCCGCGCTATCCTGGCGCTGGCCTACACCCCGGAGCAGATCGCCGCCAAGGGCAAAGAAATCCACTTCCAGGACGTGCCCGAAGAGCAGCAGGGCGAAGAGCTGGAAAAGCTGCTGCTTGCTGGCCTGTTCCACACGTTCCACGAATGGAAGGAGCGCGGCAAGAGCGTCAAGACCGGCGAGAAGGCCGCGATTGATACCCGGCTTTGGAAGCTGGACACCCGCCCCCGCAAGACCCGCAGCAGCGGCAAGGAGCCGGACGCGCTGACCAAGGCAGCCGAAGAGCAGGACGACAACGGGAACTATTACAAGGCACCTGCGCACCTGTTCCACATCGGCCAGGTGGAAGCAAGCCGCCCCGCACCCGCTGGACGCTTTAAGAGCCTGGACGAGATCCGCGCCTATAACAAGATGCTGGCGGATCAGCGCAAGGCCGCCAAGGCCGCCGCAGAGCAGGCCGCCAGCGCCCCGGCCCCGATCATCACCGAAGAGCGCCACGAATTGCCGGAGCTGGTCCACGTTGACCCACTGCCCACCAAGAAGGCTGCAAAGAAGGCCAGCAAGCCCACCGCACCGAAGAGTGCAAAGAAACCCGCCGCCACGAAGAGCGCCTCGCAGAAGAGCGCGCAGCCCGCCCCGGATGCACTCCGCACCGCACAGCAGGCAGAGCGGGAAGCAAAGGCCGCTTTCCTGGCCGTTCCCGACACCGACCGCAAGGGTCAGGCCGCCGCGCTGGACGCCTGGCGCAAGACCCGGAAGGCCGTAGAGGACGCCAAGAGCAGCCCCGCCGCCGTGGCCGTGCTGGATGAAGCGCCGGTGAAACAGCTGGACTTTGAGAGCATCGCCGCCGGGCTGCTGGCATGATCCACCACCACGAAACCGGAAACTTTAGCAGGGCTGCACCGGGCAAAGCAACCCCGCCCCACTTCCCACCGGCACCCCGCCGGGAGGATCACCACAAAACGAAACACGAAAGGAAGTTTGAACCATGAAAAAGTTTAGCAACGTCATCGACCAGATCAACGAGGTTTTGCGCCAGCAGTGGACCCTTCAGGCGCTGCGCCGCAAGGCAGAGTGCACCGGCCACCCCGCAGAGGTTCAGCAGCAGATCACCGCCGCCCGCCTCCGTCTCATCTGCGCCCGCCGCGGCTACCAGTTCACCGCCTGACCTGCCCCGGATGCTCTGGCAGGGCTGCACCGGCACAAAGCAGCCCAGCCCCACCGCACCGGCAGCCCGCCGGGCACGAAAACCAGAACGAAACACGAAAAGGAGTTTTTGCAATATGAAAAGAGCATCCAGCAACGCCCCCGCCGGCCTGAACGTGAAGAAGATCACCGCCTATCTGAAAGGCCAGGCCAAGAACCGCAACGCCGTGCGGATCACCTGCCAGGGCGGCAGCGTGTACATCATCACCGGCTATGCAGCGTTCAAGCTGCCCGCCGCCCTTTACCCGGAAGTGATCCAGCCCGTGACCATGCAGGCAGCCCCCGCCGATGGTGTGACCATCGTTTCCAGCGATGACGGGTTTGTGGCCAACGATCCGCACCAGCTGACCGCCGCGCAGATGTTCCAGAAGTTCAGCAACTGCAAAGAAGAGGTCAAGCGCACTTCTCTTTTGCAGGAAGTCGAGATGAAGGGCAAGATCTGGGGCACGTTCCGAATGTTCCGCGATGGATCCCGGCCCATCATGATAAATTCGGAGTATGACGCTTTTGTGGATCATCACGAATTTGTTTACCACGGCAGCAACAACCCGCTTTCGCCCATCCTGGCAACTGACACCGCAGACCCGAAACGCGCCGCCGTGGCCGTGCTCATTGCCCCGATGAAGGCGAACGACGAAATACAGCAGGTATGCAACCGCCTGTTTGCATGACCTGCACCGGATGCCCTGGCAGGGTCCGCACCGGATAAAGCGGCCCAGCCCCACCGCCCAGCATTCCGCCGGGCATATCACGAAACACGAAAAGAGGTTTACACGATGACCACCCCAAACGATTCCCTGGACTTCTACCCCACGCCGGACAGCCTGGCCTTTGATATGGTTTTCTCCCTGCGGGAAGTAAAATCCGGGTTCACCACCTACCCGAAACCCATTCTTGAACCATCCGCCGGCGATGGAGCGCTTGCGCGTCAGGTCCACGCCCTGGCGTTCAACGTCCACCACGACCACAAGACCGGCGAGGTTGACTACTACGACAAGGGAAAGGCACGAAGCGCAGAGCTTGACTGCATCGAACTTTCCAGCGACTTCCGCGCCGTGCTGAAGAAAGACGGTTTTCGGGTGGTGCATGATAACTTTCTGACCTTCCGCCCCACCACGAAATACGCCGCAATCGTCATGAATCCGCCTTTCTCCGCCGGTGCCGCGCACCTGCTCAAAGCGCTGGATGTCATGCAGGACGGCGGCAAAATCCGCTGTCTGCTCAACGCCGAAACCCTGCGCAACCCCTGCACCAACGAACGGAAAGAACTGGTCGCACGGCTGGAAGCGCTGCACGCAACAGTGAAGTATTACCCGGACGCTTTCAAGAACGCCCGCCGCGCCGCCCGCGTGGAGGTGGCGCTTGTGTCGGTGGACATTCCCGACCGGGAGCCGGTGAGCCGGATCCGCCTGGATCTGAAAAACGAAACCGCAGAGCGCTTGAAAGAAAACCCGGAGTTTGCCGCCCTGGTATCTTCCGACCCCATCACGGCAGCCATTGAGCGCTACAACGCCGCCGCAGAGGGTGTGCGCCGGATCTATGAAGAGTACAACGGAATCAAGTCGTTGTTTTCCTCTGCCGGCGCTGGTAAGAAAGAAAACCCCGTGATGGCTTTCACGAAATCTTATAACGACGCTATCCGGGAACTGCGCGGGATGTACTGGAAACAGCTGTTTGAAATGCCGCAGCTGTTCGATGCGATGACCTACGAAATGCAGCAGGATTATCAGAAGCGAATCAAAGAGCTTGAAGGCTACGACTTCAGCGCGTACAACATTCTGACCGTCCGGGAAGAAATTTCACGAAATCTTCTTTCCAGCATCGACCACGAAATTATAAAGCTGTTCGATGACTGGACGAACCTGCATTATAACGACGAGTACAGCAAGAACGTGCATTATTACAACGGCTGGTGCACGAACTCCGCGTACAAGATCAACCGCAAGGTCATTTTCCGCTGCAACGCCTTTGATACATACGATGGGCGTTTCTGCCCCCGGTACAATGCAACAGGCCATGTTGCCCAGATCGAGCGGGTGCTGCACTTTCTGGACACGAACGGCAAGCCCTACAATGGGGACGAACTCCGCGCCGTGCTGGATGCCGCCGAAAAGAGCGGCCAGACCCAGAAGATCCAGCTGCACTATTTCACCGCCACGTTTTACAAGAAAGGCACCTGCCACATCGAGTTTACGAACACGGACGTTTTGAAGTCCTTCAACCTCTACGCCGGACAGCGCAAAGGCTGGCTGCCGCCCACCTACGGCAAAAAGAGCTATCACGATATGGCCGCCGCAGACCGCCGGGTGGTTGACAGCTACGAGGGAGAGTCCAGCTACACCGACACCCTCACCCGGCACCTGATTCCCACGCAGAGCACGTTTTTACAGCTGAACGCTTAACACAAAACCGGATTTTTTGGCAGGGCTGCACCGGACAAAGCAACCCCGCCCCATCTTCCCGACATTTACGTCGGGAACATCACGAAACAGAAAGGAGGTGTTTTCATGGTTCGATGTTGGATATACTCCGCCGGGCCGGATCAATGCCAGTGCTACAACGTAGATGACGAAAACTTGGCCGATCTGGCAGCACAAGCGCAGTTTTTGGAGGACTTCCGCACCCAGCGTGCAGCGAACCCGGCATTATACCGGCAGCTGCTCAATATGCTGGTGCCCGCCGCCGATGCTATGCCCATGCGCAACTATACCGGTCTGCCGTTCTGACAGCCAGCCCCGGCAGCCCGCCGGGAGTATCGCGAAATCCAGTATCACGAAAAGGAGCAACAACCATGAAGAACCAGGGCACCATCGCCCAGATCCAGTTCCCGGAACCGGTGACAGAACGTCACCGCTTGACCGTGCTCCGCCTCGCCGACCTGGTATCTCTGCACGAAATCTTCTTGTCTTTTATTGCTTTTGTTTGCGTTTTGTTCTATCATGACAGTAACGAAACACGAAAAGGAGGTTTCCCGTTATGACTATGATTCCCGCATTCGGCCCATGGCCAGAGCACCCCGCAGACGCTGACGAAGAAAAGCGCCTTGCCAGCGCCCAGCAGAGCAAGACCACCCCGACCAGCATTGACCGTGAACACGAAACCGGTGTTTTTTACGGCTCCGGCAAAGACCCTTACCAGACCACCCTTGCAAGCTGCACCTGCAACGACTTTGTGCGCCGGAAAAAGCCCTGCAAGCACGTTTTTCGGCTGGCTATGGAACTTGGCATCATCGACACGGCATACAAGACCGGGCGCAGCACTGGCGAACGAAACGAGGCGCAGATCAGCTTTGCGGACAGCATCGAACTGGTTGAACAGCTCTCTGATGCAGCACAGAACGAAATCAAGGAAATGCTTTCCCGCACCAGCGAGCGCGTGGATGACCGCCAGAAGCCCGTAACCTGCCACGAACTGGATCTGATCCCGGAACTGCGCACCTCTCCGCTCCTGCACGAAAACCCTTACCCACTGGAAGAAGTGCTGAACGATCTGCCAAAGCCCCTCGTTGTGCAACTGCTGGATCTGGTGCACCGGGAAGGCAAGCCGAAACGAAATGCAGCTAAAACCGTAATGGCTGCATGGCTGGCTCAGAACGCGCCCATGCTGGCAAAAGAGCTGCCGCCTTGTGCGTCCTTCTCTTTCGTTGAGGTGTTCGACAAAGCCCAGCGTGACGTTTACAAGTACCTGCACCGCAAGTACGACACGGAAACAGACTGGTACACCGGCGCAGAGTATCCCGCCGGGGCTGTGCCCGCGGCAGACGGGTCCACTTACTACTTCCCAGAGGACAGAGTTACCGATGCCCTCACGAAACGCGGTTTTAATCGCTGCCTGAACGGTTACATCCCGGAGTAAAGAATCTCACTTCACGAAATCTCACTTTTTGACCACGAAATTTGCAATTTATCTGCAAAAATCCGGTCTTAGCCACGAAAAGCGGCTTTTTAACCACGAAATTCACTTTTTTGTGATTGAATTGAACTTTTTCGTTATCAAAACTTCAACTCATTCACTAAAACGGCACGAAATGGAGCATATTCATGGACGAAATTGAATTTTTTGCCCCGTGGCGTTTGGTCGCTGCTTTTGCGGACGGCTCCCGCCTGCTGTTCGATGGTCTGACGGAAGAACAGGCCAGAGAAGCAATGGAATCCGCCCAGGAAGAGCACGGCGACATTGGTTACTGGAACCGGGTCACGGATCAGAACTATGAGGACGGCAGGTATTACAAGACCGTCCCGCCACCGCCCTGCATCAACATCGTGGACTACGACGGCTACACCGGTCCGCTGGACGAAAACGGTCTGCCGGTAGGTCTGGCCGAACAGATTGCTCAGGCAAGCGCAGCGGAAGGCCGGGATCCCAACGAGGCGCAGATCATCATCAAGCGCAACGCTCCGCCGGATGACCAGCCGCACGAAAAGTAAATCACAAAATCCAAAAAAGCCCGCCGGGTCGATGGCCTGACGGGCTTATGGTGTTGAAAGGATGGTTCGTATGAAGTTAAACATGGATTGCGTCCGCGCCGTTATGCTTTGCGCAGAAGAGTACACAGACTATAACCACTATTGCTATTTCATTTCTTACCAGAAAAACAATGTGAACGACTTCCTGCTGGATGACCCGGAAACACCGCCAGCCTACCAGCTTGAACTTGAAAAGACCTACGACAACGACGATCTCTTTTACGCCGTTGAGTATTGCGTCAAATCCGGGTTTGTTGAAACGCTTTTCTCGAAAGACACTTATCGCATTCCCATTTCCCGCATTACGCCTGATGGGCATAGATTTCTTGAAAACATTCGGTCTGATACGAACTGGGAAAAGGTCAAAAGCGTTGCCAAAAAGGCCGGCTCTTTCAGCACAGATGTGATAATCGAGATCGCAAAGAACGTAGCTGTGGAAGCGGCCAAACATTTTTTAACCAACACCTGACGAGCCTTCCTACCTCTGCATTTTCCAATTCGGTTTGGATTGCCGCTTCGTTGTACCAGATCTGCTTTTCTTTGATTCCAGTTTTCACGATTTCCTTTGCGATGGTTCTAACGGCATATTCTCGCGGGTTTATCATGCCGCTGTCAATCTCAATTTTGATCTTCACTTTGTCCTCCTTCGCGTAAATCCGGTTCAGCTGCCCGCCTTTCAGATTGGCAGTCCAGCAGCGGCTCTCCTGAATCCGAGAATATCGGTTTTGCCCTAATTTGACGTATCATAGCTTCGCACAGATCCTTTACCTCTTCTTCCGATTCCAGGACTATTTTGCCATCATTTCCGCCAAAGACTTCAATTCCGCCCTCTCTCCGCGGAATCACAGACCAGCGCAGATCAAACAGCGCATCCTCGTTCCCCGGAAATTCTCTGCCCGGAAGGTCAAACATTGCTATTCCGCCAGACTGTTCAACAATTTCATCATCGGTCAGTTCAATTTTGATTCCCATTTTCAGTCTCCTTTGCACGAAACCCGGTAGGTCAACTGCCTTCCGGGTTATTTCTATGCCTGTTTTCGGATTTTTGGGGTAGTCGTGTTTGTTTTTCTGCGGATGGTGGACACGATTTTGCGGAAGCGCCTGTGCATGAGGTTTCACAGGCCGCCTTGCCTATAAGATAATATCGCCCTCCGCCCAGGCATCCGCCCGGCAGCGTTCCTCGCGCACGTTTAACGCACGCGATAATAAAGCGCCGCACTCCGGGAGCCGTTCCAGACCGCTGCCCAGCTGTGCAAGAGCCACGTTCCGCAGGTACTTCAAGTGCTGCACACTGTACGGAACTTTCTGCTTCACTTCATGCCATTTTTTGTGGCTGATGTAGAATTCGGTCAAAATCATATTGTGGCCACTGTCCAGCCTGTTCATTTGTCCCTGGATGATACGCTGATCTCCCAGCAAAACCGCCCGCTGCTGTTCCAGCTGGCGCAGCTGTTCACCAATGCCCAGTTCTTCCATTTTGCACGCCATCGTTGCGGTGCTATCTCCGTGGGATCCGCCGTGCGGCATCCCATCTGCACCCATGCCCCGCATAGGGTCTATTTCATCGTTCAGCGCGGCACACTGGCGGCGGATGATCTCAATCCGCTGCGGGATGTCTGCGTAATATTTCAAAATTGCCTCCGCCTCGTGTACCCTCACTGTTCAATCCTCCCGAAATTCAAAAATCTTTCTTGAAAAGGGGTTTGCCGAAAATGGGATCTTCTCCCTCCACGCGCTCCACCATGGCACCTACGCCGTAGATGTCCTCAATGACACGGCGTAGACGGTCATAGGCCACCTCTTCTCCGTCCTTGCTCCATTCAAGGAACTGGGCATAGTTCGCCTTGGCTTCTTTCTTCACAGCCTCGATCTGTTCAAGGGTGTATCCCATTTCTTCCAGCGATTCCGCCATAAAGCGGATAATCATTTTTGCGGCATTGCGGCGCTCCGCCAGAATGCGCAACTTTTTTTCAGAGCCTACCAGATCACCCGCCGGGAGCCAGAACTCTTCCGGCATCAGGTGGGCGGTGCGCTCTCTTAACCTCTTCCGGGCTTCCGGTGTCCCGTACTTGTCGAGATCCAGAATGTACCGGGATGCAGCATTATTCATTTTCAGGGTCAGGATAGTGGATTCTTTCTCGCCCCAGTCCCAGAGATCATGCGCCGCTGCAATGGTGCAATACGAGACCACCTGCCCGATTGCTTCACGGTTCAGCATGGTTCGGCGCTTCGACTTGCTGATGTTGATCTGCTGGTTCACCGCGTTCTGGATGCTCTGCCGGTAGAATGCTGGCATCCTTGCTCTGCTTTTTCCCATGATTGTTCCTTTCCCGCCTGTTCAGCCAGGCGCTTCCACTCTTTCGTTTCTGCTTTTGTGTCTGGTGTGATGATCTCGACAAAGCCCCAGCCTTTCGGTTTGGCTATGAGGTCGATAAAAAGCCTGCGGCGATAGATATAATCCCGCTGTGCTTTTCGGGTAAACTTCGACTTGATCTCGACCACATCCACCCGTCCGTCTGCATAGGTGAGCTTATAGTCCGCCGTATAATGCGCCGCCGGGAGTTTCACCGCGCAGTATTCTTCCTCCGGCAGCAGTGTCCACTTCGGGTGCGGTTCTGCTGACACGATTTTCCCGGACTGAATGCCGGGCAAGACGGTGCCGATGTAATACACATACTCTCCGTAGGAATCAAAAGTTTTGCTCAACCGCCCGGCAGCGCTTGCAGCCTCCGCCATTGGCTGCGCATGGGTATACTTTCCCCGTTGTCTGGCTGCTATCTGAGCCTCTGCCTGCGCACGGTAGCGCGGCGGCAGGTCATCCAGTTCCAGTCTGGCGCTCATGGCTGGTTCCTCCTGTTCTTCCGCCGGGTGTCCGGCTTTTTTTTCAATTTCACGATCAGGTGCTTGGTGTTGTTCCCCGTGATGTGCTGTTCGCACTCGCGCAGGGTATAACCGGGGTATTTTTTCTCCCAGTATTCACGATCATCCGGCAGGGCAAACGCTTCGTCAAAGCGCTTGCGGCTCCATCTGGTATCATTCGGGCGCGGGGTTTTCGGCTTTTGCAGCCCTTGGCTCTGCCGCCAGCGCCGGATACGGGCGCTGGCTTTCGTCATGTAGGTCGTCAGGCGCTCAAAGCTGGAACAGGTCAGGTCGATAGGCTCAACTTTCACAAGCCCCATCGGCCGCCCGGTGCTGTCCCGCCACAAGTCCTTGATCTCCTGCCATGTCAGATTGCCTTGCAGGATCACATGATGGTGGTGTCTGCCGGTAACTTTCCCGTCCTCGTCCACCACGCTGTACTCTGCAACCTGCATCCACTTGGATGCTTCCCGCCCCGTCTTTTTGCAGAAGCGCTTCAAGCGGCGGGTAAAATTCGTCCAGTCCCGGTCTACCTGGTCAAAATCTCCGGGCGCTGGCTGGTGGTCTTGGTCGTATGTAAACGTGACCGCCCAGTCGCTTTCCCCGAAATTCGTATAGGCCAGCTGGCAGAAATACCGCCTTGCTATCATGTCGTTATACTTCTGCTGCGCAATGGAGGTCGCCAGCTCTCTTTTGCGGCGGGTGCTCGCGGTGTGTTCCTTATCCGTTGTTTCAAAGAGATCCACTTCTGCATAATCGGATGTTCCGAGAATGTGTTTCTGCTCCCGAATGTACCATGCCCGCACCGTTCACTTCCTCCTTCCGCAAAGTTCTACTGGGATTTTCTTTTCTGTGGACCAAACACACACGGCTTCGCAGGACAAGGGGGATACAACGCCGGGCAGGTCTTTCTAAGTTTCCTATTCCGTCAAGCCCTACAGACCCGCCCTCGTTTTCTCCCCCTTGACCCCCGCTTTCCCCGGCGTGTTCTCCCGTGGTCGCTAGATTAAGTTACACATACAAGCCCCTTGCCGCCTCGTCAGGGCGGCAATTTTACGACGGACTTGCTATTTTCAGTTCGTTCAGCGCTTTCGTTCAGATCCAGTGATACATCCGGCCATAGGTCAGCAGGCTTTTCACCAGCTCGTCTATCAGTTCTTCACGGCTTTCTTTGCCCGCCGCAAGTTCGATGTTCTGAGCAATGGTTACAAGTCCGGCAAACGATCCACGCATACCCACATAGGCAACGTGTTCATCTGCTGCATTTGCCGCCATCCGCATCGCATCGGCGAGGTCCTCCATGTTGTTGCGCTCCGTGTCGTAACGTTTGATCCCGGTTTCCTGGTAGTTCTCAAACGCATGGTCGGCTCTTTTCTGGTATCGTTCAGCCAGCGCTTCCAGAGTTTTCTTGTCCATCTTCTAACTCCTTTGTGGTTACTACGAAACTGCTCATCAACGGCAGCAGTTCGCCGTTGCCGGTATCTTTGAGCAGCGGAATGTTACCTTTGAGAAGGCAGTAGTAAAGCACGTTGCTCACATCCGTTGAGCCATCGGTGCGCTGCTCACGCACCATCCGGTTTACCTGGTTTCTGGACAGCCCTTCGGCCATCAGCAGCTTTTTCATACGTTTGGTTTTCATGCGTTGTCCTCCGTAAACCCGATTGCCGGTTTCCCGCTCTCAATCCTTTCCAGAATTTCCTTGTAAGGGTAGAACGCCGGCGTTACGAAAGTATGGGTTGCAACGTCATAGAATGCAACCACGCCCAAGTGGCCTTCAATGGCACGGCGAATCTCAATCAACTCGCGTACCGTGTCTCTCGCTTCCCGTGCGTGCTTTCCACAGCGCCCCATCAGTAGTTTTTCAAACCGTTTACGTTTCATTTTCCTTCCTTTCTTCCCATTCTTCACAGGCATCTTCCGGATCTGTAACGTCCGCGCAATTCATGGTCCTACGCCCCTTTGCCTTTTCCATCCCACATTTCCAGCCGAGTGTGACACACCGGACAGATCTCCGGTTGCCAGTTCGTCATGTAGCCGCAAATAGGGCAGTCGTAGTAATCTTCTTTCAGGATTCCACAGTATTTTCCCCAGCATGGCCGCACCGGCGGATCCTCTGTGTAATTTGCAACGTCAAAGTGGTGCAGGCTTTCGCTCAAAGCACCTATAATATCTTCTTCTACGCTTCTGTCATCCGGGTTTTCTACTTCGACGGTTAGTTCAATGATGACTTTTTTCTCCATCGCTCTGTACACCTCCGTCCACCACCATTTTCAGACAGTTAGTTTTCACACTCGCTTCTCTTTTCGTAAAACTCGCAGGTGTCCTCTGGGTCTGTGTTCTCCGTTCCTTTCGGTGACAGGCCGTTATAGCAGAACCAGCTTTTAGCGTCATGGTAATAGCAGGTGCAGCAGGTGTTTTCAGGCTCCACGTTTGCCTCCCGTATAAAAACGTTCCATTGTTTCGCGGTACACCTTGAAGCACTCCGGGCACAAGTCACCAACTCCAAAGAAGTCCCTCGTTTCAAGCGCCCACCCATCCAGTGCCTTCTGGTCAAACCGGCCATCATCAAACCGTTCTGCAAATACCTGCTTCCGTCAACGGTTGCAGATAAACATCGCTCCGTTCTGTCTCATTGCACTTTCTCCAACTTCATAACCTCAAAATCTTCAAGATTCGGGTGCAACTTCTTGACCGCGCGGCGGGCGGCCGTGTCCGCCCCTTCCTCGTTATCTGCCTCGACTTCAAACTCTCCCAGACAAACCTCTCCGTAAGATTCGTAGGCTACAACCTCTGCTTTGTATTTCATTTCTCGTCAGTTTCCTTTCCAATATCTCGGAATAGAACTTCCTCGTTTTTCTTCCAATCATAGATTTTGCACGGAATATCTGTCCCCGGCACGGTCTTTTTAAGCCCGTCCATCTGCCAGACGTTCCACGAAACAATCTCTGCGATGATTTCAACGTGTGCTTTGATCGGTTCTCTTTTGAAATACTGCCTCCAGTGTTCACAATAGGTCAGCAGCAAATTTGCCCTTGCCAAAAGCAGATTGTCACCTTGCCACTCATACCCGTATGTACTTGAAAATGCTTTCAGCGCCTCACCGAAATATAGCGCACCGTATCCGCATTTGTACCGGTTATACGTCCATTCCATCCGTTTGGCGCCGCTTCTCCCATCTGGGTACTTTCGGATATTTTGGGAAATCGCTCTTAGTTTCCGGTCAAGCAGGCCAATACGATCCGGCACCGGAATTGGTTCTCCCGTTACAGTGTTATACCTGCTCACAAGAAAGGGCGCTTCTCCACAGGTCACTTCCAGGCAGGTCTTGCTGATGAAGTTTTCCCAGCTGTCTACATCGAGGTCTTTTTCCGCAAGGTCTACCATCTTTTTACAGACCCACGTTGGGGTAAAAACCTCCGCTTTCTTTCTGGTTCGTTCTTTCTGGCTTTCGATTCTTTTCAGAACTCTTGGGACTATCCCGGCGCTTTCCACCTGCTTCAGTGTGATCTCGTCCGAAAAGCAGCACCAGTTTTCCGGTGTCGGATCTGTCGCCCAGATGATGTTTCGCCCCGTTGTGCGGTCTTTTAGCAAGGTCGGCAAAACGTGACAAAGGTATTTGTCTGCGAAATCAATCAAGGTCTGCATTCTCTGTACCTCAACGGCTTGTTGAAATAATGGACCGAAACCCATTCTTTTTTTCGGAGTATCGTTTCCTCACTGATGCAGGTTCTTGCGTAGTCAAGCTGCTTGTAGAGAATGTCATAGCACTTTCTGCAAACCATAAAGCCCGGTTTTCTTTCTCCGCCGCACCTAACGCAAAGTCCAGCTTCCCGCCACTTGAGTTCTCTCGGTTCCCTCCACCTTCTTGTGGCGTTTCTCTGGACAATCATGCAGTCGTAGCACATAGAAGTGCTATTCCCCCAAAGCGGTTTTGCCCCGCACTTGGCGCACATTCCCTTGTTCTTGTTTCTAGCTCTCCGGTTTTTCGCATAGATGTTCCGAACGTCCCGGACGTTATTCCAGTTCTCGCGATGGAGGTTTCTGTCTTTTTCAAGACAGACATCGCATTTTGTTCTGTTCGGGACTGCTTCCGCCTGTCCACATTTCACGCAAATGTGGTGGTCTTTGTACCAGTGATAGCGTTTTCTGCTCTCTTCGTTCTGCTGAAGCCTGATTTTGTCCGTGCTGTATTTCATATCGATCCCAGACTCTGCCCTTGCTCAGTGCCAGAGGACCACGTTTGACGAATGGGCCAGATATGTTGTTCCGTTAATTTTGACCTGTAACTGGTCGCCTTCATAATCGTTCCAGCTATCCACCTTGCCCTCAATTACGGTTCCATCCGGCATTTTAATCTGTGCCTGCGAATATTCGTAGGTCAAATCAATTACCTGCTTGTTGCATCCCGTCATCAGCAAAACGCTTGCCACCGCAGATGCTCCCACCATAAAAATCTTTCTCATCTCTTCTTTGCCTCCTGCTTTTCATTGAGTTTTACTACCGGCTCCGGCTGGTCGCTGCGGTTCAGCGGCTTATCAAAGCACACATTCCATGGATCGCCCTCCGGCTTGTCATGCCATGCCAGGGCGTGGCGAATGGCAAGCCATACCTGTTCTGCCCGGTACGGCACCTTCATTACGTCTGAGATCGGGGCAGGGAGAACGCATCTGCTGTACAGCCGTTCCATTTCTACCCGCATGGCATCTCTGCGGTCAATCGCAACGCTAAAAGCGTTTTTGCGCTGTTCCTCGCTCTGAAACGCATTGTTTTTCGCATCGGAGTAGAATTTTGCAAAGCATAAGTCATCAGCCAGATCCCAGAACTGCCCCATGTGCAGCCGCAAGTACCACTCGCAGGCAGTCTGCACAGCCTCCGCCACTGGGCGGCTCATGGTCAGCGTAATGGTTTCGACCTCTGCCGGTGCATCACTTTTCTTCTTCGTCATAGTGCGGCTCCTTTGCTCCCGGCCAGTTCCGGCGCTGGCTACGCTCAAACTTTCGCGCCATTGCCGCTACCTGAATAGCCTCCACGGCCATGGCAACCGCCCGGTCGTATACGCCCTTCGTGGAGATCTGCGTATCGTTGGAGTAAACGCCCATCCACATTGCGTTCAGTTCCCGATGCAGCCCATCCATTTCCCGTGCAGCTTCCACGGCTTCTTCCTGGATCACAGCCACACCCTCATGGTTACTTGCAAACATCCGAAACTTCCTGTTTGCTGCGGCCAGTTCAATTTTGACCAGCCGCTTCACATCATTCTTCACAGCGTCCATTGTTGTTCGTCGCCTTTCTTGCAACATTCTGGTTATAGCAGTCTTTGCAGCTATACCGCTTCCAGATAACATCTCCGATCTTTTCCTCGCCGCAATACACCATTGGCTTGCCGCAGTTCTGGCAGATCGGCCAGTTCGGAGCCGGACACGGCACCACATCCGCTGCTGGTTCTCCTTCCAAGACCTCAATAACCGCATTCAGTACGCGTCGGGTGCTAATTTCCAGCATTGTTCCGGCAAATGCAAAATCCCACGGTGCCGATGCCGTGCTGTGAGCTCTTTCTTCTTTGAGCCGCTCAATCAGTTTCGTTGCGTTGATGTACTTGTCAGCCATTACCGCTTTCCACCCGCTTGCTCAAATCCTCAACGTCCGCAGTGTCCGTCGTTTTTGCCACCATATCGGCAAGTTCACGCAGTCCGAATTTTGCCAGCGATTCCAGTTTCACGGGAAGCACAGCGCCGCGCACCACCATCCCGTCTTTGATAACATAGTAGCGGCCGCCGCTCTCCATCTTCCGCAGGCAGTATTTGAAGTACCCGCTCTTGCGGATTTCGTCCGCCACCGGCAGGATCTGCTTTGCATCCACAAAGCCTACCGTCCCGTGGTGCGGGTCAATCATCTGGATCAAATCGTTCCCGCAGTACCGGATGCTGATTCTGCCGGTCACGCAGTCCACCTCACTGTCTGCCGTGTCGTCCAGATTCATGCCCCCGACGCTCCGAACTCCGTTCGGGCAAGGATCTGCGTCGAACTGAATGTCTTCCCATTCTTTCTTGCTGATACCAAGCAGCGTTGCCAGTTCGCTTTCGTTCTGTGCCTTCGGGAAACCGCTCAGCGGAAAGATTGTCGTTTTCGTGCCGATATACAAATCGCATCCCGTGCTTTCTTCATAGAGCACCTTGTAGAGCTTGCAGTATTCGTCAGCCTTGATAAGTTTTGCGATTGCCGCCAGTTTCATTTGTAACTCCCTTCATTTTCGATCACCTGAACCTCAAACGTCTTGTACTCTCGGTAGTGATTTTCTGCCATCTTTTTTGCCTTTTCAACGGCCAGCTCTGCGCTTGTTGCTGTGAGCCTATAAGGCAGCCACGCGGGCAGGCCGCTTTCACCGGTTGCTTTCAGCAGGATATAATACCTTTGCATTGGTGCGTCCTCCTTCCGATTTTGGGCAATCCCGGAGTTGAACCGGGTGCGGGCCTGTTCCCATGCTCATAAAAAAGACCGCCGCGGCGGGCGGCCTTTATAGTGGAGTTCGCTATTCTGTTTTTAGAATCTCTTCTGCCTCCGCCTTGTGCTTCAGCACGCTATCCCTGCAGGTCGTGCCCTTGTCCCGGATCTTTTCCAGCGGGCACTTTGCACACGGCAGGAAGTTCTGCCTCATCTTTTTGCAGAGAACATTCCTTGCCGCCAGAATTTCCTTCCTCATCATGCGAACAGATACAGCCAGCAGTATTTAATCAGCGCAGCGGGCACAAAAAATATCACCGCTGCCCACAGCGCCACGCCCAGTACAAACAGCAAGATTCCCAGTGTCTTTACAAGTCCTTCCATGCTTTCCCTCCAATTACTCAAGTTCATCTCCCCACGCATCCCATCCGGTTGCGTGTTGGCGGGCAAATAGTTCGATTCTCGGCACATCGCCCAGCAATTCCACAATACGCTGTCTAGCTTCATCCGGTTTTACGCTGTGCGCTTGTATAGGGGATTCAATTACCTGGTGCACTGTATGGCTTTTTACCAGTTCTTTTGCCTTGAATCCCGGTGTCACTCCTAGGAGGCACACCTCCGCATTTGCGCGGGTATATGCGCCCATCCCGTAAAAATTCCCTCCCGATTTATATTTCTTGATCCAGACGAAAGCGGCGGTTTTATAAGTAAATCCCCATGCGTCCATAACCTTCAGCGCATCTGGGATGGTTGGAAATGTCGCCCACATGAACAGCGCGCATCCCTGCCCCCCCCCGCAAGCTGGCGAACGGGCAATGCGCAAATGTCCTCAACGGTCATTGTGTGGTAGTGCTGCGCTGCGTTGCCCCGGCTTTTGGGCCCAGTTCCATGCTGGCGGTAACTCCACGGCGGATCTGCGTAGATCACCGTATACTTCTTGTCTGGCAGTTTCATTTCTGGTTCTCCTTGAAGCATTTATCGCTCCGCAAAATGCAAGTCTGATCTGCAATTACTGCCCGATCATCCCAGTATTCGTTTGCTCCCACTTTTCTGGTGTCGTTCCTGAAGAACTCTTTCCAAGAAGGCAAGTTCTCGTTGACTGCATCAAAATGCAGTCCCCACCTTTCGCAGGCGGCAACGGCTTCTTCCAATTCTTTTCCTTGTCTGCAAGTCCAGAGGATCAGCCCGGCGCCCTTAGCTTGCTGTTTCTTGGCTTCGTCAATAATGTGCAGAATCGGCTTTCCGATGTTCGGGTACTCATTCGTGCATAAGCATCCATCAAAATCAATGGCGATTGCTTTCTGCATTTTTACTCCGCCTCCTGGATGATCCAAACTCTGTGCTGTCCGTAGCCATCCCAGTTCAGTGCATCTTTGTGGCTGCCGGAGACGGCAATATCCAGATGTTTTCCCTTGACGCTGGCTCCGGTATCCTGAACGATTCTCACGCCCACATCCTCAATGTAGAGGACGGTCCCGAACGGAAAAACGTCCGGGTCTGCCGCCACCGTCACGTCTCCTTCAACCGGCGCACCGCTGGCGGTAATTCCCGTTCCAGTACCACAGATGTGCTCCCGCTTTTCGGTGCAATATGCTGTGCAGAGGAAGTCTCCTGCATCCTCTACCAGCAGCTTTCCGTCCAGCCGATCCCGCGCTTTCAGCGAATCCCGCAGGGTATCTGCATACCCCGCAATTTCTTTCGACACGCCCTCCCAGTCCTCATACCGGGACTTGTAGATGTCTCGCTGGCATTCCAGATCATTGATCCGGTGGTAAAGCGTAGTCGTCTGTACACCAGCGATCAGTACTACCACCAGAGCGATTTTTCCTACATCAATTTTCACAGCCCTTTCATCCTTTCTTTTCTCGTCTTGCACGGACGGCCAGCATCGAACTGGCTCACCTGTTCATGGGGGGATCATCAGAAGCAGGTGCATCCTCTATGCGTCCGCATATCAAACCCGCCCGGTAAAGAGAGCACCGGGCGGGGCGGCTGCGGCAACAGCCTACCGCTTTTGTTCTGAGCGGATCGAACAGAGCATTTCTACGCTCATGCTGCGGCGCACCCATTCCCGTCAACTCCATGCGGGTGCGTCTTTCGCGTAAATGGCAGCCCGGTCTTTCACCGGGCTTGAACGGAAAGGAGGACGCTGCTGTACAGCACCATTCCGCTATGCCGGGCAACCGGTTTCAAAGTTTCCCGGCTTTCATGGAAAACAACCAAGGCGCAGATGGGGTCTGACCCCATTCGCAGCGCTTCCGCCTATAAGAAGTGCTCTGCGCCATATAAAAAGCAGCCCCGCTTCTGCGGTGCAGGGCTGCTTATCTTACGCTAGAGAAGAACCACGCTTTGTATCAGCAGCATTGTTTTTCTCATAGTGTTCGCATTCAGTGTTGTACCCGTTGCACGGTGCGCACCGAGCATCTGTGATTTTGAACGTGCGCTTGCACTGTTCTACGTCGCCCTTCTTTGCGCCCCTGTGCGGGGCAATTCTGGTATGTACACTCCTTGCCAAACTCTTGACCTTCCTTGCTTTATGTAGGTAGCTGCACCGCCCAAGCGGGGAAGGGTTGCGGCGTTTGTCCTGCACTACTTCCCAGCGCTCTGGCGGATTGAAGTTTTTCCTTTGCTTTGCCCAGATTTTGAAGCTGCTGAAGCTGCTTTCCCATGTTCCTAGTGTTTCATCTGCCCACTTGAGCATTTCTTTTACGGCTTCCGGCAATTCAAACTTTCCATCGCATATAGGTCCCGGTACTTCTTCAACATCCGGCATGATCGCCGGTAGTTCTATTCGCTCACCGTTCGGAGTATCCATGTAGGCAGTGCACCCGTTCACTCTCCTACCTCCATGATGTGCGTTGCGATCATGTCAGCCATGTGCAGGCACAGGACTTCCGGGTATCTGTCGTATGCCTTACTGAGAGTGTTCCAGTCCCTCTCCCCGGTATAGGCACCCATGTGCCACCGGATTGCCAGAACTTCCTTTTCTGTCAGGTGGATCCAGTGCTGAATGTTGATTACGGATGCTTCACCATGCCCCAGCAAATCCGTATCTCTATACTGATAGCTTCCATCCGGTTTCTGGATGTAATTTCCGGCTTTGCAAACGTCGTGGAGCAGTGCTGCAGTCAGGACTGCGTTCTTATCGCACCCTGCAAACTGCGGCATATTCTCGCACAGTTCCAGTGCGGCTCTCGCTACGTTGAGCGAGTGCAGCAGCAGGCCACCGGGGACGTTCAGGTGATGCTTTGCGCTGGCGGGCGAGTTGTAAAAGTCCGTTTCTTCCAGGGCGATCATCAATGCCATGCCGCCCGGTCTGCCTTCAATGGCCTTCGTCAGCAGCCGCTTGTACTCTTCTTTCAGGAGTTTCTTGTCCATGATCGTTCCCCCTTATGCCTTCTGCGCGGCATCCTGGGCAGTATCGGCAGCCACGCTCTTGTCGGTGGCTGCGGCGTTGTCTGCTTCCTTTTCTTTCCACGCCTCTTCCAGCGCCAGCGGGAGGGCGAAAGTAACGTCTACCAACCGCAGCTTTGCATCATCCCAGCTGTCCGCTCCCAGTGCGATGGTCTGCATCATCACGCTGATTGCCATATTCTGCAGGGTAGTGGTTTTGCCGTTCAGGAACATCTCCATATGATCCTCGTTATTCAGTACCACTTCGATCTTTGCCTTGCAATCTTCTCCCATGTTGTTTGTCCTTTCTGTACTGCGTGAATATTCGGTCAATGGTGGTACATTCCGGGGTTAGCACCGGACGGAAGGGAATGCACCCCCTCCTGCACTGGCTGTACCATATCAAAAGAGCGGCGTCGGACAAATGATACCGCTCCTCCCGTCCATGCGGACCGCCCTGCCGTGTTCTTTCTGCCCCCAGTAGGTAAGGCCCCGGCCTTGCGGTAGCCGGGCGGCTTCCCCTCGTAGTTCAGCCGCATGGTGGGCGGGTAGGTCTGCCCATGCCTTCCCGGTTCTGTCAGTCCCAGTCCCGGACTTCGTTGTTCCAGTCGTAAGCCTTGTTCACCAGCGTGTCCAGCAGCACCGGCACCGCCCATGCAACGGCAACGAGATCCGGGTCGTAATTGATTTTGAAGATCCAGCAAACGCCCCAGATCAGGGTTGAGAAAATTCCGTACAGCACGCCGAACACCAGCAGGCTTTCGCCCAGGTGCAACGCATCGCGGCGGAATCGCCGCCAGTTGAACGCCTTATTGAAGCTGTTGATTCCCCGGTGGAGTTTTTCAAGCATCATTTTGTCCTCTCTTTGCATTTAGCCTTTCCTGTAGTACAATGAGCACGGAAAGGAGGTGATTTCTTTGAAGCGTTCTGAATATAACCAGATTGTCCTTGCCATTGTCGAAAAGACAGAATCCGAATTGAACAAAGGAGTAAAGGAAGCATACCGATCCGGCGGTCAAAGTTCCGCCCTTGCCTATCTCGCAACTTCGATTCCTGACACCGTTGCTCACATGGTTTCCGACATCCTCAAGCAAAGTGGGGTTCTTCATTTTGAGGATGATGGCTCTCCAGATAGTGAGTAAATTCTCGCATCTGCTCTTCTGACAGCGCTTCCTTATTGGGGACGTTGAACGGTTGCGGCCTTTGCAGTTCCAGCGCAAAGACCGCAATTTCTTTTGCCTCGCCAGTGATTTCAATTTTCATTTTTCGTTTCGCCTCCCTCCATGTGAAACAGGCTGGTTTGACTTGTATACTCCGCAAATCGTTCTTCTTCCAGTTGGAAATAGAACGGGTCAATTTCAAAGCCGATAAAATCAAGTCCCGCTTCATAGGCTGCTATGCGGCTGCTTCCGCTTCCAAGGTGAGTATCAAGAATCTTTTGCCCCGGCTCTGCATAGTTTTTGAATATCCAGTCGTACAAGACAACCGGCTTCTGGGTCGGGTGGATTCTCTTTTCGTTCATGGATTTGTTTCCCTGCATGGTGCCGCCTTCCGCAATACTCTTTCCTTGCATCATGCCGGACCACATATAGCGGAACAATCGCACCGATGTAAATAAATCGGTCGCCGCTATCTCGCAGTCTGAAAAGCTGGAACTTCCATTGCACTTGTCCCACACGATCCGCCCGGTTGCAAACTTATAATCAAAGTAGTTGCAGCCCCACACGATGTAGTGTCTGGAAACGCGGAGCAGTTCTCTGAAATACTCCGGTCCCGGCCTGATCCATGCCGGTGAAATCGGATAGTCCCGGTGTACGCCTATCTTGCTTACCTTGGAGCCGTAAAAGCTCCGACGCTCTGGACCAGAGAAGTACGGAGGATCTACAACGGCCAGATCAAAATAATTGTCCGGGAACAGTTCCATTGCCGGAACGCAGTCCACGTTGTAGCAATGGTTCAGCTTGAATACTTCTCCCATCCTTTTTACTCCGCCGGGCGGTCAGCCCAATACCTGAGCTGCTGCTTCTTGTTGTACAAACGCTGCTGTCCCAGCGCTGCGCTGTACCCGGCGCGGCCATTGGCGTCCATCTTGCCGGTGTCGCCGCGCTTTAACTCTTTATATATTGTCGAGTAATTGAATTGCATCGCCCTTGCGATCCCCGCCACGCTCTGCCCGGCATTGTACCGGGCTTCCAGCGTCTTGCGGTCATCTTGGGTCATGTGCTTTGCCATGTCCTACTTTTTCCTCGCTTTCCCTAAAAATGCGCAAAAAAATAACGCAAGAGAAGTCGCTAAGATTTCTCTTGCGTTTTCTCTTGCGTTTATTTTACAATCTCACTGCGTTCTTTGGAAAAAATATGACTTTCCATCCAACGGGACGATTTTGAATGGCCTCCGCTTGCGCTCTGGCCATGAATAGCGGAAGAATTACCTATATTTCGCGTTTGTCGCGCTCTGCGGAGCGCTCCAAACGCTATTTTCACGGGAAAGGCCGTAGAGGAAAACAGGTAGCTTTGCCCGCAACGCCGCTGTTTCCAAAGGAAACAGGCGTTGCAGATGCTGTTTCGATTTACGCCCCCTCTGGTGAAAATGGGTTTCAGGAAAGTCCGCAGACTTTCCTGAAACCCGAAATTAAAATAACTTTTCCGCTGAATATGGCCAGAGCGCAGCGGAGGCCATTTTCAATCGTTTTACGCCTCGATCAGTTTGCCCAGTGCAAAGGAGTAGATGCCCTTATAGGTCACCTTTTTCGGTGCAAAGCGCTTTTCGATGGCAATGGCGTAAAGGTTCAGCTGGGCGCGGTAGGCGCGCAAAAAGTCGCTCTCGGCCTTGCGGCGGTCGGTCTTGTAGTCCAGCAGTTCCAAATGATCCGGGTACACCAGCACGAGGTCGGCAATGCCCTGCACCAGCACCTGCGCATCTGCGGCAGCGGGCAGTTTCTCGTGCCCCTGCGCCGCCAGCACTGCACCAGCGGGCAGCGCGGTGATAAAGGGCAGCTCCCGCAGCACCTGCTCGGCGGCGCAGATCTTTGCAAAGGCCTCGCTTTCCACAAAACGCCGAATACACACCGCGTCCAGCTTTTCCGCGATCTCCGGGGCGGTCAGCTGCAATGCCACCTGACGGTCCCGCTCTGCCGGGATGGCCGCGTCCAGCGTGCCCGCAGCCTTGGCCGCAGCCAGCCGGGCAAAGTCCGCGTGCTCCAGAAAGGCGTGCAGTGCGGTGCCCATCTCGGCGGCGGTCAGACCGTCCTTGGAAAGGAAGCCCGGGCGCTCCAGCGTGGTCTGCTCGGCCTTGTGCACGATGCTGGTCACGCTGACCTTGGCTGGCACCTGCGCAAGCGCTGCCGCCGGGTACTGCCACGCAAAGCTCTGCCGCAGCTTCTCCACCAGTGCCAAGTCGGTCTCCGGCACTTCATTCTCCGTATCTGCATCCGGTTCCTCGGCCAGTTGCACGGCATCGTCGCACACCCTGATGGCCATCACGCTTTCGGTCTGCACAAACAGCAGCTCCCGGTTGCCGGAAAGCTGCCGCAGCACCCCGCCGTCCGGGTGCACCAGCAGCGCCGCCCGCAGCCAGTCGGCAAAGCTGTTGGCCTGCTGGTGCAGTGTGGCCCCCGCCCCGGCAGCCAGAAAAGCCGCCGCCTTGGCAAAGGGCTTTGTGGTCTTGCCGCTGCTCAGGGGCACGGTGAGGATGAGCTTATCCTGTGCGCGGGTGAGCGCCACATACAAAAGGCGCATCTGCTCGCTGCGCAGCTCCCTGGCGTGGACATTGGCCAGCGCGGTGTAGGCGGCGGTCTTGTAGGCGCCCTCGCCGTTTTCCGGCCGCAGCCGCAGCCCGGCACCGTAGCTGCGGTGCACCAGCACCGGCTGACGGATATCCGAAGCGTTGAACTTGCGCGCCGTATCCCCCACGAACACCACCGGGAACTGCAAACCCTTGGAGCGGTGGATGGTCATGATGGACACGCACCCCGGGTGCACCCCGCTGGGCACAGTGTCCTGTCCGGTGCTGCCGGCCTGCGCGGCGGCATCAATAGCGCGCACCAGCGCCGAGATGCCGCCTGCACCGGAGGTGGCGCAGAAGGAGGCAAACCGGCGGGCATCCTCCCGGCGGCGGGCACCGTTTTCCAGCACGCCCAGCGCCGCCAGATAACCGGTGGAGGCAAAAATTTCTTCCAGCAGCTGCTCCGCCGGGGCGCTGCGCGCCATCTGCCGCAGGGCGGTAAGGTGGGCGTAGAAGTCCTTCACCTTCTCGGTAAAGGGGTCGTCGGCCGGGTCCTCCAGCGCCAGCAGCAGTGCGCCGTACAGGCTGATGCGGGTGGGCTTTTTCCCCTTTGCCCTCATTGCGGCGAAGATGGGGACGCTTTTGTTTGCAGCCCACCAGATTTGCATGAA
>ERZ780168.392-NODE-392-length-54740-cov-9.941794_pt1 | contig 54740 bp, 37 predicted proteins | sample MGYA00510981_ERZ780168 | MGnify/ENA primary metagenome ERZ780168 (study PRJEB29588, sample SAMEA2158769) | human gut metagenome | biome: human gut; feature: human-associated habitat; material: faeces | place: Denmark | collected 2008/2010 ...
CGAACTGGACGTTCGCCTCGCGATTCCTTCGGCGCAAAGCGCCTGCGGAATGGAGGATTTTATGCCAGTTTCAGGCGCAGGGTCTTGATTTCGAATGCCCTGAAATCAAGGGATACGGTATTATCTTCCACAGCAACCTCTGCTTCTTTCTTTTCCAGCATATTGCAGGTCCATGCCTGTGCAACGTTGAGCGCAGTGAATACTTTCGTATTGACTGCTGCCTTCTTCGCTTCATACAAACGCAGGATCAGGTCGCCGCTGCCGTCCTCAGCCAGCTTCACGGATTCGAGAATAACGTTGTCTTTCTCTACACCGAAGGCGCTGAAGGTATCCACAACACCAGCTGTAATAACAGGCTTTACGTTCATCTCATAGCCCTGACGAACTACGTCGCTGTCTGCAAAGCTGCCTTCCCATGCAGTAAAGCCGTAGGTAAAGTGGTGTTCTCTGTTGTCTGCATGCATCTCAGGAGCAGCTGCTGCACGCAACAGGGTCAGCTCAAGTGCATTGCCGTTCATGCTGATACCATACTTGCAGTCATTGAGCACTGCGGCACCGTGAGCCTGATCGCACAGAGCGCTGTAACGATGGTTGCAAACCTCAAAACGATCTTTTTCATATGCTCTGGAGCGTCTGGTAGGCCGCTCTACATAACCGAACTGCATTTCGTTGATCCCGTTCTCTGCAAATACGTTGACAGGGAAGCCAACCTTTAACAGGCGATGCAGCTCTTTCCAGTCGATGGCAGTTTCGAATTCCAGTCTTGTGCTGTCTGCATCCAGACGGATGTACTGAACGAAGGGCGAATTGCTGATGCGGCCAGTTACCTTCAGGACACTGCGCAGGCTGCCTGTGCTTTCAACGGTTACCGTTACATCCTCTGCAGCGGTGATTTCCTGATCGATGTAGTTGGAATCGATATCCCATGCATCGAACAGACGCGGAACATCTTTATATAAGTGGAAACGGTTCATCGGCTCAGCTGCGAACTCTCTGCCGCTTGTCTTCAGAACAAAGGATACCACCTCACCCTTGCCGTCTACGACAGCCTTCACCTGATTGTTTTCCAGAATGAAGGTATCGCCGTCCTGAGTCAGGGAAACGCTGTCTGCTGCCTTGGTCTGGGTTTCTGCAGGAACCAGGGAAACCATACCATAAGCAGGAACTTCTGTAAGACCATATACCTTGTCACCGATCTTTTCGGTGGGAACAGCCTTGCCTTCTCTGGTCTGTGCACCTGCCGCAAAGCTTTCCGGCAGCTCAACCAGTGTGTCATATGCAAATCCCAGGGAGTTGCCGACAGTCACGCCATTTCCGGCTTCTACCAGACCTGCAACTGCCTTTGCAGTCAGCTCATGGCTTTCTTCCAGAATTGCATGGAATGCTTTTTCCGCGTCCTCATAAACTCTTGCGATGGAAGAACCAGGCAGGATGTCGTGGAACTGATGCAGCAGGACTTCTTTCCACAGACGCTCAATTGCCTCTGCAGGATATGTCTGTCCCTTCTGGGCTGCCAGCGTGCCCCACAATTCCAGATCACGCATGGAAAGCTCACATCTTCTGTTGTTGTTCTTCACCATTGCCTGAGAAGTATAGGTTCCGCGGTGAGCGCTGAAATACAGCTCTCCGGTATAGGTATGCTTCGGTCCGCCTTCTGCTTCCATATCCTGGAAGAACTCGATGGGGCCTTCCAGTTTTACCTTCGGGCAGCCTTCCAGGTCAGCCTCACGCTTCGCATATTCCAGATAGTCTCTTGCCGGGCCGCCGCCGCCATCGCCGTAACCAAAGGGCAGGAGGAATGCATCCAGATCTCTCTTCTGGCTTCTGTTCTCCCACACGTTCATCAGCTCGGTGGGGTCGGTGCGGTAGGTGTAGCTGGTAGGCAGGAAGGAGCTGATCTTCGTGCCGTCCATGCCTTCCCAGTAGAAATAATGGTAAGGGAACTGTTCGCCTTCATTGTAAGACCAGAAAATCTTCTGAGTTACCAGATATTCAACGCCGCAGCTCTTCAAAATCTGAGGCAGTGCAGCGGTATAACCAAAGGTATCGGGCAGCCACAGCATCTTGCTGTCTACGCCGAACTCTTCCTGATAATAGCGTTTGCCGTAGAGCAGCTGACGGATCAGTGCTTCACCGGAAGCCATATTCGTGTCCGGTTCTACCCACATCGCGCCCTCTGCGATCCACTGGCCATCCTTAACCGCCTGTTTGATTCTTTCAAACAGCTCCGGGTAGTATTTGCGGCACATCTCATAGCCGGCAGGCTGGCTCTGGATATATTTGTATTCCGGATATTCTTCCAGCAGGCGCAGCTGTGCTGCAAAGGTACGCTCTGTCTTTCTGTGTGTCTCTGCCATCGGCCACAGCCATGCCAGATCGATATGGGCATTGCCGATTGCGTAAAATACAGGCATAGTGGAACCGTTCTTCGCTTCCAGTGCAGGGCGGAGTGCTTCTCTGCCTGCCTTGTAGGATGCGATTCTGCCAGCCTCATCCTGCTCAAAATCAACCACAAGGGTAAAGGCCTCCAGCGCCTCTGCGATCTTTGCAGCCCGCAGGGAATTCGGATCGAGCTTGTCCAACAGCTGTCTTAAGGTGTCTGCATCCATCCACAGCTGATATGCGTCTTCATTCCAGATACCGAAGGTGCAAATACCGAGGGTACGTCTCTTGCCCTCTTCCAGCGGGTCCTGATATGCGCCGGGAAGTACCGGACCGGTTGCGCAGCCGCCGTCCGGAGATTCCGGATAATAATGGCCTGCGTAGGTTTCCATCAGGATTTCATATTCTGTTCCTGCCACAGCGTCAGTGGTCAGAACGTTATCTTCTACGAAATGATGCTTCTGGGTTACCCAGGAAGCACGGTAGGTACCGAATTCCTGCCCGTTTACAAACAGCGTGGATTCGCCGTCCGGTTTTAAATCCATGACAATTCTCTTGCCCTGTGCTTCTGCAGGCAGAACCACTTTGCCTCTAAACCAGCAATATTCCCAGGTCTTGCCCCAGGTAAAGCCGGGCTCTACAGGCTCGAACGGGCCATTCATCGCTTCCTCCTGAGATAAATGATCCATTGTGCGGAACGCTTCCCAGGAAATCTCCCCCAAAGGTCTGTAAAAATCATCCTTCAGCGTGCGCATCCAATGCTGCAGTCTGCCACGCCATTCTGAACTCATGATCCCCATCTGAATTCCTCCGTGTTGTGTTATATTCTCGGGTATTAAAAATCAATACCACCTCATTTATAACGTTTTCCATCTGGTTCGTCAACCCCAATAATCCTATATTTATCCCTAAAAAATCACAATCTTTTTTCGATCAGCCACGCCGCTGCAAGCCGCTCCAGACCATCCCGGATTTCGTCCTCCGTCAGGCCGCCAAAGCCGATCAAAACGGTTGCGCGACACACAGCCTCCGGGACAGCTGCCCCCACAAGCGCTGACGACAGACCATAGACTTTCACACCTTGTCGGCGTGCCGCGTCGACAAGCTCTTTTTCGCTGCGTCCGACGCGATCCGTGAGCAAAAGATGCAGTCCCGCATTTTCCCCCGAAAGGTCAAATTGCCCCAAAAAGGGTTTCAGCCCGTCCAGCAGCGCTTCGTGTTTTCTGCTGTAGCTTTTCCGCATCCGGTTCAAATGCCGTTCAAACGCACCGCTGTCCAGAAATTGCTCCAGCACCGCCTGGTCGACTCTCGAAACCGTACACGAAAAGCAGGCGCATTTTTGCCGGTAGCGCTCCAGCAAAGCCTCCGGCAGCACCATATACCCGACACGGATTGCAGGTGCAATCGACTTGGAAAAGGTTCCCATATAGATCACCTTTCCCGCCGCATCACTCGCCTGCAGGGACGGCACGGGCTTTCCACGGTAACGGAATTCGCTGTCATAATCATCTTCTATAATATAGCGTTCCTTTTCCCGTGCTGCCCAGTTTAAAAGCTCTGTCCTGCGCCCGATCGGCATCATACGCCCAGTGGGATACTGGTGCGACGGCATCACGTAGACCACCTGCGCTCCCGATTTTTCCAGATCTTCTATGCAGATTCCGCTGGCATCCGACGATACCGTAACCACTTCCCCCGCAAAGAGCTGAAAAATCTTCCATGCACGCGGATAGGTCGGATTTTCAAACGCCGCTGTGATTGTTTCCTCGAAAACATAACGGAGCAGCATCAGCAGATAATCGTTTCCCGCTCCAACCACGATCTGCTCCGGTCTGCAGGTCACGCCACGGGATGCATGCAGATATCGGGAAATCGTGCGGCGCAGCGAAAGATCGCCCATCGGATCTCCCGGCAAAAACAGGTCTTGGTTGTTTAGATTCAGCACGTTTCTGTTGACTTTTCGCCATAAATCAAACGGGAAATTACGCATATCGATCGCATTTGGAGAAAAATCGATCTGAACGGGCGGCACCGCAGACGAGTCGTCCAATGCAGCTTTGGATGCGTAAGCGGCATCTGAAAGGAAAAGACAATCGCCGCCTGCATCTGCACGTGAAAAGCTGCCAGCCTGTTCGCGAGACGTTATTCCTGCGTCCGGCGCGGTCTCCATCTGGTACAGTTCCTCCACCCGTGCGACAAAATATCCTTTATAGGGTACCGCCTCCAGATATCCCTCCGCCACGAGCTGGTCATACGCCAGCTCTACCGTACTACGGGATACCTGCAAATATTCCGCCAGAGAACGCGTCGAGGGAAGCTTCTCCTGACAGAGAAGCTTCCCCCTTCTGATTTCGTCTCTGATATATTGATAAATCTGTTCGTAAAGATGGGTCCCATCCTCTTTCCACTCAATTACCAGATCCTGCATAGGCTCAGTCCTTTTTCGGAAGCTTAAAGGAGCTCTTTAAGGATACAATCCGGTTAAATACCGGCTCGCCCGGCTTGGAATCCTTGTAATCTACGCAGAAGTATCCCTGTCTGACGAACTGGAAGCTTTCGTAGGGCTTTGCTTCCTTTAAGGAAGGCTCAATCCATGCTTCCTTTACGGTCAGGGAGTTGGGATTTAAGTTCAGGGAGCCGTCTTCATTGTAAACGCCCTTTTCTTCATCAATGATGTTCTCATACAGACGAACGGTTGCTTTGACTGCAGTCTGGCACGCTACCCAGTGAATGGTGCCCTTTACCTTACGTCCTTCAAAGCCGCTTCCGGACTTGGTTGCAGGATCGTAGGTTCCATGGATTACGGTTACATTGCCGTTTTCATCCTTTTCACATCCTGTGCAGGTTACAAAGTACGCGTTCATCAGGCGCACCTCGTTGCCGGGGAACATACGGAAGTATTTCTTCGGAGGCTCCTCCATAAAGTCTTCGCGTTCGATATAAAGCTCTCTGCCAAACGGAACCTTACGGCTGCCCAGTGCTTCGTTTTCCAGGTTATTCGGAGCGTCCAGATATTCGATCTGGTCTTCCGGATAGTTGTCGATCACAAGCTTCACCGGGTCAACGACTGCCATCACTCTGGCGCGTTTTAATTTCAGATCTTCCCGGATGCAATATTCCAGCATCGCATAATCTACGGAAGAATTGCTCTTGGAAATACCGCACAGGTCTACGAACATTTTGATGGATTCCGGTGTAAAGCCTCTGCGGCGAAGCGCTGCGATGGAAACCAGACGGGGATCGTCCCAGGCGTCTACGATGCCCTGCTCTACCAGCTTCTTAATATAACGTTTGCCGGTAACAACATTGGTCAGATACAGCTTTGCAAACTCGATCTGACGGGGCGGATAGGGTTTGTATTCCAGCTCCCGCACAACCCAGTCGTACAGCGGACGGTGATCTTCAAATTCCAGCGTACAGATGGAATGGGTAATGCCCTCGATGGCATCCTCGATGGGATGTGCAAAATCGTACATCGGATAGATACACCATTTATCTCCGGTATTGTGATGTGTCATGTGCGCCACACGATAAATAACCGGATCTCTCATGTTCATATTTGGGCTTGCCATATCGATTCTGGCGCGCAGAACCTTTTCGCCGTCGGCATATTTGCCCGCTTTCATCTCTTCAAACAGAGCGAGGTTTTCTTCTACGCTTCTCTCTGCACCGGGATCCATCTTGCCGGGCTCGGTCAGCGTACCGCGGTATTCACGGATCTGATCCGCGGAAAGATCAGAAACGTAAGCTTTGCCTTTTTTGATCAGCTTTACAGCGCCCTCATACATCTGGTCGAAATAGTTGGATGCAAAGAACAGTCTGTCCTCCCAGTCTGCGCCCAGCCATTTTACGTCCGCCTTGATCGATTCTACAAATTCGATCTTTTCCTTCGTCGGGTTGGTATCGTCAAAACGGAGATTGAATTTACCGCCGTACTGCTTTGCAAGTCCATAATTTAACAGAATGCTCTTGGCATGTCCGATATGCAGATATCCGTTGGGTTCCGGCGGAAATCTGGTATGTACTGTTTCGTAAACGCCTTCCTCCAGATCTTTATCAATCATCTGCTCGATGAAGTTTCTGGAAACAGGCTCCTTTGCTTCTTCTGCTGCAGGATTTTCTTTCGAGAATTCAGCCATTTTCCTTATCTCCCATCCTTTCATTTCCTTATTATTGTTTTATCTTATCAAAACAAACATTAAAATACAACATCGTTCTTAAGAAAATAATAATGTTCTTTCCCACTGTTATATGATAAAATACCTTTTGCAGGGATATTTTTATCAGTTTCGGAATACCCTGCTGTACAAATGTTATAACTACACTTTTTTATGCAGGAGGACTCCCTTATGAATCGTGCCTTACTCAAACAGGATGCCAAGGACGCTATGAAAGCGGCAAATCCGCATCCGGTACTCACCACCCTTGTTTTCTGGGCGATCCAGCTCGCCGCGCAGATCATTCTTGGTATTGTTTCCAGTATCTGCGGCTTTACTACCTACTTTTCTGCAGCCATCAGCTCCGGCATGTATGAAGACAGTGCATTTTTAAACTATGCCCCCAGCATCGGCGCTTTCCTGATCTACCTGGTTGTTGCGATCGTTATCGGCCTACTGATCGGTACCGTTCAGTTTGGTTATTATGCATACAGCCTGAAGGTTTTCAAGCATGAAGAAGCCGGCATTTCCGAGCTGCTTGCATACTTTCCCATGCTGCTCAAGATTTTTGGTCTTTCCCTCTGGATGGGTCTGTTCATCATGCTGTGGAGCTGCCTGTGCTACATCCCCGGCATCATCGCTGCACTGCGTTATTCCCAGGCCTTCTACATTCTGGCAGAAGATCCCAATAAGGGAATCCGTCAGTGTGTCAATGAAAGTAAAGAGCTGATGAGCGGTCATCTGTGGGAATACTTCGTGCTGCAGCTTTCCTTTATCCTCTGGTATCTACTTACAGGTGTTACCTGCGGTATTGCAAGCCTGTATGTAACTCCTTATACCGAGATTACCAACGCCGGTTATTATTTAAGCTTAAAGCCGGAACAATCTTATGACGGCGGATATGGATGCGATCCTCAGCCGGATGATGTGATCTGAGATTTTTTCGGAAAATAGCTATTGTAGCCATATGATTTTTATAAAATATCCATTCGTACAGGTGTACTTCCTAAAGACCTGGGCGGATGGATATTTTTTATTTTTATAAAAAAGAATGTGCATCCTCGTAAAGCATTTATTATCGTATGGAAACGAAGTTTCCTATACGATAATAAAACCAGATGCCAGAAAGGCTTCGCCTCTCGGGTATCTGGTTTTTATTATTCAATCTTTACCGCCTTCCGGCACGAAGCGATATCCTGCATTTTTTGCGATGTCACCGCTTTGCCCCTGGAGTTTCAGCCACTGCTCATCCGAGCCGGTGTGCCGTTTTGTGTAGCTTAGTGATGGAACAGTCTGATTCCGGTAAATACCATCGCCATGCCATACTTATCACAGCATTCGATGACCGCATCATCGCGGACGGAGCCGCCGGGCTGTGCAATGTATTTTACTCCGCTCTTATGTGCGCGTTCGATGTTATCGGAAAACGGGAAGAATGCGTCAGAGCCAAGGGTTACATCGGTCAGCTGGTTTAACCATGCACGCTTTTCTTCTCTCGTAAAGACAGCAGGCTTTACCTTGAAACGGGTCTGCCATACGCCCTCGGCCAGCACATCTTCGTATTCATCACCCATGTAAACATCGATGGCATTGTCTCTGTCTGCGCGTCCAAGGCCGTCTACAAACTGCAGTCCAAGCACCTGGGGAGACTGACGCAGCCACCAGTTATCCGCTTTCTGTCCTGCCAGTCTCGTGCAGTGGATACGGGACTGCTGACCTGCACCAATACCGATCGCCTGTCCGCCTTTTACATAGCAAACAGAATTGGACTGGGTATATTTCAGGGTGATCAGCGCGATCTTCATATCGATCAGCGCCTCTTCGGGCACTTCTTTGTTCTTTGTTACAAAGTTTGACAGCAGCTCTTCATCAATGTTTAACTCGTTGCGTCCCTGTTCAAAGGTCACGCCGAACACCTGTTTTCTCTCGATTTCGGCAGGACGATAGGAGGGATCGATCTGGATAACATTGTATCCGCCCTTTTTCTTTGCTCTTAAAATCTCCAGCGCTTCATCGGTATAGCCGGGAGCGATCACTCCATCGGAAACCTCGCGCTTGATCAGCTTTGCCGTGTCTGCGTCACAGACATCAGACAGTGCAATAAAGTCACCAAAGGAAGACATTCTGTCTGCACCTCTCGCTCTTGCGTAGGCACATGCCAACGGAGAAAGCTCTCCAAGGTCGTCTACCCAGTAAATTTTTGCCAGCGTATCCGTCAGCGGAAGTCCCACGGCCGCACCAGCCGGGGAAACGTGCTTAAAAGAGGTTGCTGCCGGAAGTCCGGTCGCTTTTTTTAACTCGGAAACAAGCTGCCAGCCGTTTAATGCATCCAGGAAATTGATATATCCTGGCTTGCCGTTTAATACGGTAACAGGCAGGTCGCTGCCATCCTCCATGAAAATTCTGGAAGGCTTCTGATTCGGGTTGCATCCGTACTTTAACTGAATTTCGTTCATTTTTTCCTCCATTCCATTTTCAGTGGTTTTTGTTCACAATTCTTGTCTCGTATTTGCCGGTTTCGATGTCGATGTAGCGCACAAACAGGGAAACCTTATTTTCTTCATTCAGACTTTCCCAAACCAGCTGAGTAAAGCTGTCGATATCTCCGGAAATCGCAACCTTCTTCGGCTCGCCGGAAAAGCTCGGCAGCGGATTGCCGTCATGCATATAGGTGTGGATAAATCTGCCCTCGCCCGCTTTCGGATTTTCGTAAGCAAAGGTGTAACGCAGGCAGGAGGACGGATCGCCGTCGTCGCTCTTTAAAATGGACATTGCGAAGTTGTAGCCACCGTTTTCGATATGCAGGATACCGGAAATACGGGGAGTGTAGTTCGGACCGTCCGGTTCAAATTCCCGGCTGCGCAGGCTCTGCTCAAAGGTCAGCTGCTTGTCCATGCCCTCATAGATCGTGTCTGTCTGGTCGCCGTTTGTAACAATCGTCTTGTTACCCAGCACGCGAACCGGTGCATAGATGATCAGGCTCGGATCCTCCAGTTTGGACGGATCAAACGCCTGTGTGCGGATGCCCTCGCCCTCCTCTACGAACACGCGGTTGCGGGAATTGCTGCTTCTGCCCATAATAAAATACGCTGTTACCGCCTGTTTTCCGTCAGGGGTTTTGCCGATGACGATACCTCGTCCCGGATAGGCGTTGTTTTTCAGTTCTTCCGAAAGATTTAAAAGCTCCATGTTGTCCTCCATTGTGAAATGAATATGATAAAAAACCGCCTGAATACTCACATCATCTTCTGCTGTCAGTACCCAGGCGGTCGGTTTCTTCAAACGTGCTCCCCGTGGTGATCTCCACTAATCCGCCAGTCACACGTTTTGTGTTTGATTGTGTTAAAACAGGATACCCGCCAACGGGACATCCTATTCTATGCTATGCGGCCAATCGGTTAAAATCAGTCCGCAGAGCTGTAGTTGGGAGCTTCCTTCGTGATATGAATATCATGAGGATGACTCTCACGCAGAGCTGCTGCAGAAATCTTGACGAATTTGCCGTTTTCCTTCAGCTCTTCGATGTTTTTTGTTCCGCAGTAACCCATACCGGAGCGAAGACCGCCCATCAGCTGGAATACCGTATCTTCTACCAGGCCCTTGTATGCAACACGGCCTTCTACGCCTTCCGGAACGAGCTTCTTGGCGTCGGTCTGGAAGTAGCGATCCTTGCTGCCGTTTTCCATCGCAGCAATGGAACCCATGCCGCGGTAAACCTTGTATTTACGTCCCTGATACAGCTCGAACTGTCCGGGGCTCTCATCACAGCCTGCAAACATGGAACCCATCATGCAGACGCTTCCGCCTGCCGCGATTGCTTTGGTGATTTCACCGGAATACTTGATACCGCCGTCTGCGATGATCGGGATACCATATTCTCTTGCAACTGCGTAGCAGTCCATGATAGCTGTGATCTGAGGAACACCGATACCTGCAACCACACGGGTTGTACAGATAGAACCGGGTCCGATACCAACCTTAACGGCATCTGCACCTGCTTCGATCAGTGCTCTGGTCGCTTCTCCGGTTGCAACGTTGCCCGCAATTACCTGCAGATCCGGATATGCTTCCTTGATCATGCGCAGGCAGCGCAGTACGTTTTCAGAATGACCATGTGCGGAATCCAGAACAATAACGTCAACCTTGGCTTCTGCCAGAGCTGCCACACGATCCAGAACATTGGCAGTAATACCAACACCTGCACCGCAGAGCAGACGTCCCTGTGCATCCTTTGCTGCAAGAGGATATTTGATCGTCTTCTCAATATCCTTGATCGTGATCAGGCCCTTCAGATTGAAGTCCTTATCAACGATCGGCAGCTTCTCTTTTCTTGCCTTTGCCAGAATCTTCTTTGCTTCTTCCAGCGTGATACCTTCGGGAGCCGTAACCAGACCTTCACTGGTCATGGATTCTTTAATCTTCTTGGTAAAATCTGTCTCGAATTTCAGGTCGCGGTTGGTAATGATGCCGACCAGCTTTTTGCCCTCTGTGATCGGGACACCGGAAATACGGAATTTTGCCATCAGCTCATTGGCATCTGCAAGGGTATGCTCCGGGGATAACGAAAAAGGATCTGTAATGACGCCGTTCTCAGAACGTTTTACCTTGTCCACCTCATCGGCCTGCGCCTCAATGGACATATTCTTATGGATAATACCGATACCGCCCTGTCTGGCCATTGCGATCGCCATTCTATGTTCTGTAACGGTATCCATTCCCGCACTCATCAGCGGAATGTTCAGCTTGATCTTTTTTGTCAACCAGGTAGTCACGTCGACCTGATTGGGAATTACCTGAGAGTATGCCGGCACCAACAGCACATCGTCAAAGGTAATGCCTTCGCCAATAATCTGACCCATCTTCTCTCCTCCTGCGTATTTTAACTGTCAATTCAATGAAAACTGCCAGTAAATACACTACTGACAGTTCGTTTGAGGCAAGTGTAACAGAATTAAAACTCTGTGTCAATCGAAAAATACTTTTCTGGGCGCAACAGACTGAAGTGCTTTTACCATGGCCTCGCTGGGCTCAAAAATGATCTTGCGGTCTCCGCTGTAGATCATCACATAGCGTCTGTCCGGCTGTCCGGCAACGCCGCTGGAATAGTCCGTCACCTTAAGCTGACGATTCTTCATGTTGTCCAGATGCCAGGAGTTGATCGGTGCAAAAATCTCCATACGCTCTGTTTCAAACTTCTCGACTTTTTTCCGTTTGGTTTTGTTTAAAATCTTGTCGACGGAAATCTCCTTATCCACGTACAGATATTCAAACTCCACGCTGGCATTGAGCGAAGTAAAATACGCTCCGATTCCGGCTGCTGCCACTCCGAGCCACATCAGGGCATTCAGCATGCTAAGCAGGAAAAAAATCACCGCCAGGACAATCAGAAAAACCTGCAGTGCTTTCATCGCACTGGACGGTTTTTTCGCCACCAGACATTCTACATAGCTTTCATTCATATTGCTTTACCACCTTCGTATTTATTCCCCATCCCGGGAAGCTCAGGGTTTTGAAAGGTCTGTCCTTTTGACAGTGCTCCCTTTTTCAAACCGATAAAGCTATCATAGTACAGAATTCGCTTTTTTTCAAGGTATCCCAGGGACTTATCCGGTAGTTTAGAAAATTTTCACTTTTCTATCACAATGCTTTCATTGACTTCCCAAAATCAAACGACTATGATAAATATCAGCGCATGAATCTTTCCATACTATCGAAACGATCGAACACAGGATACCGGCACCAGATTTTGCCGCATGCCGCAAAATACAGGATTCAAAACCGAACTACAGGGAGGCACTCAATGGCAACAGGCAATTCCGTCCATGACGAAGTTAAGGAACAGCAGCAAAAATTAAAAGGGAAACCCTTCAAGGAAAAATGGGCTTATTTCTGGGAATATTATAAAATCCAAACGATCGTGGTGATCGCGGTTCTCGCCTTTGCAGGGAACCTGATTTACACCTTTGCAACGCGCAAGGATACCGTCATGGAAGCAGCCTTTGTCAACTGCTACATGAATACCGAGGTCGACTCCGACACGATGATCGCCGATTTTGAGCAGTATGCTGACATCGATACCTCCAGCGACTGTGCCGCAATCAACCGGGATATGAATGTTGATTATGAAAATGCTGACCAGTATTCCTATGCAAATATGCAGAAAATCATCGCGATGATATCCGGCAAGACCTTAGATGCCCTCATCACAGATGATACCTATATGGATCACAATCTCGAAGCCGGTCTATTCTGCGACCTGCACCAGTATTTTACCGACGAGGAGCTGGCACAGTACGGCGATCAGGTTATATACAAGGATCTTCCTGATGACAATACCGACGGGGAAATCCCCATCGGCATCAGCGTCAGCAGATCCAAATATCTGCTGACAGATCGGGCAAATGCATGGTTTACCATCCCTGCCAACTGCCAGCACCCGGAAAATGCGAAGAAATTTTTAGAGTTTATGCTTGAGCCGTAACACTCGCTGCTGCATACGACATGTAAAAATTCCGTGTAAGCTGCCAGAACGCTGCTCACGGCAAAAATTCCCGCCGCCACAGCCTGAATCGCTGTGACAGCGGGAATTTTGTTATTCAAAGCGCGCCATGCGCACTTCTCACTCATTTTTCAGAATCAATTCCATCAACGTGTTCCCTTTTCCCTCCGGGTCATAGCTCTGCCACGCGATCACGCGGCCATGAGGCGACAGATACAGCATCTGTCCGTTCATACCGCCCTTGCAGTGCCCTCCGTTTTCCATCTTTGCAAGCTCATATTCCCGCTCAAAAACAAGCTCGACCCACTCTTTCGAAAGCAGACGCTTTCCTTCAAATGTGCCACCGTTTTGATAGACCTCGCCAAGCTTTGCCATGTCCTCTGTGCGCACATACATGCCGGTCGCTCCAATCGGATACCCCATCGGACACTTTGAAAAAGCCGCCTCCCTTACATGCAGCGGCATCAGCAGGCGCGGGCGCAGAAAGTCGTCCAGCTTTTCTCCGGAAAGCTCCGTCACAACGCGGGACAGCAGATAATATGCACCGTCGCTGTACTGATAGTCCACGCCCGGCCGCGCCGGAACCGGACGTTCAAACGCGAGCTTTAAAAAATCCTCCGAACCAAACTGCGTCATATCATAATTATCGATATCCAGAAAATCCTCCATCACGCCGATTCGGTGCCGGATCACATGATCCAGCGTCACTTCTTCCCATTGCGGATCATAGCGCTCCGGCAGCTTTTTCCGAAACAGATCGCAGATCTTATCGTCTGGCTTCCAAAGTCCCTGATCGTATAAAAAGCCAAGCGCCGTCACGGTAAACACCTTCGTAACGGAATAGATGTCATTGCACGGATTGTCCGGCACAAAGCTCCATGTCGTGCGCTTTCCATGCTCCGACTCTGTCAGCCAGAACAGCGGAAGATTCAGCCCACGGATTTCCTCCAGAATTGTTTCTATCATGTTATTTTTCCTTTTCTTTAATGTAGTGCGACACGCCGAGCTTCCGTATCACATTGTAGGCACCTTGTCCTCGCCTGCGGGCGCAAGGCTCCACTCCACCTGCTTTTCCCCGTTTTCCAGAAGCTCCCAGCTCACCGAAAGGATTCCATCCGGCGTCTGGATACTGCCCTTTGCCCAGGTCAGCTGCCGCTGGCTGCTGAGACGGATTTCGTAAGAAAAATGCTGTGCGGACCCGGGCACGGCTGGCGGCTGCAGTTCGCCGTTGAGCGGCTTCAATGCCTGTGTTGGCTGTGTGGTAACGTCCGGCTGCGCAGGATTGACAACGGGCGGCTGCGCCGCTGGCATCATCCGAATCCCAAGGATCTGTGTAAACAGCAGCCGCACACAGGCGCCAAACATCGGATGGTTATGGGATTCTCTGCCATCCCAGCGCTCCCAGAGCGTCGTCGCACCATTTCGTTTCATATGTGCAAAGGACGCTGCTTCGCTGTCATTGGTCAGAAGCCTTACTGCCAGATCCCCTGCGCCGATGGAAAACAGTTGTTCCAAAAGCATCGACGTGCCGAAAATTCCGGTATCAAAACGTCCGAGCGCTTCATATTTTTCGACCAGATGCTTTTTCGTTCGCTCATCCCCAAGCCCAAGTGCCAGTCCATAGGCGTTGCCTGCTGCCCTTCCTTCGCAGAAATCTCCGGTTTCCGGATCGAAATAAGCGTCAAGAAAAGCATTTTTGACATTCTTTTCCCGCTCCGCAAATCGAATTGACAGTTTATTATTCATTTTTTCTGAAATTTGCATCATTTCCTGCAATCCATGCAAGTAGTAGAACGTATTGATAAATGCCTCCGGCAGCTGCTCCTTTTCCTCTGATGCCGGGAAGCACCAGTCGCCCAGACACCAGCCGCCCTCTTCTTCGCGGACCACAAGTCCCTTTTCACTGTGGGCATCCATATAATCGAACCAGCGCAGGATCGCGTCATAGCCCTGCACAAGCAGGCTGTCGTCCCCATAAATTTTTGCCCATGCGAGCGGAACCTGATACACTGCGCAGCCCCAGCCGCCGGGTCCTCCTCCCCCGCCCAGAAATGGCGCGGTATGTGGGATATGTCCGGTTTCTGCGCCCTGGCTGTCCAAAATATCCTGATACCATTTCCGATACAGCTCTTTGGCATCCAGAAGCAACATCGCCGTTTCCGCCGTCAGCTGACCGTCTCCGGTATATCCAAGCCGTTCTCGGTGCGGGCAGTCTGACGGAACGCAACCGTGATAATTGTCCAGCTGCGTACGAATATAGGCTTCATAAAGCCAGTTCAACACCGGATCTGAGCAGGAAAAGCTGCTGGTCACCGCCACATCCGTATGGATCACCTCTACACACAGCACCTCACAGGATCCCTCCGTCTCAAAATAACGAAAGCCATGCCAGCAAAACAACGGATGCAGTGTCTGTATCCTTCCGTCGCAGATATAATGATCCTGCTGCAGCTGATCGCTGCCGCCCGCCGATTCAAAATCCAGCGTACCATCTGCTGCCAGCTCCTCTGCATGGCGTACCGTAATGCATTCTCCTTTTTTTCCAAGGCAGGAAAGCACAACGCGCCCGGCGATATTTTCCCGACAGTCATAAATTTTTCTGCCATCGTACTCCCCAATCAGGATCGGATAAAGCTTTCGGATCACACGATCCGGCGGACAGGTCTGCTCTTCTAAAAGGGTTTCCGGTGCATGGACCGGTTGTGCTGGCTTCCAACCGGATAAATCAGCGCCCGGATACTGCCAGCCTTCCGGCTCTTTCCGCAAATCCCGCACCTCTCCCAAAAAGAGGTTGTTTTTCAGCAATCCGCCCGGATGCCACAATGTCTGCCGGTCGCTTTCAATCCATTCCTGTCTTCCGTCTGCATCCGTCAACGTCAGCTCAAACCAAAGCTTCGGCAGACCGAAAACAAATTTTCCTTCGGCAATCCGCTCTGTCTGATGATACCAGCCATTGCCCAGTCGTACTGCAAGTACGTTTTCTCCTGCCTTTAAATATGGAAGTAAGTCAAAGCTTAAATACCGGCAGCGATGTGCGCTGCGCTCCTCCCATACCGGATACGTTGTTTCACAGCCGAGCACCGACGCGTAGTCTGTCATCGCCGGCATCAGCTCCTGATCGCTGATCCTTTTTCCATTGATATAGAATAGAAAATACCCCAGTCCGCAGATTTCCAGACGGGCGCTTTGAAAGCGCTCTGTCCTATCCAGCCAGAAGCTTCTTCGAAACAGCGGCGCTTCACAGCCTGCGCCGCCGCAAATCCAGTGTTCTTTTTTCAATCTTGATTCCCTCCCGCAGCCCTTGCCGCCCCAATATCAGAAAATATACCGCCCTGACATCTGCTTAGATGATAGAATGGCATACACACTCTTCTAAATATTGGAAGCCTGTTTATTACTGACTTACTGTCATTTTCCCCAGGATTTCTTCTACTTCCTCTACACTCATCAGGAGGTCTTCCGCTATTTTGGATACAGAATCGCCTTTTTGATACTTTTTAGTTACCAACTCGACCGTTTTTTGATTAGATCCTTCCAGGCGTCCCTCTAAGCGTCCCTCTAAGCGTCCTTCTAAGCGTCCTTCTAAGCGTCCTTCTAAGCGTCCTTCTTTACGTCCTTCTTTACGTCCCTCTTCCAGTCCTTCCTCGCGTCCTTCTTCTTGACCTTTCCTACGTCCTTCTTCCAGCCCCTTCTCCATGGCTTCCCGAAAAATCTCCTTCGACCGATAATTCAACACTTTTCCTCCCATAACTTCCGTAACCTCCTTCTCCACATTGTCATATTTCGACGCAAGTTTTTCCACTACAGTATTCGCCAGTTCACACAACGCGCCGCCGGTAATTGGCTTCATACGCCCGCTTTGGCACTCCTGATCCAGCCGTGCAGCTACGTTCTCATATTCCATCCGCAGACTGCGAAGCCGTTCTTCATCTCCATTAATTATTCGAAATTCCTTTTCATATCGAAAAATATAGAATGGGATCAACATCCATAACTCTTTTTCAAAAATTTCTTCCAACGTATAGTTCTTTACTTTCAGGATCGGAATTTCGTAAAATAGTTCTTTTTGTCCGATACAAACGCAAATTTTCAATTCATCCGGTGTATTCGAATTGCTCCTCAGATAGATCACTGCAGAATCCGGAAATTTCACATACAGCACGCCGTCCCGGTATTCCTTATTCCTCAAAGCAATCTGCGCATCATATTCCCACATCCGAATTTCCATTGTCCCATCCGCTGTGCTCTGACATTCCAGATGATACCGTTTGGAAATTCCCTTTAAAGAAATCAATGTCAGGTTGGAATCCGTAACCCGCTTCTCCTTTTTCCCCTCCGGGTTCCTAAAAAAAATCTCGTTCTCATTCGATACCACTACTTCCCGCCCGGTATAATTCGTGCCGAACAGCTCGTTAATCAGCGGAACCACCAGCTCTGGGCAGTCCTGCAGCAGCGTGCGGAAAGTGTCATCATAAGGTGTATTGATTGTCTCCATCTTTTGCCTTTCTGATACATTCATCATATACCAGGAAGACTTCTTTCTGCAAGGTCTTCCCGATATCTCCATCTGTTCCTTATTCAGTTTTTGTCTGATAGAAATCTCTGGTCGATCCGACCTTGAAAAAAAGATTTTAGATTCTACAGCAGGGGCGGCTCTCCCTCTGCAAAAGCCGCCTGCCATAATAGAATAGATTTAATATAACCGATATTTCGAAAAAAATCAACAGCAACCGCTGTCTGCGTAATTTCATATTCTTTTTCCCGTGGTCAGGCACTAAATGGCTCTTCAATTTTTAAATGTATTCTGATTACCAATAGTGAAGAGACTGTCCTTGATTGTGAAGGCATTCGTATTGAAGTGATTCCAATCTGGAAATGGCTGTTGATGAATGATTTTATAAAGTAAATGAACCAGCAAGGGGTGAGAAAATCCACTTTTTTTCTCACCCTTACGACTTCTAGCAATACATCATATTTAAAATCTTAGTATCTGCTCCCGTTTCACGCACCGCAGCATTTTTATCTCTGTACCGCGATTTTCCGATCCGCAAGCTGAATCATACTTTCTTCATGCGAAACATAAATCATCGTCTGATCGAAATTTCGAACAAAATCCATCAACCATTGTTTTGCCGCCTCGTCCAGGTGGTTCGTCGGCTCATCCAGAATCAACACCTCTGCATTTCGTAAAAGCGCCCGCGCAATCGCGATTTTCTGACATTCGCCGCCGGACAGTTCCGATTTTTCTCCACCAACCCTGCGGTCTGCCAGATGGACGATTCCAACACGTTCCAGGACCTGATCGACTTTTTTCTCAGAAACCTCCTGTCCCAGCTTCACATTTTCCCGTACAGTCCCCTCAAAGAGGAACGGAACCTGTTCCACAAAAGCACATTTTTCCCGCCATTTTGCAGTATTTAAGCTGCCAAGCTCCTTTCCGTTGATCAGGATTTCGCCCTGATAGCCCGGGTACAAGCCGAGCAGGAGCTTTAACAGCGTTGATTTTCCGGTTCCGTTTTCTCCGCAGATCACGTTTTTTTCATGCATTGCGATCTGCTCGCTGCAGTTTTTCAGGATGTCGTTTTTTCCGTCATACGAAAACGTCACGTTCCGAAAAGTGATCGACGTAACCTCCCCGACCGTTTCTCCATCCGTTCTTTCCTGAGCCTCATAAAAAACAGAAATCCGCTGCACCAGATTTTTGCAGATCGGAAGCTGCTTGACGATTTCCAGCACATATCCGGCTTCGGTCTGAAACACATAGTAAAAGCCGATCATGGCGGTGACGCTCTCTACGCCCATTTTGCCCGAAGAAATTGCGATTGCTGATGCCGCCAGAAGCACCAGCATGCAGAACGAATCCATTCCTCCCAGAATATTTTTCTGCCAGGTTTCGAGCTTCGCTTTTTTGACAAAAAGTGTTTCCAGATAGTCCTTTTGCAGACACTTTAACCGCGCCAGCTCATCACTTTGCAGACCATAAAGGCAAAGTTCCACCGGTTTTTCCAGCATCTCCTGCTCGAGATTCCGCATCTTTGTCCGACTTTCCCGCTCCAGCCTGTCGTATTCTTCTGTTTTTTTCCGGAAAAATACGGGGACGAAAATTCGAACACAACAGACTGCTGCGACGAACAGTGTAAACCATCCCATCACCGGAACCATCTGCCAGAGCAGATAGATCACGACAATCGGCACGGAAACCAGATACATTCCGGTCGTATTCCAGTAAATTCCCAGCTGTGTCTGATCTTCTTCCAGGCGAAACTGTGCATCGCTCCCCCGCAGTCCGACTGCCGCCGCATAGGTTTTATTCAAATATCGGTTGAGCACCGCCCGTTCATGGTTTAAGGACGCCCGAAACATCAGCAGCTCTCCCATCGTCGAGCATGCAAGCGGCAGCGTTACGGAAATCGCCACGCAGATTAAAATCTGCCAAAGGCAGCCAAGCCCCTTTTGAATTTCATTATTTAAAATGTATGCCGAGAACACGCCCAGCATCCTCGCGGAATACGCGACCGCAACCTGGCTGACAATCAGCTGCAGCGCATAAAAAAGAATCGAACTCCAGTACGCTTTTGTGCAGTCAGCGGCGATCTGTCTGTAAATCCTGTTCTTATACATAAGCCAGCCCTCCGTTCTGCAGCTTCCAGCAAACCGCATCCACCGCTTCAAATACACTGTCATGGCTGATGACCACGACGCCCCTGCCCCGTTGTGCAATCCACTCTGCCAGAGTTTTGCGTCCGGCGTCGTCTAAATGGTTCGTCGGCTCGTCCAGAATCAGGAGCGTTGCATCGCCGGAAAATGCCAGCGCCAGATAAAACTTCTTCCGCTGCCCTTCCGACATCTCAGCGAGCGGCTTTTCGCAAAACTCGTTGAAATCCTCGCCCAGTTGGAAAAGGCGCTGCGCAAATGTATGCTCGCGGGCGAGTGCGTTCGTGCAGTGTGGTTCATTACCGCGGGCGCTCGGCGATTCGCCGTGGATGGCTGTTCGTTCGCTGTCTGTCACTCTGCTGCGGACGCTCGGCGATTCGCCACGGGCGTGGGTACCGTCCGGCGCAGCCGTTCCATCTTCTGTCTCTATCACTGCAGAAAGCATCTGCCCTGCCGTCAAATCAAAGACCGGCGCTTTCTGCGGCAGATAAAAAATTTCCGATGGGAACAGCGTTTTGTCAAGCTGTCCTGTCGCGCTCCCGAGCACGGAAATCTCTCCGGACTGCGGTGTTTCCATGCCGAGCAGCAGTTTGATCAGCGTGGATTTTCCAGCGCCGTTCTCGCCCCGGATGATGTGGTTTTGAGTTAAGTCCATGCGGGCGGTGACATTTTTCAAAACTGGCTTATCGTAAGAAAAGGAAACTCCGCGCCATTCGATTTCCATGCGGGTGGGTAACGCTGCGCTCGGGGCACTTGCATTCTCCCACTCCTCCAAGCGTTTTTGTGCGCGGCTGCTTTCCACAAACCGCGGATAGATTTCGAACGCGCTTTTGACCGCAGCATATATGTTGCCGGACAGCGCAATCGCCTGGATGCCGGTTTCGAGGTTGGTTTTTCCGAACAGGACGAAAACGCCGATCAGGCAGTAGGTTCCGTATTTCAGGACGTGATCCAAAACCGCATACATACCGACTTCCGAACGGTTGGCAAAGATCGAGTTGCTTCCAATTTTTATATACGCCTGAAACAGCTCTTCCAGATGTGAAAGCCACCAGTCCTTCAGCTGATAGAGTTTGATCGTCATAAAGCCCTGAAATGCGGAAACCGTGTAATCCGTAATTTTTCCTTCGATTTCCCGGCAATTGTCGTAATTGACCTGAATATATTTTTTTACCAGAAGCGGCGGAATGACCTGCAGAAGCGAAATCAGAATTAGGCAGATTCCGACCAACGGATTTTTCCAGCAAAGATAGCCGCCGAACAAAACTGCTTCCGCCAGCGAAGCTGCAAACATCGGTCGATGTTCTGTCATCAGCTCCGTCACCGCGTTAAAATCGTCTTTCATATTTTCCAGATTTTTCCCAAGCCCGGAATGATATAGCTTTTCAAAGGAATTGGCAAAAATCGTCCGATACTGCTTCATTTTGCACGCCTGAACCGCCTGTTCCTTTTCTTTTCGGAACGCGATTTCCAGCCTGCCGTAAAAATACGTATAACAAAACACGATTGCCAGAATGCCTGCTGCCGTCGTCAGAACGCTCTTCGTCTTCCCCGCAAGCGCGTTCGTTACCTCCGTTGAAATCAAAATCGGGATGAGGATTCCATACGGAAGATGAAGCAACTTTAAAAACAGCGACTTTCGTGCCGTCTGTTGTAATTCCCTCTTGTACATGACTTTCTCCTTCAAAAATATAGTACTTATATAAACATATTGCCGGGCTGCAATATGACATGCAGCCCGGCTTTCTGACGTTTTACGCTGCCCGGCAGTTCAGCGCTGATGCACCGGATTACCTGCCGGAACGACAAACTTCTGAGTTTGATCAGGGACTGAGTTTGATCGGTCTGACCCCGTTTCACGCATATCCCCGCCTCTGCTTCTCCCACATCTGCCAGTAGCGCCCCTTTCGTGCCAAAAGCTCCTGATGGCTGCCGCACTCCGTAATCCGTCCATGCTCCATGACATAGATTCGATCCGTCAGTGCCGTCACGGAAAGCCGGTGCGAAATCACGAGCACGCCCCGATCGGGATGCCCCTGCAGCAGCGTTTTGTTAAACGCATCCTCCGCAAACGGATCAAGTGAAGCCGCCGCTTCATCCGCAATCAGAAACTCCGTGTTATAATAGCAGGCGCGCGCCAGCGCAATCTTCTGTTTCTGTCCCTCTGAAAACAGGAAACCGTCCTCGCAAAATTCCCGCAACACCTGTTTTTCGACCGGAACAGAGGTCCCCTTTCGATACAAACCGCTCTCGCACAACGCGTCCGCAGCCCGGCTCTTATCTGCGTTTTCGGAAAGCGCCACATTCTCCGCCAGAGACGCCGCATACAGCAGATTTCCGGCAAACAGCACCGTGAAATGCTTTCGACATTCCTCCCATTCTGCCTTTGTTGAAACGGCTGCTCCATCCGCCAAAACCGCTCCGCTGTCCGTTTTTCCAAGTCCAAGCAAAACCTTGATGAACGTCGTTTTTCCAGCGCCGCTGTCTCCGACCAGTGCGATCTTTTCGCCCTTTTTCACCCGAAAACAGATATCCTGCAGAACCTTTTTCTCCCCGTATCCGAAATCGACATGCTCCATCGAAATCTCTGAAATCGTCCTACTGTCCGCTGCCATGGATTCCTGGTTTTTGTCATTCGACACTTCTCCGTTTTGTTCGCAAAAAACAAAAAATCCGTCGATGTATTCGGCATACTCCCCGGCTCTTCCCGCCATCTGCTCAAACAGCACGGACAGCGCATACAGGATGATGTGCGTCCCGTTCAAAAACGCCGCAAAATCGTCCAGTCCGATCGTCTTTTTCCAGAAAAAACAATACCCCAGATACGCGATCATCAAACAATCGATAAACAGAAAATCGCTCCCGATCTCCCGCCCGAACGCAATTGGAAAAATACGTCGATTCCACTGTTTCGTCTGCTCCGCCTTTTGCGAAAAGCTGTCCTGATCCCGTTTTACGAAAAATGGCAGGCAGCCCAGAATCCCCCACTCTGCTGCATATTCCTTTCGCAGAAAAATCCGTAAATAGTTCTGGTGCAATGCATCTTTTTTGTTCTGTTCATCCCGCTTTGCGTTCGTTTTTTCCACCAGACTTTTGACACAGAAACGGCTTGCCACAAACGCCAGCAAAACGAAAACAACGATCATCTGATCCATGCGGATATAAATGACGACCGCTACCGCACCAGCCAGAAAACTGCCGAACAGCTGCCGGTAAAATTCCAGCGTTTCTTCCATCTTCGTCTGCGTAAACTGCAACGCCCTGCGGTATCCGTGAAAGTATGATTCTTCGTTATATTTTCTGCAATCTGCGTCCAGCATGATCCGGTACAGCCTGCAATTTAGTTTGTATTCCAGCCGTTCCTTCCACTGCGGATAAACCCGTTCAAAGTACCAGTGCCACAAAAAGCTCACCGACAGCTGGTACACCAGAAATCCTCCCAGCACCCACGCTGCCCGTATCAGATCACGCCCCATCAGCGCGCCGATCATCCATTTCAAAACAAGGACATTCGCCAGCACATCCGCCAGGTCATATGCGCCCGTCAGCACAATTTCCAGTAAAAACAGCCCCGGTGCATCCAGAAAGCGGAGCTTCTGCAGCCGCAGATGACTTTTCAACCCGTTAAACCGCATCGTTTTCCCCCTCCTGTGCAAAATACTGCCGTCGCTGCGTCGTAAACATCCTGCAGTAGTCGCCGCCCTTTTCCATCAGTTCTTCGTGCGTTCCATGCTCTGCAATCATTCCGTTTTTCAGATATAAAATCTGATCTGCCTGCCGTGCAAAGGATAACCGATGCGTCACGAAAATCAACAGCTTTCCCTTTGTCGCTTCCAGCACTTCCTGCAAAATATCCGCTTCTGTCAGCGGGTCTAAAAATGCTGTCGGTTCATCCAGAATTACCGCATCGAAATCGCCTGCAAACACCCTGCACAGAGCAAGCCGCTGTCCTTCCCCGGCGGAAAACATGGCTTTTTCCCCTTCTTCAAACAGCTCCACTGCAGTATGAATGCCCTGCGGAAGACTTTCGATTTTTTCTTCCAGACCGACTTTCCGCAGCGCTTCCCACACAGTCATTTCGTCCTCTTTTTTACATTCCCGCAGCAAAACATTTTCCGCCACGGTCGCCGGATACAGCCGGTAATCCTGCAGCAGCGCAAACACGTTTTTCCCGATTCCGGTTCGGCTGACTGCCCCATTTCTGTACAGCTTCCCGGTAAAATCCGGATAAAGCCCCAGCAGCACTTTCAGGAAGGTGGACTTTCCTGCGCCATTCTCCCCGACCAGCACAACGCGTTCCCCTTTTTTCGCTAAAAAGCTGATATCATGCAGTCCAGCCGTCCCGTTCGGATAAGTAAACGAAAGCTGTTTCGCCTCAACAGACTGCAGAATTTCTTCCTGCGTTTCGTCCTTTTGTGCCGGTTTTTCTTCGGCAAAAAAGTTCAGAAAATCCTCTACATAAAGCAGATTCTCCGTAAAACGTGCATACTCTGTTCCAAGACGAACCAGTTTCGCATTCAGGTTTGCAATCGATAATACCAGCACGGAATATTCCGAAACCGGAAGTCCCTCCTGCGTCCAGAATTTCCACAGCGCATAAATATTTCCTGCGGTAAATGCGAACGTCGCGCCAAGATTATCCGCCAGAAAACCGAGCAATACCAGCGTTCCGCCCTTTTCCCGAGCAAGCGTACAATTTCCCGTTTCCGCCTCCCGGTTCAAATGATCCAGAATGCTGTAGGCATCCGAAGTGCGCAGCTCCTCCATATTTTCGTGGAAGAAAAATTTGCGCCACACATACGCCTTTTTCCGGTCGTGGACACTTTTTTCCACTTCATAATCATGCCGCACTGCTCCCTGTCTGCGCAGCACCATCGTCAGCAGAAACGGTGCAATCGCCACGACAAACAGAACCGGATCAAGCGTCGCCAGATAGGTCAAAACCGCCACAAGCGCCGATGCCAGCCGAACCGTATTCCCGATATTTCCCATGATTTTTTCATAAGTCGCAGATGCATGATTGGCAAGATATTCCAACCGGTTCAAAAACGCCGTTTTCTCATAAGAGGCATACGGCACTGCAGTTGCACGTTCCTCGATCCGGTGCACAATCCGCCCTTCCTGCAAAATATCCGCCTGTTCGCTGTAGCATTCCCGATACCATCTGCTCACGCCCCGAAGTGCCAGATTCAGCACACAAAAGAGCGCCAGTCCTGTAAAAAAGCGTTTCCCGTCCCCCTCCTGCAGACAGGAAATATAAAAGCTCACTGCGAAAATATTGACCACAAATTCCCGCACACCGTCCAGCACATGAATCAGGATATGCAGAAAAATCCGTCCTTTCCCCAATCCGATGAGCCGGAGATATTGTATGTATTTCTGAATCATCAAGGTTCTCTCAACAAAGCTCATCTTTTGTAATGACCTCCAGCTCCATATTTCTTAATTAGCAACCCCATTTTCGACAACTTTAAACCATATAATTCTTCGTCTGCGCATGCCACATCTTATAATACAGCCCATCTGCATTTTCCAGCAATGCGTCGTGTGTGCCCTGCTGCACGATTCCCTGCTGGTCGAATACGAGAATCCGGTCGCAGATTTTGCAGGCGGACAGTCTGTGTGAAATAAAAAATACATTCTTGCTTTCCGTAATCGCTTTGAAATGTTTAAACACCTTTTCCTCGGACTTTGCATCCATCGCAGAGGTCGGCTCATCCAAAACCATGATCGCCCCGTCTTTATATAACGCTCTCGCAATCGCGACCTTCTGCGCCTCTCCGCCGGACAATTCTATGCCGTCGTCCGATGCATATTTATAGAGCCAGGCGTCCATCCGCGCTACTAAAGAATCGGTGTTCCCGACCTTTTCCAGGCACAGCTTCACCCTGTCTGTATCGGGATGCTGGCTCCCGGAAACATTCTCCTTAAGCGGCATGGAAAACAGCGCAAAATCCTGAAATACAACCGACAGCATCCGGAGATATTCCCCGTATTCATATTCCGAAATATCTTTTCCATTCACCAAAATGCTGCCCTCTGTCGGCTCATACAGCCTGCACAATAATTTGATGAACGTCGTTTTTCCGCTTCCGTTTTTTCCGACAACTGCGATTTTTTCCTGCGGATTGATCGTCACGTTGAGGTGCTTTAATACAAAATCCTTGCTGTCCGGGTATCGGAACGAAACGTCCCGAAACTCTATTTTGCACGGTGTCTGCTGAACTTCTTTTTCGGAACGATCCGCAGTTTCCTCATCCAGCTCCAGATAGGAAAAATACCGCTCCAGGTACGCATTATTATTTTTCAGCTGCTGCCAGCTTCCAACGATTTCCATAACATCCCGGACACACAATACGATGTATGCAACCGATGCCGCCACTTCGCCGATCTGCACCTCGTGTTTCAAAAATGCGATCAGGATATAGCTGTAAACTGCCAGCTTTAACACGATAGAAAGAAGCCCTTTGCCGACCGTATAAAGCTCCAGTTTGCGGTTTGCCTGTTCTGAAAAATGCAAATACTGGTCGTTCATTTTCCGGACATTATCCAGAATCAGCTTCTGCATTCCGAACATCCGGATATCTTTTCCACTCCTGTAATCCTTCAGATAATCGCTGTAAAAATTGCTCCACTGGTTCAGCGGCGCACATAGTTCCATTTCTTCGTTATTTACGTCCTGCATTTTCCGGTTGCAGAGCGCATTCACAGCAATGACAAGCACCAGCACAACAAGCAGCACAGCCCTGCTCCATCCGGGCATTCCGTCAATCCATAAAAGCCGCGCCACATACGCAAATGAAATCGCCGCCCCGATACAGCCCTGGATCAGCTTTGTTCCATTCTCGTACAGCATCCACATGTTATAGCCCGTCTGGTTTTCCGAATCAATTCTCGCCTTTAACAGCGCGGTGGACTTTTTTTCCGCTTCCGAAAATTTCATGTCCATCGACTTTTCCGCAAACAGCTTCTTTTCGTCCATATAAAAAATGGTGCTGTAAATGTCTTTTTTCCGCGCGGCATACCGTCCTGCAAAATTCAGAACCCAAATCACGCCGACCGTGACAAAAATAAGCAGAACTGCCTTTTGTACCGCTATATCATGCGAAGCATTTTCACCCGAAAGCAGTGCGATTTCATTCACGATCTGCGCCGATAAATAGATCGGAATATAACTCGCCAAAACCGTACACACGATCGAAAGCAGCGTATAACCCGCATACTTCAGATTGATTTTACAGATCAGCCGAAACCCTTTTACAATGACAGAAAAATTGCTCTTTTTATTCATGTTCTTCCGCCTCCCCATAGGTGCTTCCGGCATAATACTTTGCCTGTGAATGGAACATTTCCGCATATTTCCCCTTCTGTTCCATCAGCTCCTCAAACGTTCCCTGCTCTGCAATCTGCCCGCTTTCCAGAAAAAGAATCCGGTCGCAGAATCTCGTGGACGAAAGCCGGTGCGATACAAAAATCATCGTCCTGCCTCCAAGCAGTTCATTATAGGACTGGTACAGCTCTTCCTCCGCAAGCGGGTCGAGTGCAGACGTCGGCTCGTCCAGAATGATAATCGGCGCACTGCGGTACAAAGACCTTGCCAGCAGCAATTTCTGCTTTTCCCCGCCCGAAAGCTCTTTTCCGTCATCGTTTAAAAGCTTATTAAATTTTTCATAGATTCCGTTTGGAAATCCCGATATCTTGTCCCAGAGTCCGACCATTTTCAGACAGTGTTCCACCCTGTTTACATCCGCTTCTTCCAGCGTCGTTGCAGAAACGATTTCCGCAAAGGAATACGGCAGTACATGGATATCCTGGAACAGGCACGAAAACAGTCCCTGCCACTTTTCCAGCTCGTCCTCCCGATAGACCAGATCGCCACTCCGCATGCTGCCGGTATCCGGCGAATATAAGCCGCATAATACTTTGATCAGAGTCGTTTTACCGGCCCCGTTTACCCCGATCAGGGCAACCTTTTCGCCCGCTTTAATATGTAAATTGATCCCCTGAATCGTCGGCGCTTTTCCCTCACTGTAGCGAAACGAAACATTTTCCAAAACCAGCTCCCGGGCTTTCTCTTCATTTTCCGCGTTCTGATTTCCAGACTGATACGGCACATTTAAAATATTATGTAAATTATTGATCTGCCTGCAATCGCCCTTTAACTCGCCGTAATACTTTACAATTTCATTCACGCAGTTAGAAAAATTGCTGACCGCAGCGAACATAATTACAAACATACCTGCGCTGATCTGTCCGGTCAGAACTTTATTTAAAAGCAGAAAATAGCACAGTCCATCCCGAAGCAGCAGGATCAGAAGATCTGCAAAATCCGCCGTCATCTGCCTTTTCAATAATTTGTGATCCAACGCATTTCTTTCCTGCATCCGCTCGGAATAAACCGATAAAAACCAGTTTTTGAGACTGTACATTCGGACGTCTTTTCCGTATTCCAGCCGCTCGGAAGCCTGCAGAAGATACCACTGAATCCGGTCGATTTTCGTCCACTGCTCCCGGTTTTTCTCATAAAATTCCTGCGATTTTTTCACAAAATAATATGGAACTGCCGGTGCAATCGTCAGAAAAACCGCAATTACGGGATTGACCGTTGACAGCAATACGGCGAATAAAAGGAAACCGCCAATTGCCTGAAATAGATAAAATAAATCATCTACAACGGCGGTTAAAACTCTTTTTCCTCCCCATGTCTGCGTACAGCGGACAGACTCATACGCCAGATCCTGAAACTCCTTTTCCTCGGTCAGCCGGTATCTTGCCCCAACCTGAACGCGGTTGATATCCAAGGCGGTTTTCTGGCTGACAGCCTGGTACGCGAGCGCCTTTTTCCGATTCAGCACTTCGATGACCAGCTCACTGATCCCAATCAAAGCGACGACCGGAAGCACCCGCGTCCAGATCTGCGTACCGACATTTTCCCCCGTCAGTAAATCGACAATCCAGCCCGGCAGATACGTCGCTGCAAACTGCGTCAATAACGTCAGCAGCGCGACAAAAAAATTGACCCACAAGACGCTCTTTTTGTATTTTAGAAAAATGACGAGCGTGCTTTTTATGTTTTCCCTTGTGGAATAGATTATTCTCTTATTATCCATTTTACATTATCCGATTGCAAAATTCTTTCCACTTTAACGATACCACTCCGCCTGGCTTTCGTACAGCTTCTGATACACCGGGCACGTTTGGGACAGTTCTTCATGACTTCCTGTTCCGGCAATTTTATGATTTTTGTCCATGACGATGACCTGATCCATCAGGCGGCAGATTCCGATTCGGTGCGTAATAATCAGCACAGTTTTATCCTTCAATTGTTCCAGGATTTCAGCCACTGCCTCTGCCTCGTGGGATGGGTCAAGATACGCGGTCGGTTCATCCAGCACATAGAATTCCGCGTCCTTATGCAAACAACGATATAATGCTACGCGCTGCCATTGTCCGCCAGACAGCTCCTGCCCGCCATATTCTTTTCCGAGGAACCAGTTTTCCAGCGAAAAATTCTCCGGGTGCACACTGTCTGCATCGTCAAAGCCGATGTTCTCCGCAACCGTCAGGCAGTATCGCCCAAACTCGTGCGGCATCACGGAAATATTGCTGTAGTCGCAGTCTCGCTCCGCGTTCACCAAAACTTTGTCGTAGCTAATGCTGCCGCTCTTTAAAGGATACAGGCCCAGTAGGCATTTTATGAGAGTGGTCTTGCCTGCGCCGTTTTCACCAACCAGAGCAACTTTTTGCCCACGGCGAATTTCGAAGGATACGCCATCTAAAACGTTGCGTCCCTGCTCCCCATCGTAAGTAAACACCACATCCGTTCCCACAATCCGGTCATTGAGTGTCAGCACTGCACTCTTTTTCTTCCTGCTGCCCCCTGTGATGTTGAAGTAGCACTCCGTATACGGCAGACTTTTCTGCAGATTCCAGCTGCGTTCCCCAAGCTCCGACAGCGCCTCCTGAATCGCCGGGAGCAGCGACAGCGCACCTGCCAGTGCGCCCGCCAGGATTTTCTGCTCCAGACATGCCGCCGAGAGCAGTCCAAAGCATGCAAGCAGCCCTACGACACGCAAAAGCTGCGCCCACATCAGACGATCGATCGCCGTCTTTTTGATGCGCCATTCCCGAAAAAGCAGGTGCACGCTCTTTTCCCGCCAGAGCTCAATGAGCCAATTGCCGGTCTGGAACACCTTGATTTCCTTTGCCGCCTCTTTTCGGAAAAATGATGCCCACAAATCCTCTTTTTCCCGCTCCAGCGTCACGGTTTTCTCTTTTTCCGTCTGTTCCGCTTTCACCGCTTTTTTCCGAATCAGCATTTCCGGAAGGAAAAACAGCACCAGAATCACCGGAATCATCATGTTCCAGCTGCCAGCGACAAAAAACGAGCTGACCAGCGCGACGATCGTGCCTGCAAGCATCACTGTCTGCATAAAACAGCCAGGAATCCGCTCATCCTCGATACACTCCCGTGCCCGATAAATTGCGTCCAGCTTTTCCTTCTTTTCCAGATCAAAATATTCGATCCGAACCATCGCATCCGCCAGCCTGCGGTTTAGCTCGTCCGAAACCTTTTCAAATACAAAAGTGTTCATCGCAATCGCATACGCGAAGCCTGCCAGCTGCAGCAACACAAAAAAACTGACATACACTACAATGTATACAATATAAACCTGTTCTTTTAACAAAACCGCATTGGTCAGCTTTTCCAGCAAAAGTCCCGTAACAGCTCCCGATAACGAGGACAAAAACAGGTACGCCATCACATAAACCGCCGCAACCGGCACAGCGCTTACGACCGCTTTGACAGACAGACCGACCATGCGGTAGTCCCTGAATTTATTTTTCTTTTCCATATCTATAACCCTTTTTCAGGCATGCACTTTTCGACATATCTTAGCTTTCCCGGTGTGCGCCCAACGTAGATTTACCGATACCACTCACTCTGCGCATCGTACAGCTGCCTGTAATATGCATTATTTTCCATCAGCTCTTCGTGGCTTCCAAGCCCGACGATTCCCCCGTCCCGCATGACCGCAATCAGATCGACGGTCTTTGCCAGCGCCAGCCGGTGCGTTACGATAATGACGCCGCGATCCTTCATGACATTCATCATATCCTCGTACAGCTTCGATTCCCCGATCGGGTCCATCGACGCCGTCGGCTCGTCCAGAAGAAACATTTTTGCATCGGACAGAAGCACTCTCGCCAACGCGATTTTCTGCCATTGTCCATCCGATAAATCCGTGGAATTTTCCCCGTATTTTCCAATTTTATAATCCAGTTTATCTTTCAGAGTTTCCAGACCGACCATTTCCAGCGCAGCGATATAATCTGCCGTCGTCTTTTCGCCGTTCTGGCACATGGAAAGATTCTCTTTTACCGATAACGGATAACGGTAAAAATCCTGAAATGCCGCCGCAAACAGCCGTTTTCTTTCCTTCGGCGTTCTGTCTTTTACGGGCCTTCCATCGACAAGAATGCTTCCCTGTTTCGGCTCATAAAGTCCCAAAAGCAGCTTGATAAACGTTGACTTTCCCGCGCCGTTTTCGCCCACCAGCGCCACATGCCGGTCGGACGGAATCCGCACATTCAGATTGCGAAACACCTCTTTTCCATCATATGAAAAAGAGACATTTTCAAACAAAATTTCATTCTCCATGCTGCAGTCCCTCCAGCTTTTTCAGATAGCCCAGCTTCTGAACCTCTTCTCCGCATTCGACGTATTCCTCCGAAAAATCGCCGGACAGTCCGCTCACCATATCAATCATCTTCACACATGCCAAAAATACGCCTGCCGACAGCGCGCCCTGATACACCTGTAAGCCTGTAAAGGCAAAAATCCAGATCGTCCAGAGGCTCAGAAACAGGCAGGAAATCCCATAATACTTCTGCGTGTGCAGACTGATTTCGAGTCTTTTTTTATACACCTTATCCATGTGCTGTTCGATCCGTTTCATAAAGAAATTCTTTGTCTGCATGATTTTGATTTCATACAGATACTTTTTATCATAAAAGAGATTCAGGTAATATTTCATTCGTCTCTCTTCCGGAATCCGCTCATTTTCCAGCGCGTCGCTCGTTACCATGATTTTGTAGTCAAAATAGAAAATCAACACGATCAAAACGACGCTAACGCCTACACCGCCACCGGACAGATACAACAAATATCCGAATACGGCAATCAGCTGCAGCAAAATTCCAATAACTTTCGAAAACGAATAAAACGCCTTCCAGAAATGCTCATAAGGCTTGTCCGAGATTTTCTCCACGAGATCGTACATCGTCTCACTCTCAAAGTGCGGATAATCCAATGAATGAACAGTCTCAGCGATATGCGTTCCCAGCGCAAGCGTCACTTTTTTCTCAAGACCAAACTGCAGCCGTTCTTTTCCGTTCTGAATCAACACCTGAAAAAGAAAATAAATTCCCAAGAACAAAACGCCTTGCCAGATTCCACTGCCAAGGCTGTTCTGTAAAAAGCTGTCCACCACGCTCTGCAGCAAAATCAGCTGCAGAAACGAGATCAGACAGGACATAATTTCCGCCGCAAGATACGCCGCCGACTCCCCCGGCGCGTAGTGAAATATCGTATGGAGCATGTAAGAAAACTGCTTCATGATACCTTCCCCCTCTGTTAAACAACGTAATTCTCCGCCTGTGCTTTCCACATCCGGCTGTAAAGTCCGCCTGCCGCAAGCAGTTCCTCATGCGTCCCTGTCTCCGCAATCCGTCCTTTTTCCATCACCAAAATCCGGTCAGCCAGGCGTGCAGAAGCGAGCCGGTGTGTTACGATCACCGCTGTTTTTCCCTTTACCATCTGTAAAAATTTCTCATACACAGCGCTTTCTTCCACCGGGTCGATCGCCGCAGTCGGTTCGTCCAGCACAATCAGGTCATGCTCCCGGTACTGTCCCCTCGCAATCGCCACCTGCTGCCAGAGCCCTCCGGACAAGTCGATTCCCTCAAACTCCCGCGACAGCATCAGTTCGCTGCACTGCGCAACTGCTTCCGGCTTTAAGCCCGTTCGCTCCAGCAGCGGTTTTACCGGCGCATTCTTTTTCGGGTCGCTGATCGTCACATTGTCCTGCAGCGTCATCTGGTATCTCATGTAATTCTGGAACACGGCAGAGCGCCCGATACAGCCGTCCTGCGTGGTTCCCTGTTCCGCGCCGCACGGCTGCGTCACTGCTCCATCCTCCACTGTCACAGCCCCTTGTGTCGGTGGGTACAGCCCCAGAATCAGTTTTGCCAACGTCGATTTTCCCGCTCCGTTCTCCCCGACAATCGCCAGGTGCTCTTTTTCCGGAATCGTCAGGTTCAAATGCTCAATCGAAGGCTCCTTTGCGCTGGGATAGGTAAAGGAAACATCCGAAAACTGCATCGCCTTCCCCATCCGCGGCACGTCCTTCCAACTCCTGTCCGGATCTTTTTCCAGGAATGCCACATAGTTCTCCACAGCAGGCAGACTGCCTACTGCACTTCCAAGAAATCCACAGACCAGTGCAAATACCATGTCAAATAACGAATTTAACGCATAGTATACTGCCGCAAATGCACCGACCGAAATGCTTCCCTTTAAAACGCTCACCACTAAAATCAGCACAGCGCCCAGATATCCGATCATCCCGACCGTCTGGTTGATGGCGTCCAGTCCATTCGCCTTTGTACGGACTGCCGCCTCTTTTCCACACAGCTGCTTCTGTTCGGTTTTCATCTTCCCAAAGAAAAACGGCACAGCGCGCAACACCCTCGTCTCTTTGATAAACGCGAGGTCTGTCAGGCACTTCCGGTAGCCCTGATATTTCCGTCTGACCGGCGCTGCCGTATCCTCATAGCTGTAGAAAATATTCCGCTGCATGTACAGTGTCACGATGGACGGCACAAACGAAATCACGATACACAACAGCAGCACAGGGTTCAGGGATGCCGCATAAATCGCAAAAAATACCAGATACGGCGGAACCATGTCGATGATGCCGATCATATGGAACATGAAAACATTCGCATCGTCCCGCCCAGCCTGCGCCTTCTGGATTTCATCCAGCGACTCGTTCTGCTCGAATGCCAGCGGGAAAAGCTTCGAAATTTTCTCGTTAAATTCATAACGATACGTTTCGTCACAGATTTCCAGAAATTCCGTCAGCGCATAGTTAAACAGCGTATTCAACAGCTGGTAGCCGATAATCCCGCATACATAAAAAGCTGTCGCAGCGATCAGCGCTGCCTCAAACCGTCCCTTTCCAACAGAAGCGATCAGCTCATTCACAAAATTCGAAAGCAGCAAGGTATTTGCGCCCATCACGACCGACTGCGAAATGCCCAGCACATTGATCAGGATAAACCGCAGCGGCGCTGCATGAAACGCCATCGGAAACATGACGCGCACGGTATGGAAAAAGCTTCTTTTTTTCACAGATACCACCTCCTCTGCGTTTCGTACATTTCGCAATAGATGCCTTTTTTCGCCATCAGGTCTTCATGGGATCCCTGCTCCATCGCCTTTCCGTCCTCAATCACAATAATCCAGTCGCAAAGGGACGTTGCACCCAACCGGTGCGTAATCATAATCGTTGTCGTGTCCTGGTACAGCTTCAAAAACTTCTGGTAAATCTGCTGCTCCCGTACCGGGTCGATCGCCGCAGTCGGCTCATCCAGGATTTTCAGCTCCGCATCCTGATAATACAGGCGCGCCATCGCGATCCGCTGCCACTCACCGCCGGAGACGTCCACGCCGTCCTCTGCGATTTTTCCAAGTACCGTGTCCATGCCCTGCGGCAGCTTTTCCAGCACATTGTCCAGTTCGGAGGTTTCCGCCGCTTTGGCAATTTTTGCCCGCTGCCCTGCATCCGCGCCGGGCGCGATATTGTCCGCTACCGAGACCGGATACTTCGCATAATCCTGGAACAGCACGCCGAACAGCTTCCAGATCTGCTCCCTCGAAAACGTCTCGATCTTTTCCCCATTTAACAAAATCTCACCAGAATCCGGCTCATACAAGCGTAAAATCAGCTTTACAATCGTCGATTTGCCGCAGCCGTTGCGCCCGACAAACGCGTAGTGGTGCCCTTTTTCGATCCGAAAGCACATATCCTTTAACACCATCGCTTCGGTGTTCGGATAATGGAACGAAACATGGGAAAATTCCAGCGACTCAAACGAAAGCACTGCGCTACTGTCCGGTTTTTCCTCATATTCCGGCAGCTCCAAAATACGTTTCATGTCGCCCAACAGCTGTCTGCCCTGCTCCATCTCCTTGAGCATCCCCGGTAGCTGCCACGTCAGGCTCTGCGCCATCGCCATAAACGACGTAACCAGCGAAACGAAAACGCCGACCGAGGTATTGCCCTGTACAACCGGGAAAATCAGCGCAAAGATCACCAGAATCGACAGCGCGATCGCCAGGAATCCGCCCATGTTCATGCCGATGAACCACCAGCGTCTCGCTTTCCGCTCCCGCAGCCTTGCGATCTGTCTTTCTTTTAAGAAAATCCCATTGACCCAATCGCCAAACCCGAACAGAACCCGTTCATTTGCCGCGTCGCGGTTCCCCAGAATTTCTTCCGCGTAAGCCGCTTTCCGCTTTCCAAGCGTGACCTCTTTTTTCGCCTCATACTGCTTCTGCCCGCCTTTTACCGCAAAGAACCCGAAGCCGACCAGCAGCACCACGATGACCGGCGAAATCCAGACCGGAGCCTGCGTAATCAGCCACACGACCAGACAGCCGTTGGAAATCAGGAAGCAGACCATCGAAAAACCGCTTTCCAGGACGCCGTTTAACACTTCCTCCGGGTCCTTCGATACCCGCTCCAGCGCATCCTGAATCTCTGCATTCTCCAGAAATCCATACGGAATCCGCGAAATTTTTCCGATCATCCGCTCGTCCAGATACGGAAAGAGTACCTTCCGCTGGTGAATCCGCATCCAGGTATCCAGATTTCCGCCCAGCCGCTGGCACAGGATCAAAGCTCCCAGCAGGCAGGCGTCGCGGATCGCCTCCTCCATCCGCTGATTTAACACCAGGTCGATAAACCGCGCGCTGACCAGCATTGTCAGAAACGGCAGCAATGCGGATACGATTTTTTCAAGGAATCTTCCAATTACCAGAAGCTTCCCCGGAGCATGCCGAAACGACATGCCAGTTTCCCCTTGTTTCATTTGTGCAGTCCCCCTTACTAAAACAGGTAATTTATACCCTCCTGTTTTGTTATCTAAATTATAACATACTTTACCTGCTAAATATAAATTAAAATGCAATTTTAAAAAGAGTAAACAACTTTTTTTATAAATTGTTCTAACTGATAATTCATTTGCTCTATCTTTTCAATATAGGTTTTTAATGTACCTTTTTCATTTATCTTCCCTTTTTTAGCATTAATACATAATCTATTAAATACCGTTTCCAATGATATTATGTAATCGTTTTCAATCTTTTTGCATTCTTCATCATATTTCCCAATTTCATTACAACATTTATTCAAAATCTTAAAAAAAGCCTCTCTCGGCAAAATATAATTTCTTCTTATTTGTCTGGAAACATCATCTTCTCCTAATAAATAAATAGCATCTTCATTATTTTTCATCCATTCAAGAAATTTATCCCGACGAATCGAACCATTTTCTATAATATCTTGAAATCCTGATTTTAGATTTATATTACAAAGACTATTATCTATCTTATTTATCGTTACAATTTTACCCGTAAACTCATCCTCCGGATATAAATTATAAGAATCCATCCACATATTTTTAAGCAATTCCTCTTTTAACCATATTCGAAACAATCCATATCCACTTCCTTCATATTTTGCTCCACTATTTTCTATATGTGCAGCATCTCTAAGACAGATCGTTGGATGATCCATATTATATCCTGTTACCATTATTCCATGTATTGAATCATAAGCGATATCACCATATACTTGATCATAAATTATGGATGCTCTATGTAAATATAATATTACTGGTTTTCTTAAATCAATATATCTTTTTATAGTTTTTAAAAACAAAAAATTTTCTGACTCTTTTAACATTTTAAAATCAATTTTTAGTCCTATTTTAGAAAGAATTTGTTGACGGCTTTCCAAAAACTCCGTTTTTAGCGGATAATACCAATTTTCTGACCAGATAATGTATAAACTATAAAAAAAATAAGCCGATTTAAAAAATAAATCCGCACAAACTGCTATCGGCTGATCAATACACGATAACTCGTCCGCATGGAAATAATGATCATAAAATCCAATATCCAATTCCAACTGAGATTCTTTAGTTTTTATATTTATCATATTATTACACCTTTCTAATTATATTCATCTGTATATTCGATAGGTATTCGCATTTGCTTTTTATATTTTCTACTTTCGTAACTAAAATCTTTCATTGTTAAAACTTGACTATTTCCAAGTTCTAAATAAATTAATAAATTCTTTTCATGATATGAATAACACGGCGGTATTGTATTCATATTCTTCTTTTTTAAATAATTAAATTCATACCCTTTCCACAAAAAAATTTTTCTGTGATAATTTATAAAATCTTCTAACTCTTTTACCTGTATGCAAGCCCCTGAACTAAACTTCGAATTAACATAATCCGCTTTTTTCCCCGTTTCTATAGGTGAATATTTCGCATTTTTTTCCGTTAAAGCTGACATATCAACCAAATAATATTGATCGTTTACATAAAAATAATTTATGACATGACCACTTCCATCCGGTCGAATCCATTGAAAATATCCCTTCTCAGAATACAAATCTCCTACCACATAATTTAACCACGCGGCTGAACTTGCACAACATCCATGATTTGTTTCGTATGCATATTTTCCAGATTTATGTAATTGCCATGGCACTTGCTCAAATTCTTTAATTATAATATCATTAGATTCTTCAAAATGCCGTACCATTTGATATAGTTGAATTGCTTCATATACATTTAAATGAATTTCAGTACCAAATATAAAAGGGGTCTTTTCATTCATTTCTTCCAATTCTTCATTTTGATACCTACTTTCCCCCAAAGTATGAAAAGGCACCCAATATACGTTTTTATATATACATGTCTTAAATGTTGCCTCATGCCGTAAATTTATCGTATTATACGCCATATTTTCCTCCTGCAATAATCTTTTTTATACAGTACCAGACAAATAGTTCTGCATTTATTCAACTCCCAAAATAATCAATAATAACTTCAAACATTTTATTTTCTTCCATGTTATCTCCTAATATAAATGTAGGAATTGAAGTTATCTTTTCTATTTCTTTTACACGGTTTTTCAATTCAACTGTATCTATTTTTTCTTTTATGTTTCTCAGATATTTCCATTCATTTAAATAATCCAATGGGAATAGAGATAATGCTATTACTTTACAATCCATTAAACTTTCTGTAAATTTGACTGTTCTTAATATATCATCAACATCATCATGATAATTAATACACATAACTACCGCATCCGGATTCACGCCCATCAAAAATTCAATGGTCGGTAAATTGTACATATCAGTATTTTCAAACGACAATGTACAAATGCCCGATTGTGCTCCTGTCAAAATGATATCTGGCTCTTTTATATCAATTTGATGCATAAGCGCATTCACATGTTCTATAGAATCTCTCCCTTGTAAATAAACCGTTGAATTATAACCGTATGGATATACATAGTCCACGTCAAAAACACATCCTTCCGGTTCGCTTGATAATTGTCCAACTTGATATCCGGTTTCTAAAAATTTTTTTCGAAGTGTCATCTGCAAAGTAAATTTACCTTGTTGCGAATCTGTTCCTACAACCGCTAAAATGGGAGAAACAATATCATATAATTTTCCAAATTTATCTGTCGTATATTTATCTCGTTTGATTTTTGGTACATACGCATTTGTTGCCATTTCAATTTCTATATCGTCAAATGAAATAATGTTGATTCCAAATCTATTACAATTTGAAATAATACTTTCCTTATACTTGTGATTTGTTTTCAACTCCAAAATATCTGTATGTCCTAAAACAAATCCATCTATATCTTTAAACGAATATTTATCTATATCTTCAACCAATAAATTTCCTTCTTGTAATCCAACATTTCCTGAGTATTTGCTATCGCAAATAGCACAGATCTCAAAATTTAACATATCAGAAAATTTCAAAATATTTTTAATTTCTTTATTATACGGAAATAGAGCCACTTTACTTACACTAAGCTCTTTTTTTACTTTCTTATTTTCTACACTATTTCCACTTATTACACGAATTGCATTTTTCTCTAACACTTTCTTAATGTTCTCTATTTTCACTCCCTGACAAATCCAATTTGATATTTTGGCTGTAATAATTGGTGCCACAAAACTATTTCCTACAGCTAACTGATATCCTCCATCTAACCAAGCTACCCTTTGGACACCTTTAAGGCATCCTACATTCACAATACTATTTTTTACCCATATGTATTCATTAAATTTTTTCAAATTAACTGTACTATCAATACCAATAACTCCATCAAATGCTGCAGGATAAGAAACACATCCTTCATTTGCATATGCCGAAATAATCATAACTCTCTTATCATACAATTTATTGCAAATCTCTTCTAACCTTTTACTATATTCACGGACACCCATACTAATATTGATGAGATCGCAATCCATGAATGCATATATATATTCCAATGCGTTTATTAATTTTTCTATATCAGCATCTGTTTCTTCGACTACTCTAAATGAATATATTTCGTCTATTTGTTTTGCATATTTAGTTAAGACTGATGCTACCGCTGTACCATGTCCATTTTTGATCTTTATCTCCTTAGCAATCCAAGTTTTTGTTTCTTCTTCATATATGTAATTCTCAATATTTAATTTTTTAAACATACTATGATTATGATCTATTCCAGAATCTAAAATTGCAATTTTCATAATTATTCCCCCTAATTATATAGAGAAGGAAGGGACTTCCCTTCCTTCTCCATTCTTTTTACCACCTAAGCCCACAACTAGTAAAAGTACCGGACTGGCTGCATTCTTTGAAAGAATATAACATAGCTTTCATTTTCCGTGCAACCGGCTTTCTTAACTTTCTTTTCATACTTTTTCCCCTTTCTTTTGTATTTATACCAATGCATAATTTGCACTTGTATATCATTATTTTCCTACTAATAAGGTAATTATATTTTTTAAATCATTTAGGGTTCCTAAAACACCCTGCAGTAAGTATTCATCTGGTATTTCAATATCAAATTCATTTTCTAATTCCGAAACAAAAGAAATAAACGTTAAAGAGTCTTCAATATAATCCGTCAATTCAAAATTATTTTCTTCTTGTTCAAAAACTATTCCTAACTCTAGTAAGCAATTCAAAATTCTTTCTGTAATATCATCCATTATTTTTCCCTCGCATTATTATATTTTTCTAAAAATATCGTTTTTAGAATAATAAATATATTCTAACTGTAATTCTAAATCTTTTTTTTCTAATCTACATGGAATCTTTTTTACATTCAACCCGTTATCCTCAATAGCTTTCAGATTAGCTGGACATACTTTTCCTTTACATAAATAAAAATTTAAACAGTCCTGACAGCCTTCTATATTTCGCGAATCAAGTCCATACCATTTTGCCAACTTATTTTGATCTATTATTATATTTCCATCTTTTAAACCCCCAATATTATTACTATTAATTTGCGGACAAATGATAACTCCGCCATCAGGTCTAATCGTATAAGTATTATCTACTGCGTAACTGCATATCAAGGTTCTAAACCCCGCAATTAATGTTTCTGGAGATAAAAACAATTTATTCTTTAATAATAATTCATAAATCAATTTGTTTGAATCCAACAAATCCTCATGAATATTATCAATCCGTTCTCCACCCCAATTATAAACAATTCCAAATCTAAACATAAAACGTCTATCCCATCCAAACTCCTTCTTTAAAAAATCACAAAACTCAACAAATTTATCCAAAGTAGTCTTCGTCAAATTGACACGTATGACAATTTGAAATACCCTTGATTTTACTTCATCCCTTATTGCTCTTAAATTGTTTAATATTATATTATACGATCCATTCCCATTTTTTAATGGGCGATTTTTATTATGGTCACTTTCAAACCCATCCAGTGTTATTTCATACGAATAAATATTACATTTCAATAATTTCTTGAAAGTTTCAACATCTAATAAATATCCATTTGTCGTAATTTGTGCATGCATGCTTCTCGATGATTTATGACAAATTTCTAATATTTTATGAGACATCCTTTCAATTTCTTTTGCAGCCAAAAGTGGTTCTCCTCCAAACCATCCAATATTCACTGCTGTAAATTTACGAATATTTTTTCTTATATAAAGGATAATATCATCTGCAACAGATTGTTTTATATTAATTCCATTAAAAGAATCAAAACAATATTGGCATGCAAAGTTACAATTTTCTGACGCTAAGATTGTCAAATTTAATTCCGACGTATGTAACATCTTATTGTGCTTGTACATTGCCAATAGATCTTCCTCTTCTTCATTTTGGCAACTAAAACCATATTTTCTAAATTCTTCTGTATCATAATTTCTTTCTATAATCTTTTCTTTATCAGTTATCCCAAACTCACCACTCAGAAAATTATAAATCAAAACTTTATCATTAATCTCGCGATATAAATTGTACTTCGATAATTTCATCTTTATCTCCCATTAAGATATTTAACATATTGTTTATTTTTCATAAAACGAAATAGTTTTTTCCATAATAATTCATACGTTTCTTTTATTATTATGTTATAATTATTTACAATATCAGGAACTTCTTTTTCACTCCATAATATTTCTTCATACATTTTATATTTATACTTTCTTATTTTTTCCACTTGTTCTCCTGTTTCATCCATATATAGGGAGAGTGTATTTTTATCACTGCACTTCATTACAGCTTTATACATTCTATCAAAATCCATATATCTGTTTTCATATTCTATATATGTAATCAATCTCTGTGTTTCTAATATCCGTTTCTCCATTTCTTCAACATTCGGATCAACATACTTATATTCTATATTGTTTATATATGAATATGTACCTTTTAATATTTTTTCATCTCGTAGTCGAAAATAAATTGGAGTATTATATTTAATTACAAGTCTAGTACTAAAATAGAAATCCCAAAACAAATCATTTTGTTTCAAAAAATTATAATTTTCTTTAATAGACTCTTCTGTGCTTAAAGGATTAAAAAAAATGAATCCAATTTGATATTCAATTTCATTTTTATTTAATTGGTCAATTACTTTTTTTATCAATTCTTTACTTATAGATTTATTGTATAACTTTTGATCATCTCTGTTTACCGACTCTATCCCTACTAGGATTTCTGAAACCCCCGCCAATTTTATTTTTTCAAACAATCTATCTGACCATCCCTTAAATCCTGATGCTCTCATATTACAAATAATAGAAAATTTATAACCGGATTTTATAATCAAATCACATAACTGTTCCAATCTAATTTTTCCTTTTTCCCCAGCCATTTCAATTGCGCTGTCTGCAAATAAAAATACTTTTATTTTGTATTTTTCATAAACAGCTATCATTTCATTCAAAATATCTTTAATATCCCGTCCAGTCCAATTTACATCTTTAATATCATCTCTATAATTCATTGCACAAAATGTACAATTTCCGATACATCCCCTAGATCCTTCCACGGATGCAATTCTTATTTTTTTATTCTTATTCAGCAAGATTCTATCAAGTACTTTGGGGTAATTTTTTAGATCTAATCTATTTATTTTTTTGTTTGAAGCATCCTTTTGTGACACAATACAATATAAATATTCGCTATATTTTATTTCTTTCCCTGCTTCAAAATCCCTAACCATTGACAATACTGGTTCTTCAAATTCTCCCATGATAATATAATCAATCTCTTGGCATTCTTCCAATATTTTTTTATAAGCGTAAGTTGCAAAATATCCAACTCCACAAACATTGCTCGAAGGATTCACGCTTTTTATTTTCCGAACCAAATCATAGGAATATCTTGCTGTATTTTCATCAAAATACAAACAAAAAAAGTTTGCACATTTTCCAAACTCTGCATCTATTACATCTTTCTCAACATCTAACCGTAAATAATTTACAGGGCAATCTGCTTTCTTTGCAATTGTATACAACACCTCTAATTGCATATTTTCCTTTAATAAATTATCTTTTACCACATCCACTAACTGCAGCATTGCTCCTTCTCCTCTCCGTAATTTTCATATTTATTAATTGCTCAAACCTTCTGCGTCCATGCATCCCACCAGCTCCCCGCAATCGTCAGCCTTCTTTCTGTTTTTCTGAATACATAGATCCAGAGCAGCAAGTCCACATATAACTTTCGAATCTTGCAGAGCGATCGGTACGTTTTACAACCACCAGTTTCTCATCTACCCAGATGACATATTAGCCATGCAACTTCCGATGGAAATAATCATAAAGAACATAAAGTTATTCTTTCCCGATGACAGACTGAATCGAGTTTGCCACGTTTTGCCTAATAATAGCTACCCCATAGTGCTTTAATTTGCTGTTCCAGACAGTACAATGAAACCGCATTGATATATTTTACACTCATAATGACTGATACAAGCAACTACTCTTTCTTATTTCTTTTCTGTACAATTAATCCAACCGAAATAACTACTACATCATATGTAATTGCCTTCATGCATTTTTGAGCACATAAAACATTCAATATTAAATATAATATAAATACAGCTATTACAATAAGACGACTTCTTTTTCGAAATTTTTCTGTTTCTAATTTTCCCAATCTTTTTTTATCATTATCAACAGGTGCCAACATATAAATCAGCAAACATCCTAACACTGTCGAGAAATGTAACAAATTTTTAGGAATATAAACATAACTTATAATTCCTAAACCTATAACAATACTCCCGTAAGTTAAGATTTTGCAAACCGCCTCTCGACTCGCATGATATCCGCCTGCATAAATACGCAATGGAAAATATACAATCTCCATTATTATTCCAGCCACTACACTTTTCATCAAAAATCCAACAACCAGTACTAAAGAAAAATCTTCTATTAAATGTATAACGCGTTTAACGCCACTTTCAATAATTTTATGATTCGATGAAGTAACATAACCAAATCGATCAAGTTCTCTCACGCATACTTCTTCAATCTTTGTATCTACGAAGCCCATCTAGTTGTTCATCCACTTCCTCCTGATAATATCTGCCAAGACATGTAACATTCGCAGATACAATTGCAGCGAATAATACAATTTTATAAAAATATTTACAAATATATTTTTCAAATTTGTTCATTTTTTCTATCCTCTTCTTTCTTTTTTTATCTATTTTGCATTATATCACTTATTATCTCTTATTTTTTCAACATGTAAAAAATAACCAGTTTCATGTAAAAACTGGTTATTTTGTATATCGTATAATATTTTCACAAACACAAATACCGCCAGGATATAACAGAATCTATATCCTGACGGCATTTTATATCTTTATACATAAAAAAACAAATCTACACAGAACAAATGTTCATTGCATGTTATTCTCATTATCCCACTATATTTTTTCACAACCCTTTCTACGCTCTGCAGTCCATATCCATGTTTTACATCATCCCGCTTTCTTGTCTTAAACTTACTATTTGAACTTTTATATACAACTCCATCAAAACTATTATATATGCTTAAATATAAAATTCCTCGTTCATATTTTAAACGTATATCCAAATGTTTTTCGTCAGATTTCTGCAATGCCTCCCCTGCATTATCCAAAAGGTTTCCAAGAACAATATTTAAATCAGCCTCTGATATCATAGACTCACATGGAATATCAATTTGAAGTTGCGGCTTACATCCTGTTTGCTTTTCTATTACCTCCAATTTATAATTTAAGATACTGTCAACAGCTACATTACCGGTCTTAACGTACTCGCCCTTTACGCTCTGGAGTTCTTCCATGCTCTCGATATAATCAGCTGCTTTTTCGTACTCACCTTTTTCAAGATAGGAAGAAATCAATTGCAAATGATTTTTTAAATCATGTCTTAAAATTCTAATATTCTGTCGTGACTGCTGTAGTATTTCTAACTGCTTCAAATACATCCTGTTTTCCTGTAAAATTTCCGCTTTTTCAATTCGTTCTTCATAATTTTCCACTACTTTGTGATAAATATGATAAGTTCCAAGATTAATCATACAAATAAGTTCCAAGGATATCATCGTCCACTCATACGATTCAATTCTTTCTGTTACAATCTCTGCCAAAAAAACACTTCCCAAAAACAACAAAATCAGATTCCAACATCCACTAGCAGGAATACTCGCTCTCTTTGTAAAAACTTTTAATCTTTCAAGTAATAAAAGTAGAAGTAACGCAAATATTCCAGAGCACAAACACCCCATAGCTTCTTCTTCAATTGGCTTTCCGATCAGATTGGAAAATATCCATACAACATCTTCGGAAATAAGACCAAGCGCAAATGCTCCAACTGTTGCAAGAATTTTCATTTTCCAACTTCCTTCATATAATATAAAGGCAAAGCAAAGATATCCTATTATAATCGAGATTCTAACAACAATAATTCCTGTAGAGAATACATACAACAATGAATTTATCAACCATACGATGAAATAGAGACAAAACTTTTTTCCCCATTTTATTTTTTTGCTTACAAGAAATAACTCTATCGTACGATATCCAACATACACACTCAATATATTGTATAAAAATCTGAATATTGTTTCGTAAATTTCCATTATTATCTTTTCCCAGGCCTTTCATTTAACAATCTTTTTTGTACTTCCTCCTTGTAACTCCTGCTGATCGGCAATTCGACTCCATTCGTTAAATACATTTGAGATGCTTGGAAAAAAGCAATATAATTTTTGTTGACTAAATAGGATTTATGTATATGCCAAAATTTATCTTCACTTATCTGCCTTTTCACCTCATTTATTTGTCCATAAAATTCTACTTCCTCCTCATTTTTTGTAAACATCTGAATTTTCCGTCCCATACATTGGAAATAAATAATTTCATCTTCTAAAAGTCTATAATGAGTTTTTCCTACATTATAATCAAAATACTGTTTGTTTCTATTGCCAAAAAGCCGAAGATATTCTTCCATGATATGATCAACCCGTTCCTGCTTCACTGGCTTTACCAAAAAATCCATTGGTCTATTCTGAAACAACTGCATTGCATAGCTTTCTATTCCTGAAATATAAATAATTTGTGTCATTTCATTTTTAATATCAGCGCGTAACTCTTTTCCAATTTGTACCCCATCTAGCCCCTTTTCAAATTGAATATCTAAAAATATCAGATCAACTGGAAATTCTTCGATCAGGAACTCCAGATATTCTTCCCCTTGTGCAAACACTAAAACATCTATTGGAATCCTATGGGTCTTTGCAAAATTCTGTAAATACTGTTCTAACAGACTTCCAAACACCAGGTCGTCGTCACAAATCGCTATTCTGTACATATTTTTTCCCCCAAAAATGCACTTTTGCAAAATTTGCGAGCATTCTATTGTCATGAATTAAAATTTATTTCCTGCGGCAATAAATTAATATTGCCGCAGGAAAGCTTTCTATATTTTTACAGGCGAACCTTTACCGCAAACAGTGCGTTGCCATCTACTTCCACGGTTACGGTGCTGCCGTCTGTTTCTACGGCATTGTCTTTTGTTTCCTCGAACAGGTCAACTGCCTGTGCTTCTTTGACTTCTGTACCGAAGCTTAACTTCACTGCAGAACGCTCACCGGAGGTCTCACAGCCGCGAACCAGAACGCAGCCGTCTGTGGTAGGCTGTACTGCTGTGATCACTGCGCTGTCGGAAGCAACGGATACCAGGCTGTCCTCCAGAGGCAGCTCGCCGTGGTGGCAGTTGGTGGGCTGGTAGAAGATCTTATGGTTGCAGCCGGTTGCGATATCTTCCGCTTCCTTCGCATCTCCGCTCGCTGCGCCAACCCAGAGGGTAATGGTGTGGATGCCGCGTTCCGGATAAGGATCAGGGCTTACAGAGCTGTTGATCAGTGTCAGGTTCAGGCTCTCCTTCTGTCCGCGATAGCCGTATTTGCTGTCGGAAACGAGGATTGCGGAGCTGCCGTCCATGCGAAGCGCCATGCCATAGCGCAGTCCGGGAACATCGTTGTTGATACCTCTGCGGACAGTGCTGCCTGCGGGCACGTCATAACGGAAGGCATCGGTCTGATAGGACAGAGGCGTCTGCCAGGTCAGAACCGGAATGATGTCTTTGCCGATTTCTTTCCAGTCTACCTTCAGCTCTACGCGAACCAGCGGCTGGTCTTTTTCCAGAACATAGGTCACCTCTGCGGTAGAATTTTCTACGGTAAAGTGTGCGGTTACACTGCTTCTGAGTTCTCCGATCACAGCTCTGCTCAGCTCTACGCAACGATCCACCGGCACGTTTTTGATCGCTCTGCCGATGTTCCATGCGCTGGAGGTCTTGCATTCCGTTTCCTGATACACAAGTCCGGCTTCTTTTCCTTCGCCGATCAGCTCCTGTCCGGTCGTCTTATCCACCAGGGATTTGATGCGTCCGGTCTCTGCGCTGATGGTAACGATGGTCTGCTCATTTTCCAGAACAACATCGTCATAGCAGCGGGTTACCTGCTCATTTGTCTGTAAGTAAACCGGATAGGAATCCAATCCCTTTTCATACAGCACAACAGTGGTATAGCCGAGGGCAGGAACCTCCTGATCTACTAAAACGCGGATATATTTGTGATCCCAGTACTGCTGCAGCTCGTGGTCAACCAGCTGGAACGGGATGTCGTTTCCGTCTGCATCGCGCATTGCCAGTCGGCGCAGATCTCCGGTCCAGTCCCAAACGGTCAGCTCTGCAACCTCACGGCGTGCATGGGACAGGCTGTTGAACAGATGGAAAATACGGGTTCTGCCGCTGCCTCTTTCGGTGCTGGGCACTCCCACAAAGTTTTCAATGCCGTAGCCTACGCCTGCGCCTTCAGACTGGCTGTTGTATGCATCGATATCGACCGGAATCGAGGATGTATCGATCTTTTCTGCGATCACGCGCATTGCGTTTGTGATCTGGGTGTTGGCAGTCGCCATAGAGGTCTGGAACAGTCCCATTGCATGCTCTCTGGAATCCTGTACACAGGAGCCGGTCAGGATGTCGTGGAAATGGGTAAATAATACATCCTCCCATGCCTTGGTCAGCTTTTCCTTCGCATACGGGAAGCCAACCTTCTGTCCAGCCAGTGCGCTCATCGCTTCTGCATCGTAGAACGCAGCCTCCAAACGGCGATTGCCTCTCTTGATGCGGCTCTGGGTGGTGTAGCAGCCGTTTGCAAAGTAGTTTAATTCTTCGTTTACAACAGGCAGCTTTTCCCGGATTTTTTCTGCTTCATGGAAGTAGTCGCGGAAGGTGCCGAAACGGATCTTCGGATAAATTTTCCAGGTCTGCATTTCCAGTGCGCGCTCTACGTCGCGTCTGGTAGGTCCGCCGCCGTGGTCACCCACACCATACACCACCAGACCGGTCTTTAAGCCGCTGCTCTTTTTCACGATTTCCATAAAGCCTGCGCCAATCTGCGGTGTGATCGCTCCGTTATACCAGTTGGGCTCGCGGTAGGTAAGGACTTCTTTTCCGGATGGAGCCTGATAACGGTACAGCACGTCACGGCGGGCATTGCCTCTGCAATGGTAGAAATATTTTACGCCGCCGAACTGATCGATTTCCGGCACGTTTGCGCTGTGTCCGAAGGTATCGGGGGAGAAATCCAGATCAAAATCCTTTACGCCCCAAACCTTGGACAGATATTCTCTCGTGTACTGGATATGACGCAGCAGAGACTCGCCGGAAGGCATGTTCTTGTCTGTCTCTACCCATGCAGAGGCGGTTACTTCCCAGCGTCCCTCTGCAATGCGGGCTTTGATGCGCTCCATCAGCTCCGGATCATATTCTTCCACAATTTTGTATACAGAAGCCTGGGACTGGGAGAAGCAGAACTCCGGATACTGATCCATGATATTTAAAATCGAACGGAAGGTTGCAAGAACGATGGAAACGGTTTCGTTGAAGCTCCACATCCAGTTCATGTCAATATGCGCATGGGCTGCCAGGATCAGCTCATAGGATTTTGCTTCCTCTGCGATCGGCTCCAGGATTTCCTCTGCCTCTTCACAGGCCTGATCGGTCAGTACGCCCTCGGTCTGCTGTTTTTCCAGCAGATAATCCAGCGCTTCCTCCAAAGCAGCGTCGTATTTGCCGTTTTCTGCCTCGGATAAATGAAGGGCAAATTCCAGCTCTGCAAGGATTCTTGCGTTCGCGCGGCCGGGGCGGGTGATGTGCGCCTGCTCCTCCTTCGGCATGCCGAAGGTGTCCTCAAAGTGCATTTTTTCCCGGTTGCCGCCGACGGAGGTCTTGAGCCGGGTAAATTTTTCTGCGAGTGTCATAACTTGTATCCTCCTCTTTTTTATGACAACAGATAGCATTCTGTTGTTCTATGGATATCCGGACGGCGGATGCGAAATTTCCGCCGCCCGGCAGTGCCTGATTTTATTCGTCCAGGAAACGGTCTACGATCTGCTGCCTGTATTCTTTGGACAGCGACGCGAAGAATGCCGAATATCCTGTGACACGCACAACCAGATCCGGATAAGCTTTCGGGTCTTCGTGTGCTTTTAACAGTTTTTCTTTGGATACGCAGTTCATATTGATCAGCGTACCGCCTGCCTGCTCATGCGCATGGATCAGTGCAACGAGGGCGTCCACACCGCCGGAATGCTGAATCAGTCCGGTGTCGATATCCAGATGCAGCGGAGCAGAGTTGCCATATCCTGCCTGTGTCAGTGCTACCGCATTTGCCTTTAAAACCGGCGAAAAGGTATCCACACCTCTCGCAAAGCCGGGGTCCGGTTCAGAAGAATGGGAAATCGCATCTCCTGCAAAGCGGCCGTTGGGCGTTGCCTCCAGCGTCTTTCCATAGGCATACACATCTCCGTGGGAGAACAGTCCGGGAACGATCATCAGATGATGCTTCCTGGTCGGAGAGCCCTTGCACAGTGCTACATAATAGTCCCGGATGCGTACTGCCCAGTCCTGGGCGCGGGAGCCGGGAGAACCGAAACGGCGGATGTTTTTGAGCATCAGGCGTTCTCTCTCTGCGCCCTCATAGTTGGTATCCAGCAGTTCGAAGAGTCGATCCCAGGTTAGCTTCTTTTCTTCTACAACACGCTGTTCGATCGCCGCAAACGAGTCCGCTACGGTGGCCAACGCAATGCCGTCGATATTCAGATCCAGAATGTCCACGCCGCCGTTGGAGCAGTTTAAGCCCCGTTCGATCGGGCCGTGCATGAACAGATTCAGCACGATTTCCGGGCGGTTTCTCTGCATGACCTCGTAATGCTTGTCATAGCCAGCCTTGACGCATTCCACCATCGCCTGCAAATGATAAGTGAAGCGATCCCAGAGCAGATCCAGGTCGCGTGTTTCCTGCGCCTGCAGATCCTTTAACCCATAGTGCAGGGCAACCGCCATGTTCACGCGGGTTACATCCTGCAGTGGATATTCCCGTCCAGGGATCGCCACCCAGTTGCAGCCGCATTTGACACGCATCCGCCCCAGCTCTATTGGAAAGCCGTTTTTGGAAAAGCCCTCGCTGATGCCTTTTTCCAGCGAGTAGCATACACCGTAGCCATCCTCTATCGTATATTCTACCGACCTTTTTAACAGAATTTCCGGCTCCGGTCCCTGTCCTGCAATGGGCGCATGGACGCGAATACCTAAGTTGGTCGGGATCTTTAACAGGTGCATTGCATCCAGAATCAGGAACGACAGACGACTCGTCACCTCCCGGTCTCCTGCCGGCGTCAGTCCGCCGATCTGGGTGTAATGCGTATCGTTGAAGAACAGGCTGGCAATCATCCAGACTGCCTCTTCTTCCGTCAGGATACCGCTTTCGATATCCCGTTCAAAATATTCTTCCAGAAGCGTATCCAGCGCCCCCAGCGCACCGCCTGCATAAAACGTGCGATCCACCGCCTGGAAATGTGCTAAAAACTGCACTGCTTCCCGGAAGGTGCGGGGCTCGTGCTCGCACAGCTCACCGTTTACCTTTGCAATCGCCAGATAATTGTCTCTCAAAAACGGATCACTTTCCTTTGCAGCCAGCTCCTGCGCATAAACCTGATGCGCCTTTACCCACTCCAGGATCCCCAGCACAAGCTGCTCCTCTCCCTCATAAAAATCAGGATCCGGCGGATTGTTTTTCTTTCTGTAATAACGAATCTTTTCCAGAAGTCCCTTCCAGCCCTCTCTTAAACCGATCTCCATGTCCGGGCACAGATGGTTCATACCGCCGAAGCCCGCCTGTGTGATGCGGTACTTTTTGATGGTCTCATCCAGCTCGTGGGGTTTGTCCTCATCCGCAATTCCAAACGGTGCGAACCGGTCGAATGTGCCCACCCAGCAGCATGCCAGCGCGCTGTTGGGATTGATATATTTCGGCATTTCATTTAAGAAACGTCTGAAATTTCGCCCGATACATGCACAACCGTGTACCAGACCGTCCTCGCAGGTTTCCGGCTCAAAAGTAAATTCCGGAAAATCAATAAATCCGTGGTCATCGATATCGATGGACCCATGCCGTGCAAGCTTTGCATCGTTGATCTTTAGCTTATCCCGATGCATCCCCTCAATCAGCTGCAGGTATAACGGCGATACCTTCGTCTTCTCCGTATTCATATACTTCCCTTTCTAATCGAATCACTGGAATCCATACTTCTTTTTCAGCATTTCCACCTCGTCCTTTAGCGGAACGGTCCCCTCAAACACGTTCTGTGCCTCCAGCGCCCTGTACTTGGAATTTCCCAGCTTGTGGTACGGCAGAAGCTCTGCTTCGATCTGCTGCCACCGGTGTAAAAACTCTGCGATCTTTTCCACCTGATCATCGTTCATACCCGGAATGTAGGGATAACGGACGAAGATGTTTTCGCCCCGGTCGGCAAGCCTTGTAAAGTTTTCCAGAATCCGTCCGTTCTCCACTCCGGTGCAGGCTTTGTGGACTTCGGAATCCATTGCCTTGATGTCGTATAAAAACAGATCCGTATAGGGCAGCACCTGTTCAAAGGATTCCCACGGGACATTTCCGGCAGTATCCACCGCAGTGTGTACGCCTGCCGCCTGACAGCCCTTTAACAGCTCCGTCAGGGCATCCGGCTGCAGCATACATTCTCCCCCGGAAAATGTCACGCCGCCCTTTGACTGGTCGAAATATCCCTTATTTTCCAGAATCTCTTTTAAGATGCTGTCCGTATCCCGCCATTCTCCGACGCTGACCAGTGCATCCGCATAGCATTCCTCACAGCATTTGAAGCAGTGGATACATTTGCTTCTGTCGATCCAGTGTCCCGTCTCGTCAAAGACCTGCGCCCCCACCGGACAGACCTCCCGGCATGCCATACAGCCAATACAGCGGTCCGGATAGAGTAAAATTTCCTTTGCGGCATGGATGGATTCCGGATTGTGGCACCAACGGCAGTGCAGGCTACAGCCCTTGAAAAAAACTACAGTCCGCACGCCGGGCCCGTCATGGACGCTGAAATGCTGAATATTAAAAATATTCGCTTTTATGCCCATTTTCCTGTTACACACACTTCCTTGGATACGCTCTGATAAGATACAAGCAGAGTCTTTGTCTCCTCATCCCAGGAGCTTTCCACTGCAACAGCTTCGCCGTCTTCGTCAATTGCCTTGATGTCTGTGGGCTGCTTGGGCAGGCGCACTCTGGTGAATGCCTTGATCTTATCTGCGGTTTTGAGTCTCAGCATTACACCGTTTTCTGTTGTCTCGCCTTCTTCTACGCGGGCAGAGGTTCCGACAATACGGAAATCTTCGCCTTCGATTTTGGAAAAATCAAACAGCAGGGTTACATCATCCGGTGCAACATCTTTTTCATGGATAATTGCATAATCGTTTGTCATCAGATCCGCATAAACGCCTGTAAATACCTTCTTCTCGTCGCTTACGCTCTCTGCCATAACGGAAGAAATCACATAAGGTCCGCGATGGAGGGTCAGGTCGTTTCTGTAGGTCCAGGTGATGCCGGTATCCGCCAGTGTCTTCTGAACCAGGCTGCGGTACTGATCTGCCAGCTCTTTACTTAAGCAGATTCTTGCAGGAAGCTCCTTCCAGACAACGATCTTGCCGGCGCCAACTTCATGTACGCCTTCCTTTGGATCTCTCCCCAGTCCAGCCAGCTCGAACAGATGCTCTGCAGGATTTGCATAGCCTCTCTGTCCCCACCATGCGTCGATCTTATGGAACGGGTCACTGCCATCGCCGACATAGATCAGCGTGCCGCCCTCTCTGATCCAGGAAACAACGGCTGCGTTTACGTCCGGTGCATCGGGTTTCATATATTCATAGCTCAGTACGAGACACTTGTAATCCTCCAGATATCCGGCAAAACGACGCACGTTGTCCAACTGAACCGGATGGATCGGCAGACCGTATTTTACAAGGGGCATTGCCACGCCGAAAAAGTTCGGGAATGCTGCGCTCTGAATAAAGTCGTACATCAGGGAATCCTTTTCCCCGATCTCCTTCATCAGCCTGGCAGCTGCTTCTTCATCCACGGGATTACCGGAGTTTTTGTGCATTGCAGCTCTGAAACGGTCGCCCAGCTCTTCGCCGTCCACGATACCGTCCGGGAAGGTTCTCTGGAACAGTCCGCTGTCGGACATAAATACGCCTACCCCGTCTGTACCTCCCTCAAAGAGGATATCGCTCTGCTCCATGTCACCGAAAAGCTGGAACATGCCGGACAGCAGCGTGGAATAGCTCTGAGGGATCGGCTTGGACTGGTCGGTCTCGAAGCTTGTTTCAATCTTTTCTGCAATTCTGGGCTGGAATCTTGGGTAGCGTCCGTCAAATACGCGGTGGGGCCACGGGCAGATCTCATAATGCCAGATATGCGGATGCAGCAGGGATGCCACTGCAGTTCTTCTGTAGTTGTATTCGTAATTCTCCCAGGTATAGGAGGGAAGGTCTTCGATGGGGTCATTTAAAAACCACATCCGGCGACCGGTGCCCTTTACCAGCTCCTGCATCACACCGTACTCCAGATATGCCGTTTCAAAGGTACGCTCTTTGTATACACCCTCGTAAACGTTCGCTTCACGGCTCGTACCGGTCCAGATCTGCGCGATGTAGCCATCTACCGTCGGAATACTGATCAGCTCAGCCTCCGGGCTCATAATCTTCCACTGAGTGTAGTTTAACAAACTGTGCGTTGGAACATAGAAGCGCAGATCCTTCTGATATTTCACCTTTGCGTATTCCTTCAGCGCCGCACTCACGCGGTCGATGGTTCTCTTATATAAATAAGCCTTCAGTCTCGCGCACTTATACTGTGCATCCAGACTTTCATGCTGAGGCTTCCAGGGTTCTTTGTAATAAATTTCATATTCTCTCTTGAACGCTTCTGAGTAACCGCTCTTATCCCAGAACTCCGGCTCTTCCACATGGATTGCTTCCACGCCGGCATCTACGGCAACCTTCAGACGATCTGTCAGATATTCCGAAAAGGAAACCGTCGGAACCATATAGGGTACCGTCGGGTTATGGATCACGTCTTTGCCGTTTCTGTCCACCTGACCTTCATCCCAGTGCTTTCTGCCATCCCACTTGCCGTCCAGATATTCCTGATATTCGCCCCATGCGATACCGGTCATCAGATGGATGACATAGCCCTTTTCTCTGTACTGACGGATTCTCTCCGGCATTGTCGGATCGATTCCGTACACCATGATAAAGTCACAGCCAAGGTCTACCGAAGGCCGGATCTCCCCGCTTGCCTGATAGCCTGTCAATTCCTCTTTTTTCGATCTGATATAAGCCATTTATATTCCCTCCCATTTATCCGGTTCCCACCCGGAATGTGATTCTGTATGATCTGTATGAATAAAAAGAATGTGCCTTGGCACATTCTCGCGCCGAGGCGCGGTTGCTTCAGCAACC
>ERZ780168.414-NODE-414-length-52689-cov-22.549683_pt1 | contig 52689 bp, 87 predicted proteins | sample MGYA00510981_ERZ780168 | MGnify/ENA primary metagenome ERZ780168 (study PRJEB29588, sample SAMEA2158769) | human gut metagenome | biome: human gut; feature: human-associated habitat; material: faeces | place: Denmark | collected 2008/2010 ...
CACGCCGAAAGCTATATAGCAATGATAGAGCCGATAAATGTTCCAGTAGATTTTTTATAAAGAGAGGTAATAAAAATGAAATACTACGAAATCAACGAAGAAGTGGCACGGCAAGCCCGTGGAATGTGGTCTTTTAGTGAATATGAGCACGGCAGCAAAACCGCAGAATACAGGGCAGAGGTTGACAGGTGCTATGCAGAGGTTGAACGCCTACCCGACGAATTGAAAGAGAAAGGGGCGGCAATGGCAGACAGATACGCCCGCCGCCTTGCAGAATGGTATAACAAGCAATTCAGAATTGAAATGATGTGCCCGTCTGTTATGATTTGCGGCGGCAGCAACTTTCCAGTGCGAAAGAAAGAGAAACAGAACGCAGCACAGGATAGGCATTATCAGTTGTACAAAGAAATTCAGCAGATACCCGAAAAAATAGCGGGGCTTTTGCGTGGGGCAAATATCATCAAATCAGGCGACGCAGACGCTTTAGAGAAGTTGCAAAGAAAACTTGAAAAAGCCGAAGCACTGCAAGCCGAGATGAAAGCGGTAAATGCCTACTACCGCAAGCACAAGACGCTGAAAGGCTACAAAGATTATACCGACGAGAAAGCGGCAGAACTTGACACGGCTATCAAAGAGAGTATGTGCGGCGTACCATTCCCGCCGTATGCGCTGCAAAACAACAATGCAAAAATCAGAAACACAAAGGCGAGAATGGCGCAGATTGAGCGGTTGAAAAAAGAAGCGGCAGACACGGCAGAACAGCCCGAAGCCGACGGAACGGCAGATTTATACAAGGTGGTAGAAAATGCCGAAATTATGCGCTTGCAAGTGATTTTTGACGGCAAACCGAACGCATACGCAAGAAGCATTATGAAAAGAAACGAATTTAGGTGGTCGCCGACAAATAGCGCATGGCAAAGACAGTTGACGCAAAATGCCAAATACGCCCTAAAGAGAGTGCAAGAGGAGTTGCAAGAATTAGCCGACATTTACTAATTATGCAATACTGGCAAAATTGTACAAAAAATCGCACATAACTTTGTGCATTTTGCGAATTGTATTTGTACTTCATTTGTAGTACAATAGTATATGTAATGAGGGGGCAGAAACAATAAGCCCCCTATTACAGAAAGGTAAAATTATGAAAAACAAATACTTTTTAATCGAGACAGACAGCGAACACACTTGTGCAGATGTGCTTGAAACTTTCACAAACAAGAGAGAAGCGTTTAAGGCGTGCGCAGAGAAGCGCAGGGTGAGAAAGGCGGCAAACGGGCTGCGACTTAGTGAGGGGTCGAGAGAGCGCAGCACAAGCAAATACTTTGTAACGGTTACAGATGAATTTGTCGAAGCAACAGGCTACAGCGGCGGCTTTCAAAAAGTACCAAAAGAAGCAATTATCTATTAACGCAGAGCGACTACCACCCTTGCAAGGGGGGGTAGGTAATGCGGTCAGGCAGACGGTCGCAAACCCGACAGCCGCAAAGAATAGAAAGGGGGCATATACATGACAGAATACCAGTTTTGCGGTCTTTTGCTTTTTGGCTGCATTTTAGCAACTTCCTTGCTATATGCGGCGTGCTACTGCATTGAGAAGTCTATCAGACAGCGCAAAGCAAAGCAGTTGAAGCGAGCAGAAAGGCGCATGAAACAGACGGCAGATTATGCCGAGTTTGTGGCATTGTCACAAGCATTTTAACAACGAAAGAGGTATTTAATGAAAGCAATATCAATCAAGCCGCATTTTGCACATCAGATTTTGTGCGGCACCAAGACAACGGAATACAGAACATGGCAGACAAAACATAGAGGTGACTTGCTTATATGCAGCAGCGCAGCGCCGAAAGAGAAAGGCACAATCAGCGGTCACGCCCTAATTGTTTGCCGTTTGGCAGCCGTCGAGCCGTTGAGTAAAAGAGAACTAAAGCAAATCGGCATTGACGAGCAGCCCGAAAAGCCCATTTACGGGTGGCGGCTAACAGATTTTAGAACAATAAAGCCGTTCCCCGTCAAAGGAAAACTCAATCTATTCAATGTTGACGACAAGTTAATTGAATACATTGACGAAGAACACATGACGGGCAAAGAACTTGACGAAACATTCAACAGGTATTTCAAACCGTTGTTTGACTGAACAGAAGCGGGGCTTATAATACAGCGTTATGAAAAAGCCCCGCATTATGGCATAATCATATTGGAAGCACAAGACAGACGGAGGACAAAAAATTGACATTACAAGAAAAGCGAGTAAAAAAAGGTTATTCACAAAATGACCTTGCCGTTGCGTCAGGGGTGAGCAAAAGAACAATTCAATGCTACGAGCAAGGAACAAGAGATATAAACGGCGCACACATTAAGTCGTTATGTGACCTTGCAATAGCGCTTGACTGCAAAATTGCCGACTTGCTTACAGATGAAAAACTTAAAGCGCAGTACAAAATGGTTAGATGAAAAAAGACGGGGAATGCGCCCCCGCCTTTTTTATTTTGCCAAAATCAGTTTTTTACCGAGTTTTTTTAAGTAGACATAGTAAAACAAAAAATCGTCGTAATTATCAAAGACCGTCCATTTATCATAAATTATCAGGGCTTCAATGTTGCTGCTTGCAATGACTTTGTTTATTGCTTCATGGAAACGGTCGCACCGAATATCAAAAATTCTATGCGCAATGGAATAGCCGTACCGTTTGGCTTTTTCATTGCAAATATTATGTTGCTCAAAAATGGATATTTTTGTATCATTAGGCATATATAAAACACAATTCATCTTTTCAATCCCCTTTGTTTAGCACTTTGTTGGTGGGACTTGCGCTTAACAGTTTTGTCTACTATAACGGGTGCTAATGAGCAGATTGCCCCCCTGAAATTCACTTTATCACCCCTATATAGCGTTGAAAAGTCCACTTTCAACGCTATTTCAAGTCTATCAGGATAAATTACAATATTATCAACAAAAGTGTTATATACGATTTGTGAGAACTCAATATCGGGCATTTCCTTTAATTCATTTACAAAAACTTTTATAAATTTGCTGACATCTTCAACGGTTAGCGAGTTGGAATTTTCGAGATACTCATTTTTATCTATCTGACTTTCAATGTGCCGCTTTTCATCTTTCAAACTACTATTCTTTGTATCTAACAAATCTTTGTCAATTCCACCGTCAAGGAATAACTCCATTAGTTTTTCCTGCTTTTTCCTTATTGCTTCAAGTTGGCTTTTCAATTTCTTGGTAGGAATAAGCGGTGCTTTTCGTTCTTTTTCTAATTGCTCATGTGTTTGGTCTTGCCGCTGCACTTGTAATATGCGGCAAGGCTATTTCCTTTTTTGCTTGTCCTCTTAGAGCCTGACCCGCAATAAGTAAATCCGCAGATACCGCAACGCAATTTGCCAGTCATAAAATAGTTTCTTTTTCGCTGCTTTGGCTTATGGTGGGATTTACGCTTTGACTGCACTTGCTCCCACAATTCATAATCGACTATCGGATTTTTGATTATACCGTCAAGCCGTATTGTTTCGGTGACGGAATGTTGATATACAAAATTTCCTATATATTTTTCATTCTGCAATAGGTCTAAAATGGTACGGGTGTTGAACTTTCTGCCGTATTGGTTTCTGTGCCCCTCACGGTTTAAGCGCTCAACTATCTTTGTTTTTGGTACGCCGTTTGCAAATTCGGAAAATATGCGTCGTACTATAGGCGCTTGCTCATTAGGGTAATAATAGCCCTCGCTATCAACGGATAGCCCTAACAACTTTCCTCCGCCTGTATGTTTCCCCTTTAGTGCATTCTCTTTCAATCCCTTTTTAACTTCAAGCGCAAGGTTTTCTGAATAGTATTCGTCCATTGCTTCAATCATACTTTCCAAAATACGACCCTCGGGGCTATCGTCTATCGGTTGAGTAACGGACACAACCTTTATGCCTATATCCCTTAAACGCTTCTTGTATAATGCGCTATCGTACTTGTTACGAGCAAAGCGGTTAAACTTATGGACTAACACAGCGTCAATATCATAATTGCCTTTGAATATTGCGTCTGTCATATTCTTAAAATCGTCCCTGTTATCGCTTTTAGCGGATTGTGCTTCATCAGAAAAAATATCTACTAATTGGATATGCTCACGCTCGCAATAATCGCTGATAGCCCTTAATTGAGCGTCTATGCTTTCCTCCCGCTGATTGTTTGATGAAAACCGTGCATAAGCAACGGCTTTCCGTATATACTGTTTGTTCTTCGATTTCAAGCAAAACCCCTCCTGTTAGTCCATTTGCAAATAAATTTTCATAATGCTTTTGTAAAGTCTTTCTTTTTCTTCTTTTGGGATATTGTCATTCAGAAAAACACTTTTTGCACGGCTCAACAACTCAAAACTTTCATCTGTTGTATTCACGCCGAAATAATCAAGACCAACGCCGTAAAATTCAGCAAGTCTGCGCAAGTCTGTTAAATGCGGACTTCTTCTGCCGACTTCATAATTTGAAATTGTCGCACGGCTTAGCCCTAATTTTTCGGATAACTCTTGCTGCGTTAATTTTCGCCCCTTTCTTAATGTTTTTAGTTTTTCACCTATCGAACACATTGGATATATCACCTCCCCATTTTTATACATCTTATCATAAATTGATAACAATGTGTATCTTTGTGCAACATTATAGTTGCAATGTGCGAACATTTGTTGCTTTTTTCTATTGATTATGAAAAGATATATTAGTATAATGATAAACAAGGTTGGCAATAAACTGAATAATGTAACGAGGTGTAGCATTTGAATACTACAGGAAGCACCATTCAAGATAGATTGCAATTTGATATTGAATTAGCGAAAAATGCAAGGAATAAAGAGCATAAAAAGGCGTTAGCATTTCAAGCACTCGGAGCAGTAGAAATAGCAGTAGAATTTGGTCTTATTACATATTTAGAATTTGAGCAATACATAAGCAAGATTGTTGAATTGATATAGGGCAGCACCGCCCTTTGTTTTTTTGCGTCTTATGTGTCGCTATGTTTACATTTGTACGCTTTGTGCAACATTACCAAAGCAATATGCCTATCTTTGTGCATTTTGCTAATTGTAAAAAAATGTTATTTTGCTATAATAATAGATGTAATGAGGTGGCACAAAGAACTATAAGCCCCCATACAGAAAGGTATTAAGATTATGAAAGAAAGAGGTACAGAACAATGAAAATCACAAAGAAAGCAATTAAAGAAGCACCCGAATACATTATACGCCTTGACCCCAAAGCGGGTGGCACAAGCAAACCGAAAGCAAACGGTTTTTATAAAGTTCTTGGCGTTGAGCTTTATTACAAAGCATTAACAGCGCAAACACTGCTTGAAGCAATGCAAGAAGCAGAAAACTATTTCGACGACACGACATATTTGATTGATATTGCAGTAAAAACAGGCGATTTTGACCCCGACAACGAAGGTATCATTTATAAAGATGTACTCACGACGAGAGGTAACAAAAATTGGCACATTTGCGACAAAGCACATTGCGAAATCGCTTATTACACAGCATATAATCCCGAATTTATTTTCTTTCAAATGCTTGGCGAGGTAGGGGCTTAACGCCCCTCTCATGCGCCGTAACGAAACATATTTGAAAGGCTGATGATGAATGACTATAAAAGAGTATGAAAAAGCCTTTAAGTAGTGAAAGGGGGTGAGTGAATGAGAACTAAACTAAAGCAATTCAGAGTGGGCACTAAACTAACGCAAGCAGAATTTGCCGCAAAAATTGGCGTGAGCCGTGCAACATACGGCTTTGTTGAAACAGGGCAGAGAAGCGGAACACACGAGTTTTGGCAGGCAATTCAAGATGTGTTTAATGTGCCCGATGAACAGATGTATTCACTGCAAAAACTGGATAAGGAGTAACAACAATGCGAAGCAAAAGAAAGGTAGTTGTAAAACTCATTCAAAATGAGCAAGTACACAATGCAAGGTTGGTAGAATACTTTGCAAATAGAGTAAAGGAAAGGTGTGTAGAGTATGGCGCAAGTTTTGACAGGTCTTGACAGTGTAACAACCGTTGAGGTTACATTAAAACGCTACGAGCAACTTGTACAGGCAGAGCAAAAGTTATCAATGCTGGAATTGGCGTTATCCAAAAAGGAAAACTATTCAAACATTGACGACTTGAAAGAAATTTTCAACTTAAAGAAAGGAAACTGAAATGGACAAAAAGGAAATGATTGCTGTTAAGCAGTTGCCGATTATCGTTGAGCAGTTGCAGCAGGTCAAAGCGGAAGTGGCTGCAAAAGTTGATTTTGCTTTACGCCTTGTTTGCACAGAGGACACAGTGAAAGATGTAAAAAAGGTGCGGTCTGAACTCAACAAAGAATTGGCAGAATACGAAGCGAGCAGAAAAGCGGTCAAAAAGGCAATTCTGACACCGTATGAGCAGTTTGAAGTTGTGTACAAGGATTGTGTATCTGATACATACAAAAAGGCTGATACAGAGTTGAAGCGCAAGATTGATAGCGTTGAAAACGAACTGAAAGCGCAAAAGGCAGCAGAAGTCAAAGCATATTTTGACGAATACTTGCAAAGCAAAGGAATTGACTTTGTTACCTTTGAGAGCGCACATATCAATGTTACTTTGTCTGCGTCAATGAAAAGCCTAAAGGAACAGGCGAAAGCCTTTATTGACAAAATCGCTGATGATTGGGCGTTGATTGACACACAGGAACACAAAGACGAGATTTTGTACGAATACAAACAGTCTTTGAATGTATCAAACGCCATTACAATGGTTACATACAGATACAAGGCTATTGAAGCTGCCAAAGCAGCAGAGGAAGAACGCAAGGCGAGAGAGCAGGCGGCAGCCGAAGCCGCCGCAAAAGTCGAAGCAGTAGCGCCGCCAACGGTTGAGCCGATTGCACCGCCAGTTGAGGAAGAAAAGACATACACATTGAAATTTACAGTGCGTGGCACAATGCCGCAGTTGAAAGCACTTAAAGAATTCTTGAATAACGGGGGCTATGACTATGAATGAACAACTTAGCAGCGAACTTGCTGAAATTCAATCCGACGCAATAGAAAAAGTGATTAGACTTGCGGACAAACACGGCATTGATAGAGATAAATTGATTATGCGATTTGTAACTGTTGGATTTGTGACGGCGCAAGTTGGCTCATTCAAAGACTACAAATTTGGAGGTAACGAAAATTGAGTAACACGAAAGAAACAAAGCAGGAACTTACTGTTGTTTACGAAGCAGACGGCGAAACAATCACACTCACACCGTCCATTGTTCAAAACTACATTGTAGGCACAGACGCAAAAATCACATTGCCTGAATTTAAGTTTTTCACATCTTTGTGCAAGGCAAGAGGACTTAACCCATTTTTGAAAGAAGCATATTGTATTAAGTATGGAAAAAACCCCGCACAAATCGTAGTCGGCAAGGACGCAGTGTTGAAGCGTGCTATTAAAAACCCTAACTATGACGGTATGGAAAGTGGCGTTATTGTTCAAGTCAAAGAAACAGGCGAGATTACCGAACGCAAAGGCACATTTTATTTGCGTGACATTGAAAACCTTGTCGGCGGTTGGGCTAAAGTCTTTCGTAAGGACTGGCAACACCCTACATATTGCAGTGTGGCATTTGACGAAGTTGCACAGAAAAAGAGTGACGGCAGTTTGAATGCTAATTGGAGTGGTAAGGGTGCAACAATGGTTGAAAAGGTTGCAAAAGTAAGGGCATTGCGTGAAACCTTTGTTGAAGAACTCGGCGGAATGTACGAAGCCGAAGAAATGGGCGTTGATTTGCCGAATGAAACAGCACCGCAAAAACAAGAAATTATTCAGCAGGACGAGCCTATTGAGGTTGACGCTACACCTGTTGAAAATGTTGTTAATATGAACGAAATTTAATGTAAAATATTGACAATTCGGAATTATTTTGATATAATATTAGGTGTTAAGTGGGTATCAGACATTTAACAAATAACTTAATATTATGCTTAATTCCGCATTGGGAAAGTGTGCTGATACCGCACAAGTACCTTTGCGGTTTTTTATTGGAGTTTTACAATGACAGAAATTTGGAAAGATGTTAAAGGTTATGAGGGTTTATATCAAGTTAGTAATTTAGGTAGGGTAAGAAGTTTAATTAAATGTAATGCACACCCAAATATACCGAGAATTATGAAATTGCACACAAATAAAAAAGGATATGCAAAGTGTCACTTCTTCAATAAGTTGGTTAGCGTACACAGATTGGTAGCAGAAGCCTTTATAAACAATTCCGATAATAAACCGCAAGTAAATCATAAAGACGGAAATAAACAAAACAACCGTGCTGATAATCTTGAATGGGCTACAAATAGTGAAAATCAACTACACGCAAACGCAAATGGTCTTAATGAAAACAGAAAAAAAGCACATTTGCAAAAAGTATGTAAAAGAGTTTCACAATTTGACAGTGATATGAATTGCGTAGGCAGTTACGAAAGCACATCACAAGCCGCAAGGATAACAGGAATAAATCAATCTGCTATATCAGGTTGTTGTCGTAATTTATATGGATATAAAACGGCAGGTGGTTATAAATGGGCATTTGAAAGTGATGTGATGTAAAAATGAAATATGAAGTTATTTCAACAGGAAGTCAAGGGAACGCAGTAGTTGTAAACAACAATATTTTAATTGATGTTGGCGTATCATTTAAGGCACTAAAAGGTGTGTACAAGGACTTGCAAATAGTTTTACTTACTCACATTCATACAGACCATTTCAAGCCGAAAACATTAAAAAGGCTTGCGCAAGAAAGACCTACATTGCGGTTTGGCTGCTGTCAATGGCTTGTCAAGCCGCTTGTAGACGCAGGAATACCGAAGCAAAGCATTGATGTGTACGAGATAGGCAAGATTTACGATTACAAGGCGTTCAAAGTATCACCTATCAAGTTATATCATAATGTGCCAAACTGCGGTTACAGAGTGTTTGCAAGCGGCGAAAAGGCTATATATGCAACAGATACAGGACACTTGCAAGGAATAACAGCAAAAGACTATGACCTCTATATGATAGAGAGTAACTATGACGAGGACGATTTAGAGCAGCGAATAATCGAAAAAACCGCCGCAGGTCAATATTGCTATGAACTGTATGTTGCTGAACGGCATTTGTCACATACGCAAGCGTCGGAATGGCTAATGCAGAATATGAGCGCAAAGAGTGAGTATGTATTCTTGCACGGTCACAAAGACCGAGAACAAAATAAAGATTGGAGTTATAAAGATGATTAAGATAAACAGGATAATGACGACTGAAAATGTGACTTCTACAAGTGATTTTTTCGCAGATTGTCAGGCGTCATTTAACAGTGACGGTAATATCACTTTGAGGAACTACAACAGACAAGATAAAGACAAAGACGAAATCATAATACTATCAAGTCACGAAACAAACGCACTTTTCACCTTGTTCAGCAAAATAGGGCAGAAAAACAAAAACTATGATTTGCCGTTTTAATGTGTCGGTTTGTTAGCAAAAGAAAGGATTTTGTTAAATGAATATAGAAGTAACAGTTAAAATGCCAAAAGAGGATTTGGACAAAGCCGTAGAAAGCGGTGTTGAACAGGCAATGAAAGAGTGTGAACTCACAATAGGAATGACGCTTAAAGAAGCGGTTGAAAAGCAGATACCTAAAAAGCCAATGCATTATGACAGCGTTCCGCACGATAGATGTCCGAATTGCCGTAATGCAGTTAAAGTCTTTCGTGACGCACACGAATATCATTATTGCCTTTATTGCGGACAGCGTTTGAAGTGGGGTGATTAAATGAACATTGATAAGGAAATTGTCAATTTGTTAAAGGACATTAAAAAGCAAAACAACACAATCATTAAAATTTTAAAAAATATTGACAATGGTGTTTGTGAAGCAAACGGCTATGAAATAGAACAGGACGGTGAGAACGATTGAATTAACAGGCAAATTGATAGACTGCAATATTGATTTTGTATCAGGTCAACCGAAATTAACGCTTTCCGTCAATGAAAAAGACAACTTGCTGCAAGGCTATGATGATTTGAAAGATAAGGAATTATCAATAAAAATCACGCAGTACAGAAAAAAGCGGTCACTTGACGCTAATGCTTATTTTTGGGTGTTGTGTGGCAAATTGGCACTTAAAACACGGCAAAACAAAACCGACATATACAAGCAGTTAGTACGAGAAATAGGGGATAATTTTGTAATTGTTCCTATAAGAAACGACGCTGTAAATAGTTGGTGCGAGAACTGGAGCGTAAAAGGTCTTGGCTGGATTTGCGAGCCTTTAGGCGATAGCAAAATAGAGGGCTATACAAATATTTGTTGTTATTATGGCTCGTCTACCTACAACACTGAACAAATGAGTGCCTTATTAGATAGCGTGATATTTGAATGCAAGGAACAGGGCATTGAAACAATGACACCTAACGAAATTGAAAGATTAAAAGCAATGTGGGGTGATAGCGATTAAAAGCATTATTCAAGACGATAAGGAACATTGCTTTATTTGCGGCTGCAATGGTAGTAGTGACCCGTTGGATTGTCACCATGTATATTCAGGGTTTAACCGTGACAAATCCGAAAAATACGGGCTTAAAGTATATCTATGCCATAACAAATGCCATATTTTCGGGCGGCACGCCGTTCATAAGGACGCAAAGGTTAGCAATAAATTAAAGGCGCTTGTGCAGCAGAAAGCAATGGACTATTACGGCTGGAGCAAGGACGACTTTATAAGCATTTTTGGCAAAAACTATTTGTGAGGTGATGTATATGTGGGTAGTAAAACAATGCACCTGCGGAAGCAACGAATTTGAAACAGACGACGACACAACAAGATGTGCGAAGTGCGGCAGACTGGCACACTTTGCATATATTCCTGACAAAAAGGAAGAAAGCGAGAAAAAAGATGATTAACACAGTAGCACTAACAGGACGATTGACCTATGCGCCTGAACTCAAAACAACACCGAGCGGCGTTTCTGTTATTCGGTTTCAGATTGCCTGCGATAGAAATTATCAGGCGAAAGGACAGGAGCGGCAAGCAGATTTTATTGATTGCATTGCTTGGCGAAGCACCGCCGATTTTATTAGCCGATATTTTCACAAAGGCGATATGATAGGCGTTGAGGGCAGCATTCAAACAAACAACTTTACGGACAAAGACGGCAACAAAAGAAAGTCGGTTGATGTAGTCGCAAACAATGTTTCATTTTGCGGTGGCAAACAGCAAAGCAACGCAAATGCTAACTTGAATGTTGCGCCTGACGATAACAGCGACTTTGAGGAAATCGTGGACGCAGACGATACTTTACCCTTTTAAGGAGTGATAAAAAATGCTTGAATACTACTATAACTCAATCCCAGTAGGGCGAGAAAACGCCGTTACATATCCCGCACTATGTGCTCAATGGGGTATGAACGAAAGACAAGTACGGCAGAAATTGCACCAGTTGAGTATGTGGGACAGCGGAGACAATTTTGTTATTATTCGCAGCGGTCACGGCAAAGGATTTTACAAGACCGACGATATTAACGAAATCAAGCGCTTTAAGAAAGAGATTATGGCAAAGGCAAAAAGCAACTTTGCGCCGCTTGGCAAAATCAACAGGATTTTAAGCAACGATACGGAAGCATTGCAGACAAGCATTTTTAACAACCTTAAAGTAGTGAGATGTGAGCAAGGCAGGTATCAAAGTGAAGTTGTTGAGTATATGCGGAAGTTTGACAAGGCTTTTGATACACCTATGCTATCAAAGTTTGAAAACGGATTTTGTCTGCCTACACCCTACCAACTTATGAAACTTGCAGACTTTTACCATTGCAATCCGAGCGACTTAATCTTGATTGACAACAGCGTACTTGATATTTACGCATAGTGCGTCACTTTGTTAGCAAAGTCGGCGGATTTGTATTGACAGATAATCACTATTTTGGTATAATATTCTTGTTGGTACGATATGTCGGTATTGTTCAACACAAAATAGAATATTGTATCAACACAGGCGTATTGTTTGAAAGTGCCGACACACTTCAAACGGTACGCTTTTGTTTTGGAGTAAGACTATATGCTTGAAATAATTTATAGAATATACGAAGTTGCAGACGAAGAAACAGCCGCAAAAAATCGTGAAAAGGACTTAGATTTTGGGCTGTATTCATCAACAAGCAAAGCACAAAATATTGAGCTGCTTATGGATTGCCTGATATGCGATAGTAGAGAGCAATTCAAGGAGATAATCAAAAGTCAGTACGGAGAAAGCATTTCTTTTAGAAATTCTAAAAAGTTAAAAGCTGGTGACTTGTATTGCATTATCATTGGGGAACATTGCTACAAAACAGAGCGATATTTCAATAAAGTTACCTTTACTTGCGATTATTGCGGTGCGACAGTAGAGACATATTACGGCAATGCAATATATTTTACCGATTATGAAGTGCGACACGACTTTTACGGCATAGAGGAATATGGAGAAAAACGCTTTTGTTGTGGCAAGTGCAAACAAGCGTATGCGGAGAGGGAACGCCGTAAATTAAAGCCTGATGATGAACAAGAATTTTACATTCAAAGAGATATGTTCACAGAGGATATAGCGGGATATATATATAAGATTTCCAAAAAATCAACTGGTGAATTTTATATAGGTCAAACAATGTATGCTCCAGTGTTTCGTTGGGGGCAACACTTAAAAACAGCAAGATTTCCGATTAAGAATATAACAGACTACAAGTTTGAAGTATTAGAGATTGTGCCGAAAACTGAAAATATCCTTGATAGAGAAAAATATTATATTCAAAAATACTATAAAGAAAACCCCGAAAAGTCATTGAATATAATGTGTACCGCAAATATAGACACGAAACAAATACAATTTAGCGAGGTGTAAAAATGACGGAAGTTAAGTGGATAAAAATATGCACAGACATATTTAACGACGAAAAAATATTGCTCATTGAAAATATGCCCGAAGCAGACGGCATTATAGTTATTTGGTTTAAGTTGCTTTGTATGGCAGGAAAGCAAAATAATTCAGGCGTTTTTATGCTGAATGAAAGAATTGCATATACTGATGAAATGCTGGCAACGATTTTTAGACGACCTATTAACACCGTAAGGCTTGCACTACAAGTATTTGAGCAATACGGAATGATTGAGATTGTTGACGGTGCTATAACTATTCCGAATTGGGAAAAGCACCAAAACTTAGACAAGTTGGAACAGGCAAAAGAAAAGAACAGGCAAAGGGTAGCAAGACACAGAGAAAAGCAAAAGAAACTTGCATTACAAGAAAGATGTAATGATTACTGTAATGATAGTGTAATGCAATGTAACGCCGACAGAGAAAGAATAGAAGAAGATAAAGAGAAAGATATAGATAAAGATAAGAGGAAGAATATAGACTACGAACAAATCAAAGATTTGTACAACGATATTTGCATATCGTTTCCCCGCTTAACCGTATTGTCTGACAGCCGTAAAAAGGCTATCAAAGCAAGATTGCATACATATTCCATTGAACAGTTTAAGCAAATGTTTGAAATGGCGGAACAAAGTGCATTCTTAAAAGGCGCAAACAATAGAAATTGGAGCGCTAATTTTGATTGGCTTATCAAGGACGCAAATTTTGCAAAGGTCTTAGAGGGCAATTACAGCGACAACACACATAATGAAGCACAGCACGGTTATAGCAAACAACAGCAAAGCGGCAATGTATTTCTTGATATTGCAAAAGAAAACGGACTTATATAAAAAGGTGATACATAATGACACGAGACGAAACAATTAAGATGTTGGCGATACTTAAAGCAGCATATCCGAATAGCTATAAAGGAATGACTAAAGATGAAGCAAACGGAATGATTGCAGTATGGACTATGCAATTTGCCGATATGCCCGCCGATATTGTTTTAATGGCATTAAACAAGTTGATTAGTACAAGTCAATTCCCGCCTGCAATAAGTGAGGTTAAAAAGAAAATCAGCAATTTGCACTGGGAAGCCTACGATATGATTAGCGATAAGACAACCGCTGCATTGTTGCAAGATGAAGAAATTGCAAAATATCAACGAATATATGAAATAACTAAGCGAATGAAAATAAACACGAACTTAGAGCCGACGCTAACGGAAATGATGAATGGCGGCACACAGAAGTATTTGAACGGATAAGAGAAAGGAAAACTATATGAGAAGTTGTGAAAACTGCCCGTTGCTGCATTACTGCTTGACGCAAAAGCACGAATGGGAAAGCTGCTTAGATATGGTGCAAAGATACAATGCGGGGCTGTTATTGCCGCCTGATAGATTGAGAGGTGAGTTTTAATGACTTGCAAGGACTGCAAGAAGCGTAACAACTGCAAAGACCCCGACAAGTCTTTCAAGTACGACGAGGACGGCGACAGCTGGGCTAATTGGTGTGATGACTTTGACACAATACACGCAGACAAAACAATCCATAATGGCGGACTTGTGGTAACTCAACTTGGTTACAATTTCCATATTTGGGTAGCTGACGAAAAGACAGGCAAGGCGCTTGCACATTTTGGCTGCGAAGAAGAAAAGAACGAAAAAGAGTTAGAAAAATTTGCTGACTTTGTGAAAAACAAATTGCCTGAATTTGTAGACAAATTATTAGAGGACGAGGAGGACGACGAATGACCAAAAGAAAGCGATTAAGAGCAATGACTAATCGTGAATTTTGCAATAGGCATAAATGTTCAAGTTGTCCTGAATATGACGAGGAACAAAAGCGTTGTTGTATTTCAACGGAATTAAGAATTGCAGAAAACGCAGAATACCGTACATATTGTTGTGGAACTTATCTTCTTGTGGAGGTAAAAGAATGAAAGACACACCATATAACAGAAAAATACACAATTTTTTTGGTGAATACATCACCTGCAATCCTGTTTGTGTTGATACAAATGGAATGATGAAAAGCGAAACAGTAAAAGCAGCAGCTAAAATGTTGATTGAAGAAAATATTTTTTTATCCGCTAAAGATATGAGGCTACAAGCGTTAAAAAAATATAACATTTTCTTACCTGCGTGGGTATTTGAAAGGGTAAAGGAAAAAGAATGACAAACTACGAAAAAATTAAAAATATGAGTGTTGATGAACTGGCAAGATTATTGGATGATATTGCAACCTGCTGTAATCTGAATGGGCATCATAGAACGCAAATGTTCTGTAAGGAATGCCCACTACATTGTGGCCATTGTTCATCCGTTGATTTCGGTTGTTGGCTTAATAGCGAGGTAAAGGAATGACAATACAAAGAGTATTAGATAATATTGAAGAAATTTTGTGTAGTGCGGTACGCCCTGACAATAGTATAGCTTATGAACTTGATACAAATGATTGTGATTGGATAGAAATGGCAAAATCTGCTATTGAAAAGCAGATACCTAAAAAACCTATCACAGAAACGATAAATCGTGGTATATCAGCATTGGGCGAATATGACATTGATATTAATTATCTTTGTCAAAATTGCCTGACTGTTGTTGGTGACTATAAAACCAATGAGGCTTTTTATAAATTTTGCCCCGAATGTGGACAGAGAATAGATTGGAGAGAATGCAATGGCTGATTTAATCGATAGAAAAGAATTGTTAAATAATAGACCAGAATATCTTAATCCACAAATGGAAGATGAAATCAAGAGTGCAAGACATCAAGGTTGGAATGACTGTAATAGTTATTATTATGATTTGATTATTAAACAACCGACAGTCGAAACGGTAAAGCACGCTCATTGGATAGTAGTCGGAGGAGATTTAGAAATATTTGCAGATTGCAAATGTTCTGCTTGTGGATATATCGATACTTTCAATGAGTACAACATTTATAATTACTGTCCTTACTGTGGTGCAAAAATGGACGAGGTGAAAGAAAATAACGGTTATGCACCGTTTTAATGAAATAAAGGAGTAAAACAAATGAACATTATGTTAGACAGCACGGCTTTAATGCCGAAAAGAGGACACGCAACAGACGCAGGACTTGACCTTTTATCACCGATTGACACGGTAGTGCCAGCAAACGGAGGTATCAGCATTGATACAGGTGTACACATTGAGTTACCGCCAAATACCGCAGGCTTTTTGAAGTCCAAGAGCGGACTAAATGTAAAGTACGGCATTACAAGCGAGGGCGTTATTGATGTTGGTTACAACGGCAGTATCGTTTGTAAACTGTATAATCACTCTAATATGGACTATGAGATTAAGAGGGGCGACAAAATCACTCAACTTGTAGTTATGAAAATTGATATTCCTGAACTCAATGTTGTTGACGAATTCAAGGAAACAGAGCGGGGCAACGGCGGCTTTGGAAGCACAGGGCGATAATGGATATATCAGAGGTAAAGAAGAACTTAAACAAAGTTGTTATCTATCAACCTACTAAGGAAAGCGAGCAAAAAGACTATTATTTGACTGGCTGCACATTGCGTAAGGACACGGAAACGAAAAAGTGCTTTTATCAGGCAGAAATAAAAGATATGGCAGCAAACAGCATTATGATAGTCGGCTTATCGCAAGTAATAGCAAAGGATATGTAAAAATATGTTGATTTGCAAGAAAAAGCGGTGCATTTGGCGGGTGTATTGCGGCGAGGGTAAATATTATTGCCACAAAGCGGGAAATTGTCCTAATGTAATGACCGCAAAGGAAAAATTGCCAAAGGTCAAGTGGAGCGGCATTATCAAACGCAAAAAGACGCTTAGTTATCAAAAGTATGCGTCAAAACGAAACAAAAATAGGGGTGATGTGTCATAAACGGATTTATTATCAACGCAAAGTTGCCGTCCCTGAATGAGTACATAAGCAAATGCAGGGGCAACAAGTATGCAGGCGCTAAATTCAAGTCTGACATTGACGAACTAATAGGCTGGGCGATTATCGAAGCAAAGGCAAAAGGAACGGTAAAGCCCACTTGCAAGCCGTGTACGGTTGAATTTGTATGGCATGAACGAACTGCAAAGCGTGACTGCGATAACATAGCGAGTGCCAAAAAGTACATTTTGGACGCTATGCAGAAACAGGGAATTATCATTAACGACAATCAGAAATACATAAAGGGATTTACTGACAAATTCATAAAAGACTCAATAGATTTTGTGGTTGTCAGACTAACGGAGGTGCAAGAATGATAGGCTACACAATTTTCTTTTTGAGCCTTGTACTTATTTGTTGTTGGCTGTTTTACAGACTTGGTTATCAAAACGGCAAGGACGACGGATTGAAAACATTTGAGCGGGACTGGAAAAATCTTATTGATTTAGCAGACAAACAAAATGACGACTGGAAAGAAGCCTACAACGAACTGAACGACGACTGGAAAGCAAAGTACAACACGGCAGCGGAGAACTACGAGCGGCAAATAGAAACGCTGACTAAGAAACTGAATGAAAGGGGGAAAGAGTAATGTATATCAATCCTTTTGTGGCAGGCATTTCCGTTACGCTTTTTGTTGAAGCGGTTATCTTTTTTGTTTATTGCATTTATGTATCATATCAAAACAACAGATAATCAAGGGGTGCTGCATTGTGAAACAACTAAAAGAATGCTTGGAACTACGCTGTAGAATTCGTGAAGTTGACGAAAGCATGGAAGAAATAAAGGCAATGCTATACACGCCGAAGTGTCAAGACTTATCAGGTATGCCGAGAGGTGGCGGAGGTAACGGCGAAAGCATTATTGACAAACTCATAACTAAAAAGGGCAAGTTAGAACAAAAACGAAAAAACTTAGTCAACGAACTGTGCGAAAAGTGGAACGAAGTTGAAAGTGCTTGCGACAATGCACATATAAGCAAGGTGCAGCGTCAGTTATTGAGTTACCGCTACTATTACGGTCTTTCATGGAAAACAGTAACAAAGAAAATGCACGATTACACAGGGCAGAAGTGGAATGAAAACAAAACATACCGCATTCACCGTACTGTTTTGTGCAAATTAAACAAACGGAACGAGAAAACGGCGTAAAATATTGTAAGAAATGTCGATTGAAAAAAAGTCACCATTTATATAAAATAATATTGTGAAATACTTTTATGCGGTGAGGGTGTCGGTCTCTGAACTACTCAACTGAATAATTCCTAAATCGCATAAATGTATTTTACGCTGATTTTTACCTTTCTTTAACGCAGAAGCCGTCCATTAGGGCGGTTTTTGTGTTTTTATGCAAGTATGGGAGTAATTATTATGTATCGTTCACCATTTACGGAAAAGGCAAGAAAAACTACACCCTTTAAGAAAAAGGGCAGTTGGGCGGCAGGCTACCACACAGGCGAGGACTGGGTGTGCGACAAATCGGCTGCCCTTGTATCACCCGTTAGCGGTACTGTTCTGCGCAATGAATACGACAAGAGTTACGGAAACTTTGTTGTTATCAGGACGAGCAACAGAAAGTATGTTGTGCTTATGGCTCACATGAAGTCAAGAAGCCCGCTAAAGGTTGGCGCAAAAGTAACCGCAGGGGATAAGGTTGGCACTATGGGCAACACGGGCAATAGTTACGGAGCGCATTTACATATTGAAGTTGAAAAAGCGGATATTTGGCATTACAACACCAAACTGCTTAGACCGTCTTTATATATCAACTTCAACAACTATAAAAGTAAACAAAAGAAAAAGACCGTTGAACTAATCAAATACAAAGTTGCAACGGAAAACGGGCTGAAATGCCGCAGAACGCCAGCGATTAAGCCAAACAACACAGTAGGCGTGCTTGTAAATGGAATGATTGTAAATGTTGTCAAAGGATATAGCAAGACGGCAGACGGTTACAAGTGGGCAAAAATCAAAGTCGGCAGCGAGTATTTTTATGTTGCGTCAAAATACCTAAAAAAAGTGTAAAAAAAGGAGGGCTGCAATTTGGCAAAGAAAAAAGGAAATATTGACAATTTGAAGCCCTTCAAAACCGTGGAGCAAGCGAGAGAAGCGGGACGAAAAGGCGGTAAGAAGTCACAGGAAGTACAAAGGAAGCGAAAGAAAGCAAAAGAATGCCTAAATATGATACTTTCACTTGATGTTACAGGCGAAAATAACAAGAAATTTTTATCAAATCTCGGCATTGAGGACGAAGAACAACAAAACATTATGCTTTTAATGGCTCGTATGTATATGAAAGCAGCAGCAACAGGCGACGCAAGCGCAATAGCGAAGATACTCGAAATAGTTGGCGACACGGAAGCAAAAACCGCCGAAAGTGCAGCACCCACAATCAATATCAGCGTTCAGCCTGCAACTGACAAAGATGTTGAGGATATGGAATAACAATAAAGGGAGGTGAGAGCATGGCACAGAATAAATACGGCAGCAGACAGACCCCTATGCAGTCCCGAATTGCAAAGGCTACAGGTCAGTCAAGAGGTATGGCTGGTGTGTTCGGTCGTACCCGACGGGACGCATACAACGGCTTCAGAAGAAAGTCTAACGGCGGAATGGGGGGTTAATAATGAGCAATTTGTTATTTGACCCCATTAAAACACAGGCAAGCGTTACAGATAGCGTCATTGTCGGCTTTAGTGGCGGCAAGGATAGCATTGTAACGCTTGATTTGTGCGTTAGGTACTTCAAAAGGGTTGTGCCGTTCTTTATGTATCTTGTACCCGACTTAGAATTCCAAGAAAGAATGCTAAAGAGGTATGAGGATAAATACGGCATAGAAATCATCAGGCTGCCGCACTTTGAGTGTTCAAACTTCTTAAAGTACGGCAGTTTTACAATGTTTGACCCGAATGTGGATATTGTAGGCATTACAGACACTTACGAATATTTAAGGCAGAGAACGGGCATACATTGGATTGCAGCGGGTGAGCGTTGTGCTGATAGTATTGTGCGTAACGCAATGATTAAGCAGAGCGGTAGCATAGACTACAAGCGTGGACGCTTTTACCCTATTGCATATTGGAACAAACAAGAAGTATTACAGTACATCAAATACAAAAAACTGTATTTAAGCCCCGAACAAAAGAAAATCGGCTTTTCTTTTCGCAGTTTAGCAGGGTGTGAGTTGGCAACAATCAAAAATATGTACCCCGCAGATTATGAAAAGATATTAAAGGTTTATCCGTTTGCAGGTGCGGCAGTTGAAAGATTTGAAAAGTACGGCAAGTAAAGTAGGTGATTGAGTGGCAAGAACATTTAAGAGAACACAAAAAATTGTCAGAACAACACCCGCTACCTATTATTCTTCACAATCGAAAGAGGAAAGAGCAAGAAACGCACGAAATCATGTAAGTATGCTGCGAGATAAGCCTATGGTAAGAGTTCCTAACAGAATGAAAGTGAACAAAGGAACAATGCTAAAGGCAAGCAGAAGCAGAGGTAGCGGCAGCAGCGGAGGTTAATAATGGCACAAAGTAAATATCAAAAATTCACGGTTGAAACAATCAGCAGAGCGGATATTAAAAACGCCGACTACAACCCACGCATTATGGATAAAGAAGCGAAAAAGCGACTTAAAGACGGGTTAAGAAAGCACGGGCTTGTATCTACTCTGACTTGGAATAGACGAACGGGCAACCTTGTAGGTGGGCACCAAAGACTTGAACAGTTAGACGCCTTAGAGCGCAGCAAAGATTATACGCTTGATGTTTGTGTAATTGATGTTGACGAACAGGAAGAAGCAATACTAAATGTTCAGTTGAACAACCCGTCAATGCAGGGCGACTGGGATTTAGACGCATTAGCGGATATGACGGAAGAATTTGGTATTGACTTTGACGATATGGGCTTTTCTAAAACTGATGTGGATTTCATGTATGACGGTGACGAAAAGTTCACGCAGCTATTTGAGACCCCCGAAGCGCAAGAAGTGAAGCAGGGACTTGAAGAAGTCAAAGCGGCAAGAGAAGCGGGCAAAGAGAGAATGCAAGATAAGAATAATATCAACTTTTATTCTATTCTTGTATTTGAGGACGAAAAGCAGCGTGCAGAATTCTACAAGAAAATCAGCACGCCAGTATGTGAAGAATATTTGACCGTTGACAAAATCATGCGCATAGCAAAATAAAAAGGGCGGTTATTGTACCGCCCTTGATGTTGTCTTTTTTGGTCTTTTTGATGTTGTATCTTTATAGGTCAACTGCAATGTGCAACCGTTCAAATCAGCGTATATATAGCGGCTGTTAAAACGGCTCACATTCAATTTTAAGCCTTTGGGTAATGTACCATAGCCCTGAATATAAATATCATTTGCAAGTGTTGTTGTTTTCATTTTTAAGCCCCTTTATGCTGTCAAGCGGTAATCATAGTCAACAAATACAAATGTATTGCCGCCGCTTAAAATCTCGCCTGTGCGTTCATCACGGCTGTAATTTTCGTATTTCATTGCAATGTTTTCAATCTCTTTTTTGTCAATGGCTAATTCTTTAATGTTTAGCCGAATTGCATAGCCGTCATAAGATACACCGACACGGCGGTTATTGTAGCCGTGTTCTTTCAATTCTTTGCGAATTGCTGCAAGTCTTTCTTTATCTGTCATGATTTTACCTTTCTACGCTTAAAGCCCGTCGGCTTACTGCCTTTAACTTACAATAATATAATACTACAAAAGCAGTACAAAGCCAATACAAAAAGTGCTAAAAAATGTACAAAAATCAAGGCAAATCTTTGTGCAAAATGTCAATAGATATTATATCGCAAATGTGTTATAATATGCTTACAAGGTGAGAGAAAGACAACACCAAACAGAAAGGGGTATATATATGAAAACTTATAAATTTAGCACAAGAAAGCACGCACACGATATAGAGTTTAGGTGCAACCGTTTGAAGAATGACATTTCAGCCGTTGAGAATGGCGAGGTCAAGGTTGACAAGCAGACATATATCAAGATGCTTGCATTGCTTGACGAGTTGACAGAACTGTTAGAAGCTGTAATGAATAACGGCAACGGTATTGTTTGCGAATTAACAGGCAAGCAGTACGGTTTAGCAGTTGAAACAGTTGCTTGGGCTGACTTACAGAGATGTTAAAATCAATGAGGGCATTTTGGTAGGCTGCATTGATTGCTATGAGTATCAAGCGTGCGAAATAGTATAAAAGGCAATAGACAAAAGCGGTTGAGCAAATCAGCCGCTTTTTTGTGTTGTTTTTGATGTGATGTAAAGGGCGGTGGTAAAAATAGATATTGATGTAAAGATAAACCCCGTGTATTTTCCATATCTTGATAAGCCACAATTTGTGCAAATCTTTTACGGCGGCTCGTCAAGTGGTAAATCTTATTTCAACGGACAAAAGATTGTACTTGATAATATGCACGGCGTTAATTGGCTATGCTGCCGTAATGTTGCAAAGACAATGCGTAACAGTATTTTCAATGAGGTAACAAAGGCAATAATCAAAATGAATTTGAGCGAGTATTACAGAATAAACCGCTCGGATATGGTTATTACTAACACCCTGAATAATAAACAAATACTATTTGCGGGGCTTGATGATGTTGAAAAGGTCAAGTCAATTACACCGATTGAGGGCGTGCTTGAAAGGATATTTGTAGAAGAAGCAACAGAGATAAAGTACGCCGCCTACAAGCAGTTGACAAAGCGCTTGCGTGGTTACAGTGAACACCGCAAAGGCATTATTTTAGCATTTAACCCTATCTTAAAATCACATTGGATATATCAAACATTTTTCGGCGGTTGGCAAGACGACAAAAATTATTATGAAGATGATAATTTACTAATCTTAAAGACCACCTACAAGGATAATTTGTTTTTGACCCCCGAAGATAGAGCGCAATTAGAGAATGAGAGCGACCCATATTTTTACAATGTGTATTCGCTTGGCAACTGGGGCATACTCGGAAACATTATCTTTAAGAACTGGCATACAGAGGATTTGAGCGAGCAGTCAAAGGCTTTCGACCATTTATATTTTGGCTGCGACTTTGGCTATTCGTCAGACCCTAACGCCTTAATAAAGGTGCATATTGATAAAACCCGCAAAAAGATTTATATACTTGATGAATTCTACCAAGCGGGAATGAATGATGATGAACTTGTGAGAGTAGCACATAGTTTTGTCGGTGATGATTACATTACTTGCGATAGTGCAGAGCCTAAAACGATTGACTATTTAGCAAATCACGGCGTAAATGCAACGCCAGCCGTAAAGGGTGCGGATAGTATCAATCGTGGCATACGGTGGTTGCAAACATACGAAATAATAGTTGATGTGCGCTGCCAAAATTTCAAAAATGAGATAGAGCAGTACCATTGGCAAGAGGATAAGTACGGTAACGCAATGGCAAAGCCCGTTGACGCAAACAATCACCTTTTAGACGCTTTGAGATATGCGCTTGAACAAGAAATGTTAGAAGCAGAGGTAAAGGCAGGGACAAGACTGTAATGTGCAATCATGAGTTTGTAACCGTCAATGATGTAAGAGTATGTCAGAGGTGCGGAATGACCGTTACTTATGACAATAAAGTGCTATTTGATAGAAAAATAGCAAACTATAAATCTAAAAAGAAGAAGCGAGGAAAAAATGGCAAGAAAAATAAATGAGTTGTACCCCGATTTTACGGCTTTTATTGATGAAATTGATAGCAACGGCATTACACCCGAATTACTAAGCAAGATTATCAATAAACACAGAGGAAATGCGCTTTACAACAAAAAACTGTATGACCGCTATATGACTATGGACGGTGGCGTGCCTATTTTCAAGCGTGAGCCGAGATTTGAAGAACAAGACCCGATAAACAACAAAATCAACAATGACTTTTTCAGTGAAATTGTAGATTTTAAGACGGGCTATTTTGCTGGCAAGCCTATTACATACAGTTACGGACAAAATGACGAAGCAGAAGAAGCAACGGGCGGTAAAGAAGCGGTTGAAAAGGCAACAAAAGCGCAGACCGACTTTATCACCCGTAACAATATGTACGGTGTGGATATGGAAACAACGAAGTTTGCAAGCATTTACGGTTATGCTGGCAGGCTTTTTTATGTTGACACCGACGGCAACGAAAGAGTAATGCCCGTACACGGATTTGAAACTATCATTTTGTCAAAGACCGATATTTCAGAGCCGAAGTATGCAATCCGCTATTATCCTGTATGGGATATTAACAATGTAAAGTCGTGGGTGGTTGAATTCTACGACAATACATACATTTACACATTCAGGGGCTACCTGTCCAAATTAGAGCAGGACGGCGAGCCTAAGCCGCACATGTTCGATTTGTGCCCGTTGCAAGGTATCGCAAACAACAAAGAAATGTTGGGCGACGCTGAAAAGGTGCTTTCTTTGATTGATGATTACGACAAAGTATTGTCGGATAATTCAAATGAGGTAGAAGCGTTTGTGCACGCTTATTTGATTTTTGAAAATCTGAAAATCAGCGACAAAACAATCAAAGAGGGGCAGAAAAGCGGTTCTTTTGTGTTCCCGCCCACGGGCACGCAGCAGGGAAAGGCGTATTTCTTAACAAAGAATATCAACGACAGTTTTACCGAGCACCATTTACAGCGTGTGCAGGATAATATCTATCGTTTCAGTAAAACGCCAAATCTGAATGACGAAACCTTTGGAGCGGCAAGCGGTGTATCGCTAAAATTCAAACTGCACGGGCTTGAAACAAAGTGCGGTATGTTTGAAGCAAAGATGATGGACGCAGGACAGTATATGTGGCGTGTTCTTGCGAGCGCATGGGCGAAAAAGCAAATTGCATTTGACCCGTTGCAGGCAGATATGGACTTTGTGCGTAACTTCCCGCTTGACCTTGCTAACGAAGCAACGACGGCGCAGGCATTAAAGGCTATCGGCTTGCCTGACGAGATTGTATATAGCCAGTTGTCGTTTATTGATGATGTTGATTATGTTCTATCCCTTAAAGAAAAGGAAATGAACGATATTACACCATTATCAAAAGACATTCCCGAAGATGAAGAAACAGACGACGAAAAAAAGGCAAAAAAGGATAATGAGTAATGCCGATTTCAAAAAAGACGCTTGACCGCTATTTTGCCGAGTTACGGCGAATTGAAGAACACAGAACAGCGGGAGCGGAAAAGAAAATCAGACGCTTATACAAAGCATTGATGAAAGAGTTAATAGGCTTTCTTGGCAATGAGTATGCACAGTATGCGGATAGTGACGGCAATTTAAGCATTGCTTTGTTGCAGTCACAAAGCCGCTATGCCCGTTTTCTTGAAGAAGTCGAAAAGCAGGTTGACGGTCTAAGCCCGAAATATGCAAAACTTATTCTTGATACCGTAGAGGAAACATACAAAAGTTGCTATGACGGTATGGTCGAAGCGGTGCAAAAATCAAATAGTGACGCTGAACTTGCCGCCAAATTGCAAGGATTGTCTGTAAGACCCGAAGTTATGAAAAATGCCGTTGATAATCCAGTCAGCGGCTTAACTTTGCCTGATGTGTTAGAAAAGCACAGGGCAGAGGTCATTTACGGCATAAAGCAAGAGTTGAATATGGCTTTAGTAACGGGGGATAGGTACGAAACGGTCGCAAAGAAACTGTCAAACAGACTTGATATTGATTATCGCAAGGCAATTACAATAGCACGAACAGAAACGCACAGAGTACAAGAGGGCGGCTTTATGGATTGTGCCGTTGACTTGCAACAATGCTTTGACGGCAGCAATTACATTTATGCGGCTACTTGGCGCACAATGAAAGATGAACGGGTGCGCCCGCAGGTTGCGGCATACAAGAGAAAAGCAGGCGTAAAAGCACGAAAGAAATATACAGCAGGACGGCGCTCTTATTTTGGCAAGCCTAATCATGTGACAATGGAGGGGCGGACTGTTAAAGCGGGCGACTACTTCAAGTTTGACGACGGCGTTAAAACAAAAGCCCCGTCACATAGTGGCGTGGCTGGACATGACTGTAATTGCCGTTGCTTTCTTGAATATAACCTAATGACCTTTGCCGAATTTGAAAAGGCAACGGGAAAGCCCGTAAATACTGCAAGTGTTCACAGCAGCATTAAGCAGCAGATGAATAATAACGGCATTGCAAATCTCGAACTGCAACGAACTACGGACACAGTGGCATTTGATAAGGCAATAAGGGAAATGAAAAAGCAAGGTGGGGCGGCGGCTTGCGTTGATACTCACCCGCTCGAAGAACTTAAAGACTTCAAACTGTTTCTTTCTGAAAATCAAATGGCAGGCGTGGCGGTTAAGCCCGACGGGGATATAACGGCAGTATTCAAAAATGCAGAATATAAGGTAAAAGGTGGCGTAAATGACCTCATTATAACAGCAAGGGCAAACGGCGGTGAAAAAATGGATTGTTACGGTTCGTTTCTTGCAAATTCTTATGAAAAGTGCGGCTATGTGCCTGTTGCAAGAATACCGTTTAATGCTGATTATGTGGACGACCCGTATTTGCTGAAAACTCGCCCTGATGTGTATGTTATGATGAAGAACACAGACGACTTGCAAACAGTTATTGAAAAGAACGCCAAAAAGGCTTACAAGGTATCTACGCAAGAGGAATTAGACAAACTGAAAACGATTGAAGATTACGACGAAGCATTGAGTTACCGTGACAAGTTGTTAAAAGCGCAAGAGGGCTAAAAGGGCGGCTTTACACCGCCCTTTTGGTTACAGTTTTGAAAGCATTATAGCGATTTCAAGCAACATTTGACGATTTTCTTTGGTGTCTTTTTCAAGTTTGTCATATAACTTTGAAAGTTCGTCAACGATTGCTTTTAATTCGGCGATTTGTTGCTCGTTCATTATATTGCCCCCTTTCTTTATCTTATGTATATATTGTACCACAAATGCAGTACAAATACAATTCGCATATTGCACAAATAAAGCCAAATATTTACATTCATTTTTGTGTAATGTGTCAATATACTAAAAAAGTTTTATATATTATAATATTGTAGAGGTGAAAATATATGTTGACGCAAAATGAAATGGGCGATATGTCCGCAACACAGATTATTGAACGCCTTGAACAAGACTATAAAGACGACGAGGACGCTTTAGAAGAAATTGAGCGTGCAAAAAAGAATATTGAGTACATTGAAAGTCAAAAGGACTATAAAGGGCAGTCACCGTGGCAATGTGCAGTGTCACTTGCTGGAATGCTTGAATATTGGAACTAAAGATTTTCACATTAACTATACCGTTTCATAGTAAACCCCGCACAATAAGCGGTGTGTCGAGGTGGACGGTTTTATTATAAGTACAAAGAAAGAGCGTATCTATATGGTGCGTTCTTTTTTGTATTCAAAAACGCTTTCTATACGGAAGCAAAAAAATATCTATATGGTATGGAGGAACAAAACAATGACGACAGAACAAATCACGGCAGCAGAAAACACGCTTGACGCTGTTAAGACTTCACTTTTGCCGCTCAACATTCAGATGTTTGCAGACGGTGGCAGCGGAGACGGCGCAAGCGGCGGCGACAATGGCGATAACGGAACTGGTGACGGTGACGGCGGCGCTGGTAAAGGCGACGACAATAACACGCAAAATCAGTCCCAGTTATCAACGGAAGCGCTCGACAAACTCATTCAGTCAAGAGTAGACAAAATCACGGCTGAACTTGGCAAACAGAAAGCAGATTTGCAAAAAGAACTTGACAGATTGAAAAAGGAAAAGTTGACCGACGCAGAGATTAAAAATCTTGAAATTGCCGACAAAGAAAAAGCATTGACAGAAAAGGAACAAGCCTTACTTGAAAGAGAAAACAGACTGTATGCTATCAAGGCAATTAAAGAAGCAGAACTTGACGACGGCAGCGACTTATCCCTTGAACTTATTGACTTTGTAATGGGCGAGGACGAAAACGCTATTAACGCAAAAGTAAAGTCATTCAAAAGCCTTGTTGACAGATTTGTTACTGCCAAAGTTGACGCTACCTTTAAGGCTAACGGCAGAACACCTAACGGGAGCGGCAAGGGCGGCTCAACGGACGATAAAAACACAAGCGTTGCTGCTGAACTTGGCAAAGCGAAAGCAGAAGCGCAAAAGAAATCAAATGAAATCTTGGATTATTACTTAGGAGGTAAGAAGTAATGAAATTTACTACCAAAGATGTTACGCAGGGTGTAAATATCCTTGCTAACGACCATTTTGTAGCAATTCCGTATAATTGCTCTGAAATCACCGCAACTAACGGTGTTATTAAGGCAGGCACTATTATTCCGTCTAATGACGATAAGGCAATCGGTGTGTTGCTGAATGATGTGTACCCCGCCGAGAACCCGAACGGCGCTATTGTAATTCACGGCTTTATCGTTGCCGCTAAGCTGCCCGCTGCACCCACTGCGGACACCACAAGTGATAGCGGTACTAAAATTGGCGCTAAGACTGTTCTTAAACAAATTACTTTTATGTAAGGAGGATTTAACACATGAGATTATCAGAAGTTTTCAATGCGGACGCTATTGCCCTTAACTATACGAATGCGGCAAGTAATGCTATTCCGTATTTTGGTGCAGGTCTTTTCCCCGCACAGAAAAAGGCAGGTCTTGACCTGAAATGGATTAAGGGGCACAACGGTTTGCCCGTTTCTCTTGCACCGTCCGCCTTTGACGCAAAGTCTAAATTCCGTGACCGTGTAGGCGTGAGCATTAACGAAACCGAAATGGCGTTTTTCCGTGAGAGTATGCTTGTAAAGGAAGCAGATGAGCAGGAAATTATGCGAGTGCAGGACGCAAACGACCCCTACGCAACGCAGGTGCTGAACAACATTTTCAACGATACGCAGACCCTTATTGACGGCGCAAATGTTGTGCCTGAAAGAATGATTATGCAGTTGCTGGCACCCCTTAGCGGTTCTATGGGCATTGCTATTTCTGCAAACGGCGTAAATTATACCTATAACTACGACCCTGACGGCAGTTGGAAGCAAGAACATTACAAGAAAATCACTACTGCCGCTAATAAGTGGTCTGCTGCTGATACTTGCGACCCCGTAAAGGATATTGAGGACGCACTGGACGCACAGGAGGAAGCAACGGGCAACCGCCCCGCCGTTCTGCTGATGTCTAAGGCGACTTTCAACTATATCAAGAACAGCAAGAAAGTACAGAGCGGCGTGCTGGCACAGAACACCACCGCAAATGTGAACTACACCACCGCAAGAGTGATAGCGTACATTGAGGAAGAACTGAATGTATCTATTGTGGTTTACAATAAGCAGTTTAAGAACGAGAGCGGCACGGCTCAAAAGTTTTATCCTGACAACATTGTAATGATGTTGCCGTCGGGTACTTTGGGCAACACTTGGTACGGCACTACCCCCGAAGAAAGAACGCTTGCAACGAGAGCGGACGCAAGTGTATCTATCGTGAACACTGGCGTTGCGGTTGCAGTGACTATTACTGACGACCCCGTGAACACTAAGACCACGGCTTCCGAAATCGTGCTGCCGTCCTTTGAGCGTGCGAACGAGTGCTACGCTATCGAAGTAGCCTAAGCAGGTGATTAAATGACAAAAGAACAAGCAGCATTGTTAAATCTTGGATTTGAGATTAAAGATACTGACTTGCTAATGATTGAAAGTGCTTTACAATGGGTGCTTAACAATACAACATTGCAATTTGATGTGAACAAAGACGACGACTTAAAAGCCTTGCCCGCAAGTGTAAGGCTTTTTGTCGTTAAATTCAAAGAAGCAATGGCAACAGATGTAAGCGTATCAAGCGAAAGCATAGAGGGATTGTCACAGTCATTCAATACAAGTGATAAAAACAGTCTTTTGTGGGATTTAGCAAGCAGTTTACTTGGTGACTGCCTTGTGTCGCCTGTTTCTTTTGTTTCTGCCGTTAGCAGGTGGAAGTAAAAAAGGGGGTGCGGTGCTATGGGCATAAAGTGGAAAACGACCGTCAATAAAATGCCTGACATGACAAAAAGCATTAAGACATTAGACGGAAGAAAAGTTGAAGTCGGCGTTATTGAGGGTGAACATCAATGGTTAGCCGCAATCCACGAATACGGCTGTAATATTACCGTGACCCAAAAAATGAGAGCCTATTTGCATTATCACGGCTTGCATTTGTCACCAAACACTACCACAATCAAAATTCCTGAAAGGTCTTTTTTGAGAACAGGGCACGACAAGAATATTGATAAGGTAATGAAACAAGCAGACAGAGCCGTTGAGCAGGTGGCGGGCGGATATATGAGCGACCAACAATTACTTGATATGATAGGTCAAGTGTTGGCAACGAACATAAAAACATACGCCCGTGATTTATCTAATCCGCCAAATCACCCTTATACCGTTGAACAAAAAGGCAGCAGTAACCCGCTTGTTAATACAGGCGGAATGATTGAGGGTATCACATGGAGGACAAAGTAAATGCCGTATTTTCATTTTGAACGCCTGATAAACAAATACAGCCGTGAGTTTACCGCCACATACAGAAATGAGGGCTATTATGACGACAGGGGCGAATATGTAGATGTAAACCCTATATCCGTCAAACTCACGGGTGCTATTCTCAACTTTACTGAAAGCAAGATATACAGAGCAGAGGGAACATTGACGACCCGTGATAAGCGTTTATTTATGCTTAAAGCGTTAGACACACGGCTGATAGGTGCAACGGTTGTTGATGATGAACAGGTATATCGTATTGAGGAAGTTAAAGAGAATGCGGTGTTTACAGGCGTTTATGCTTACACGCTCAAATGGGTTAGTGCGTTCGATAATGCCGCAAGCGGAACTGAAATCATTGACGGAAACGAGGTGGCATACTAATGGCTAATGTGTTAATTCAAGAACAAACAATGAAAGACATTGGTAATGCAATTCGTCAGAAAAGCGGAACTGAAAAGAAGTTGAAGCCTTACGAAATGCCAAAGGCTATTGGTGATATTCCGAGCGCAGATATTATAGACGCAACTTATGCAAACTCAATAAGTTTCTATGCAGTTAATACTTTCCCAAAAGGTTACAAGAACGGAACATTGCATATAAAACTGCCTAACGCTCAAACATCATTATATAATTTCTTTGTGCGTGTAAAGCAAAAAATAATCACAGAGTTAATTTTAGATAGTAACGCTAAAATAACGAATATGGCGGATTTTGCTGTGAATAGCGGTTCATTAAAAACATTGACATTGAATTTTGATACAAAAAATGTTAGTAATTGGCGTAATTGGCTATCAATGGACGGTAGCAGTGGCTCAAATAGAATTGAAACTATTACAAATCCTATTGATTTAACTTCAGGAAAATGGAATAGTAGCGATTTTTGTTATGGGCAATTTGCATTAAAAAATATAAGATTTGTTCCTAACACAATTTGTTTCAATTTCTATTTACCGCAAACAAGTGTGCTGACAGATGAAAGCGTACAATCAATAATTGACGGCTTGGCAGACTTAACAGGACAGACAGCACAAGCAATTTATCTTCATTCTTCTGTTGTAAAAAGGCTCACAAATGAACAACTAACGCAAATCAGTAATAAAAACTGGTCTTTAGGATAGAGGAGCAACAATATGACTGTTTATGAAATTCCGAACATTGAACATTGTACGGTTGAAGAAATTGGAAACCCAGTCATTATGTATCGTATTTGCAGCAATGAGGGTTGGTATATCCATTTAACTCAATCAGAAGAATTGATGTTCAAAACGGCAGTTGCGCTGCGCTATGATTATGATTTTTCAACTGTTCAAATCGTAGCAGAAGCGGATTTGCCGCCCGACGCAGAGATTTATGCGGAAGTTGGAAAACCTGAAACGGAATAAGTGACTAACAGGAGGTGGCACTATGATTGACATGGAAAATATGAAAAATGTAATTCCAAAGGGTTTAAGCGATTTTTTGGGTTGCAAAGTAATAAGAAGCAATCAAAACAAAGAGCCGCCTGCCTATCCGTATGTTTCTTACACGATTACAACGCTTGCAAGTGCGAATAACGGCACTTATGAAGAACACGAGGACGGAACTACACGAAAGCTATTAAAGCAGACTTGGAGCATTACAGCGCAGTCTGACAAGGATAGCGAAAGCGTAAACCTTGCACTTAAAGCGAGGGAATGGCTGGACTATTCTGGTAGGGTGTATCTAAGAAGCAACGGCGTTGTTGTTCAATCCGTCACAGACATAACTAACAGGGACAATGTTTTAACCGTTGAGTATGAGTACAAGAACGGTTTTGATGTTGTCTTTTATCTGTTTGATGAAACAGAAAACAACATTAACAAATCAGGTGTTGTTGATGATTTGAACTTAAATTACAACGGCAATACTTGAAATAACAACAAAGGAGTAAAAAAATGATTAAAGATGTAAATGTAACTATTGATTTGCAGAAAGTAATCGGCAAAGCGGGTTTGGGCTATCCCCTTATCGTTTTTTCTACTGCGGCAACTGCAAATCAAAAGTACGCTGAAATCGAACTGGACAAAGTGGCTACTACGCTTGCTGCGGAAACTGCGCTTAACAAGTTTGTTTCAGCATTGCAGGGCGGCGACAATCCGCCTGAAAAAGTCGCTTGCTTGGGTGTGGCTGCGAGTACGACTACCGCAAACCTTGTAACAGCAATCAAAGCGACCGAGGAAAACGGCTGGCGGCAGCTTGTTCTGCTTGATGTGATTGAGGACAACACGAAGTCGCAGGACGCTATTGACTATATCAAGACTACTGCTGACAAAATGCTGTTTCTGCCTATCTCTCTTTTGCCTGAAAGTTATAATGACAGCGCAAATGACAGACTGGTTGTTGTGTGCGGCAGCAACGCAGACGACAAGGACGGCGCAGTAACGAATATTGCTGCCATTCTTGGCGCAGTATGCGGGCTTGCAGTCGGCAGCTACACCTACAAGAATATCATTGTAAACGGCGGCGTTGTAATGAGCAATGACACTTACAACACGGTAATTAAGACCACGCCTAACATTCTTGCCATTCTTGAAAAGGCTGGTGATACCGTTGTATCGGACGGTAAAACCTTTATCGGTGAGTTTATTGATGTTGTTGACAGTATGGATTATGTAATTCAGCAAATCGAATATCAGACACAAAAGCTGCTCAACAATCAGCGCAAAGTGCCGTACACCAACAACGGTATTGCAATGCTGGAAAGTGTTACCGTGAATGTACTGAAAGACGCATATAACAACGGCGTTATCGCAGACAATGAGGACGGCACGCCTGCTTACAGCGTAAACTTTGGCTTGCGTGAGAACGCAGACGCAGAGGACATTCAGGCAAGAAAGTATTGTGACGGCAAATTTGGATTTGTGCTTGCTGGTGCTATTCATTATGCGAAGATTAACGGCACTATTAAGTATGTATAAGGAGGACTAAAAAATGACTACTTATGACGCAAAAGATTGTACGGTTATGGTAGACGGCGTTTATATCACTGGTCTTGGCGAAGATATGGTGACTGGCGAAAAGGACGAGGATAACTACGAAACTTCCGTCGGCGCACAGGGTGATGTGTGTATCAGCATTAAGAATGACCCGCTGGGTACTGTTACTGTTGTTGTGCAGCCCACAAGCCCGCAGAAAGGGTATTTGCTTGGACTTGCACAGAAAAGAGACCCGTTCCCCCTTTGGGTTGTAAATAAGGTGCTTGGTGAGCGTATGGGCGGCACTAAGGCACTGCTTAAAAAGTCACCCGAAATCAGCAGAGGTGCAGAAGCCGAGGACATGGAGTTTGAATTCGGCGTATTTGACTTTGTTTGCGAAGCGGCGGACTAAAGCGAAAGACTAAGGACGAAAAGGCGGCATAAAATTGTCGCCTTTTTTACATTATCATTACTATTATTTGGAGGGCTATAAAATGGCTATTAAGTTTTATACGGTAGAAAAGAAAATCAACGGGAAGAATTACAAGGCGCAGTTTAGCGGTTTGTCTGTTGCTCTGAAAGCAGTTGACGAAAGTTACATTGACGGCTCAAACAACACGAGCCTTGAAAAAATGGCACAGTATCTTTTTGATAATGTTGTCGTTGAGCCTAAAGGACTTACCGTTGACTCTTTCGACAATATGGACGAATTTAATGCGGTTGTCAGCTTTGCCCGTGAGGTAATGCAGGGCGAATTGAAGCCCGCAGGGAGCGGCGAAAAGGTCAAGTAAGGCTTATTCATAGCCTTTTTATTTGATATGGAAACTATAAAAAAGGTCATAAACGGTGTAGAATACACTGCCGTATGGAAAGGTAAAAACTATACAGAGCGTGTATTGACAGAGTGCTTGTCAGAGGACAAAAAACGCTATTCTAATTCTAAATTGTCAGCCGTTATTTTTGACGAGATTATCATAAATCCAAAAGTAACGGCAGATGATTTTGACGACTTGCAGACTTTTTATGAAGTCTTGGAGTTTGGCAAAAGCGTACTATTTGGCAATTTTGAAAGCAAATCAAAGGCAAAACTAAAAAGCGAAGTCCTTAAAGAGTGGGACTACTGGCGATTGATATTTTGCGATATTGCGAACTTTGATTACAACACCGTTTTTAATCAAATGACACCGCAGCAAGTGTTAAAGGCTAATATAGCCCTTGATATAGTGAACGAACAAATAAAAAAATCTAATACCAAAAAATAAAGCACCCTTTTTAGGGTGCTTTTTACTTCCTGCAAGAAAGGAGGTACATATATGGCAAATGTTATCCGTCAGGATATTATTGAGATTGGTTTCAAAACAGACTTAGGCACGCTCAATAAAATCAATGACGGAATGGATAAGTTGAAAAAATCCGTTAGCAATGATGTTGACGACGGCTTAGGTAAACTGAAAAAGAGTGCAGACGACGCAAAGAAGTCTGTATCAGGTCTTGGAAAGTCCGACGGCGTAGATAAGTTGAAAAAAGAAGTCAACAAAACCGCTGACGATATGGACGAATTAGGCGACAGCACAAAAAAGACAAAAAAGTTTCTTGACCGTTTCAAAAACACAGATACATCAAAACTTAATAGCGGATTGAATAAGGTCAAAAACAATTTATCAGCGATAGCGAAAAAAGCAAGCGGCGCTGCATACAGAGGGCTTAAAAAGGTTGCTGGCATATCATTCAAAGCCATTGTAGGCGGTATGGGTGCAGCAGCAACGGCAATAGGCGGACTTGTTGCTAAGTCTGTTTCTGCTTATGCAAATTATGAGCAGCAAATAGGCGGCGTTGAAACACTGTTAGGTGCAAAAGGTGCAAAAAGCGTAAAGGAATACGCAAAACTAACAGGGAAATCCGTTGGCAAAGTAAAAGGCGAATACAAGAAGTTGACTGAAAGCCAAAATCTTGTTGTTAAAAATGCGAACGACGCATATAAAACGGCGGGATTGTCAGCCAACGATTATATGGAAACCGTAACAAGTTTCTCTGCAAGTTTGCTTCAAAGCACTGGCAACGACACTATGAAAGCGGCAAAACTCGCTAATACAGCCGTTTCCGATATGTCCGATAACGCTAACAAAATGGGTACTGATATGGGCAGTATTCAGTGGGCGTATCAAGGTTTTGCAAAGCAGAACTACACGATTAAATCTAATAGTCGGGCGGCATAGTGATATGTCGTTCAGCGTGTGTGAACTCTATCAGAGGTGTGAGGTTAAAATATAGCAGGAAATGGCTATTGAGATAACCTTGCTAACAGGGGAAGCCTAAGTACAAAAGTATATGGTAATCCTGTGCGAAATTTATATTAACATACCAAAATTACACTTGACAAACATTACAAATTATGGTAATATATGGGTGTAAAAAGATATATCAATATAATAATCGTCAAACGACTATCGGTTCGTCACCGAGTACAATACCTATTGATACGGTATTGGAAGTGCACACCAACTTTTGGGAGTACAGGCTATGGAGATTTGGAAAGAAATTACCGACTTGAAAGGCTATTCAGTAAGCAACAAAGGAAGAATAAGAAAAGACAGTACAGGTCAAATAATGGCTACAAGAGAAAATAACGGTTATTTGCGATTTACTGTTACAAAACATATTCATAGACTTGTTGCAGAAGCATTTATTGAAAAACCTGAAAATGATGAAAAATGTTGGGTAGACCACATAGACGGTAATCGTTCTAATAATAATGTTGAAAATTTAAGGTGGGTAACACCGTCAGAAAATGCGTTGGCGTTTGGTTATCAATCAAGAATTAACAACAAAAAGAGAAAAGTTAGAGCAACAAATCAAAACGGCGAAACAATCATTTTTAATTCTCGACAAGAAGCGGCTAAATATTTTCACTGTTCGGATAGTGAAATACATTACAATAGACGCTACAAAAAAGGAAATAAAAAAGGTTGGGTACTTGAAAAAGTTGAAGATATAGTCTAATCCCTAAAGGGCTTATACATTCGTATAGGCTCTTTTTAAATATCGGGAAACCGAGGGTAGTAAATGGTTAGATAACTTGAAGTTGGGCTATGGCGGTACAAAGTCCGAAATGCAACGCCTTGTAAAAGACGCTGCAAAACTTGATAAGAGCGTTAAAGCAAACAGTTTGTCCTACGGCAATATCGTAAAGGCAATTCACGCCGTACAAAAAGAAACGGGCATTTATGGTACAACGCAAAAAGAAGCGGAACATACTATTTCAGGCTCGCTAAACTCTTTGAAAGCGGCTTGGGGTAACCTTATGCCCGCTTTGATACAAGGCGGCGACAGTTTCAATCAATGTGTTGATAACCTTGTGGATAGTGCGGCTATATTTGCAAAAAACATCAAGCCTGCAATCATAAAAGCATTGTCGGGTATCGGTAAACTGATTGAAAAAGTATCACCTATCATTGAAAAGGAATTCCCTAAACTTGTAGATGAATTGTTACCGCCTTTGCTGAAAGCGGCAACTTCATTAGTCAAGGGTCTTATTGTGGCGTTGCCTAACATAATCAAGGTTATTGTTAAGGAATTGCCGAACATTGCCAAACAGTTAGGTGCTGCGATAACGGAAGCGTTCGGTTTCAAACTTCCTGTATTTGATAAGTTAGCAGACTTCTTTACCAAAAACGGCGAGAAAATCAAAAAAAGCATTCCATATTTGCTTGGATTGGTAGCCGTGGTTAAGGTATTGAAAACTCTTTCTTCATTTAAGGGGATTTTTGGCGGCTCAAAAGGCGGCAATAAGTCGCTGCTTAGTGGACTGACAGATACATTCAAGCAACTTGCAAAGACAAAGACCTCCACCATACTAAAAGGTATGGCAAATCTCGGCATTATCATTGCTGGATTTACTGGAATGGCTGCATTGTTGATGTTAGTTGCTCCGCAGATTGCGAAACTGTCAAGCACGGGTGCAATAGTAAAACTGATTGCAGTAATCGGTGCGTTAGGCTTAGTCGGCTCTGAACTTGCCAAATGGACGGGTTCAGTCGGCAAGATACCTATTAAAACAGTCCTCAAAGGACTTGCAAACATTGCATTAGTCATTGCTGGTATGTCGGCATTATATTTGCTTATCGGTGCTGTATCGCTCGTCAATTTCAATCTTGCACAGGTGCTGAAAGTAACCGCTATTATTGGTGCTTTGGGCACGCTCGGTGCTGTTTTAGCTGGATTTGCAGGTTTAGTAGGATTGATACCTATTCCGATTGTGCTAAAAGGCTTGGCTAACATTGGCTTAGTCATTGGTGGATTGTCCGCCCTTTACTTGTTGATAGGCGCAGTATCTCTTATCAATTTTGACACGGCACAAATACTGAAAATTACCGCTATAATGGGCGCATTGGGCGGTGTTGGCTCTGTAATGGCTGTATTTGCTGGAATTATTGGTGTAATACCTATTCCCGTTGTACTGGCTGGATTGGCTAACATAGCATTGGTGATTGGCGGTATGACCGCTCTTATTGCAGCCTTTGGCGCATTGTCTAAGATAGAGGGCTTTGACGAGTTTATGACAAGCGGCGGCAAAACCCTTGCTAATTTGTTTAGAGTAATCGGACAAATTGGCGGTTCGTTGGTTGGCGGACTTGGTGAGGGCATTTCAAATTCATTGCCGACGATAGGCAAGAATATTGCCACCTTTGCCAAATCAATAAAGCCTATGTTTACAATGCTGCAAGGCGTTGATATGTCGGGCGTTGGTAGTTTCTTGAACAGTTTTGCAAACTTTATGCTAAAAATGACAGGAAACAACCTTTTAAGCAAGATTGGCGGCAAAACGGATTTAGGAAGCATTGGCACACAATTAACGACCTTTGCAGCAAAAGCGTCAGGCTTCTTTGTAATGGTTGCTACATTGCCAGCGGCAGGATTTACAAACGCAAAACTGCTGTTTTCTTGTCTTTCAGGTATAAGCAATGTGCCTAAAACTGGCGGTCTTGTACAATGGTTTGGCGGTGAAACAGACTTTTCTTCATTGGCAAGCGGATTGTCTAAATTGTCGGGTAAGGGCGTTATCGGCTTCTTTACTAATGTAGCCAAAATACCGCAGGCAGGATTTGCAAACGCTAAATCTTTGTTCAAATCGCTTTCAGGCATTGGCGGTCTGCCGAAAACAGGCGGAATTAAGCAGTGGTTTACTGGCGAAACAAACATATCGGGTATTGCTAAACAGTTACCGTCTTTTGGCAAGGCGGTTGCTTCTTTCTACACATCAATTTCTAAAATTGATGATATGAGCAAAATTCCCGCTCTGTTCAAAGCCTTAAAGGACATCAAAGACTTGCCGAAAAAAGGCGGTCTAAAGCAAAAGTTTTCAGGCACTAATGACCTTGCGTCTATTGGTTCGGACTTAAAAACTTTTGGCGAGAATATTCAAGGCTTTATTGCGCAGGTCAACAAAATCAATCTTGGCAATTTGAACGGATTGTGGCAGTCGCTTAAACAGCCGAGCACTATTACAACAAATTCACTGCAAATAGTGACTAAAAACATTGACAGTATGGTAAGCAAGGCTAAACAACTGCCTAACAAAATGGGCGACGCTATCAGGAGCACAGGGAACAGTTTAGCAAATGCTATTACTGCAATATGGAATAGGGCTGCGTCCGCTTCATCTGCTGGTGCAAACAAGGTTGTAAGCAGCGCTAATTTTGTACTTAGTCAAATCGGCTCAAAGAGTAAATTAGCGTCTGTAAAGGGATATGCCAACGGCACGAACGGACACAAAGGCGGCAACGCCCTTGTAAACGACGGCAACGGTGCTGAATTAGTGCAAATGCCTAACGGACAATCATTTATTCCAAAGGGCAGAAATGTACTTATTCCGAATGCACCTAAAGGCATGAAAGTGTTGCCCGCTAACGGTACGGCGCAACTTATGGGCAGAAAGTCGCCTACTTATAGATACGCTGACGGCACGGGGGATTTTGATGTATGGAATTACATTGATAATCCTAAAGGACTGACGGAGTATATCAGAAAGTCCGCAACTTCAAGCGGCAGCGATTTTAACGCAAGTGTTAGAAATGGTGTTGTAAATACCATTACTGGAAAAATGGCTTCTTGGTTTAAGAAAAAATTTGATGAAATGGGCGCTTTGAGCCTTGCAAACTATGACGCTTCAAAAGGTGTTGCGCAGTGGCGCACAACGGTTATTCGTGCCTTGAAAATGGAGGGACAATATAGTGCTGCAAATGTCAAGAGAACACTTTATCAAATGCAAACCGAGAGCGGCGGCAATCCGAGAGCAATAAACAACTGGGACAGCAACGCCAAAAAGGGCACGCCGTCCAAAGGCTTAATGCAGGTGATTGACCCGACATTCAGGGCTTATGCAAGAGCAGGATTTAACAAAAATATCTATGACCCGTTGAGCAATATTCTTGCTTCAATTAGATATGCTGTATCACGGTACGGCTCATTAGGTAGAGCATATCAAGGTCACGGATATTCTAACGGCGGTCTTGTTACAAAGGCTGGCTGGATTGGCGAACAAAACAAGCCTGAAATGGTTATCCCGCTATCTCAAAACAAGAGAAAAAGAGGGGTAAACCTATGGCAGCAAACGGGCGATATGCTCGGTGTTCGCACACCTGTTTATAGTCCTGAAAGCAATGTTGCACCGCAAAGCACAAACAGAACGGAAAACAACACTTATGCGCCTGTATTCAACTTGACCGTGAGCGGAACAAGTGACGATAGGGCGACAGCAAGAAAAGTCAAGAAATGGGTTAAGGAAGCAATGGACGAAGTATTTGAGGGCATGGCTACCAAAAATCCAAAGGTTAGGGAGGTCTGATAAATGGCTACGATAAACGGAATAGCGATTTTTGTTGAAAGCGAAAGCGTAAAGCGTTCGATTGAAAGCACAGACCACCCTACCGAAACTGGCTTACCGATTACAAGTAACATTCAAAAGCAGGCTATAACGCTAAGCATTAGCGGAAAGATTGTAAACAACGGTAAATATAAAGCGTCTGAAATAAAATCAAAGATTGTCAAGTTGCAGAACAACGGCTCATTGATAACTTATAAAGGACGCAACACCCTGAAAAACTTACAAATCCAGTCTTTTGATTGTGACTATACAAAGGATAATTGGGGCGGCATTGACTATTCTATGGAGTTAAAGGAAGTACGCATTGCGAAATCTTCCTATAAAGCCAAGAAGAAAAAGACAAACAAAAGCACAACGAACAAACAGGCAAAGGCAAAGAAGTCAAAGCCTAATTTGAAAGTTGGCGCAAAGGTAGTTTTCAAGGGTGGAAAAGTCTATGTTTCGTCGGACGCAAAAAAAGCGGCTGCGAAGCGTGGGCGTTCCACCTGCAAAATTACAATCATAAACAACAAAAGTTGGGCTAAACATAAGTACCACCTAATAAGCACGGACGGCAAAAAGGTTTATGGTTGGGTTGACAAGTCAAACATTGAGGGCTTGCCCGTTAAGAGCACGACAAAATCAAAATCGAACGGCGGCACTCAACAGACCAAAAACGGAAGTAGCAAAGCCGTTTATCACAAAACGAAAAAAGGCGACACCGTTTATAACCTTGTCAACAAAAACTATAAGTCGCTGGGTAAGTCGGTGAGTTGGGTTGTAAAAAACAATCCGAAAGCATTTAGCAAAAAAGGCGACCCGAAAACACTAAAAGTAGGCGTTAAATTGCTTATGGGATATAAGAGTTAGGGGGTTGATAATAAATGAGTTTAGCGACCTTAAAGGTCAAAGTCCAAAAGTTGATTGAGCAGGCTATGTACAAAAAATACTGGCAAAAGTTGTGGAATTATGAGCCTATTGACTTTACAATTCCCGACAGCGTAACTGTACCTAACGAAGCGTGGTATTTTGGAGTATTACCGTTTATGAGCAAGTTGTCAGGTAAGAATGTTACGAATTTGATTGCAAGCGACTTGTCCGACTATGCAACTAATGAACTGATGTATGTTGATTTACCTAAATTGTCTGCACTTGGCGATAAACTATTTTTTGCCGCTTCTAAGTTGGAAGAAGTCAATACACCGAGTGCTACAACAATGGGTGCTTATGTTTTCCAAAATTGCAGAAAGTTAAGTAAACTCAAAGTTGGAAAATTGACAAGTACGGAAAGTACATCTTTTCTCATAACGCCAAAAGGTACGCAATCGCATATTGAATTCCTTGAAATCGGAAAAGGTACAAGTGCAAGTCTGTATCTTCAAGACTCGATAAAGTATTCGCAAGAAACATTGCATAATCTTATTGATAATCTTGCAGATATGACGGGACAAGAAGCGCCTGTATTCAGCGTTGGACCAACAAATCTTGCAAAAATCAGTGATGAATATTTGCAAAAGTTGAAAGACAAAAACTGGAATTATCAATAATTAAGGAGGTTTGTGTTATGGCAACATTGCCAAAAATCGAACACGCAACCGTTAATTGGATTTTTGGTGACGGTGTAGAGGTTACTATGGATAGTGGCTGGGTATATTATCTACTCAATTCTTATCCTGCTGGCACACCTGCTGATGAAATTTGCTATTATCGTTATGGCGTTTTTTCGCACACATTCGATTTTGATAAAAACTTTATTGTTGTGGACGAAACAACGATTGACCCCGAGCAGATTTACAGCGTTGAAAATCCGAAAGAAACGATTTGAGAGGTAAAAAATGAAAAGGGATATTATCGAAATCGACAAAGATTTAGTGCCGTATGAATTCGACATTGTTCTTGCTGATGAAACATTCAAAATAGGCGTGAACTTTAACGAAACCGCAGAGTTGTTCACATTGGATTTATCCAAACTTGACGAAGAAAGCGGCGAGTATGAAACGATTTGCAAAGGCGAGCCGATTATATACGGCAAGGCTTTGTTTTCAGATGTTTTTGTTAATGGTAAATATCCCGCAGTGGACATTGTGCCTTATGACGAAAGCGGCGAGAACAACGCAGTAACCTTTGACAATCTTAACGAAACCGTATTTTTGTGTATTGATAACACAGACGAGGACATTAAGGTTGAAGTGAAGCAGTCTCGACTTGAAATTGACGGCAGCGGTAGCACGGATAATCCTGACGACTGTATGCACGAGGACGAGATAGAAGAAATTGAAAAACTGATTGACGATAGCGAAGTGTTGGTAGATTAGTTTTTCCAAATGTTGACAGGCTAAAGCTATTCTGCTATAATAATGTATGAGGGGGCGTATAGTACGCCGCCCGTATAACGAACAACGCAAGCGGCGAAAAGCACTCTTGAAAAAGGGTGCTTTTTGCTTTGCTTGGAAAAGGTGGTGTTGTAATGAGTAACAAGTCGCAAATTGTAAATGCAAAAAGCAACAAAAATGTATCGAAAATGGCTAAGGCTATGAAAGGCTGGAACGATACTTTTTATACTGATATGCCTGACGGCGTATTTGGCAGCGTTGCGGTCATTCGTTGCAACGGCGCAGTTGTTAAGTCAAGTGAGTTGGACTTGGAATTTACCGTGCCTTTTGATGATGATATGGAAGCAAACGAAGCGGAAGTTATCATTTACAACCTATCTAACACAACGATAAGCCGATTTAAGAAAAACGCAACAATCACCATTGAAGCAGGTTTCAAAGGCGATACAGGCGTTATATTCAAGGGCTATGTATCAAAAAGGACGACATCTTACGAGGGCGTTGACAGAAAAACAACGCTCAAATGCTTGGATAGAGTAAAGAAAAGAAACTTAAAAGAAATAACCTACAAAAAGGGAACGAAAGCAAGTAAGATACTAAAAGACTTGCTGAAAAAGACAGGTACACCGATAGCGGTGCTTAAGATACGGCGTGACCATACATATAAGGACGAACAAAAGGTTGACGGTGATTTGTTTGAAAACATTAAAACCTATGCTGATGTTTGCGGCATTTCCGTATATGTAAGCAAAGGCAAGATTTACGCCCGATACTTGAAAGTAGGCGACAATCTGAATTTTACCGTGCAAGAAAGCACAGGAATGATAAACACGCCGACAGAGTATGAAGAAGAAATTACAGCCGAGGACTTCAAAGAAACGGTCAAAGGCTATGAAATAGAATGTTTGCTGCAACACAGATTTGCGGCAGGCGGAATAATTAAACTCAAAAGCAAAAATGCAAAAGACGGTAAGTACAGAATACGAAGCGGTGAGCACATTTTCAATGAGAGCGAAGCAACAAGCAAAATCAAAGTATTTTAACCGTGCGAAAAGTGACACGGTTATTTTTTATGAGGTGGCACAATGGGATATGCAAAGTATTTTGATGATTTGATAGATAACAAACTACTATCCTTGCATACCGCATATTTGGCAAAGGTATTGTCAGTTAGCGGCAGCACGGCGAAAATACAGCCGCTTTGCTTGACGAAAGAAACAGGCGAAAAGGCAATGAAACAATCTGTATTGACAGCCGTACCGTTCACCAAACAGGTAAAGGACATGAAAAAGGGCGATATTGCCGTTGTTATTTGTTGCGAGAGAAATATTACGGAAGCAAAAAAGGGGCGGAATGTGTTGCCGCCTACAGGTCACCACAATATGAGCGACAGCATTATTATAGGCACATTATAGGGGGCGATTTTATCAAAGGATTTGCGTTAAAAGACGGTGATGTGTTGATTGAAAATAATGAAATACAAATGGTTGACGGCGAGGAATTGTTAAGACAAACGGCACAGTCAATCATTGAAACGAACAAAGGCGAATGGTTCACCGACTGGGACGAGGGCATAGACTTTTCAAACATTCTCGGTAAAGGTGTAACCGAAGAAATGATAATTGCAGAAATTGAGGACGGGCTGCGACAAGTAGACGAGACCTTGAATATTACCGACTTTGATATGAGCATTGACGGCAGAATGCTGACCGTTAGCTTTTCTTGTATGAGCGAGGATAGCGACACAGAAATAGAAGTCGAAGCGGAATGGGATTAAAGGAGTGATTGAATGCTGACAACACAGGGGTACGAGCGCCCTACTTATGATGATATTCTTGACAATCTTATTCTTAAAGCGCAGGAGTTGTTCGGTGAGGATATTGAAACGAACGAGCAAACGCCGCTTGGTAAGTTTTTAAGAATTATCGCATACGACCGAGCACAAGCGGAGGAAGAAGCGGAAGCAATATATTACGCACGATTTCCGAACACTGCGAGCGGCACAAGCCTTGACAGACTTTGCCCGTTTGTAGGTATCGCAAGAAACCCAGCAACGCCGTCACAGTATGAAGTCACAGTAACGGGCACGGCTGGATATACCGTACCGTATGGCTTTTTGGTTGCTACTGACGCAGAGGTTGAGTTTTACAACACGGTTGATACTGTAATTGGCGAGGACGGAACTTGCGTTATCACCGTTGAGTGCACAGAGAACGGCACAATAGGCAATGTGAATTACAGCGACATTACAGAGATTGTAAACCCCGAAGCGGATATTGATAGTATTGTAGGAAAGAGCGTTGTTACCGTTGGCGAAGATGAAGAAAGCGACTACGAGTTAAGACAGCGGTTTGTACAAGCAGGTCAAGGACTTGGAAGTTGTAATCAAACGGCTATTGAAAGTGCGTTAATTCGTGTGCCGACTGTAACAAGCGCAAAGTTGATTGTTAATGACGGCGACACAACGGACAGCGGCGGCAGACCTCCACACAGTTTTACCGCCTATGTAACTGGCGGTGTAGGATATGAACAGCAAATTGCCGAAACGATTTTTGACAAAAAGCCGATTGGCATTAAAACCTACGGTTCAATTTCGCAGGAAATAACGGACGAGGGCGGATATACGCACACAATCAAATTTGCAAGAACGGAAAATGTAAATGTAACCGTAAAAATCAAAATTGACACAACGGCAGAATTTGAAAGCACTGGCGTTGAAAAAATCAAAGAAAATATTGCTGGATATATCAACGGTTTGGGCGTTGGTAACAGCGTTATTTATTCAGCACTTTACAGTTACATTTATTCCGTCGCAGGCGTTCAAAAAGTAACGCTGCTGCAATTATCAACTGACGGTACGAATTTTGGCACAAGTGATATTACAGTAGGACAGTATCAATGTGCTGTATGTGCGGCGGTCAATGTTGAGGTGAATTGATATGAAGTTGTTTCAAGAAACCCTAATTGACAATTTACCCGACTGCTATAAAAAGGATAAAGGAAGCAACAACTATAAGCTGCTTGAATTGTCAAAAAAGAATGTTGACGCATTTAGGGAATGTTTGATTAGTATTGAAAACTCTTTGAACTTGAATAATGCGAGAGGTGCGACGCTTGACCTTTACGGCAAACTTGTAGGGCAAAGCAGAGGACTTGCAACTGACGAGCAGTATATTTTGCTGATTAAGACAAGAATTATGCGTAACCTTGCAAACGGCTCAAATAAGGGCGTTGTGGACGCTTTATGCGCAATTCTTAATTGCAAGCAATCGCAAGTGCATATTACGGACACAGACAATCCGTGCGAGGTGTTAATTACCGTTCCGCTGGGTTCAATCATTGAAGCAGAACTTACTGTAAAGCAATTCAATCAACTTGTAAAATCCATTCTTCCAGTAGGCGTTGTTCTTTCCGCCAACACGATTTATGAGGGTACTTTTGAATTTTCGGCAGCAGAGAACGAACAGGACGAAACAGCGGGATTTTGTGATGTTGAGGGTGGCACAATAGGCGGATATTTTGGTGCTTTGAGCAGCGAAGAAAACGAAACAGTTTTACCGATTTAGGAGGTTAAAATAATATGGCAACAACATTTACAGCGCCGCCGTCATGGAGCAATGTTGGCGTTGCGCCGAGTGAAACGCTTAAAACAAACGGATTTCAAGCAGGCTATAAGCCGCCCGCACCCGTATTTAACTATATGTTCAATAAATACGGTATCTGCATTGACGAACTGCAAAAAGGAAAGGCTGATACTTCCCATACTCACGCAATGAGTAATATTACAGGTCTCGAAGCCGCTTTGAACGGAAAGGCAAGTGTATCTCATTTACATGCAGAGTACGAAAAGAAAACAGGCAAATCGTTACGCATGCAAACGGTCTATCCTGAAAGCGGAAAAAGCGTTCGAGCAGGTCCAGGAGCAGAAATTTTCAACGATTATAGAGAAAGAACATTTGCGACAGACGGAACTGTTAATCAGGGTAATGTTGCAAGCGGTGAATTTTCCCACGCAGAGGGAACAAAAACAACAGCAGTTGGCTATGCTTCCCACGCAGAGGGGGAAGCAACAAAGGCAAATTACGAAGCGTCCCACGCAGAGGGATTAAATACAGAAGCAAGCGGTGCGGCTGCTCACGCAGAGGGGAGTGGTACAACTGCGAGCGAGACGGCTTCACACGCAGAGGGCTCAGGGACAAAAGCAAGTGGCAGATATGGTGCTCACGCAGAGGGGTGTGTAACGACTGCAAGCGGTGCGGCTTCACACGCCGAGGGGACGACTACGACTGCAAGCAGTTTCGCTGCCCACGCAGAGGGACAGAATGCGACTGCAAGCGGTGAGAGTTCACACGCAGAGGGGAATAGTACGAAAGCAAGCGGAAATAATTCCCACGCAGAGGGAGAGAGTACGGAAGCAAGCGGAAATAATTCCCACGCAGAGGGGATTTTTACGAACGCAATCGGTGCGAATTCACACGCAAGCGGAGTAAGCACAACAGCAAACGATTATCAGTTTGTTACAGGAAAATACAACATAGCAAAATCTGGCTGCACTAATGAGAATGACCAGTCAGCAGACAATTCAATTTTTATTATCGGTTATGGAACAGCTACTACAAAAGCAAACGCATTTAGAGTTACAGCCGCAGGTAAATGTATGGGCGCTCAATCGTTCGGTTCAAGCGGGGCGGATTACGCCGAATTTTTCGAGTGGCGTGACGGAAACAAAAAAGCCGAGGACAGACGAGGTTTGTTTGTTACTTTAGACGGTGACAAGATAAGACTTGCAAACGGTAATGATGATTATATTGTAGGCGTTATATCGGCAAATCCGTCTGTTATTGGTGATGTTCAGTCCGAGAACTGGCACGGAATGTATAAAAAAGATGTGTTCGGTCAACCGCTCACAGAAACCGTAGAAGTGCCTGAAAGCACGGACGAAGAAACAGGCGAGGTTGTCCCCGCTCACACCATTACAAGATATGTTGTAAATCCTGACTATGACCCTGACGAGGAATACACAAGCCGAGAATTCAGAAAAGAATGGGCTTGCGTTGGTCTTATGGGCAAGTTAGTTGTTGTTGACGACGGCACTTGCGAAGTCAACGGATATTGCAAGGCTGCTGACGGTGGCAAAGCAACAAAGTCTGATACAGGTTACAGAGTGATGAAACGGATTGACAGCACGCACATTCAGATTTTGTACCGCTGACATATAGAACATTAAGCACGCCCTTTGCGGCGTGTTTTTTGTATATATTTTTTGGAGGTTTTTACTATGAAAAAAGTAAAACAGTCTTACAATGAAAAACAAAATCCACCTAACGAAAGGGGGAATAAAAATGCCTGATTGGAGTTTCAGTTGTACATCTGACGAGGTTGATTATAAAGGTACAGGCGAGCCGCTAACAACAAAGTTGGACAGTATGGACAGCACTATTGCTGAAAAGGCAAATGCAAGCGATTTGCACACCCACAGCAATAAAGCCGTGCTTGACGGTATCACAGCAGAAAAAGTAGCGACTTGGGATAACGGAACGGCAGGAGCAGACGGCGAGGACGGCGCAACATTTACGCCGAGCGTATCAAGTGACGGTACTTTGTCTTGGAACAACGACAAGGGACTTGCAAACCCCGCAAGCGTCAATATCAAAGGTGAAGCAGGCGCAGCGGGCGCAAAGGGCGACCCATTCACTTATGACGATTTTACAGCCGCTCAACTTGCAGCCTTGAAAGGTGAAAAAGGCGACAAGGGCGACAAGGGCGACAAGGGCGAAACTGGCGAACAGGGCGTAAAAGGTGATAAAGGCGAGCAAGGCGAGCAGGGACAACAGGGCATTCAGGGCGTGAAAGGTGACACGGGCGCTACTGGCGCTAATGGTCAGGACGGTAAAAGCGCATACCAAATTGCCCTTGATAATGGCTTTGTTGGTACACAGGCTGAATGGCTTGCAAGTCTTAAAGGCGATAAGGGCGACACAGGCGCAAGCGGCGCAAATATTACCGCTTCCGAAGTGTTGACAAAACTTAAAACCGTTGACGGTCAGAATAGTGGACTTGACGCTGATATGCTTGACGGTCACGACACTACATACTTTGCGACCGCTACACAGCTTGCAGGTAAAGCCGACGCAGCACATACGCACTCACAGTACGCAACAAATGATGATGTTGAAGCACTTGAAACGGAAGTAGCAGGCAAAGCAAACAGCACTCACTCCCACGCACAGAGCGATATTACAGGACTGGCAACGGCGTTAGGCAATAAGGCTAATGCTTCTCACACTCACGAAACGGGCGATATTACAGGTCTTGACACGGCTTTGAGTGGAAAGGCTGCTGCAAGTCACACACATTCTCTTGATGATGTTTCTGAAACGACCGCCAAAAAGATTATGACGGCTGATGAAAGAACAAAGTTAAGTGGAATTGCGGCAGGGGCAAACAAAACAGTAGTTGACACGGCAATGTCAAGTACAAGTACAAATCCCGTTCAAAACAAAGCTGTAAACTCTGCTTTGGGTAACAAGGTGGATAAGGTCACAGGCAAAGGGCTTTCGACAAACGATTATACAACTGATGAAAAGACTAAACTTGCAGGAATTGCGGCGGGTGCAAATAAATACACTCACCCGACTTCACACCCCGCAAGTATGATTACTGGGCTTGCAGATGTAGCCACAACGGGCAGTTATAACGATTTGTCGAATAAGCCTACGACTATGACACCGAAAGCACATACACACGCTCAAAGTGATGTAACAGGGCTTGCCACAGCATTAAGTGGCAAAGCAGACACGGGACATACTCACGGTGCCGCTTCAGCTACTGCAAACGGCTTTATGAGCAAAGAGGATAAAACGAAGTTGAACGGCATTGCCACAGGTGCGAACAAAACAACCGTTGATACAGCGTTGAGCGCTTCAAGCACTAATCCCGTTCAAAATAAGGTTATCAATACAGCCCTTGCAGGTAAGGCAAGCACAAGTCACAATCATAATTCCGCTTATATTGCTAAATCGTTGCAAATGACAGCGGACGACGGTGATGTAGAGGTTAGTTGGACTAATCAAGATGTTGTTGCAAAAATTAAGGCTCTTGGTTCAGGAATGACAACTGCTTATGCTTCAATCGGCACAACAAATAACCCGAACAGTATTGAGTCGTTCCGTTTTATGGTACATAAGACAGGTTCAGCAAAGTACGGTTGGGTAATGGCGTTTGGCGGTAGAGGTAGTGTTTACACAGGCTATGTTGATAATGGTACTTGGCGAGATTGGAAAGCTATATTTGAAGCGTCACCTGCACCGCTTTGGACAGGAGCAGCGTATATGTCAAGCCCTAACAGCACACCGCAGACGGTCACACCGTCAAAGAAGTTGTCCGAGTGCCGCAATGGTTGGCTTTTGCTTTGGAGTGATTACGACAAAGACACAAAGAAAGCAAACGACAGCGACTTTGTTACTACAATGATACCAAAGAAAAACCCAACAGGCGGAAATTGGGGCGGCAAAGCGTTCTATTGTGATATTCCGAGATATATGGGCAGTAATGTTAATGATGTTGACACGGAACGCCGTATTATCAAGAGTATTTATATTCACGATAATTGTATCAAGGGAAGTTTCAACAACGATAAAGACGAGCGAAACGATGTTGTTTTGCGTGCTGTCTTTGAGTGGTAAGGAGGGCAGCAATGTGACAGACGAAGCAATCGCAGTGAGATTAGAAAATCACGAACAAGAAATTAAAAGCCTGAAACACCGTATGGACGAGCGAGAAGAAAAGGACAAAACATTGTCCGAATTAACGACTTCTGTTAGGACACTTGCCGTCAATATGGAATATATGGCGAAAGAACAGCAAAAGCAAGGTGAGCGACTGGAACGGCTGGAACACGAGCCTACAGACGAATACAAGCACTACAAGCGGCTTATTATCGGCTGCATTATTACAACTGTAATTGGTACTGTATTGGGCGCTATCCTTGCGAATGTATTATAAGGAGTGTTTAAGATGAAAATTAACTGGAAGTTGAGACTGCAAAACAAAACAACTCTTGTAACGCTAATTGCTCTTTGCGTTACTTTTGTTTATCAGATTTTGGGGTTGTTTGGCGTTGTGCCAAAGGTAGCACAGGACGAGATTGTAAACACTATCGGTCTGTTAATCAATATTCTTGTCGTGCTTGGTGTTGTTGTTGACCCGACGACTGCGGGCGTTAGCGACAGCACAAACGCCTTGACCTATGACGCACCGAAAGTAACTGACGATACGGAGGACAATGCGAATGGCTAAAAAGATTATTATTACAATCGGACACGGCACAGCAGACGACGGCAAGAGTTACGACAGCGGCGCAGTATCTAAGGACAAAAAGTATCACGAATTCAGAATTGCAAAGGAAATTGGTAAATACGCACAGCAGTATTACAATGAGCATTATTCCGAGCATTGCGACCTGATGAATTATGACGGCGGATTGTCCTTGCAGGAGCGTATCAACAAACTTAAAGACGATACATACGATTTTATCGCTGAAATCCACCTTAACGCAGGCGGCGGAACTGGCACGGAATGTTACCACCACCACGAAAGCGAGAGGGGCAAGAAGTACGCCGAAGCAATCACAAAGAACATTGCAAGCGCATTTGGTGTGAAGAACAGAGGGGCAAAAACAAAACTTGGTTCAAGCGGGAATGACTATTTTGGAATTATCCGCAGCACAAAGCCTTGCGCCGTTCTTGTCGAAACGGTATTTATTGACACGAACAGCGACCTTGCAAAAGTCAAAACTGCCGCAGGACAAAAGAAATGCGGTGAAGCAATCGCAAAGGCAATCGCAAGTGTTAGGGGCTTAAAAGAGCAGAAAAAGGAAACTGCAAAAAAGACAGAAACGAAATCAAAATTTCCTTATAAAGTCAAAATCAATGCTACTGCCCTTAATGTAAGAGCAGGTGCAGGAATTGGCTACAAGGTCAAAGCGACCGTACACAGAAATGAAGTTTACACAATCGTTGCAGAAAAGGACGGCTGGGGTAAATTAAAATCGGGTATCGGGTATATTAAACTTTCATTCACAAAAAGAGTTTAACCCACAACAAAGGGGCTATCTTAATTGATAGCCCCGCTTTTTTTATTGTTCTTTTTCTTCTAATTCGGACAGTTGCCATTTCAATTCATTTTTCATTTGTTCGAGTTTTTCAATCTCTGCCTTTTTCTCTCTGTAAATGTTTTCAATTTCATAAATTGGAAGTTTTGTTTTGAGCGTTTCGCCTTTGTAATAAGCGTCAATCATTTGCCCGCCTTTTCTTGCCGCCTTGTCTAATTCTTCAATATCTTTATTGATACCTTTAACAGCATATTCAAGGATTTGCTTTTGTTCTAACATTTTTTATCACCCTTTTTTATAATATCATATTTATTAAATCTTATCTCTACATTATTATTATACCACTTTTGAAGTATAAATAAACAAAAAAGTGCCGCAAAATCAATAAATATTTGTGCAACTTGCTAATTGATATTATACTGCTTTTGTGTTATTATATAAGTGTAATAAAGAGAGGGCAACAGCCCTTTAAGAAAGAAAGGTAATTATTATGAAACTTATTACAAAAGAAATTGAGAGAAAACTCAATAACACACCGATTTACAGCAAAGACGGGCAAGGCGTTGACGCTGAAATCATTGTAAAATTTTTCAACCCGTGCGGTGCTGCTACTTGGCTTATTACAGAAGCAGAGAAGCAAGACAACGGCGACTATCTATTATATGGCTATATCACATTAGGCTACGGCTATGAATGGGGCTATGTAATGTTGTCAGAGTTGCAGAAAATCAGAAACGGTTACGGCTTAGGCATTGAGCGTGACAGATACGCACACGGCACAGTTAAAGAGAATGTAGCATAACAGCAAAGCGGGCTATAACGCCCGCAATGCGCCAAAATGAAACATTTATAAGAAAGGTGATAAGATATGACAGACAGATATAAAGAGTATGTAGAGCAGGCGAGAAGCGACGGCAGAGAGGTGTTACGAAGATACGCAAACGGGCTTGATTATATCTTTGTAAAAGAGCGTGACGGGTGGTACAGCATTCTTGATGTGACAGGCGGTATATACAGACCCGTTATACAGGCGAAAGACATTGAACACGCCGAAAGCTATATAGCAATGATAGAGCCGATAAATGTTCCAGTAGATTTTT
>ERZ780168.425-NODE-425-length-52254-cov-15.900247_pt1 | contig 52254 bp, 86 predicted proteins | sample MGYA00510981_ERZ780168 | MGnify/ENA primary metagenome ERZ780168 (study PRJEB29588, sample SAMEA2158769) | human gut metagenome | biome: human gut; feature: human-associated habitat; material: faeces | place: Denmark | collected 2008/2010 ...
ATAATTAAGTATAATAAAAGCCAGACCTTACCGGGCTACAATGCCTGGTTGATCTGGCTTGTTAGGTGCTGTTTTATTCTGTTCAGGTGCAAACGATTTTGCAATAACTACCCCTCCATGAGTTCCCGCGACCATCGTTGATAACAACGATACTGTAAGTTTTACAGAAAGTCAAGACCAAAAATAAAAAATATTTTTCTTGACAAAAATTAAAAACCTGTGCTATTAATATCTTAACAGCTTCGGCGGTGGGGCTGTTAACCCCTCGATTGTCGTTACGCCGCCATAAATAAGCATTTTAAAAGCCCCGGGATTAATTTCCCAGGGCTTTATTTTATGGCTAATTCATTCTTTTTAGTATTTCTTTTTCCAAAAATCTAGATTCATAAAAATTTTTATTATTTGCATATTCCTTTAATAAATTTTCATTTGACAATTTTAACATGCTATAAACTTCTTGCTTTCTTTTCGACAGTTTTTCCTGTTCTTCCTTTATTCTTTTCAATCTTCCATTTACCACGGTTATTGTTTCAAGATTATATAAATCTTCACCGTTTAGAATTCCAGATTTTATTAACTGATATTCTTCTAGATACATTTTATTTCTGATTTCGTCATAATACAAATAACTTGATTCATCAATGATTTGCATAATTTTAAAATCAAAGTCATCATTTTTTAGAATATCTTGTTGTATTAATTTGTTATTATGTTTTCCTCTTCTAATTTCACAAGAGTGAGATTCAGCACGTTTTTTTAATTGTGTTGAAGATCCTATATATCTTTTTCCGGTTCTTCGGTTTATTATTGTGTATACTCCACACTGATTTTTATTGGGAATATTATTTAACTTGCTCAATGTAGCCACTTCCTTTCCATGGCTACAGTATATATTATTAGTGCTTAATTGTCAATAGTGATTTGTGCTTAATTTACATTTTTTTCATTCTATCCATTTTATCAAGTTCTGCAAGAATTAATTCTCTTGCGAAAGCGTTAGTTTTTAACCCATATGCGTTAATTCTATCAAGTGTTCCCTGTGGTAAGATTACATTTATTCTATCCTTATTTTTCATGCATTTCTTCACCGCTTCTCTATTCTTTATTGCTTTTTCTTCCGTTGTTAATTCTGCCATATTTAGCCCTCCTTTATTTTTCTTCATTATAATATGCGCGTGCTTAATTGTCAATATTTTTAGTGCTTAATCAAGTTGCATAATTTCGCAATGTTTATTAGTGCTTAATTTGTTTATTATGTCAATATACATTAGTGCTTAATTATGGTATTATAATATCAACAAAGGAACAAAAGAAACAAACAACCGGAATCGCCCGAACCACTCAAGCCAATGAGGACATAGGGAACCGGCACCGATTAATTGAAAAATTCTAGTTCCTAGGCAAAATAAAAAAGCTGGCTGCATCCTACCAAGACGAACAGCCAGCACCAAACTAAAAAAGAAAGGCAACCCCATTATAACAGGGGTGAGGGTAAAAAACAATGAAAAAAATCGAAACATTAGTAATCAGAGGTCGTAGATGGTTTCAGAAATTATACGGAAACACTTATCACACAGTAACGGTTGTTGTAAATGGCCATGTTTTAAAAAGTAATATTCAATACGGTTATGGCACTCAGTACCTTGTTACTGCCGCCGATCTTCTCCGTGAAAATGGATATGATATTCCAGAAAATAACCTGGAAGCATTGAGAACTTTAAAAGAACTTTCCGAAAATGATTATGAGGTCGTTGACGTTCCGAGAAAAAAAGATTTATAGGAGGTATAACCGTGAATAACAAGTATTTAAATTTCCTTAACTGGGCAGTATTTACAATGATAGATAGAAAAACACAGGACGATCACAAGAGCAAGATTCAAGTTTGCGGATTATTCCGCAGCCCGGTTTTAGCTGAGGAAAGTTTTTTACCCAATTTGCCAAACCCGGAAGTTAAACGGTATCTGCTCCATGTGGACGATCTGGAGCGGTTCGAAGAGTTTTATAATTTCATCCAGGATCTTAACGAGAAATACGGTGATTACGCAATATTTCATGTTAAAGATGGAAATTTCACAGTTGACGAAGAAAACAAATTCCGCTATATGCTTCATATTTGGACAGATACAAAAATTAGAGGGGTTGACATGTTTTGAAAATTAACGCATTTACTTTAGTGTCCGATTTACCAGAACACATTAAACAGAAGATTTTACAGGAAGCACGGCAGACTTTTGAGGGTTTGTCTTATCCTGTGGATATCCAAGAGGAGATTGAGACAGTGAAAAATTCTAAAATGTGTGATATTGAATGCACGGTTGATGTGCAGAAGTATTATACAGAACGTGTCAAATAGAAAGGAGAGCGAAGGCATGGGAAATAACTATATTATTCATTTGCAAACCGGAAATAGAATAATTACAGAAGAAGAAGCGATAGCTAACGCAGAAGAGCAGAAAGCTAAAGGAATAAAACCGCATTATGTGCTTTTTGACGGTGATAAAAAGGAAAAGCTTTCAAATCCCGGCTGGCTGATCTGGTCAACTTGGGAAGATGGTGCAGGCGTTGTGGTTCCTCGCGATGACGGAAAGCTTGTTTTACTTACTGGCTGGCAGTCTAATTTAGCATACTGTTAGGCGTGATGATCTTCTGCCCGGTTCGATTCCGGGGCGCGTCTTTTTATCAAAATTATGGAGGTTAAAAGAATGAAAAACTATAATGTATATTATTCTGGAGGATCAAAAATAACAACAGTAAAAGCAAGTTGTGTTATAAAAGCTTGCAAAGCCTTTATGGAACAATTTAATAAGCCTTACAAAATAGAAAAATATGGTTATGATTATGTAGCTATCAGATTTTGTGATAATTACTCTATATGCAGTGATTATGTAGTGATTTCAGAATGATTTTATTATTTCCTGGCTCCCAGGGTGAAGGGAAGAAAGAAAAAAATATGGACTTAATGCAAATAATAAGTTATATACGTGAAAAACATTTGGAAGCTGAGTTTAATAAATTTAGAAATTATCGGTGCATTTCTGGTGTAGAACCTATAGAAACAACATTAATTCTATTTTATAAAAATCAAAAAGCAGCATCGAAATAGATTTCCACCGCTTCCCGGTATCCAGTCCGGCGGCACGTTCACGGCGTGCAAGCGGTTTTTTGGTATTCTGCCAGATGCACCTTGCAAAGTTAATATAATAAGTCAATCAATTAACGCGCTATTTTATCCGTAAATCGTTTTTTATGCTGTTAATGGTGATTTATGCCACGTTTGCATTATAAGCCGTTTATGAGCCTTTAAAACGCTTTATAGTGTGTTGCATGGTTTATTGACTGTCTGCGGCTATGGGTGTATAATAGCCTTGTATAGCTATGTTCGGCTATGCTTTATTTGCGTACCGTGTAAATTGGTGCATTTTGTCCGCTTATGTGCGTATCTTGTCCAGGCTTCCCGGTGATCTGCCGCAGTTGACCGGGCTATATAACAATTAGGGCTATACAACTATATTGTGATATGCTTGTATAACGCCGTATTTGTCATTTTAAGGCGTTTTATAATCGCAGTCAATAAAGTATAGGCTAAATACGCTACAAGCTATTTAAGGCTTATTTTGCAAGAGTATTATTGTATTTTAACGCCACGTTATATGTTACTTGTTGCTATGGCCTATTATCTGTGGGCGGTTGGTTCTGGTCTGCCAGGTCTACGGCTGGCGGTTGGCTTCGTTGGTGTCCAATCGTTCCCGGAAACGTCACGGTTTCATCAGCTCGGCGCGGTATCAGTTCCCGGTGCTGTCCATGGTTGGTTTGTGGTAATAAATAACCGCAGCTGTTTAAGGCTTCAATAGTTGCAACTAACTTGTGAATGATCTCCAAATTCCAACATCATTTTGTAAGCCGAAAATCAAGGAAATCCAGAAAAAAGTGGCAACCAGAAAAATTCTCGCATTTTCTAGCTACCACTTAAATTTTAATTTTGCACAAATATTTCTATAGCGTAAAGTTCCAAATAATTCAAAATTCACAATTTGTTTAATCCTTCTTTCTTCCGTGTTCCATATCTTCTGTAGGATGATTTCTCTAAACGTTCCGTCCTCTTCATTTGGGACTTGGAAAGTTTCTTCTTTCTCTGGTAATTATCAGTCGTTGTTCCCATTCACGCCCTCCTTGTTAATCTTCTGATTCCTGGTTTCAAAGTTTATAATTTCCGTGTCTGTTTCCAATTCTTCCGGGATTCTTCCAACAATGATAACTCGCAGCGGCTTCAATCTGCGTTCCATTTCCTTGAAACCAACGCAAAACTCCAACCGTGCTGCCTTGCTCTTTACTCTTCCATTGGTGCAACAGGCAACTGTGCTTCCCTCTGGTAGCCCATCAAAGCACCAGTCCCAACAGTATTCTGGTAATATGTTTACGTTCGGAATTACTGGAATATCATTCAAGATCATGTAGTGAGACAATGCATGATTGCGGTATTTATTCCACAGGCACATAGCTAACGGCATTCCATTCTTGCCAACCGATATGCTGAAATCTGGCATAATGACTGCATGAAAACATTTTAAATGCTCCATATACTTGTCTGGCTGATTCCATAATCTTTGAAACTGTACATCATCCACATAGAAATTTACATCAAGTTCCCGATGGTTCTTAATCTTTCTGCTGAAGCTCTCCGAAAAGTCTACAGTATCTTTCCCTGGATGAATAAAAGTCTTTGGAATTTTCGGGATTCCGTACTTGCCTTCAAGGTCTGCATCAGTTATTAGAAACTCCTTCATTACATCATAGGCTGTGTGTATCTGCATATTTCGCCCTCCATTTTCTTGAACATAACACAATTTCAGAAAAAAGGCAAAAAAAATAATCGCATCTCTGCGATTTTATTATTTTGCACATGTACTTTTCCCTTTCATATGTACTTTTTGTAAAAGGTAATCAAAGGTAATCAGAACACTTGTTCATACCAAGTCCGCAAACCCTTGATTTTACTGCATAAATCGGGGCAACAGGATTTGAACCTGCGACCTCACGGCTCGCGTTTTAATCCGTAAACCCTTGATTTTAAAGGCTTTCCAGACTTGAGGTAATCAAAGGTAACCAAAAAGGTAATCAGAACCTATGTTCTTATTCATCCAATCCTTTGCACTTTTGACACAATTTTATTTTTTTCTTCCAAAGAGCTAACATCAAATGTATAATATTTTTCATTAACTTCTTCGGTATGCCCGAGCAGCGATGCAGCAACAGTGGCAGATACTCCATTGCACCTTAATTTAGAATTTATTGTTCTTCTAAATGCATGAATTCCTCTTTCTTCTATTCCTTCCTGCCTGCATTTGTTTTTTAAGCATGACGATATTACAGGAGCATGAACCCTTCCATTTTCGTTTGAAAACAACCATTCACTAATATACCCATTGCTGATTTCTGCTGATTTTAATTTCATTAAAAGTTTTCGAATTTCGCCAGTCATAGGAAACCATCTGTTCATTTGATTTTTTGTTTTTCCTATATAGTATTCTTTTGTATTTCTATTGTATTTTTCTGATTTATTAATAGATATATAATTTTCATTTATATCTTCCCATTTTAAAGCCGAAATTTCTCCAACTCTCATCCCTGTGAGACTTGCAAAATATACTGCGTATGAGGGAATGTATTCTGGCTGTTCATCAAAATCCTTTTTGCAGCGATTAATAATTAGTTTAAGTTCATGGTCTGATATTGTATTATGACTTGAAGGCTTTTCTATCTCCGTGCAGTATTTATAAAATATTTTAGGTGAAAGAAATTCCATAGGATCATAATTCAATAAATGTTGTGACCTTGCACTATCTATTGTGTTTTTGATATATCCAAACAAAGTTTTACACGCTTTTTTGCAAAGTTTTTGATCTTTTACAGTTCTGACAATGAATACCTTTATATCTTCTTCTGTCATTTTCTCAATTTCTTTTTCCGTAAATTCTTTTTTTTCAAAATAACGTGTTCTATCTGTAGAATACTTATACAAAGTGTTATCCGTCACAAATTCTTTTTGAATTTCTATCCAATGCTCGTAAACATCCATAAATGTTTTAGGTTTTTCTGTTTTTTCTTTCTCGAAAGCAATAATATAATCTTCAATTCCCTTTCGGCTACTTCTTTTCACTAGCTTTCTAGAATTTTTTTCTGTATAAATATAAGTATACCAATTATTGTTTTTTCCCTGCCATATTTTATATTTTTTTAATATTTCTTCATTTTTCTTCATTTGTATTTCTTCAAGTACATGTGCAGGATTTATAATACCATTCTCAATAGCATATTTCAATATTTCATCCATAAAATTTAGGAGGAACCGGGAATTCCTTTTGCCGGCCGGCGGTTCCTGTTCCTCCTTTCTATTGATAGCCTGTTTTTTTGATTTTAAGCGCTTATTTTGTTTTAACCATAACAATATTCACGAATATCATAAAAATTAATTTTAGCCGTTTTGGTCAAAACAATTATCATATTTCACAACAAATCAAATATATTGACCTGTCCATCAATCTGAGATTCTTCCAGATTGTAAAATTTGCAAGCTATATAATCTGGATTCCAATCAATTTCCAGTTCGTATTGCAAACATTGCGGATGTTTGCCCCCACGGAAGAATCTGCATTCTGAACAGGTATGCTGATAAGCTGTACCGCCAGACCGCTTATACATTTCGCTTATCTTTCTCATAGAATCACTCGCTTTACTCTTGACTTTCCTCTCGCTTTCTTCTTGAAGATACCATTTTTAACACAATCCCTTGGATCACATCCTCTGCTATGTTCTTCAATCAAGATATAATCACAGGTTGCATTTGTACTCCATGCATTTTCGCTCTTGCTGTAATAGTCGCATTTCGAGCATTGTCTCCGCTTTAAGACTATAATTTCAGTGCTTTTTAATTCTCTCCATGGTTTTCTATCTGGCAATTTTCAGCACCTCCCAATCTGGCAGTATCTATAATTTTTAAAAGGTCTGGACTTAGTTTTCTTCGTTCTTGTTCTCTTTGCACTTCTGCCCGATACGTCCTTTGAAAATTTGATTGAACTACACTCCACCATGTACCATCTACATTTTCAGATACCGCCCATTCTCTAAGTTGTGCCGGACTTGATACTGCTTTCTGAATGATTTTTGGAAGCTTATCAAACTCTGTTTCTGCGTTATATGTAGAGTTCTGAATAGCTTTGCATACCTTTTCCCAGGCTTCTGTTTCATTCAGCTCTTCCTTTTGCGGTGCAACGCTTTGTGCGCATTGCCTTAATGCGGCTATTGATGGCTCTTTCCATTCCGTCTGCATATATTTCTTTAATCCGAAACTTAAAAGCTTGTAATCCAGGTCTTTCAGTAATCCGTACCAAGTATCAAAAGCATATTGATCTGGCAGAAATGCTGGGGAAGTGTACACAGCTTTCATTGCCTTTACCAGTACCGCCCATTCTTCTCTTGTCATACCCAGTTATCCACCTCGCTTACCCTGTTTTGTATTTTCTCCATGTAACTTTGAGGCTTGTTACCGGATTTATCAAGATAGTTCCCTTCAAATACCTTCGCAAAGTTACCGGGCTTTAAGAACCAATCGAAAGTTATCATCCAACCTTCTTTGTTCTGGCCTTGTAAGAAGCTGCTATGGCGAATGTTTTCAATGGCTTCTAAGATATCGTCCATATGGTTCTGACGGATTCTGGCTTTCACTGCTTGTTCTCGTTTTGATGTCATTCTTTTTACAGGGTTAATACCAAATTCTTCCAGGCTGTTCCATTCGGTGATAATTCGTTGGACGTCAGTCTGACGAATAGTATCTTTAGATACTATTAAATCATTCTCTTCTTCTATTTCTTTTTCTTTATTATCTAATTCTTTTTTATCTAGTTCTTTATTATATACTTCTGCCGAGCTAACGTTAGTTTTACTGTTAGCTTTACCGTAAAGTTTACTGTTAGTTTTACACTCTATTTTGTCTTTCTGCTTTTTTCGATATTCTTGCATATAATTTCTCATATACTGGCTTTTTTGCTCGATTTTATCGAGATTTTGATATTTTCCCCAGTTCGGAATTGTATAAACACCGGAAACAATTTCGATCATTCCGTAGTTCTCAAATGTTTTTAACGCTAATCGAACTGTATTAATGTCTCTTCTAAATACTGTTGTCAACATTTCATCTGTATATGCAATTTTATCGTTTAAAATAAAAACACCACTGTTGTTATTTTTCCCGGCTAAGCATAATAATTTGAACCATATTACGATAATGCTGTCTGCACTTGGTAAATTTTCAATCAGCATTATTTTTTCATCGTCAAAAATATCTGAACATATTTTTATCCATTTTACATCGCTTGCCAATTTTGAAATTCCTTTCTCCAATTCCTGGATTTTTAAAAAGTGTTTATTTTAATTCTACTTCAATTCCATTGATTTTCAGTTCTCCATTTACCGGAATTACAAGAGATGGAACACCGTTTGTTTCTTTCAATTCAATCAGGGCAATTTTATCCGGCGGGATACAGATTGTTGCATCTTGTGTTACAATTTTTGCAGTTTTTGAATTGTGGATGTTTTCAAGAGCAACAGGCTCATTACTGAAATACATTTCCCAGTTTTCCTTGAAATCTGATAACTTCTCGTCTGGAACTCCACAATATGCAAAAATCTGTTCCATTTCATCACATGATACAGTTATCATCTCCGGGCTATCTTTCTTCTGTTCTCTTACTTCCTGTAATGATTCAATTAGGCTTTCAGTGAAACTGAATGTTGTGTTTCCATTAAAATTATCCATGATGAAATCCGAAAAGACATTGATCTCATTTCCCGGTATACGTGGAATTGGTGTGCCAAGAACGCTTTCGATGAAGTCTGGATGAATATTCTTTGTGTTTTTGTTGAAATACAAGGTTCCATGAATATCAGTGCTTCTGTCATTGAATACAGGGAATAAGAATCCTGTTTCTGGTCTTGAGACTACCCAATCACGAATTCTGTCTTTGATGTTATTTTCAGCCACATCATAGCTAAGCCCAGCCTTTGAAAGATTTACCGGACAAATGCTGCACAGAATGTGTTCATAAATTTCTTCTGATGCATCGTTCATTTCGGTTCCATCAGAAGCCTTTCCGGGAATGTCATATGCTGCATGAATGAGAACTATGTAGTAATTTTCTGGATAGTCATAGTTTTCAATTACTTTGTCGTAGAACTCGTCCAAAAGCTCATCATCTTTAAGCTTACTTGCTCTGATCCGCATAAGAAATTCCTGTGTTCCACCCTCTTTTTCCTGTGCTAATGGAAAATCAAGGTTCATAAGGTTCTTTCCAAGTCTGCCAGACATGGTTTTCTTGAAAATGTCAAAATACTTAAACATTTCTTCCTCTGGAATGGAAAGGAAAGCTTCTTTAATTTTAGTTTTCTTGTTCTTTTCTGCATCCACATAACAACCGCAAATGCGTGTGATTGCACAATTGGCTGGTGTAAATTGTTTCTTGATCTCTGCGATTTCTTTCTTATTCATTCTTTTTCCATCCTTTCTACTTCTTTCCCAAAATGCTCAATGCTTTTTGAAATAATATCTGTGTTAATTATGTAAATCATCTTTCTCGCTCCAATCTAATTTCTGCCCGCATCTATTGCAATAATTATTCATTCCAATATAAGCATGATGTATCATACTGGAATGAAACATATCTTCCGGGCTATCACTATCACATCTAAAGTCTACATCGTTATCTGAAAATTCAATAATATGCAGTTCGCACGATGGACATATACAGGCGTACAGATTTTCGTCATGATGACAGTCATATCCGACATCTTCGTATAAAACCTTTTTGGAATCTGTTTTTTCAATGCTTTAACCGCAACTTCCAATGCTTCAAGATATTCCGCAAGGTCTTTTACAGCCGGATAGTCCTGTTTGATTAAATCAAAGCGTCCTTGACCATCTCTTTTTCATTTCATGTGGAATTTTTTGACCTTTATCTCTTGATCCCGTCCAATGAGTACCTCCTGCAATACCTTCATATTCAAAATTTGAAGCTTTCAGACTTGCTCCGTTTTCAGATTCCAAAGTATGAGTAATAATCTTCTTATATCCCATTTCCTTTGCAATACGACAGCATGCACCGTAAAGCATGGAACAGGCATTTTTTGTTCCATCTGTACATACTCGATTGATTTCACATGTCAAACCATTATCCAGATATCTACTAACAGGTCTTCCGCACACGGCAGAGCCTATTAGCTTTTCGCCATTATATAAACCGATGCAAAATTTACATCCTACCGTAGCTTTATGGTGTCTGTGATTACGATTTATAAAATCGCTTGCTTCTCTAAATGTAATCGGTCTTATTTCCATCTACTTCACCTCCTGTGATCTCATCAATACACTGATTCCAGCCCTCCACAAATCCTGCATCAAATGTATTGGCCGGATAATCTCCATTGTCTTTCTCTGGCAATTCCATAAGTGGACACCAATCGGGTTTAGATTGACGATATCCATATATACAGTCAATTGGTTTCATGTCATTTTCGCTATCCCCATTTGTTACATAGCAATATGCATATTCTCTACTTTTTGTACTGTATTCTTGACAAAATATACAATCTACACAAGTTTCTGGTGTATCAATCACTAATACTGATTTACTCATTCAACTCCACCGCCTTTCACGATATCAACTGCTTCATTCAGACATTGAGCTGTATACCAATCGTCACCCGATTCTGAAACTTTATTTTCGATTAACATTTCCAACCGTTGAACAACTTCATCTACATCAAAAACTGTTGGTTGTCTATTAACACAATCAATAAATTCCTTCTGGTCGGAACTAATGCTATTTCCAATATCCCATATTTTAATATATTCAATTAAGTCGTCCGCATCAATTAGTCTGCTCATATTTTATTCCTCCCACACTCCCAACAACCGCATCCTCTCATACAGTACAGCGACGGTCTTGCGTCTGTATCCGTAAAAGTCTTTCGGATTCATCGGGATATATCTTTCTCTGCTGATCTTCCTGTAACTTTTCCGGTGCAAGATATTCTCGATAACCATATCCGCTATCACCGTGTTCTTCGGGCAAGCTGACAAGGCGGCACCGGAAAGCAGGTATCCGTACTCTGCCGGGAAGTCTTTCAGCATCGTATTCAGTTTTTCAATATCCTCTACCGGGATACCGTAGTCTTTCAGTTTCTTGTTCCTTGTCAGCATACCGTTGCTCCTTTCTATCCTGTATAGTCTTCAAATCGTTCACATGCCATAAACGCGAATCTGGAATTTACCCATCGTTGCATTCGCTTTAATGGATCTCGTTTCTGCAACTTATATTTATCGTATATCATCACATAAGGCGAGTACCCTAAATTTCTTAGTGTATATATTCTGTCGAGATCTTGCTCAAATGTCGTATCAAATCCGCAAAGAACATATACAGTCATTTTTCGCTTGTCCCATCGAGTCTGCCGTTTGAACATCTCAAACTTTGGAACGATTTTATCCTTGTCCTCGTACCGATCCCACGCAAAATGAATCTGTTTGATCTTCATCTCCTTGAGATATTGGGTTTTCTCTGCTGTCATGATTCTGATATCACATCCCTGTGAGAAGTCCACCCATGCTCCGCTATCAATAAGCTGTTGGCTCAAATTCCTCCAATCTTGGCAAGCGAACATGTTTGGATCAAGCAAGACTATATTCTTTTGACCATTCCAAAATTCTGATAAATCTGCTACTTTACAGCTTTTCTTTCCCTCTTTTTCTTTCACAATGCAGAAATCACACCCTCTCGGACATCCTCTTGTAAGAAAGCCATAAGCAGTGTTTTTACATAGCTCTGGATAGAGGCCGTAATCAGGATAAATATGTTCAATTTCACTTGGTAATGGTTCCCCACCAGACGGATACTCGTACCCTGTACCGCCCTTTATGATTTCTGATCCGCATACAGGATGTGGATAATCCGGTGTAAACGTAAACACCTTACTCATATATACCTTATCTGGTGGATTTATCCATGCTGTTAATGGGTCGTACCATTCTACGGAATCACCTTTTTCCTTATGCCATGCCGATATTTTCATCAATGGCAGATTTGGAAAATTATGTCCATCAACATCTATAAGTTGTATTCTCATAGCTTCCTTTCTATTCGTCTGGGTGGTGCTTGTTGTATGTAATCGCAAAACACACAAGCCCGGCAGCACCGGTTATAACACCGATCAAAAAGCCTAATGTAAAATTAATCATTTCTTCTTCCCCCGTTCTTTCTCTTATCTCATTTAGTCCTCCTTGTATGGTTCTGGCAAGTGCATCCATGCAATAACTTTATACATCTTTGTTCCTCCATGCCCATCTGAATATTTATCCCATTCAAGATATCCATATTTCTTTTCGTTCCAATATCCGGCATCTCCAAATTTTAAATAATTCGCAATTCCATAAAGCTTTTCAGGTGTTCCATAGACTTTTTCAAGCGTTACAAGATACTCTTTTTCATCTTCCGGCAATCTCTCACTGACTGGAATCCATCCGTTTTCTTTCTCGTCATCCATATTTTCGATATAATCCATGATTTTAAGTCCCAACTCGTAAGCTGTTCCCTCAAAAGGTCTTCCATAAGGATTTATTGTCCTTTTTATGTAATTGTATATTTTACGTTTATTGCTCATCCTTCCACCTCTACAAAATGCTTTTCTAACGTTTCTTTCGATATTTCAATCCATCTATTAACATTTACTCCGTCAAGATGAATTTCTCCATCAATAATTTTTTCATTTCCAACTTCATAAACTTCATCTGTCTTAATTTCCATGTATCCGTCAACGTAAAATCCATCATCGTATGTATCTAACGTGAACGCTTTCACACACTTATACTTCACTCTTCCACCTCCTCATAAGTTTCTCTGAATATATCTGGCTTACACGGATAAAATTCACCGTGAACACCACGGATGATATAATCACCAATATTCGCCAGATGTTCGCCCTCAAGTGTCTTAATAACCAATCCCCCCGGAACCTTCCAATGGTCAATATAGAAATTCTTACCTTCTGCCGACATGTACTGGTCTGTACACTGATAGTCCGTCAGGAAATCGAACATTTCTCGATGATTTGTACCAGTCCACTGTACTGCATCAATTACAACTGGCTTCTTTCTGTACTTCATGCAACCACCTCACTGTCCTCTGGCATCTGAAACAGGATTGATTTTCTTATCTCATTTCCATAGCCTTTTAATACAGCAATTCCATGCGCCACACTTTCTTTTGTATCATAGCTTCCTGTGTATGCTGATCCCGCCAGCCCATTGCCAACAATTTCACCAGATTTGTATTCCATGTATGCTTCCCGAATCATATCCAGTACTTTCATGGCTTTTGCTTTGGTGGAATATCTTCCGACCATGAGTGAGCCTGTGCCATCTTCGACATAGATATCCTCACTATCCTTTTCAGGAAATGCTGATACTGTGCAAATATTGTTGAAATTTACTATTATTGTTTTATCCTGACTTCTGATTAACATTTTGTGTCCTCCTTACCCGCATACATTTTTAACTGCTTCATCTTTTTAATAAACAGTTTCATTTCATATCCTGTAAGACCAACACAAGTATTTCCAATCCCTTTGTCATCTCCTAAATCTGGATCATATGACTGCAAAATATGTCCACCAGATTTTTTGTGTCCAATGAAGACTTTTTGTGTAAAATTATATTCCTTATCTTTTCTTTTATACACACACCCATACTTGTCTTCTTCTTCTTTTACAAATCCAATTTCCGCTAATTTCTCATCTACTGTTTTAAATAATTTCATTTCGTGCCCTCCTTGTTTACTCTTTTATTCCATATTTCAACAGCTTCCTTCCAATCCCATGTGTCTGTGCAAAATGTTAATCCGCATTCACAGTGAATGGCTATTGGATCCCCCCCCACTGTCAGGATCGTAAAAAGACGGTGCCCAGTCTCTTTCTGGAATGTATACATTTTTGTCCGTATCTATCTCTTTTCCGCAAAACGGACACGGTTTTAATTTATCCATTTCTCCTCCTTATTTTCTCATACAATTCAAAATATTTTTCCCATGTTTCTGGCAGTTTGATACAATCTGGCTCACTTCGGGCATTTGATTTGTGGTGGAAAGCCCCTACCCCATTCCATGTTTCCACCACATTTTCTGCAACGAATGTATCTCTCTACTTTCTTTGGCTTCGTTTTGAAAAATGAAGTGTAATTATTATTTTTCATTTCCATCCTCACTTTCCCCATGTAGGCAACTGGCACGCTATTGTGCAGTCCTCCATGATTTTAATACTCAATAAAATCAGATAATTCCATCTGACCGTCTAAATTGTCATCATTCATCCACCACCTAAATACATCTTCTCCGGTCTTCCATTTGGTTTCTAATCCTTTTTCTTTTCGAACATCTAGCATTCTTTCAAAAGCTCTAATATAAGACTGTTTGTACTTAGGAAAATCTGCAAATTCTTTGTATCTCTTACTTCCGGCCATCGGACAGCCGATACAGTCAACACGATCATATCCACATTTGTACAACTCACAAGTTTCTATATGCTCCGAATTGATAAATTCCCATATATCAGAATCTTTCCAGTCAATGATTGGATTGACAACCATTTTGTTTTTCTGCATACAAAGTTCATTCATTCTGCGATTGGCGTCGTTGTCATTCATTAGCATAATTGATGTGAATTTTTCTCTAGTTGCCTTTGTTTCACCAATTTTTTCAAATTCTTCTCTTTCTTTTCTCTGCCTGCTTTCAGCCCATCTCACACCAGTAGCAATATATCTATTTGCGCACCCTGTTTCTTTAAGGACTTTACAGCAGTAGCGAACTTGTCTTGTTGGTGGCATAAGTTTTAATGGAATCAATTTCCACATCGTGATATGTTCGCCTTTATACTTCGGCATTTCTATTTCGCATTTAATTCCTTTTTTTCCAGATTTTTAAATACCTTTCGTATGTGCCGCACAGTTTGCGGTGCATCTGCTGTAGTATGGCTATTATGTACTTCAAATGGTATGCCTCCCCTGCGAAAGAGTTCTAACATCACGTCAGAATCTTTCCCACCAGAATATGTACATACAAGAGGCTTTCCATAATGTTTCAACGAGAGATCAGATGCAAGTCGAATTCTTTCAATTGCTTTTTGCTCTAAATCCATAATATTTACGCTCCAAATCTTCTGACCAATTCTTTATTCAAATCTGGAATCCGTACATCTGTTTTGGATTCCAACTCTTCAACCATGCTCATAAAACTTCTTTCTCCACGGTTCGCTTGGCCTACAAACTCATTTGCACAATTAATCACGTCCAAAAGTCTTTTAGTGGAAAAGCCATACAATTTCCGTAATGCCAACATGGTTGTTACCGTGTTAATTGTATTCGCCCAGTCATCACCAGTGCTGAATCCATCGTTGTAAGCTTGATCTTGCATAAATTCAAGTTCTTTCCTTGAATTCTGCATTGCTCTGGCGAATGCCTGTGACATTTGATTATCGCATTCCAACACCCTATTTTTCTTTGGTGCTTTCATCTTTAATTTGCTTCCCATATTTTTCCCTTCCGTATCTGTATTCCGTCAAACGGTATGCTCTCGATATTCCCGGATGTTCTGTGGCAATCAGAGAATCCATCTCCAATTGCCGCATATGTCTCTGGACGGTACACTTTGTAAGGTCTGTTCCATCCATAATTTCTTCATAAGAAGGCATATATCCGTGTTTCTCAAAATACTTGACAAGAAATCTGTAAATATCGTTTCTGGCAGATTGTCCCTCATTATATTTCCTCTGACGGTAATTCATACGCAAAACGGCTCTTCTGCCGCAGTATTGCTTTTTTCTGCACACATTTTATTTAATCTTTCCGCAGCTTTCTTTTTCGCTTCATCGGAATATTTTCTTGGTGGATTGATTTTAATGTATGAATACGGCAAGTGAGCGAAAATAGACCCATCATTATTTCTGGCAAGAATTTTTACATCATCTGGAAATTCATTTTCTAATTTCTCACATCTGTTCTTCCAGGTACTCCCATTCTTAGCAGTAAGCCCTACATAATCTCTTCCTGGAATCCACTCAATTACGCATTCGTTTGTGTTTTCTGACACAAAACTCACCTCTATTCATTTTTTTATTTTTTATCTTTGGAATTTAGCCAGTAGAACTACTGGTGTGTTAGAATCAGTGATAGTTTTCTTCATTGAGTAAGTCGTTGAATTTTTCCAACGCCTTAATAGATACTTTGTTATTTGCTTTTTCTGGTCTGATTGATACGTTTAAGTGAGTATCAATGATGTGTTTTAGCTCTCTTGCAAGGGTTATTTTGCCCTGTTGAATTCCATCTCTATATCCTTTTGCCGGACGAAATTCATTGATTTTTTCTTTCCCTTCTCCTTGGCTACCAGAGGTTTTATTATATCTGCATTGATACCCTTTTTTGGTGTACTCCAATATCCAGAACTGTTCCATTTTATCAAGCTGTTCGACAGGATAATGGATAAAATTTATTTTCCACCCAAAAGGATTTTCTTCGCTGTAAAATCCTCTTTTCTTTATTGATAAATCAATGTGCTGATACCCAGTAAGGTGTGAACACATCCTCTGAATTATATGTACTGCCTGACCTATATAAAAGTATGGGATTTCATTTTCATCAGTTCTGGTTAAAAAATATATTCCGCTCCCATCATCAAGCTTCGGATTGATTTTCAGAAGTCTTTTTCGGTTCGCTGCTTCAATAGCTTTTGCCTGCCTAAGCTTTTTATAATCCACCCGGAATCACCCCTTTTCAATCTGATTCACAAGGAATTTTTAATTTCTCTGCAATTGCCTTGATTACCGAAACAGTAACACCGTTTCCTGCCTGCTTGTATAACTGACTGTCAAAATTAACAAACTGTGCTTTTTCAAAATAATCATCAGACCAACCTTGCAGCCGAAAACATTCTTTCGGTGTCAGCTTCCGAATTGCTATGTAGCACTGATATTTTTCATACCAGACTGCATATACAATTAATTCATCGGAAACTTTCACAAATATGCCTTGATTGCAGCTTGTATCTAGCGTATTGGCAACTTCTTTTCCATATTCTGTGCGAACGTTACGCAATACTTCGAGCGGATCAATTGCGACCCCGTGTCTATCTTGCGATGTTAATGTGAACATTGGTTCACCATCATCTTTGAATCTTCTTCCATTTTGACGTTTCTCTACCCGATCTGGCGTGAGAACTGGAATTGCAATCTTCGGATTATTGTTGTGTCCTGCCGAATGGCATTTTGCTATTCCATCAATCCCAAGCACTTTTCCGTCTTGTGACGAATTAACTTCTCCTATGACTTTTATTGCAGCTCCGCTTACTTCAGCTTTATGATTTGCGATTCCTTTGTTGTATCTGGCTTGTAAGCGCCTTGCCTTATTGGTTAACTCTGTTTTTTTATAACTTAAATCAATAAAACATGGCAACGCTACATGATGTCCTCTTCCACCACTTTGTCCAGTATCAAGAGCCTCGGTAATTCCATCAGGCCAAAACGTTTGCGTATTTCTTCTATATTCATTTTTATGTGCGATTATTTGAATACTATTTTTTTCGTCTGTTCCTTCGATAGGAAATACTTTTGAGGTACTTCTCCCTCTAAGATGTCCGATAATGAAACATCTTTCCCGGTTTTGTGGCACTTCGTAATCTTTGGAGTTGAGCACTTGCCATTCTGCATCATACCCCCCCTGCTCCATTTCAATGAGCAGTCTGGCGAAATCCCATCCTCCATTAACACTAAGCAGATTTTTAACGTTCTCAATGAAAAGGTAAGTGGGTTTATCTTCTTCTTTGAGCTGTCCGATAAGGTACATAACTCTGAAAAACAGGCTTGAACGGTTTCCTTGAAATCCGGCTTGCTTTCCTGCGACCGAGATGTCTTGGCAAGGGAATCCGAAGCACCAACAATCTGCTCTTGGAATGTCTCCGGCATACACTCTTCGAATGTCATTTGCATACCATTCTCCATTTCTATATTCCTCCTTTAATATTTCTTTCTGTCTCTGCTTGATAGGAATATCTTCTAACGCTTTTCGCTGCTCGTCTGTCAGCAAATGCATTGAGATATAACTCGCAGTAGCAAATTTATCAAATTCGCAAAAGCCAATGCACTCATGCCCCGCTAGTTCCATTCCCCTTCGGAATCCTCCGATTCCTGCAAAAAAATCTATAAATTTCATTTTCATCTCCTAACTAAACGGAAATTCATCTTCCATACCACCTAAATCTGGCACATCCATGGAACTAGGTTCTGGCGGCGGTACTGGTCGTGTATCTGTTTCCTGTGTCTGTGGTGAATGGCTCTTTCTTTCTGCAAATTCATGCTCTGCAACAAGGCAATCATTTGAGTAAACTTTTTCGCCATTTTTGTTCGTATAGTTTCCGGTCTGCCATTCTCCACGCACATTTACTTTCGTTCCTTTTTTAAGATATTTCTCTGCGAATTCTGCATTTTTCCCAAGACATACGCAAGTGATAAAGTCAGATTTTCTTTCTGTATTCTTTTTCACTCTTCTCTCGACAGCCAAAATATATCTTGCGATTTTGGTATCATTCGTTCCCATTCTGATATCTGGATCAGCAGTTAATCTTCCAGAAAGAATAACAATATTCACAATTTCTCACCTCTCAATCTGAATGTCGCATCTAATAAGTGCGTGTTTAATTTTCTTTGCATTTCCTGTTACAGTTTCTTCTTTCCCGATAACAAAGGAAATATCATCTTCTGTTACATTGAATCCTTTTGTTTTTATATGCTCCATGATGATTTCTTTAATTTCATCTGTGCCAATTCCAATTGTTATTTCCAATGGTGTTACCTCCCTGGCTTGTATGCTGGTGGCATTGGTTGCCATGCAATGACTGGGTAATATGCAATTCCGTGTTCTTCTACCATGCCCCATCTTCCACCGCCTAAATATGTAAGGGTTGTTGGTGACTCGGCGTCTTTTATGGTAACGTTGTATTTTATCTTATCTTCTGGGCTTTCTCTCACATCTGGCTCTGGCGGTAACTTCACATCTGTTGGAATCCACATATCCGCAGGACTGTAAGAAAAAATCAATTCTTCAACTTTCTTGATTGCATCATTCCATCCTTTATCGTACTTACATTCCTGTTCGGAAGGTTCTGGCTTTTTCAGTTTGTCAAGTGTTTTTAGGAAAATTTTCATTAATAATCAACCTCCTTTGACTTTTCAAATGAAATATCAATCGGCATTTTCCATTCGGATTCTGTACACTTAACAATAGACTGTAAAAAAGAAGCAGCAATATTCTTTCTGAAATCTGCACTCTTTAGCTGTTTTCTTATCTCTTCTGCAAATTCCTCACGGTTTTCGTTTACATATTTTTCAATTTCTTCCTTTACCGTGGTTTTTACAATATCTTCTGCGAGCCAGTCAAAATATGGTTTTGCTTTCCAACTCCCTTTTTCACAAAATTTTCCATCTTCATTAATATACCTATTCGTCATTGCTTTTATTGCATCACGAACAATAACGGATGGGTCACCTAATGCCTTTACGATTCCGGCATGAACTTCTTCCTGTACCGCTGCTTTTATCACTTCATCACTGATATTTAAACTCATCATGTTTCCCATAGCTAGTCCTCCTTAACTTTCTCGACAGTTTCTTTTATTGCTTCTTTCACAGCTTTAGTTTTAATCATCTTATCTGCCAAGGCTTTTGCCGCTTCCTGTACGATCACGCTTTTATTCTCTTCTAGTATCTCAGAAATATGAGAATGTATCATCCTACACAACGGCTCATTGGTTTCTCTACTACCATATAACTCTTTTTTATAAATAACTCCTTTGATTTCTTTAGTAATCTTTTCAACTACCCTGTCCTCAACATTTTTACGGATTTCCTTTGCAATTTCTTCCTCATTAACACCAATCGTTACTGGTATACTGAATACGCTCATTAATTTTCTCCTTTCAAAATGGACATAAGTCCAAGTTAACTTCAAGTCCAGGTGTTGCAATCTGAACGAGTGCATCATCCCAAACCACCGCTTCTTTTATCTCTTTCAAAATCTGTTCCGGGTCAGCTGCTTCATTACTCAAATGCACCAATGTTACTGTCCGTAATGCTGCCGTATGGTTTGTATTCACCAAGCTTTTGCAAGTATCTAAGGAGCAATGCCCTTTAAGCCTGTGCGTGTAATTTTCAGCTGTTTTGTCAACCAATTCTTTACAATAGTTGCACTCAATAACCAAGTGGTTCAGTCGCATTGCTTTGAAATTGTATCGGCAAAACTCAAAGTCTGTCATGTACAGTAGCTTTCCCATTTCTTCATGTTCCACGATATACCCATAATTGAAACATTGAATAAGTTGCCCTGTGTCCTTATCCCTTGTAGTATGCGGCAAATAGAACGGTATTACAGTGAACGAACCAACCCGAAACGGTCTTTTCTCTGGAACGCCTTTCATTAATTCACCAGTGATGATTTGCAGATGTTCAACGGTTTCATCATTGGTGTAAATCTGAATACCGGCATTCATCAGTTCCCGAAATGATTTGATGTGATCTCCATGCTCATGACTAAGCAATACGCCAGAAACATCACTTGTTCTGTAATCAATAGCTTTTAGAATATCTTTGTATCTGCATCCACAGTCCAGAAGAAGCATTTCTCCGCTATTCGATTTCAGAACATAGCAGTTCCCGTGGGTACTCCCTGTGTTTACTACTCTCATGAACAAATGGCATCACCTCGCTTTCAACCTTCTTCCACATATCGGGCAGTAATTAATTCTGATGAATGCATTTACTGTGTAAAGTCTGTATTCTCCGCCTTTATATCTAATTTCTGTAAAATTAGTGCATTCTCCATCAATTTCTGTGTAAATCAATTCTTCGTTATCGTCTCGTACAGGTCTGCAATACTCGCATTTCACACTTCATCATCCTCCGGGAATCTAAACACAATGTTTGCCGGTTCGAATTTCATATCATCTCCACTTGTAAGAGTTCTTATGATTCCAAACCCTTTGGTTGACACCATTTCTAAGAACTTTTTTTCATCATTTTCCGTAATGTGCATGTTCTGTGAAAAGAATGTTCCTGTATATGTGTTATGTAACATTTTCATGGCTTTCTTGGCTTTTTCTTCTGTAGAATAATGAGCCATGACCGTTCCTTTTTCACCGACAATCGGAATGTATACTCTTATAATATTTCCGGTTCTGCTTAACGATGCAGTTTCATAAGGAACATCAAACTCTCCGTTCTGTGAAACTAATCTCATTCCTACTCACCTCCGAAAAAAAGTTTCTCTCATATCAACGGGCTTGTATTTCTTGTGCATTAAAGCTTTGTTCTTTCTGGCTCCCTGTGGGTCATTGCAGACAAACGATTTGCATATCTCCGGTCTAACAGGGTAGATTGAACATTTCTCTTTTGCCTTATCATCCATCAGAAACGGACAGGTTAAATCCATTAATGAAGCAGTATTGAAATTATGTCTGCATTCCTTGATATGGTGTTTGCGAATATACCACTTGATCTGCTTGATTTCCTTGGATGATATCGGTAGGAAATTTGAGCAACACGAACCGCATTCTGAACATTTCTCATCTACCGTGAAATCATAAAGTCCGCTGTTCATATTGCTTACAATTTCTTTGATTGTTCCAATTACACTGCTACTCATGTCAGTTTTCCTCATTCACTACAATACCGCCATGGATAATAACTCTCTTTCCGTCTGAATCATCAAAATAAACTTCATTTTCAGATTCGGAAACATCGAACTTCCCAGACCAGGACTTGATTTTACCGCCGTTGTAATCGTAAACAGTTACGGTTCGATTCAGGCCACCGTCAATATCACTGGATAGTGATTTTAATGATCTGCTACAGGAAGAACAACCACTAAACATTGTGATTGCTATAACCCCTGTGATTAATACTGCTGTCTTAATACATTTATGCTTCATTTTGGCTCTCCTTTTACATTGTAAGTCGGATTATAATGAGTACCACATATGTAATAACATTTAAAAGAATAATTAAATTGGTTCGATTGTATTCATTTTTTCGAATAAAAGTTACTATCCATCCCAAAAGTGCTATTGAAAGTAAAATAATAAGCACAATTGTGGAAGTTTCCATCCTACATTTCCTCCTGGCTCATAAATGACGGAATTTCTGTTTCCGCTGACTCTGCTGCCGGGATCGGTTCTTTATCTGCTGTTTTTACGGTTTCGGCTACGGTTGGCTGCTTTGGCTTTTCTTCGATTGCTTCTGGCTGTGGAATGAATTCTTCTGTGTTTGCGTTCTCACTAATTTCATAAGCAACGTCCTGTTCAATAATATCCTGTTTTGGAATATTCTCTGTGTTTTCGTCAGCTTCCTGTACAAAAACATCGCCGTGGCTGTTAATGATCTGCTTTAATGCACGATTAATGACTGTTTTCTTTGCCATTTGATCGGTAAACTTCTGGTGTGTTCCATTGCCGTTTTCTTTGTACCCATATCCCTGTAACCAAGATTGTTTGATCTGCTTCATATTCATAACTTCCAAGTGTTTTGAACCATCTTCCATCTGAACTACTGCATATGCGCCAAGGATTTTATCATTATCAATATTCATAAAATCCTGTTCGTGGGAATCCAGTACCTTGTTTCCATCTTCAATGTGGTATTTGAACTTATCACCATCATAAATGACTTCCGCATGAATATCTTTCATACCATATCTTCTTGCTATTGTAATGTTTCCGAAGTAAGACCTCTGGAACTGGCACTGATTTCCGTAACAAATAAAATATCCTTGCTTTTTCTGCACTGAAAGACCAAGTGTCGCCATGTTCATAAGGCTGTTTGCAATGCTTGTGGATGTGCAAGATTCCAGAACTGGCTTATTATTTCTGTCTTTTGTTTCTTTCAGAATCAAATATGCCCCCATGAGCGCATTGCTGAGGTTGTAGTCTTTTGGGAACGAAAGACCGTATTCGCATTTTTTTTCAAGCTGCTTAACCAATCCATCAATGAATGAATTGTTGATTACAATTGCCGCCTGCTGTTCTCCTGCTGTTGCTAACTTTGTTTTTCCTGCCATTTTAATTCTCCTTTTCTTTTTTTGCCTTAGGTGCATTCAAAATGAGATAATATGTAATGTTCTGTAGTTTCCTATAATGATATACGCTGTCCTATTTTCGATGTGTCATATTATCCCATCGTGAATACACCTAAGGTTTTATTTATTTTCTTGGGTGCACGCGCAGTAGATTGAAAATATGTTTTTAGCTATCATGTTTTGCCCTTCTGTTTTATTTTCTATCTTCTGGCTTACATAATTTGTAAATCTTCAATCCACCGTGAATGCACCTGAGAGTTATGCTCAGTGGCATATGAAACAGGATGAAATAATTTGTCCTATGTTGAATTGTAATTTCCTGTTCTTTCATTAACTGTTTTATTTTTCCCTGTTGTGCTTTCCGGGCATTCACCCGGATTCATATGCCACCGATTTTTTATTTACTCTACGTGGAATCTTCCATAACCGCTTGTTCTGCCAGACCCGATGCCACATCCAAATCCTGCAAGCTGAATAATATTAACGATCTGCTCAATGGAATAAATATTATCTACATATGCAAGTTCGATTTCTGCTGACCATCCGGTAAATCTGTTTAAATGTACAAGAACAGGTTTTCCTTTCTTTGGTGACATTAGTTTTTCGTCAATGTAATGCTCAGCAAACTTAATCGGTATTAAACCTCCTTTGGCGATAATATTTACTCCAGCTTTGAACTTTGTACTATATGTATCAACCCCATTTCTTACAACAGCATCGCAAAAACATTTCAATAACCCGAATGCTGTAATGCAAGGTGCATTGTTGGTGAGTGCATCAATAAGGCCTTTTTCTGAGAAATCTGTAGGTTTTCCATTGTACCAGTGAATTGATGTAATGATTTCTTCCCATACATTTGCTTTTTCAAGGTTCTTTGCCTTGTCTTTTCTCTGATCAATCAGTTCTCTTGCGGTCACGTCATTCATCTTATTGAGAACTAAGTCTCCGTCTCCGATGATTGTGACTGTTGCGTGCTTAACGTTGATTGCCTGTAACTGAATTCTTTCTTCTTTTTTAGTTTCCATAATTCTTTTCCTCCGATTTTTTAATAGTTTTTATAGTTTCTGTTTGCGCAAACATTCAAGCAGATTAATCCACAATAGTTTAATATAAATATAATGTTGTGTTATGTATTTTCGTATGCCGTATTGTACTGTGCTATCCTGTAATGTATTGCGAAAGTAATCCGCTTAAATCTTTGCGTAAATTTCAGATATGCTTAACTGACAATAGAAAATGTCTTATAGTGTCCTGTATTTTTCTGTAATATGCTATCCTATATTTTGCTTGCACTGTAGTTAGCTTTCCTATTCTTGGCAGATTCTACTGCCAGTTAAATACATCTGGTTGAGTTGAATGCTCAGTATGTAACATGAATGTGCTGTACTTTAATTTTCTATCTTGCTGTGTTCTTTGTTTTTATTTGGCATAGCATCTTCATGCTACATACTCAAAATTCAATTTGTTTGGATGAGCCGCTTTATAAGCGATATAAAAGTCATGATAAATTGTAATATCTTATAATGTGCTATCATGTGGTGTTTTTTAATATTCTATCTTATGATGACGGTTATACCGCCTGTAAAACAGCCCATCCGTTAAGTACTGTGTTGTATTATTCTGTGCTATTATTTCCTGTTGTAAGAATTTTTGTCCTATAGTAAGTGTTCACAACACTTATCACTCTGCACAAGGGAAAGAGGTACTGCACTATACTGAATTGTTTTATTTTGTTGTGTTGTGAGTTATCCTGTCTTTTTGCTTATGCAGACTGATAAATGCTGTGGTTTCCTACGCTCATAAACCTGTAAAATCAAGCGAATATTCTGTTTCGAACTATCCTGTGATGTCGTGTTGTGTTCTGCTTTTTCCTGTACTTTACTTCTTTTGCCTATTTTACAGGCATATCAACGTAGGAATTTCGCCGCTACTGCACTCATATACCTATAAGAGCAAATATATATATTCTGTTTTATCCTGTCCTGTTGTTTGCTGCATTGCTGTGCAATGTAATGTATTATATTCCTACTCCTATAGGTATATCAGTACAGTAACGGCATTCGTGTTTAATTAATCAATTCCCAAACATCTTCGTATTCGGAAATATTCTGGTATTTCTGCTTCACTGACAGAAGTTCGTTTCGGCAACGCTCTAAAAGTGCTTCGTATTCATCTGGCTGTTTCAAAATAAGCTGTGTTGGCTTGTATCCGCTTTTGCCATCTGTCTTGTAAAACACTCGAATTGCTGTCGGCTTTGGCTTTTTATCAATATCCTGTTCCACGATTTTTAACTGACAAACAATCTGTCTGGCTTCGTGGATTCTGTATTTTTCAGCTGCTATGGAATCATCCCATGTGAAGCATTTATGTAATTCTGTGCTTTCATCCCTTGCTTTCTCAAGAATCTGCTGTGGTGTAGCAGATTCCATCTGATCGCAAATTTCCATGATTTCAGATGCACATTTTGTAGCATCTGCCTTGAAAAAATGTTTTCCCCATGTTGCTGTTAGCATTTTCCCCTCCTGTTTTTGCATAGGTGCCTGTGTATAGCAATGAAAGATGTTCTGTATTGTCTTGTTCTTTCTTTTTCTGTTCTTTATAGTCATATAGTTTGGTATAGTGGAAACTTTCATTGCCATGCAACGGCACCTATGCTTTTTGACTTTTTATTTAGATTCTTTTCACTCTCAAATCATCATCCGTCACTCTTAGGACAATCATTTGCTGTTCGGTGTTAGGAAGTCTGGTTGTGTTAATTGACTCTGAATTGTCAACAAAAATCGGCAAATTCAAACCGTTCAAAGCCTGTAAACCTCTAAGCAAATCAATGTCACACAAGATTTTGTCAGAATAATTCAAACCATCAAAGTAATTCACTCCATTACAGATCATCTTGCAAGTTTCCACTGGATTTCCCTCAATCGTGTAATCAAGGAAGCTGAACTGGAAATGCTTAAAGTATGGATTGATTTTCTCTGCCAGTGCCTTATTTTTCTGGATTGAGAAGTTAAGAACGGTGTCAATGTTCTTTTCAATATCAGCTTGAACTTGTCCAAGGTTTTTCAGTTCCTCGTTCAGTTCGGCTACTCGCTTTTCTTTCTCTGTGACTGCTGCCTGTGCAATCTTAATGTCTGCATCCACATTGGAAATCTGTTTCATAACATTGCTGATCTGCATTCTTAATTCCTGTTTCTTTCCAGGAACATCATCAAATGATTTCAGTTTCTCTTTAAGCTCTGCAATTCTCGCTGTAACTGAAAGATATTCTTCATCATTTGTCATATCTACAGATTCTGGAAGCTCCGTAAATTTGGACTGTTCTTCCTCAATCTGCTTAGTGAGTTCAGCAACTTCATCCTGTGCCGCACTGATTTCCGACTGCAATTTGTTGATTTCCTCGTTAGTTTTCTTTAATTTTGCAGCGGAAGTATTTCCAAGGTCGCAGACATATTTAAGCTTTTCCTGCTTCTCCGATTCAAAGGATTCTTTTACTTTCAACTGTGCTTCAATTCTGGCTTTCTTTTTTTCTTCAAAGGAAGCTCTCAATTCGGCAATCTGTTCATCTGGCAGTTCCTGTCCACAGGTCGGGCAAATAGTATCAGAATCATTGAATGTTTCAGCTTCAATAGCTTTCAGTTCAGAATCATCCCACTCCATTTCCTTGATTCTCGGATAGTCCTGTCTGGCTCTATCCAAGTCAGCTTTTTCCTGTTGTCCAACTCTTATGTGGTTATCCAGTTCCATTCCAATAATACGAATGCTTGATTCCTTTTCTGATTTTTTTAGCCTAAGTTCGGAAACTGTATCAGAAATGAATTTTTGTCTGGCTCTTAACCATTCATTCGCCTTGCTAACAAGTCCATCCTTGGAAGATTTCAGTCCTCGGATTTCATATGCAAGGCTGTTATAACCTTTTACAGAATCTTCAAGAATCCCTTCCTGTTCTTCCAGTTTGGAAAGTTCCGCATTAAGATCCTGTTTTTTGGATTCTAGGGAGGAAGTATCTTCTGCTTCAACGCTTCGATTGGTTTCATATGCAATCTCCGTGTTTTTGGCATCCACCTTTTTCTTCTGTGCATTCAGTTCCTTTCGGAGTTTCTTCAAGGTATCCTCTACGGAATGCCCCTTTGTGATTTCTTCCACATGAGCGTACTGTGGATTCTCTTCCATAAACTGAGCAATATCGAAACCAGACATTTTTTCCAGTACCTTCCTGGATTCTGCGGTTGACTTCTGTAATGTGTCCAGAAATGGTTTTGGGTTACTGCACATCAGAAGCGTTGAAGGCTCTGCTATTGACTGGATGAACTCGGTATAATCCTTTGATTTAGCCGGGAATCCGTCAATTTCATAAGAAGTTTCATTTCCATCGAACACCTCTTCGGACTGTCCTCTTGGTTTCCTCCACTTCTGCTTTGTGATTTTGCGGATCACTTTTTCTTTCCCATCAATCGAAAGTGTAAGCTCTCTTACAACATCAACCTTTGGCACTTCCACGCCATTTTCTTTTCTGCGAATAGAAGTCGGTTCTGTACCATTCGCCATCTTTCCTGTCAAAACGTCCAAATATGCGTCCTGCAATGTGGATTTTCCTTCTCTGTTTCTGCCAGAAATCTCTGTTCTAGGAAACAAATCTACAGACTTACTCGGAAACTTCTTGTAATTCTCCAACGAAATCTTTTTTACTTCCACTTTCATGCTCGATTATCCTCCCTATTGATACCTCATATGCAGTTCTAAGCTCTACTTCATCACCAGATAATTTTTTATGATAAATCCGGCTCTGGATTCTTCCGATTATTTTTACGAAATCTCCAACCTTGAAATCAGCAGCTTCTCTGGCTTCATTCCACCATGCGATACATGGAATATAATCTGTTCTTCGCAAGTCATATTCGTTGCACGCAATCATCAAATCACAGATTTCTTTTCCACTTGGTGTTCTTCGATAAACAGGCGGTTTGCAAAGATAACCCTCCAGAATGATTTTGTTTTCACCTTCTGCGCTCCCATCGCCATCTCCACACCAGATTGTTTCCGCTTTGATTTCAAGAATCAAATGTAACTTTCCACTTTCATGTTTGTTTGAAGAACTGTATCTTCCTTCAACATAAGCATGTTTTCCAATCTTTAAACCTTCCGTCTGCTTTTCTTTAACAATTACTGGAAGCAAATCTACGTTCCCACTGGTACGTTTTATACCAATATAGAATCTTAAAAACTTTTCTCCGTCCTTAAAAAATGTTCCTGGCTGAATATCCATTATTACGCCAGATATCTGAACTTCATTTTTATTGTTCTTCATCCTCCAATTTCTCCATTTCTTTTACGGAAATCTCATATACACTTTCCGTTTCTTCCACATTAACATAAACATCACGGTTCATTAACCTGCCAGTTACTTTAATGTAATCATTCCTTTTAACGTCTACCGCCAGATCAGCACCTTTTCCCCATAAAGTGCAGCGAGTAAAGTCGGCTCTTTCTGAAAAATCTCTTGGAATTGCCACAAAAAGGTTCAAAACTTTCCTGTGCGTTACTGGTGTAAGTTTTGCATATGGCTCTTTTGTGCAACTTCTGGCAATAAACTCTACTTCGTTTATATCACCATCTGGAACCTGTTCATACAGGATTTCCACCTCGTCAGCTGCGATATAATTAGCATTGTGGTGCTTATTTGGATTTTTAGAAGTGTCCATGCTTCTGATTGCCCCTGTTACAACAACTTCTTTTCCGTTATAATCATTGTCACGTACAATGGAATCTTCGATAACAATTGGGAACATATCTACTGCACCGCTTTTACGAATGACTGTCAGCATGAATTTGTAATAGTATCTTCCGTAATGTTCGTGGCTGAACACTATTTCCCCGGCTCTACCGGATAATCTTACTTTATTTAATCTTTGCATTTACTTTTCCTCCGTTCCTAATATAATAGGTAGAAACACTATTGAGAATAAGACGGTTGATACGAAGAACACCCCAATAACATCAAATGATGTAAGCATCCATGTAATTGAGAAGATTACTGTGAACATCCCTATTCCTACAAATATTTCTCCTATTGTCTTTACCACCTCTTTCATTTTGTCCTCACTTTCTTCTGGATGTGGTTACTGCAAGTGCAGTTGCCAGAATAGCGATAATTACATTTCTTGCCATCAGCTTTTCTTCCAGATCAGCAATGATTTCACTGGAAAGTGGCTGATTTTCGCCATTTTTTTGCATAAAAAGTCCTCCTGTTGTATTTTTTGTTTGTCAAATACAGGAGGTCGTGTTATAATAATCCTGTATTTAACTAACTCATTCTTGGTTAGATACCGTCCTGGTTGGTGTGACCGCACCTTCCAGGGCAACTTAATCTACTTCTACAAATTTTCCGTCTTTCAACATATAGAAAGTATCTTCTTTAATGTTTTCTCCATCTACTTTTGCTGATTTAATATCTACAATATGATATTCATTATTAATTTCTTTCCACTCAGTCAGAACAATAAAACATCCGATTTTTCCCTTAGCTTTTGATTTAATTCCTGTAGCTAACGCAATGCTTTCTTTTCCTTCGACAATTGCCGCTGAATAATCTCCGGTATTGGTTGCCGCTGACCGATCTCCGGTATTGGTTGCCGCTGACCGATCTCCGGTATTGGTTGCCGCTGACTGATCTCCGGTATTGGTTGCTGCTGAATAATCTCCGGTATTGGTTGCCGCTGAATAATCTCCGGTATTGGTTGCTGCTGAATAATTTCCGGTATTGGTTGCCGCTGACTGATATCCGGTATTGGTTGCCGCTGAATAATTTCCGGTATTGGTTGCCTTATCATCTTCCCAATCAACTTGCTCTTTTATATATTCAACGCCAGCTTTTATAATTCCGGCAATTCCAATTTCTGCTTTTACGGAAATTTTCTTTCCAACTCTCTTGCTATCATCAGATGATTTCTGGCCATTCTCTTCAAGCTCAACTTCACAATATCTGGAATCTGAAGGAGGATAATAACCGAATACATCCATCGGAAATTCGCAAGCATGGAATCCACAATTACAAATGTCTGCTTTTTCTTCTGTGTATTCTTTTCCAATTTCATACTGGAAATCTCTACACTTTAAATCTTTGTCAAAGCCTTTAAAGCATTTCATTCTTTCTTTTCCTCCTTTGATTTTTCTGCATCAAGCCCAAGCATTCTAAATGCCATTTTCTTTGTGAAATCATAATCGTTCACGCTATTCGCCCAAGCTTCAAATGCCTTTAACCTTCCAACCAGAAGTGCGTATTCCTCATTGGCGTTCTCTGGAATATAATCTGTGCTTTTGGTTTCTCCCATGATTAGTCCTCCTTATCTTTTGCTCCAAATGTTTTAAGCATTTCTTCCAGAAGCGAAACAATCGGAATAATTGCATCTACCTGTTTGAACTTTTCCTTGATTTCTTTATCAAGTTCTTCCTCGTTCATAAGTCCATGCTCGAAAGAATGTCTAAGCTGCTCTTTTACTTCTTTCTCTTCTCCACCATTTTTTACGAACATCTCTTTAATTTCATGGGTGATAACTGCATACTCTGAAAGAATATCAGTCCCTTTGCCGGAAATTTTGACTAAGCCGTTTTCAAATTTAATCATTGTTTTTTCCTCCCTATTTTCTTTTATTATCTCCCTCTGAATGGTATAATGTGTTCAGAAAGGAGGTGTGTTAAAATGTTTCTCAAATTAAAAGTTTCCTGTAACTGTCGTTGTAGCTACTACTTGAATGAAGCAATAAGTGCGGATAAAATTTCGTGTCCAAACTGTGGCAAAGAACATCCGTATTCAAAAGAAATTCTTTCAATGCTTCATACCGCAAATGAAATTCAAGATGTATTTGATTCTGAAGGTTTTGATATTAAAAGCATTACCACAGAAGTCATTCTTTGACCGGAATATATGAAAGCTCTTCAATAACCAACTTCATAAATTCTAAGAACCCTTTTGCTTCCGTAACGGACAGATGGCATTCGGCAATTTCATCTTTTACTTTTTTGTAGAGTTCGTCTGCTTCCTGTCCGTTTCTTCTTCTAAATTCTAAATATTTCTGTCCCTCATGGCTTGACAGCTTTTCAGATAAATATTTTTCAACATTCATTGTGTTTCCCTCTCCATAATTTCTAATCATCAATTGAGTTTTGAACAGCAGAAGTAATTCCGCTTGTAACGCATTCGGCTATTATTTTCTTATCAACTTTTGCCGTGTGCGTTACTTTTTGTATGTTGAATTTCAGAATCCTTTGTGAATCTTTGAACTTGATTTCTTCAATTTCTCCAATTCCTTTCTGGTTCACCTGCAACATTTGCAAATCTGTAGATAAATCAAAAGCATTCAGATCAATGGAAAGTATAGGTTCTGAATCTCCAACTCCCTGTTTCAACTCAAAACTCCTTACACCTTCGAGTTTGTGACCATCTATAATGATTTCTGTGAAGATTCCACATTCGCCATTTACTTGCCGGATTTCGATTTTTGATGTTTTCATTAATCTCCTTTCTGATCTAAATCAACAGTTTCTTTTTTATCTGTTTTTTGTTCCAGGTTGTTATCAGAAAAACTTTCCACTTTCCCAAGAATGTAGCCTTTATCAAATTCCGACATCTTAGGAATTGCTTCTTTCAGCTTTTCTACGATTTTTTTTTCTTTTTCTGACATTATCTATTTCACTTCCTTTCTTCTACGCACAATATTTAATTTCGTATTCAGTTACGATTTTGGAGAAAATCTCTCGCAGCTTTTTATCGTCATCGATGACGTCCATTTTGTTTAGTGAATTACTCTCTGTTTTGGTGCAACCATTTTCAGCCATGCGTTTTCGCTTATTTCTTAATCTTGTATTCAGATCACATCCAGCCCGGCGTTCCAATTCTGTGTACATTTCTGTTCTAAGCATTTTAAACTCTGCTCCAGCACCTTTTTGTATGCGATTGAATTTAGAATTAATTTCTGAACGCCAGTTATCAAATACAGGCTTAACCGCTTCTTTGATGTTCTCTGTAGTTGCAACAGCTTTATCTGCGGTTTCTTTGGCAATTAAAATCTGCCGGTCTCTTTCTTTGTCAGCAAGTTCTTTCTTTACCATTTGCGAAAGTAGCCCCTGTAACATTTGAAGTTCTGGTGACAATGCCCTTTTTACAGTTTCTTTGGTTTTAAAGTACCCATTCACAAGCTGTCTCTGAACATCCCATGCTAAATCGTCTGTGAAAGACTTTACTAACATTAGATATCCCTGTTCTGTAATAAGCGCATAATCAGAAGTTGCCTTGTCTGGAATGTCAAAAATTTTGGTACGACGAATTTCGTCGGCGCTTACTCGGAAGAAATCTTCGCTCTCAATAAAGCGCTCTCTGTTTGTTCTGAAATTTCTGCTTGCCGTTCCGTCTGGTCTTCCGTGAACTGCATCAATATCTTTGAATGTAACCACTCGCTGACCGTTATACTCTTTTATTGAGATATCCGAATTTCCAATATGTACTAACTGGTTCGTGTTTATCACTCCTTTCTTAATCTGATTTTCAATTTCATTTTGTGTTGAAAATATTTTTCCTATGTGTTAAAATTCTTTCATACCCAGATAATGGGCAATGAAAGGAGTTGTTTGCTTTGACCCAACTTTTGAATTTGCCCTGTTCCTTATTGTAGGTTGCAAGCAGAGTAAACTGCGTTACCAAAGACCGTTAAGCAATTTTACTTTTATAGGTAAAATTCCTACATTCGCCAACTAATGGGCAGCTAATCTTTTTTTACTCAATCGCAGAACTAAAACTGCGTAAGTGGCGAAGTGTTTCAAGAAACATTTGGTGCTGCTTATGTGACTGAACAAGTACGTTCAGTCTGCAAAACACATAAGGTAAACAAATTTAGGCAAGAACTGATAGGACAGCACTCCTGTCAGTTTTTTGCTATTCTTCTTTAAACAGATATTCCAGATCATATTCTGGGAAAAGTTCCTTTTTAGAAAGGACTGCTTCTGGATACGTAAAAGGTGTTTTCCCCTTTATCTTGTTCTGAATAGTCCTTTCATCAACACCAAGAACCTTTGCAAACGCTCTGATTGTAATTCCTTTATCATCAAGAGCTTTTTTTAAGTTATTCAACACTTTGGCTCGCCCCCTTCCTTGACTTCGTGAGTTTATAATATCACGTTGCGAGTTAGATGTCAACAGTAAATATTGACTTTGTGAGTTTTTTGTGATATATTATCATCAGGAGGTGAAAAAAATGAAAGATAGGATTAAGCAAGTGCGCAAATCAAAAAATCTTACACAAACAGCATTCGGAGAAATAATTGGAGTGAAAGGCAATACTGTTACTAATTACGAAACTGGTCTTAGAACTCCAACTGATGCAGTTATCAAATCTATATGTAGGGAATTTGATGTCAACGAAGAATGGATTCGTACTGGTAATGGCGAAATGTTTACACCTGGGATTAAAGACAAGCAAATTTCTGCCATGCTTGCAGACGTAATGAAATCTGGAGAAGATTCTTTTAGGCATCGTCTCGTGTCTGCGTTAGCCAGATTGGATGATGATGGTTGGGACAACTTAGAAAAACTAATTGACATGATTTCTGATAAGTAAAAGAAAAGACAAGGGTAATGCGCAAACCCTTGTCTTTTTTACACTATCCAATTAACTTTTTCACAAATACATAAATCACTTCTATCCAATGATTATTCGTGCATTTTTCTATCATCTCAATAATTTCTTTCTTGTAATCCACGTAAATCCCTCCCAATATTCCAAACATCTGTTCTTATTTGTTAAATTATATCATGTTTTTATAACCATATACTGGGATAGAATTGTTTCCGCTTAAATCTTTCCTGGCAAACTGATTTATTCTGATTTTTCTATGAATTATAAGTTTTTTTGTGTAAATATTGTGATTTTTGCTTTTCCAAATCGTAATAATAATAGATAGAAATAAAGGGGCTGGATGCTTGTCTGCGAGGGATTTATAGCGTTCATGAACAACCTGTTTTACCTCTGCTTTTGCAGTTTCGATAGTTTTATTCCTCCCAAAGATAATACTACGATCCGGGCGGAAGTAAACGTATTGAATCAAGAACGCCTGCACGAATATCAGTATAAACACAATTATGATTTTTTTATGTTTCTCCATGAATCCATCCCCTTTACACTATCATCTTAATGTATTACAATAACATTGTATCAAAAAATATACAATCACACAGGAAATGGCGAAATTAGCACCTCTGGTGGCGAATTTTACGTGAAAAGAGATGATTTGAATGAGAATTGCAATATGTGATGATAGCGAAATCCAGATTGATATATTTATGCATCGGATTAATAATTTTCTCAAACGAAATGGTGATATAAAAGCATTGATTACTCCGTATGATAAAGGGCAGCCGCTTATTGATGATGTGGCAGATGGCGAGTGGTATGATATTGTGGTTTTGGATATCGTTTTGAAAGAAGAAAATGGAATTGAAGTCGCAAAGGAATTGAGATTAAATGGCTATAATGGAAATATTATTTTCTGGACAGCCCACAAAGAGTATGTTTTTGAAGCTCTTGATATACTCCCGGTACACTATATCATAAAAGGTTCTGAAAACGGCAGAATGTATAGTGCTTTCAATCATGCTCTGGAACATATCAGCAAAAGCACTCTTATGATAAAAGGAAAAGACTTTATTCATCGGGTGGAGTTTCAAAATATCGAATATATTGAGAGCCGAAACAAATACATCATTATCCACTGCACTTGCGGTATAGTTTATACGGAACGATGTAAACTATCCGATATTGAAGAATTACTGGATTCCAGATTCTTGAGATGCCACCAAAGCTACATAATAAACATGGACGAGGTAAAAGAAATAAACACTTCTTTCCTTATGTTTTCTGGGAATACTGTGCCTATCAGAAGAAAAGACTTTGCAAAAATAAGAAACGAATTTGAAGAATATACGACATTTAAGTAGCTCCCGGGAAAGCCCCGGGAGTATTATTATCTCAGTAATTCATTGACTTTTTTCTGCACTTCTGCGTAATTGTAGCCAGCAGCCTCCAGGCGGTCTCGTCTATCTTGTCCATTTCCCCATTCGCCGTTGATTACCTCTTTTGCAACCTGGACTACACTTTTCTTTGCTGTTACGGAATAAACAGCCTTTCCGTTCCAGTCAAAGACAGAGTAACCGGCTTTGCAAGCCTTTTTCGCATTTTTCAGTGACTTGTACGCCCCGATCTGGCTCTTGGAATCCTTCCAGGTCTTGCGAACACGGTAATACTTGTCAACCTTTACTGTCGGCTTTGTGGTTGGCGCTGTCACGGTTTCACTGGAAATGAGCTTCTTGAATCTATCCCAGTCACCATTTTTACGGATAACGGATGGACAATTCTTAGCGCACACATCGTAATGCTGCACTACTCGGAATGCCGGGATATTGTACTTTTTCATCAATTGCTTGCATACATCAACGGTATTCTGGTATGCTTTTTCGTAGTTATATCCGGCATTCATACACATTTCAATTCCGATGGAATTATGATTATTTACAGTTCCAAAAAGTTTACCGCCGTAATCTACCCCAACATGCCATGCTCCACGATTGTACGGCAAGGCTTGGTATGCTGACTTATCGTCAACGAATACATGGGCTGAATAGCCATGAAAATTGCCATTATGCTGTGCGGTGGCGTGTGCTTTGGCGTCTGCTGTTTTGGCTATATTATCTGTATTATGGATGACAATATACCGAGGTGTTTGTCCTGCGTAGCTGTTGTTGTTGCTGATTAATGAGGTGTTAATATTCATGTGTGGTCTCCTTTCATATATGTGCATTATTAATTAACTTCATTTCAACATCTGAATTTCAGGCGCTCAAATGAAAATAATTAGTCGAATAAACACGAATATGGCTGGAATCATTTGTACAATAGCTGATGTAACTGGCAATGGTAATAACTATTTTTATATTAATAAAAAAAGTGGTATGTGCTTAGCTGCATTAATATCTATGTCAGATGCTTATGTGTATACAACCGGAATATCATGTGATAATGCAAGTAGCTTATACACTATTCGAGTTTCAAAAGCATTGACATCTGGAACAGTATACAGTTTTATAATGCTTTGGGTTAAAATTGGTTTGAATGCTTAACTTCCAGAGCTAATTTCCAAAAGCAACAGCAGTAACACTTATAAATCCGCTATATGGAGTTCCGTCTGAATTATAAACGGAAGTATAAGATTTTTTTCCATCACAATAATAGCCAGTAATGATACAACTTTGGGGTACCGTTTTATGCCCAATCAGTATATAACTTAATGAATTTAGGCCAAAATCCGAAGGTTGTGTTTCAAGATAGCCGTTGTTAACATAAACTTTATCAAAATATTTTATGACTATTTTGCATGGAATCTTCGTGTTTTGCTGATTTCTAACACAAAAAACTTTCTCCTAATGATTCTATCAGCGGGCATAGTTTTAACTCCGGAGCTCTCCCCGGAGTGGTTTTCTCTATGTCTTTATGCTGAATATTTATTGTATGACGCTCTCACATTGCTCTGACTGATGTAACAATATACTTGGGTAGTCTTCAAATCAGCATGTCCCAGGACTGCTGCCACATCTTGTATATTTGCTCCCCGATCAAGAAGGTTGGTGGCCAAAGTCCTCCTGTATCTATGAGGATGTACATTAGTAACATTAGCACTCTCACCAAGCTTCTTTAGTGTTCTTTCAATCCCTGCTTTCGACAATCTCTTATAGGGTGTCCTTACACTAGCAAACAGGCATGGATCCGTGTCTGTCCGTGTATTCAGATAATCCTGCAGATGCATTAATGCTACTGGTGTAAGGTAAATCATCCTCTCTTTATTTCCTTTTCCCAGGACTACTGCATCCTGTGTCTGAAAATTTATATCGTTTCTGTTGAGCCTTACCACTTCTGATACCCTGCAACCAGAAGCATAAAGGAATTCTATCAGTGCCAAATCCCGAAGTGTTGTACAGGCCTGTTTTAGTCGCTCCATTTCTGGTGCGGTATAGGGCTTTTTCACTACCTTCGTGTACTTAATCTGGGACAGTGCTGCACATGGGTTTCTTCCGATCATACCCTCGGCAGAGAGCCAGGAAAAGAAACTACTGAAACATCGGCGGATTCCGTCCAAGGTACGATTGCTTACCTTCCGGCGCTCCTTGTATGCGGCCAGGTAGTATCTGAGATCGTAGGTAGTAATCTCATGCAGTGGCTTACATAGAGTGTGTATCATCATGTAACACGCATCGTAGTAACGCCGAATTGTGGATTCTGCCTTTCCTTCTACTCTCTTGGTAGCTATGTATTTCGCCAGCATAGTGTCTGGAGTGTTGTCCACTACCGTCAGCTCCGTACTTCTCTCCTGGACTTCGTAGCTGTTCAGCTGAATGCAGAGTGCATCCTGTACTGCCTGGAGCTGTTGGTCATCTAATAGGGATTGCACCGCCAGCAATACATTGTTGATTATCGTATTTCGTATATCCATAACCTTCTTTCCTCCTTTGGCTCTATTGTAGCATTTAGGGGAAAGAAGGTCGCAAAACACGAATTTAAAAATTTATAGTTCACTATCGCAACTCGGATTAAAACCGTCTGTTACATGGGATCAGTTACTTTCTACATTGCCTAATAATGCAGGTGTAAAATTTGCCGCATGGAAAGAAGATTATCCAAACTTATCAAATCCATCCAATAGTAATAAGCAAGTTATAACTATTTTTAGACCATATGCAGGTTATGTCACAATTGAGGTATGGGATATTGATAATAATATTAGATATTTTAATTCACACAATGGAAACCTATACAGTAATTGGAAAACAGTCAAATAAAATCAAACAGTAATTTAATATCAACTGGTCAGGGCACTTTTAAAGACCAATGGGTTCCAGGATTCATGGTATATGGAATGGGATTTGTAATTATTATTCCAAAACACTATAAAGCACATAAACTTAATATAACATCGGCAAAAGTGTTTAACATTAACTCATGGTACAACGCTACAGTGTCTAGTCTTGACGAATTACTCAATCATTGGAGAATTATTTTAAATGTTGATTCCAATTCTTCAATAGAAAATGGAATAACATATTTAGTATCAATTAGCGGAACGATTAGTTGAGAACCTTCCAAGCGACATTCTTGTTTTATATTGGCTGGCTTGAATATTTTTTTACACCTACAACCTTTACGCCAAGATCACCTGTATATGCTTGGTCAAGATATATTCGGATCCATTGATTTCCGCTGTCCCAGAATGCATAATATCGTATAATATTACAGACACACATTTCACCTAAATAATTTTGAACTGAAATAATTTCTATTTCATTAGATATTCTAAATGTTGTAGATGTTGAATTACCAACAAACGTTGCTGTATATGTATGTACTATAATATTACTGTATTATCACCTTAACCTAACAAATTCAATAAATGAATGTTGTGCAGAGGGATGTATTTGAATTATTCTATCTTGAAAAATTGTCATTTTAAATTTATTACCAGTAATAACGCAGCTGTAAGTAATACTTTGCCATGCATGAACCATTCTAAACCATGGATTGCTAAATTCTGCATCATCAACTTCTATTTTTAACGCAACTCCCATTGTTGAATCAAGAACTGTATCTGAAAACAGATTAATATTCACTAAATAAGTGCCATTTGGAAAAGTAAAATAATGTTTATAATCTGGTGACTCTACAAACTTCATTCCATTTATGTTATTCCAAGAAATACTTCCTGTTGATAACCCATTATAACTATTTGCTGGAGAATAAAATTCTTTATTAACATAAAATTTTGCACTTGAGCCAAGATAAGATAAATTCGTGTTTAGTGCATTAATCCCTAGCGCCTCTTTCAGCTGCGCTATAGTGATCTTCTGGGTTGTAGAGCCATTCTCCAATACCACGATATCCGTATCAGATACTTTGGTAGCTGCTGGGAGAGCTGATATTAGTGTACTTGGTATAGATTCAGACATTTTTCATCAATCCTTTCTTGGAATTTTTTCAATTACTTTATTATTCTTTGTCATCAGGCACTTGCCGTCCTTTGTGGCCAGTGCGTATACTTTGTCGATGATCTTCACGGACAGGACGAAGCTTGCTCTGGCGGTGACCGGGTTCGGTGTCATTTTTACATCGCTGATTAAAATATTCGCCATATCACTTCACCATCACTCCTACTTCTGCAATCAACTTCTCGTCCAGGATTTCATACATCACTCTAAGTTTATATCTACCTTTTTTCTGCGGCTGTATAACCACATCAAGAATATGTCCTTGTATTACCGCAATGCCACTATCTTCAACTTCTTGTGTTCCTTTGTAAAGCAACTCATAGGAAGCTCTTTCGATTAGAAAATCGGTACCTTTGCAGGAGCATATTCTTAGTTTTATATGTTTCTTTTCTCCGAATTCAAAATCCACATTCACAGTTGCAACCTCCTATTAACTCTACATAATACTCGGATTTTTCTAAAACCGCCCGATACTGTGGCTCTAATAACTCTTCATAATACGGACACGGCTCAATGTGAACACACATAGAAGATATATCTATGGTAATAATGTATCTTGCTATATATGCGGTATTTCCAGCTTCATCAACAGCGGACATGTCAACTACATAAGCGCCGTTAAGGCTTTTGGGGATGATGGCTTCCCATCTATCCCCTTGTGCCCTTGCGAATGAGATAATGTTTCCATTGATAGTACCCCTTAATGCTACTACCATGTTTCCACCACCTTTATCAGTCGGTAACCTCTACAGAGATTACAACGGTTTTTTCAGTATCAACCGGGTTCGGTGTTAATGTTACGGACTTGATGACAGGAGCCTTAGTGTCCAGTTTCACAGTTCTGGTTACAGTGGTACTCTTTCCGGCACTATCAGTAGCCACTACGGTGATGGTATTGGTACCCTCAGTAAGAGTAATTACCTTAGACCAGGAGCCATCAGAAGCAACGGTTGCCGCCTCTGCGCTACCACTATTCAGTTTGACAGTAACAGATACTGGGCTGGATGTTGCATCGTTTGTTGTACCACGAACAGTACAGGAAGCCTGGTTGGTAACAAGACCATCTGTCGGTGATGTAACGGAAAGTGTCGGCGGTACGGTATCAATTTTGAATGAAACGCTCTTCTGTGCTGCCGCATTTCCATCATAGTCAGACGCATTTACAGTAATTGTATGGCTCCCGTCTGACAGGGCAGTACCAGGAGTATAAGTACATTTATAGCCGCCGGAAATTGCAGTCTTAGAAATACTATCCCCTGTGATCTCGCTTCCAGAATCAATGGTGATACCAATGGTGGAAGGATCCACACCAGAATCATCATCGGTTATTGTCCAGACAATGCTTGGTTTGTTATTTGTAATCAGTGCGCTGGCTGTCGGGTATGTTATTGTTGAAATCGGCGCAACTTTTTCTCTTACCTTTAACTGTAATGAACTTCCTAACGTTGAATGACTAGCATCTGCTGTTTCTGCGTTTCCAGCATCATCCGTAGCTCTGATTGTTACCCCATAATAATGTCCCGATTGATTATAGCTGGATTTACTAGGGGCTGTAATCGTTCCATCATATCGTCCAGTAGAACTGTTATAGGTTAGACTTACGGTCTGTCCATTTACTGTAGCTTGTACTGTTTTTACACTCATATTCTCATTCCTTTCGTGAAATATTGTTGATAAGTTCTTTTAATTCCTGTACTTCTGTTGACAAAGCATCCAGTTTTGAATGCAGTTCCTGGTTGTCCGCTTGGAGAGCCAGGATTTTCTCATGGTCATTTTTCAGCATGGCAAACATGCAGGGGATTATAATACGGTAATTCCAGTTTTCAGCTTTGCCTTTTTCATTATGGTCAACGGCTAATGGAAATCTGCGGTCAATGTCCTCAGCTATGAACATCGGCATTTCTTTGCCATAGCGTTCATCTTGTTCGGATAAATATCCGTCTTTGTACTTCGCCCAGATTACCTTGATTCTGTAGAGGTCTTCCAGTTCATCTTCTTTTATGTTTTTTCCGTTTCCTATTGATTTGTAACGAATCGAAGATGCAGCAGCCGCATTAAGAGTTTTCATATCAGATGCAAAAACAACAGCTGCACTTGCACTAGAGTTCCACGGCAGACCACTCATCGTAACGGACTTATGAAAATTAGCAGAATCATAAAAGTCTGATTTAACATTTACTATCATGTAACCTGAGTTTACTGTTTTGCCACTAAAAAACTGAAAAGCTGTTTTTCCATCATCAGAATAACCATAAATATCACTTGTTAAAATGGCCATTGTGCCATTATCGTTAACCAAAAGAGGCATTTCTAGATTCAGTAATCCTGCTGAATCGGTTACTCCGTACTTAATTCCGCTTGAATCAAAAATAAGGCATTTATAGTTATTTTCATTTACATAATCTTTAAATATGGTTAATCCGTCAGGATCAAGCTTACTAGCCCATCCAGTTTCACGGCGGTTCAGTACCTCTAATATCCCATACCCATTATTTTTACCGCCAAGCTTTAATGTGCCACCCTTGGCGTAAGTGAACGAAATATATAGCTGATTTCCCTCTTTATAAATTCCTTTAATTGCGCCATCATTGGTTAAGAGGTTAAATATTTCTTCATGTGTAAGTGCATCTACATCAATTACAACCGCCATACTTTGGGAATCTAATGGTTGTGAAAATCCACCCGCCGCGTATAAGGTACATTTTATGGCACTTACATCTCTTGGAATTCCAATTGACCTTCCAGAAGCCGTTGTTATAATTCCTCCCGCTTTAGTTGATAATACCGTATATAAATTATGTGAAACGCTTGTTTCGTCTTTCGCAGAAGAATATACCGTTTTCCAATTTTCCCCATCTACGGATTCTTCGATTTTAAAACGACCTTTATATGCTGTTCGTGTTTCCGCGTTTCCATCGCGATACCAAGCACTCAAAGTAATATAGCTCGGGGCTACACTGCCATTCGCGCGTTGCTTAATAACATATGATGGGCTTTCAAGAAAATATGTTCTACCCGGAACTCCTTGTTCTCCCTTAATCTTTGTCCATGAATAGGCACCGGGGTTAGTGCTATCGGCTTCCGTATAATCTGTATACTGCCCGATGTATTCTTTTCCAGTGCTATCAGATACATCAAAGCCCATCTTACCATCCGCGCTGTTTGCGTAAGCTACATGGAAATATGGTGTTCTTCCGTCTGTTCCAGGTTTTCCTGGAGATCCATTTGCCCCATCTGCACCTTTTACAAGCGTCCATGCATAATCATCCGGGTTAGTGCTATCTTGTAGTTCAAAATCAACATATATACCGATATATTCCCGGTTACTATCAGACACCGAAAAATCGGTTTTACCATCTGCGCTATTGGCATAAGCAATATGGGTGTAACTTGTTTTTCCATCTCGTCCAGGTTCTCCCGGAAGACCGTTCTTTCCATCGTTTCCCGCATAAATTTTTGAAATGGAAAATCTTTTGGTCACCGTCAAAGCACTAAGATAAGTTGCCCTAACATCTACCCAACCATCATCGGCTGACAGCCCCGTTACCGTATATGTCTTTGCTGAATTGTTCCAGATTCCTGTTATACTATCTGATTTTGTGATTATAAAATTACAATCATCTGTAATATCTTGTGTCCCGTACATTACTACAGCATGTGTAATCACATCGCTTGGAAATGTGCCGTAATTTCCATCAGAATCAACAGAAACGCCCTGGTATTCATTGCTCAGTTGCAATGTCATGTTTTTGGCGAGAGCTGCCGCTTCCTGTGCCTGTTTCGCTGCCGACAATGCGTCCTCAGAATCTTTCAGTGCCTTTGTAACGTCCGTATCTTTCAGCTGTTTCCAATAATATCCATTGCCTTCATTTACAAAGCGGTATGCGTGGCTATCGCCATCGTAGTAAATGTCACCGACATGCTTGCTCATTTCGGTATCGTCCAGCCATTCATTGGCCGGATAATTGCTCAATGTAGGTACTGATGTTCCTGTCCAGGTATTTATATTCCCATTGATCTGCCCCTGCATACTGTTTAACAGTCCATCCAAAGGAGATGCACCAATCCTAATTGAGGATCCATCCATTATTAATTGATGTTTAGTTATATCGGCAGAAAATATAATATTTCCGCTATTATCACGAACCACCAAGGCTCCCGTCTTAATCCAGTCAGCATTAACACCTGTAGCAGTAAGGATTCTGGCAATCACATCACCATCTACTGTCATGCCACCATTCCAATGTTGTCCACCATCTGTAGATACAGCCCACGCTTCCGCAGTCATTTTCCATATAATGTCAGAATCGGATAACTGCGGCTTATTATGAAGATAATAGATGTTGCTTCTGTCCGGCTGTGTTTCTACTGTCGTGTATGTTCCAGAAGATTCAGCAAGGCGCTGTGATAATTCTTCCAGTGCTTTTTCCCTGGCGGTACGTTCATCTCTTAAATTCTTATTATTTTCTGCCTGTATTTGTTGATTAAGACTATATTGTTTCTGCTTATTCCTGGATGCACTCTTAGCACTGCATTCAAGTTGCTCAAATGCGCCTGGATTCAAAGTAACAGAAGTTAGGAAGCTCTTGTACTGTTTTCCGTTTCTATCGGAAATCGCAATGGTGTCACCAGCTTCCCATGCAATATTTGTTAAAGCACCAGTAGAAAACGGTCTGAATTTCATTCCAACACATCTGTCTGAAATAATCTTGCAGATTGCTTCTCCTGTTCCCTCTTGAATTAGCTTATTATCACTTATTTCGATAACGTAGCCAGATTTCCCCGACTGATATGTTTTCGCTTCATTTTGAGAAGAATTTTCAACGTATTCTGTAACCTTTACACCTGTTATTTCAAGATCATACAGCCATGGAGTAAATCCGTTTGTTTGAATTGCTGTAATCCCAGTCTGCATGATAGTAATGATTTGTTCACCAGTGGTATCTAATATGTCGTTACCTTCTACATCTTTCCATGGAGTTTCCACCAAATCATAAAAATTATCCGGGACTTCACGTTCATACCATCCAAAGCATAAGCGACCATATTCGTCACATTTCGCCCACTGGCAGCCCATCTGCGCTACCCATGCAATTACCTGTCGGAAAGTAATGCTACTATCGTCTGGTCGATTCTGAATCACAAAATCATCATTATCAAACCTTGTAGATTGAAGTGTTACTCCGCACACATTGCAAGCATCCTGGATGATTTGTAATCTTGTTGCCGGATAAGTCAGTTTACTTTCTGAATAATCGCGATCAAATAATCGCATGGAATCTTCACAAGTTAGGCTGATAATAGCTGTGTTTTGGTATGGGGCATCTGTTACTGTCATGGTACAAATACGGATTTTTTCAATGCCAGTAGATAATTCAAGCCCAATATAGCAAACAACTCTTGCTCCGTCCCAGATGTAATCTGTGTACTTTCCAGAAAAGTTGTTGATCTGCAGTGTCAACTTATTTACGATAGCTGCGCCGATATCAAAAGAACCGCTTTGCGATACTGCATCCTCAAATTTAAAACCATTAGACCATAAATCTTTGTCTGTAATGGATAATGTGCTTCCATCCGTGAAGGTAAAATCTGCATATTTCAGATAGTTACGGTTCCCACTATTCTGTTGTTCTTTAAATTCCGTTGATAAATTTCGCATATCTTACCTCTCGATAAAGTCAAAACTAAGTCCTTCCATGCGCTCATTTCCAATCCACCAGCACTTAAAGGGTGATTCCCTGTCCCCAACATAAAATGTTCTGGTTTCGTGCTTATTTGCGGATAACAGGTCTGGATATGTGACTTGTATGTACTCCGGATTTACTGCCTGTATAATTTTGCAAGCAGTGTCCCAGTCTGGGCCATTCCAACCTACAGACAGCTTTCGTTTCTGTCCAACTCTGTTTTTGTGCATGGTCGTATCGTCTGTTCTGCCGGATTCTGATGCCGATATATCCTGTAATCCCCATGTAAAAGAAGAAGGACAGGGCATTGCTACCCCATCCACTTTTAAAAATGCTTCTGCCATATGCTAACCCTCATGCAATCATTTTTGTTGCTTCGCTTCGGATAAATTCTTTAATTTGCTGATATCCCCATCCGCAATTAATAAGGCTACTTACAAGCATTTCCATACTCTGAACTTTCGCCAAGTCATCACCTGTGAAGAAATCTCTAAGATTCTCTTTTGCTTTTACGCCATAATCACTTTCAAGCTCTTTTGCTGTCTTTCCGAATAAATTGCGATAAATCAGATTTGTATAATTCGGGTAAGCAAATCTCTTATTTGGACTTTCTGTTATTTTCATCTTAATTGTATCTGTGAGGATATGTCGAATAACAACACCCTTGTCACGTTCAATTTGCCATTGCTGGCGTTCTGTATGAATTCTTTTTAATTCAGATTCCATTTTATTAAAAGCGTCAATGTATTTAAGTTTCCACTGTAATGCTTTTTCACCATTAAATCCCATGGCTAACAAGGAAAATCCATCTCTTGTTATAAGGTATTCGGTATACTCACGATTGTTTTCTCCGATATAAGAAGTTTTTATAAAATAATCAGAAAGGGGGATATCTCCCCTTTGAGAAATCTGTGTTACAAGACCTAAATGTTTGGTTTTACCCTCTGCGTCAACTTGTCCTTCAATTGCCCTTATTACTTCCTTGTGCTCTTTTTCGAAAGATTCTGCTATTTTTCTTGAAGTAGTAAGTAACTTTTCTTCGTATCTTTTTCCAACGATTTCTACCAGCATAAATTCATATCTCCTTTACGATTTATTTTTTGGCAACAAAAAAGCGCCTACCCCGAAAGGTAAACGCTCTAAATTTGCTTATTATGATTGTATATTATAGCATACGGTGAAAGTATCATTCAGTATACTTTGGTATCATTTCACTGTTTTTAAAACTTCCTCTAAGTACAGATATTCGAGCAACTTATATGTTCTTTTGAGATCATAATAATCATCTACTTTTTCCAAAAGTTTCTTGATTTCTTCTTTATAGTCAATCATTCTACAATTCCTCCCAACACTCTAATCAACTTCTGTTTGCGGTTATACTTCAAAATCTCGGAAATCTGCCCCATCATATCATCCATTGTCATGTTGCTCTTCATGCTGTTGCAACGCTTACATGCCAGTTGCAGATTCTTAATATCATTTGTGCCGCCCCGGGACAACGGCGTAATGTGGTCAATTGTCATTTTCTTGAACTTGACAGGCTTACCGCATATCGCACATTTTCCGTTGCACTTGGCGTACACGCTCTTCTTCTGAAAGTCATTGAATTGGATTCTGTTTGCCATACGATCACGCTTTCCCGATTAACTGTTTGGTAAAGAGATACATTCCCTTTAATTTTGACAGGTCTTTCAAATTGATAAGATTTTCAATGATTCTCTGTCTGTACATATACTCGTCCAGAAGCACTAAGCACTCGTTGTTATCTGCGTTCAGTTCGTCAATTGTTTTCTGTAATTCAGCCTTTGTCATTTTATTTTCCTCCTGTGTATCCCTGCAAAATTCTAATTATGCGATTTCTACTCTATATGCAATCATCATTTCTTTAATCACGCTAACGTAAATATCTTTCAGCCGCTTATTCTGCATAATCACGGACAGTTTGTTAATCTGGTTGGTCTGCGCCTTGGTGCATCCTCTTTCCTCGGCTCTGGAAATCGCATTTCTAAGTTGCTGATCCAATCGGCAACCAGCTCTGTCCGATAATCTGCGGTAGCTTTCGTTTCTGGCGGCGGCGTATTTATTTCCGAATGAGTAGGTGAAATCGTCACTCTCGGCAATCTTTGAAATACATCTGTTTACCCATTTCTCTGTGCCAACATCAGAATCCGTTCCTTTAAAGGTATCAATGATGGCTTTCATATTTTTCTCTTGTTGGTCGGCACGTTCCGCAAGTTTCTTCTGTTCCAGTTCGGTCTTGGCTACCTGTTGAAAAATCTGATTAAACATTTGCAGTTCGGGGGACAGTTGATTAATGTTGATTGCTGTTTGCTTGTATTTCTCTTCCACTTGGATGAAATACTTGCGAACCTGTTTCCCTTTGTCGTTGCGTTCAAGCATTGCCATTTCTTTGGCAGTGTCAAGTTTGATGAGGTATTCAATCGTGTGTTTACTGCCTGTTACCTGCTCCTCAATTTTGGGGAGCAGGTCAAAATCTTCTTTTTCCTCGGCATCACACTCTGATAATCTTCTCTTTACCCATGTGGAAAAATCTGTCTTGACCGCTAAGCTTTTATGCAAGTCTTTTCCGTACACAACTTTAATTCCTTTTTCGGTTTCATACACAGGAACTAATTCATTTTCAATAATCTTCAAATCTGCCATAAAAAATCTCCTTTCGGTGTTTACAATTACACCGAAGGGAGATATAATGACAATATCAACCACTTCGGTGTGTTGAGTGCTTAAAGGGTTCCGACTTTTCCATGGTGCGGGAATCCTTTTTTATTTGTTTGCTTTTAACATATTCTTGATTTCGATAATTTCCTGTAAGATTTTATCCTCTTTGTCTGCACGAATATCTCCATCAATTAATCTGCGAATATAATCGTTTTTACTCACCCCCATTTCTTTTGCTTTCTCACCGACAAAATCAAGCTGTTCTTCTGTCAGTCTTAACGTAAATGTTTTAATACTCATTAGTAGCATTTCTCCTTTCTTGAAGTCATATTGACTTCTTTCTTATAATATACCATGAAGTCATTTAGAAGTCAATAACATTTTCTATTTTTTTAGAAAACGTATCAATCAAGGTTCTCGTCATTATGACGAACACCTTTTCGCTAAAATTTTAGCAGAATTGGCTTCCACAAAATAATGGAGCCGAAATTTCGGCGGCTTATTCACTGTCGAATTTTCGACAGTGTGCGTCTCGTCTTTTAGGAAGAGTCGCAGTTAGCCGAAGTAAAATTGACTTTGGTGATTGAAGTATCCACTTTTCCGCATGAATGCGGAGTCACTAGCCATTGTGGCGAACCTAGGACAAATTGTCCGAAATGCTAACCGTCATCAAATTGATGATAGTTCAAAATATCAATCATAGAAATAGGGTGCATCAAATTAGAAGCACCCCTATTAAAAATAAAAGGTGTCGAAATTTCTACGCCTTTTCGCCATGTATGGCTAAAACCTATATAATCCGCTCAAATTTGTGCACCTTGTAAGCATATATAGTCTGCCATAAAGACGAAATATCAATTTTTCTGTTCGTTCCTCCTAGTGAAGAACCATACTCTTCAATTTTAATGGGCAGTTTTTTTACTGACGATTCGTCATTTTGATGAATCGTTATTTTTTTCAAATTTCCTATTCCACTATTCATTTTGGAGTGGTAAAATACAGATATCATACTGATTTAGGGAGGAAAACGCATATGAAAAAATCCAAAAAGTTACTGGCAATTTTTACCATTATGTTACTGATTGTCTGTATGGCAGTTCCAGTATCGGCGGCTGGTAAAATCAACAAGAAAAAAGCCACTTTGAAAGTCGGTCAGACATTACAATTAAAAGTAACTGGAACAAAAGGAAAAGTAAAATGGACAAGTAGCAAGAAGTCTGTTGCAACGGTATCTTCTAAAGGACGTGTAAAGGCGAAAAAGAAAGGCTCTGCTACAATTACTGCAAAGATTGGTAAAAAGAAATATACCTGTAAAGTTACTGTGAAAAAGGCTTCTAATGGCAATGGCGGTTTTGGTGGAAATCCAAATGCTAACAGCAGTGGTAAAAAGAATGTTGTTAGTTATCATGCAGAATCTACGCCGTATGGAGCTGTGGCAATTCTGGAAAACCATTATGATTATGCCGTTGATCTGACAGTAGAGTTTGTTTATTATCTGAATGGAACAATGGTTGGAATAGAAAAAGATTATAATTATGCATTTGCGGCACATTCAAAATGTGCGCTTCAAGGCTGGAACTATGACAAGACTTGGGATTCTTTTAAAATAAATTTAAAAATTGAAAAAGCAACAAATACAATAACAAATAATTCTGGCATTCATTATTCTTCAAATTTTGGCGATAAAAATGTAATGGTTGAAGTAAAAAATCAAGGAAGAAAAAATTATTCTACTCAAATCGCTGTTGTATTTTATAAGGGTGGAAGAATTGTCGGATATGATTATAATTATGCTCGTGTAGAAAATCCTGGTTCAACTGCTTATCTTGAATTTAGTTTTCCTCATGATAGAAATTATGACACAATAACACCAGATAGATTTGAAATATATGTAAACAACTCATATACATATAGTTGGATGAATTAAGATAAAGGCTAGGGAGAAATCCCTAGCCGATTTTTTTTTACTTATCGTATGTTCTATGTTCAAACATTACTTTTGTTCCAAATATATCTATATCATTTGCGCCTGTATATAACTCTTCGTATGTTCCATCCTGGTTATCTTCTGTTTCGTAAGTAAACTGAGTTATAAATTTATATGATACGTTATTCAATTCGTATTCTCCGCTGACTTCTGCTAAGCCATTGCAAGCTTTGAATGTGCATTTACTCTCATTTTCAGTTCCGATATTCAATGAAATGGATTTATCCAACTCGCTTTGTAATATTTCTTGCGTTATCCTCATAAGGAAAGTACGTTCTTCATCAGAAAGTTCGTTTTCGGTTTTTATTATCCAAGGAAATCTCATTGATAAAGGATGATCGCTTGAGCTATTTATTTTCGTTCCACTTTTTGTATCATAGACATTAGTTGACAATAAAAAACCAACATTTGAACTAATACCTATGCTACAAATAGTGGTATAGTCAAACCATTCCTGTGAAGACATATTCGCAAAAATTTCATCCATTTCCATAAAACTGACATTTACTTTAAATAAATCAGTTCTGACGATAAGTGTTTTATATTCCGTCCCTTCCGAATCTTTTCCGCTGTATTCTTCTGTATAAAATGCATTATCATCATTTTCATACTGTTGCAAAAATGTATTTACATCATCAATACTTGCTTTTACTGCGATAGGTGAAAAACATTCACATATTATTAATGTTGACGCAACAATAACTCTTTTCACTTTCTTCATACACTCATACCTCCCAATAATTGATACCCATATTGTACCACCTTGGGACGTATTCCGAAAGCCCTATTTCGCTTTTCTATCAATTTCCGCAGTTACGGCAAACAAAAGAGCTTCAGCAAATTTTGCGCCGACCGAATCAGCATATTTATCGTGAATCCGGCTTGCTTCCATGGTGAGATTTTCCCACTGTGGAATGTCATCCTTTGAAATAAAGGCGTACTTCTTGTGTAGGTTCCATATATCTTGCCAGATGGAAAAATAAGTTTGCTTGAAATTCATTACACGTACAACACTCCATGATATTTCTCAAGCCTATATTTCTGCTTGATGTTTGGATATTTTTCGTGATCCACTTCACTGTAAAACATATTTTTTGGTCTGGCAAATAATTGCTTGTCACCATACAAGGCTCTATATATCACCAGATCTTCTCCTGTTTCCGTATGTTGAGCGAATCCAACAATCTTATACAAATACTCGTTGTTGTGCGGCTCCTTGATGGTTTCTCGTTTGAAGTGCTGCACAATATCTCCTGGTTCAAATAATGGTCTGTTCATTTTCATTGTTACCTTTCTCCACAATTAATTAATTTCTTTGCTCGAATTTCAATTTTCTTGGCTTGTTCCTATGTTTTATCGGGTGATAGGTTTTGAAACGAATTTGATTATTTTATCGCAGTAATTCTTTGTCAATAATCTGGAAGTTCGCCCTGTGGATATAAAGAGCTTTTCCGTCAATCATTAACTTTGTCATTTTAGGTAGATCATCCGGGATTTTCCAGAACACCTCGTCACCAGAATATGCAGCTATTGGCTGTCCAAGTTGAGATTTGATTACTACAACCCTGGATTTCCCGAAATAATTTTTATAATAATTCACAATCCCGGCTATGTATGCGTTCTCTGAAATCTTCCCGGTTGAATGACTGGTAATATCTTCCTGGGTAAAATCAACCTCTGGCTTCAATCCTTTTTGCTCAAAAATACAAGTATCACCACAGCTTTCAATTTCTTTACCGTCAATTAGAATTGTAATAACGGAAGATACGTCATAGCTTGTTGTTTCGTTACCCTCACTATCGTAGCCCTTGGATTTGGTTTTATTCCCGGCAATGTTGATCTTGTCCCCAGTGGTGGTCATAACCTTTTGACCGTAGTTGTCGTAGGTATAGATTGTGTAGCTGTTACCAGAAAGATTTCCTTTCACGTCATTCAAGTAATCGTCATTGGCTGCACAGCCTGTTAGACCTGTGATAATGCAAATACAGATAATGGTTGCCAATAGTGCTTTGATTCTTTTCATGGTTTTTGTCCTCCCTCATATGTCTCATAATCAATCGTTCCCAAATCACCGTACACATCTGGATAATAGATTCCCACCCAGAAGTTATCCTCCATTGCTTTGTAGTAAGTTACTTTTACATTCCACCTCTGTACCTCGTCAATAATTTCTTTGTTTAGAAGTCCGAATTGATCTCGGCAAGCTTCACTTTCCAGTTTGTAAGTCAATGCTTTGTATTTCTCGGCATTTGCCTGTCTGGTGGCGGTAACCGTAGTCTGGCTTATTGCTAAAAGCAATCCAGCGATCAAAAGATATACCGCACCGATAAAAGCCACTGCTACGCCCAAAACAAGCACGGTTGCGCTCACATTCGAATACTCATATTCGTAGCTTAAAGATTCTCCTATTCTATTTGCAATCAGAATAACAACGCCGACTGCAAAAATGATTATTGATAGCCAAAATATCATAGTGTGTCCGTTACTGAAAACTTATAAAAAGTTATAAACTTCTATGTTCCATTCCTACTTCAACGAGTATGCTTTTGATGATATAAATATCAATCTACTCACAAGTTCTTGTACTCTCCATAGGCGTAAATTCCGGACTAACGTATC
>ERZ780168.426-NODE-426-length-52254-cov-9.008219_pt1 | contig 52254 bp, 27 predicted proteins | sample MGYA00510981_ERZ780168 | MGnify/ENA primary metagenome ERZ780168 (study PRJEB29588, sample SAMEA2158769) | human gut metagenome | biome: human gut; feature: human-associated habitat; material: faeces | place: Denmark | collected 2008/2010 ...
ATAACGCTGTTGATGCTGTTGATAACCTCAAAAATGAAGGGTATATCGTTTATTCCGTAGAACAGGCAGAAGGAAGCATCATGTTGGATGAGCTTCAACTGGATAAGAGTAAGAAGTATGCTATCGTAATGGGAAACGAAGTGAAAGGGGTGCAACAGGAGGTTATTGACCATTCGGACGGCTGCATAGAGATTCCCCAATATGGTACCAAGCACTCTTTGAATGTTTCCGTAACTACCGGAATTGTGATTTGGGATTTGTTCAAAAAGCTGCGCTGACAGCATAAACAGGATTGGTTAATAAGTGGTTTATAACTGGTGGATAATATAGTTAATTCGCTTATAATCAATATATATGTAATTGTTCATAAGTATAGAATTCAAGTTATATAATTATACTCGTTGTAGGATATATAGATGCTGTTTACAGCGCATATATATTCTGTATATTGGGGATATATGCGCTGCGTGTTGGACATATAGTTCCTGCAAGTAGCATATATAGCTCCTGTATATTGCTTATATATGACCTGTAAATGCAGAATAAGTGTTGGTAAATTCAAGATAAGGAAGGGTGCGGTAACTTTACTAACTTCGGTTAGTAAGATTGGTTAATAAGTATCAGGTGTGTTGTTCAGATTTGTCCGTTCTCTACCAACAGTACGACACGTTCCGTTAGTTTATCTTCACCTTCCGGGTCATATTCTTTTTTCAGGCTGGCACCGAACAGCGCAGCGAATGTCTGATAGAATCCGGCTTTGAAAGGTCCCATAAATGCTTTCACCAGTTCATAACTGGTAGAATTACTTTGGCGGTCTATTAATTTAATCAACAGTTTCCCCTGTGCAAAAGAGAGTTTTTTCATTCGGGGGGTATATTGTTCTTTCAGACCTTTTTCCACCCGTTTGATATGCTTCTGACGAGCCTTTTCATTAGGTAGAGTTTGCAGATACTCGTAAGTTTCAATAATAGCCTGGTTAATTTCTTTTGATATGGGATATACCTTTTTTACATTCCGCACCAATCGGTAGTATTCCTGACGTTCCTTTTCGTTCTTGAACTTTAGCGGGCGGAAGATATACACAGTTCTTAACTGGACACATGGAATCGTATCTCCATTATAGATACACATCGGAACCAAGTATCCATTGATGCTTTGCTTTTCCTGAGCCTGTACGCGCATTGTACAGCAAACAATAGCAAACAGCATCATTATTACTATGTTAAGCCTTCTTTTCACGATACAAAAATAGGATTAAAATTTTATTATTCAGTCTTTTCACAAAGATGTTAACCTATTTAAAGTATCTTTGCCGCTTTGTACATAAAATGCAAGAAGATAATACACTTTTTATTGATGAAAACTGCTCAACTTATCCGGTTAATAAGTATTATAAACAGCCTGTTCATAATTCCTGCTTGTAGTGCTCAAAACCCTTCAGAGAGTCTTTTGGAAGATGTTCTTGAAGATTTATCTGTTAATAATGATATTAATAACTCAGTTAATACCTTGAATTGGGAAAATGAACTGGAAGAACTTTCCACTCGTCTGCAGGAGCCGGTTAATCTGAATGCCGCTACCCGTGAACAACTCGAACAATTTCCTTTTTTGAGTGATATTCAGATTGAACACCTGTTAGCTTATATCTACATTCACGGACAGATGCAAACCATTTATGAACTCCAGTTAATAGAAGATATGGATAGGCAGACTATCCAGTATTTACTGCCTTTTGTCTGTATAAAAGCTATTAACAATGAATCTGCTTTTCGGTGGAAAACTATGTTGAAAAGCGCAGGAAAGTATGGCAGAAATGAAGTGCTAACTCGCATGGATATACCGTTTTATAAGCGGAAAGGTTATGAACATACCTATCTGGGGCCTGCTGTTTATAACTCTGTAAAGTATAGTTTTCGATATAGTGACCGACTCTATGCAGGAGTCGTTGCCGAGAAAGATGGTGGAGAGCCTTTTGGAGCTTTACACAATCGTTATGGCTACGATTATTATTCCTTTTATTTGCTATTGAAAAACTGTGGACGGTTAAAAGCATTAGCTGTTGGTAACTATCGGCTCAGTTTTGGTCAGGGACTGGTGGTTAGTACGGATTATCTGATGGGAAAGACAATCTATGCTTCTTCTTTCAACAATCGCAGCAGTGGGATAAAGAAACACTCTTCTACGGATGAATACAATTATTTTCGGGGAGTGGCTGCCACTGTTGCTTTATCCAGGCATTGGGATGTGTCGGGCTTTTATTCACATCGTTCTTTGGACGGTGTGGTAACGGATGGAGAAATAACATCTGTCTATAAAACCGGACTACATCGAAGCCAAAAAGAAGCGGATAAAAAGCACCTGTTCACCTTGCAATTGACAGGTGGAAATATAAGTTATCAACAGAACCGTATAAAGCTGGGTATCACCGGCATTTACTATGTTTTCAACCGACCTTATGAACCGGAATTAACAGGTTATTCCAAATATAATCTTCATGGAAATAATTTCTATAATCTGGGAGTGGACTATGCTTATCGTTGGCATCGTTTTTCTTTTCAGGGAGAGACGGCAGTGGGAAAACAAGGTTGGGCTTCTTTGAACCGTCTGCAATATTCACCGGTTCAGGATGTTCATCTTATGTTGATACATCGGTTCTATTCTTATAACTATTGGGCAATGTTCGCCCATTCCTTTGGAGAGGGAAGTACAATCCAGAATGAACAGGGATATTATTTAGGATTGGAAACCTCTCCTTTTGCTTATTGGAAATTCTTCGCTTCATTCGACTTATTTTCTTTTCCGTGGAAAAGATACCGAATCAATAAATCTTCCCGTGGGATGGACGGACTGGTTCAAGCAACTTTTACTCCTCGCGCTAATCTCTCAATGGAGTTGAAATATCGTTATAAACAAAAAGAGCGTGACCTGACAGGAAGTAAAGGAACGCTAACGCTTCCTATTTTTCATCACCAATTTCGGTATCGCTTGAACTATTCTTTTAAAGATGTGTTTAGCAGTCGTACAACTTTGGATTATAATCATTTTCATTCTCAGGACAGAGCTGCTGACATAGGATATCAGGTTACACAAATGATATCCTCCCAACTGCCTTGGGCCAGGCTGTTTGCTGACGTTCAAGGCAGTTACTTTTCTACAGACAGTTATGATTCGCGTGTATATGCATCCGAAAAAGGATTGCTTTATACATTCTATACTCCGTCATTCCAAGGCAGTGGCTTCCGGTGCAGTGTCCGTTTGAGATATGAACTGAATAAACACTGGTTGTTCATAACCAAGTTCGGCGAAACTATCTACTTGGACCGGAATGAGATAGGTTCCGGCAACGATTTAATCCGTGGAAATAAAAAAGCAGATATACAAATGCAATTGCGTATCAAGTTTTAGGCTATCTTTGTGCAAAACTAATTGGAGAAATTAGTAGACAAAGTAAGCAGTTTAATATTGCAACGTCAACTGGAGATAATCAGTTTATAAAATATAAATTGTAAATGATAAAATTAGAATAAGATGACTATTATTTTTCCTTCACCCATTTTCGGTCCTGTTCATTCCCGCCGTCTGGGTGTTTCTTTGGGGATTAACTTATTACCGGATGACGGTAAAGTGTGTTCATTCGACTGTATTTACTGCGAATGTGGTTTCAATGCCGAACATCGTACGAAAAAGCATCTTCCTACCCGTGAAGAAGTCCGCACAGCTCTTGAAGAGAAACTGAAAGATATGCAGGCAAATGGCCCTGCCCCCGATGTACTGACATTTGCTGGAAACGGTGAGCCGACTGCGCATCCCCACTTTTCGGAAATCATAGAAGATACACTTGCGCTGCGGGATACCTATTTTCCGAAAGCGAAAGTGAGTGTATTAAGTAATTCTACGTTTATCGATCGTCCCGCTGTCTTTGATGCGCTGAATAAGGTTGATAATAATATTCTGAAATTGGATACGGTGGATGAAGAATATATCCATCAGTTGGACCGTCCGAACGGAAAATATTCCGTAAAGAAGGTTATTGAGAAAATGAAAGAATTCAAAGGAAACTGTATCGTACAGACAATGTTTCTGAAAGGTGGTTATCAGGGAAAAGACATGGATAATACGTCCGATAAATATGTACTTCCCTGGATAGAAGCGGTGAAAGAAATAGCTCCCAGTCAAGTGATGATATATACGATTGACCGTGAAACGCCTGATCATGATTTGCAGAAAGCTACCCATGAGGAGCTAGACCGGATTGTCTCTTTACTGGAAAAAGAGGGTATTTCGGCAACGGCTTCTTATTAGCATATGACTATTTATTGATAATCGTATGGATTTGAACTCATTCAAACTAATCTTAGTTTTCCTAAAATTAGATTGGCAGTATGCCATGATTTAATCTCCGTTATATATAAATTTATTCGTCTGACAGTTGTTGAACTTTCGTCTGACAACTGTTATTCTTCCGTCTGACAACTGTCAGACGAAAAAGAAACAATTGTCAGACGAATAAAATCATGCATCATCAGTCATAAATTCATTCAGTATTAACGACAAATTTGCACAAGTTGGAAATTAGTTCATAACTATACAGAAATGAACTAAACAGCGTCATAATGAAGTAAATAATATCGGTACGTAACTGTAAGAAATTAGCTGAGGAACAGTGACAGCAGATATAAATTCTTTCGTAAATATTTTAATGCTGCTGTCATATGGTATTCTACTGTCTTTTCACTGATTGACAATTGTTCGGCAATTTGTTTATACGTCAAATGTTGTTCGCGGCTCATACGGAATATTTGCTGCTGGCGCTCCGGTAATTGGGATATCAGTATGGAAAGATGTTTTTTTAAATCGGAAATTTCCAGTTGGTCTTCGTCTTCATAAGATTGCTCTATAGATTGCAATACTGTCATCTTTAAAAAAGAATAATTCAACTGTTTGCGTGAATAATTAAAAATCTGATTACGTGTAATGATAAACAGAAAACCTTCAAAAGGTTGCTTCTCATCAACTAAATGCCGGGTTTCCCACAGTTTAATGAATACTTCTTGTACTATTTCGGCAACATCTTCAGACGACACAAGATACAAACGGGAAAAGTTATATACTTTCTCCCAATAGAGTTTATATATGGATGAAAATGCTTCTTCATCCCCTTCTTTGAATTTTAGAATTAATTCTTTGTGTGTCATTTTAACTTCTATCATACAAAAGTAGATAAATAGTTTTATTAATGAAATAAAAAGGCGAAAAAAGCAGCAAGGAGAAAGATTTTGAAAAAAGATAAGATTTTCACTAGGGTGTAGGAAATCGAGATGTGTATTTATAACAAACGAGCAAAAGTAGAGCAAAACATATAGAATGAAAACAATAAATAAAAATCATAGATTAATAAAGAATCTGTTTCAAGACAAACTCAAAAGACACGAAGTTGGAGCATTATCTGAGATTGATATTGTAGAACAAAGTATGCAGGAACAATGGAAGGAAAATGTTGAAAGAGTAGATCCGGAGATTGGAGAACGGATATGGATTAAGATTCAGAAAGAGTATAAAATGAGCGCTGGCAAGAGGTACTTGTTTCAAATCCGGCAGCCGTTGATTGCCGCTTGTATCACTGTGGCATTAATCATTGGTGGATATTTTTTCTATACAGGAGTTTCTACACTGGAAGAGCAAGAGTTTGTAGAAATATTGGCGGAGAGCGATATGTTATATGTATTACCGGACAGTTCGAAAGTATGGATGCATCCTGAAAGTTCCATTCGCTATGTGAAGAATTTCACGAAAGACAGAAAAGTGTGGTTGAAAGGTAGTTCTTTATTTGAGGTGCAAAAATATCTGGGAAGTAAGTTTCAGGTATATATAGAAAAAGCTTTTATAGAAGTAAAGGGAACAAAATTCCTGGTGGAAAAAATAGAGAATGGTAAAAACGAAATAACGCTGTTTCACGGATGTATTGCGTTTAATGCGGAACGTACCGGAGAAGAAGTTATAATGAAGCCTTTACAGCAGATAATATATGATCCCTCTGATAGTAAGATACAAACACGGAATATTGAGAATATAGAATGGCAACACGGAAAGTTCAAGTTTAATGCCATGCCTTTAAAACAATTGCTTCATATAGTTAATCAGATATATAATACCCATATCGTTTTCGAAGGAAAAGGAGAAAATTCTCCTTTTAGTGGTACGATTCGGCAAGATGAATCTTTGGCTGACGTAGTCGATAAAATTTGTTTCATTATGAATCTTCACAAAAAAACAGACGGTGATAAGATAGTAATAAGTAACTAAAAGTAACATAATAATTTAATCCTATGTCTAATATTAATAATTAAAACATGAAAGAAAAACATTTTTCTTATTGGCGGTATCTTAGATTTATCGCGGTTTTTATGCTCTTGTATCCGATTTCAGTCCTGGCAGCACAAGGACATATTTCGGTAAAGGGACAATTCTCCTTGAAGGAAGCTATTCAGTTTATTGAGAAAAACAGTGAATATACTTTTTTCTATAAAGACAGTGACTTGAGGGATAACACAAAGAAAAACATCAATTGTAGCGGAACCGTTGAAGAGGTATTGAAAAAGCTGTTTACAGACAGTGGAGTAAATTACATCATCAAAGGAAATGAAGTTATTTTCAAAGTAAGCAAAACGGAGAAGGCAGAACAACAGCAACAACAGAAGAAACGTGTTATAACAGGTACTGTTATTGACGGAGATTTGAAAGAACCAATTATCGGAGCTAGTGTGTGGCTGAAAAACAGTTCGTCCGGAGCAGTTACTAATTTGGATGGTAAATATACGATTACCGTTGAAGGAATTGGTGGCGTACTTGAATTTTCATACATCGGTATGACAAAACAGGAGATAGTCATTGGTGACCAAAGTATTATTAATGTAACGTTAAATGCGGATACGAAGAAACTGGACGAAGTTGTAGTAGTAGGTTACGGACATCAGAAGAAAGAGAGTGTTGTAGGTGCTATCTCTTCATTGGACGTAGGCGAATTGAACATTCCGGGTTCCAATATATCAAACGTACTGGCAGGACAACTTGCAGGTGTGGTTTCTATGCAGGCATCCGGTGAACCGGGCAAGAACAGTGCTTCCGATTTTTATATCCGTGGTATAGCTTCTTTCAAAGGCAACTCTACTCCGCTAGTCTTGGTAGACGGTATTGAACGCGAACTCGACTTGGTTGATGTAGACGATATTGCTACTTTCTCTATCTTGAAAGATGCTTCTGCATCGGCTGTATATGGTGTGCGTGGTGCAAACGGTGTTATCTTGATTACCACAAAGAAAGGCACGGAAGGCAAACCTCGTATCAATGTACGTGCGGAAATGGGATTCAAAACTCCTACACGTATGCCCGAAATGGCTAATTCCGTACAGTGGGCTGAAATGTATAATGAAGCGAAAGGGTTGACTGGTAACGGTGACGGCGGCTATTCAGCAGAGCAAATCCAGAAATATGGAGACGGTTCCGACACAGACCTTTATCCGAACGTAAACTGGCTGGACCAAATGTACAGGAACCTGGCTTCCAGCGAACGCATTACACTGAATCTTTCCGGTGGTGGTGATATCTGTAAATACTATGTATCCGGTGGGTTCTATAATGAAGGTTCTATTTTCAGAAATGCGGGTAATGTTTACGATTACAATTCTTCCATCCATTATACGAAGTTCAACTTCCGTGCCAATATGGATTTCTCGGTTACACCGACTACAACATTCAATGTGAACCTGGCTAATATTTATGAAAATTCATGGGGACCGGGAGCTACGACAAAAGATATTTGGGAGTATGCTTTCAATACTTCTCCGAATGCTTTTCCCGTTCAATATTCGGACGGAACTATTTCGGCACCAAGTTCCGCCAGTGGATTTAACCCGTGGAATCTGTTGGTACATTCCGGCTATCGTGAACAAAGCTGGAATTCTGCCCAGTCATTGATTGGTGTCACCCAGAAATTGGATATGATTACTCCGGGATTGACTGCGAATATTAAGTTTTCTTGGGATGCCTCTAATAATACATTACAGGTTCGTTCGAAAACTCCGCCCCAGTTTCATGCGACAGGTCGGAATGATGACGGTTCATTGAACTATAAAACAATTTATGAAGGTTCCAATAATCTGTCGTATGCCGCTCCGGTGACTGAATCTAAAATAACCACTTACATGGAAGGTTCACTCAATTATACACATCTGTTTGCCCAAAAACATCGTGTGGGTGTCCTGCTCCTCTACAATCATAAAATATATAAGCTACTGACAGCAGAAAACCAAAAGAAGTCATTACCGTACAAGAGCCAGGGATTGGCAGGACGTCTGACTTATGCTTATAAAGATAAGTATTTTGCGGAATTCAACATGGGATATACAGGTTCGGAGAATTTTGCCCGTGGTCATCGTTTCGGATTCTTCCCTGCTTATGCATTGGGTTGGATGGTATCCAGTGAAAAGTGGTTTGAACCATTGACGAAGGTAGTAAATGACTTGAAGTTGAAGGCATCTTATGGTAAAGTAGGTAACGACGATATCGGAGCATACAGAAGATGGGCTTACGAACCGACTATCAATGCAGTAAACGGATGGAAATACGGGAAGACGGGCAATCAGACAGGTACAGGCTATCGTGTAGGAGAAATTGAAAACACGAATGTATCTTGGGAGGAAGCGACAAAAGTGAATGCAGGTATTGAACTCCGTCTGTTTGACAAACTGAAAATTCAGGCAGATTATTTCTACGAGGAGCGTAATGGTATTTTCCTGGCACGTGCAGGACTGCCGGCTATTGTCGGTCTTACGACAACTCCTTATGTAAATGTCGGCAAGGCAAAAGTATCCGGTATAGACGGCACGGTTGAATATCAGCAACAAGTAGGTAAAGTATTGCTGACAGGCCGCGGCAATTTTACTTTCTCCCGCAATCAGATGTTGGACAATGACGAACCGGATTGGGAATACAAATATCAGAACTCTATTGGCAAACCATTCGGGCGTAACGGTGCGACACAACGTAAAGGACTTATTGCTTTGGGATTCTTTGAAAGTCAGGAAGAGATAGACAACAGCCCGACACAGATGTTCGGTGAATACAGAGTGGGCGATACCAAATATAAGGATGTGAACGGTGATGGTAAAATTGATACATACGACCAAATCTCTATCGGTTATACCGACCTTCCTGAAATCACATACGGTTTCGGACTCACAGCCAAATGGAAGAATTTTGATGCCAGTGTATTTTTCCAAGGGGTAGCACGTACTTCTACCTATCTGAGCGGCACTCCTCTGCGTCCTTTCAGCAGTGACAATATGGACCGTTCGGCTATTTATGAAGATCTTTATAAATATTCATGGAAGACTACCAATACTGCCGACCAGAATGATGCTGCGAAATATCCTCGTCTGAGTTACGGTGCAGAAGCCGGCAGTTCCAACAATAACCAGTCATCTACTATCTGGTTGCGCGACCGTAGCTTCCTTCGTTTGAAAAATGCAGAAATAGGATATACATTACCGAAAACCTGGTTGAGCAAGACCTTTATCAAGTCTTTCCGTTTCTATGTAGCGGGAACCAATCTGCTTACATTCAGTAAATTCAAACTCTGGGATCCGGAATTGCTGGATACTACCAATGGAGCGAAATATCCGAATAATATGACCGTGACTATCGGTTTGAATGCTAATTTCTAATTAATAATATAGAATCAATATGAGACTATCAATAACAAAATATATACTGTTACTTTGCGGAATTATTCCCTTATTAACTTCATGTGAGGATTTCCTTGATAAGCAGGAAACCGAAGATATTACTTTTGAACAACTTTGGGAGAAGAGAGCCTATACACGCGGATATTTCCTGAATGCGATGAGCTTTCTGCCGAACGACCTGACAAGTTATGTCTCTACTCCTCAAAGTACAGCTACGGACGAGTTTATAAATGCCTCGAATGCTGGTGCCGAATCTATGAATACGGGAGCCTGGAATGCATCGAACGTACCCGGCGCAAATTTTAATTTGTATAATGGCATACGCGAATGTAATATCTTCATGCAGAATGTTTATAACTGTACAGATCCTACCGTCACACAAGAAGAAAAAGACGAATGGTATTGGTACACACGTTGGGCACGAGCTTATTATTACTTTCTGATGATGCGCAACTATGGACCTGTCTTTTTGTTGGGAGACGAAACCTTGCCATATGATGCCACTACGGAATCTCTTTACCGTCCGCGTAATACTTGGGAACAATGTGTGGAATATGTGACGGATGAAATGGGTAAATGTGGTACATACTTTAAAGAACACGGAAAAACAACCTGGACAGTAGATGCAGAATATGGATTGCCTACCGAAGGTGCTGCTTTGGCTGTCATTTCACGATTGAGACTTTATTCCGCACGCGATTTATATAATGGAAATACATTATATAACACTGTCAAGAATCCCGTGACACCTGATTTCCCGGAACTCTCCGAGCAATATTTATTCCCGCAGGATTATAATAATGACAAATGGAAAGAAGCTGTATTGGCTGCCAAAGCTGTCATAGATTTAGGAGTATATGAATTGCATAGAGATGCTGCAACTCCCAATGACCCGTATGCAAATTATCTTGGCATTACTCAGACAGACTGGAACAAAGAACTTATTTGGTCTACAGGATATGCAAGTCGGGAAATTGTAGCAAGAAGAACAACTCCGACAGGGGTAAAGACAAAGAAAGGTGGTAATGGAACTGCTTATGGAGCCTTGGGACCTTCACAACAACAGGTAGACGCTTATGCAATGGACAATGGCATATATCCGATTACGGGATACGAAGCTGATGGAACTCCGGAAATTGACAGAAACTCCGGTTATATGGAAAGTGGGACAACTAATTTTGAAAATCCTTTCCTTAGATATCTGAGCAAAGGAGATACTTATCAGAGTAAATACTATAAGAGAACAACCCGTAATATGTTTGTCAATCGTGAGCCACGTTTTTATATAGCTGTATATTGGAGTGACAGCTACTGGAGATGCGGGCCGGGTAAAGATGATTATGTATTATGTAATTTGGCAAAAGACGGTAACTCGAACACTTCTCACGACCATTCAAGAGGTGGATATTTGCTCAACCGTTTCTGTGACCATACTGCCAGTTTTGTGAATAACCAACCGGGGAATATGGTATTTCCGACATTCCGTTTGGGAGAAATCTATCTGAACTTTATCGAAGCAGCTTTGGAATGGGAGAAAAGAACCGGAGATAATCAGTATCATGCCAAGGCGATGGAATATTGGGCGGATTTACGCGACCGTTCAGGTATGAGTCCGATAACAGATGTTTATCCGGGTGCTACTATCGGTCAGTTGATAGAATACTGTCGTCAAGAGCGTAGAATTGAACTTGCTTTTGAAAATCACCGTTTCTTTGATACCCGTACATGGATGATTGCTACCACTACTGATAATGGCCCTATCTATGGTATGAACGTTGAAGCACAGGCAGTAAATGCAGATGATACTCCGGATGCTTTCTGGCGCAGGACAGTGGTTCAGAACCGTGTATTCAGAGCTAACCACTTCCTGTATCCTTTCAGCCAGAGAGAGTTGGACCGTAATAAACTGCTGACGCAGAACTACAAATGGAGATAAAACTATAATATAAAACAATATCTAATCAGAATTTAATTTATATGAAGACAAAAATATATATCCTTTCGCTGTTAGGCTGTTTATTACTGACTATGGGGTCTTGCCTCAGCGACGGAAAAGAAGATTACCTGGATGATTATAAATCATTCCTTTGCATTCTGAATAGCAATGAGCAGGATATCACTTTTTACAACACCGGTGAACCTGTCACTTATAACATAACGATTGATAAAGGTGGAAACGACCTGAACCTGCCGGCTTCGGCTACATTGAAAGTATTGAATGAATTCGATATTGAATATTACAATAATGAGAACAAAACCACTTTCAAACCTCTGCCTGCTGATTGTTATGACTTGCCTTCCGACATGACTGTCTCTTTTGGAGAGAAAGAACTGTATAAGATTAAAACGGTCACCTTTCATCCCGAGAAGATTTCTGCATTGAGTACGGGAAATTTCACTTATGTGTTGATGTTGGAGCTTGCGGACGGCACTTCTACCATTAATGAAAAAAATAAGTATATCATTGTGAAGCCTACGGTCTATCAACCTGCTTTCTCTCTTTCTGAATCAGGATTCAAACTTCCGTTTACGATTACCGAAGGCGTGGCTGAATATACATATGAGCTTCCTGTAACATTAAATGCTGCTCTCGCAGAAGATATAACCTGTGATGTAACAGTTAAAAAAGAACTGTTGGATGAATATAATGCTACGTCTTCCATTGAGTATTCATTAATACCTGATAAGGAAAACAACTATACCATCGGTAAACTGACCTTTACCAAAGGTAATGTTACGGCGAATCTGACCGTGAAGATTAATATTGCTAATCTGGAAGGCAACTTTGCTCTTCCGTTAGAAGTAACTTCTACGAAATATGCTTTCTCCGGTGAAAATACAGTTATTATCGGATTACAGAATTCAGCACCGAAGATTACGCTTACACCGGATATGATGACCTTGACAGGAACAGATTTTGCTGACGGTAATGGATTTGCCGACTGGCTGGACGGTGATTTGGCTACTCAGGCACAGGTTACTTACGGAGGAGGTGCGCCAGCCTTCCCGCATCAGGTAGATATTCATCTCAAGAGTGCTATTTCCAAGTTGAGAGTAAGATATGCAACCAGAAATACCAATCAGCATCCTACAAAATTCATCATCTATGTTAGTAATGACGGTACAAACTGGAGAGAAATAAAAGTATTTACAGCAGAAGCAGACGGTCTTCCGGTATCGGCTACCACTTATTATGATACTTGCCCGACGATGCAACTGGGTGATTCATATACTTATGTCCGTTTTGAAGTTCATAGTTCTACTAATCCGAGTAAATTTAACACATGGGCACTCTCGGAGTTTGAATTATATGGCAAGTAATTACTCTCTCTTTATTCTAACAAATAACTAATCTTGAGGGCTGGCGAATAGATAATGCAGTGATGCATCAAATTCTTTTTAGTCAGCCCTTTTTAAAACAAAAAAGAGTATGAAGAATTATTTTTTGTATGTATTCATATCCCTGTTTCTGTTTTCTTTATCGTCCTGCAAAGATGACGATGATGTAGTGCCTGTATTGGAACTAAGTTCGGGAAATGCAGACTTTCATAAAGAAGCAGGTTCTGTTGTCATTGATGTAAAATCACTTCCGGCAGACTGGACAGCTTCTGTAGATGTGGAAGGAGAAGAGTGGTGCAAAGCTGAACCTGTTAATTCCGGTGCAGGAGTGAAGATAAGCGTGTCAAGTAGTCCTAATAAGACTGTCCGTAGCACTTCGGTGATTATCAATAATGGAAAGTTGGATAAGAAAATCCTCGTACGTCAGTTAGGTACTGATACCGATATTCTAGTATCTCCTTCTTCTTTTACTTTAACTCCGGTAGGTGGAACAGTCGCTTTTGCTGTTACTACCAACCTGACGGAAGCGGAATTGGATGTCACCTACCCTTCCTGGATAAAGAAAGGAACAGACACACGTGCTGCAATGATTGAAATACCTTATCAATTTACCGTAGGTACTTATGACGGAAGTAGCGCGCGTACGGAAAAGATAGTGATAAAGGATAAAAAATCTGATGTTTCGGCAGAAGTCACAGTCACTCAGAACGGATTGGACGGATATACATCCGGTGATACTGAGGGAATTGCGGATGATGTTCAGTTGGAAGTGGTCAGAGGGGAAGCATCTACGGCACATGGCGGTGAAGGGATTGAAAAATCCTTCGATAGTGATATGAGTACTATCTATCATTCCAACTATCCTTTTGCAGAAGGAGTGACCAGCCATTATCCGGTCACGTTGACTTACTATTTCAAGGAAAATACAGAAGCACTCGATTACCTTACCTATTACCCACGTACAAGCGGTTCGAACGGAAACTTTGGTGAAGTGGAAATTCAGGTATCAACTGAAGAACACCCGGCTTTTGAAAGTGTGACCAATGAAACCGATTTTGATTTCGGCTCTAAGGGTGCAGTAGTTTCCTTTTCTTTTAATAATACAATACAGAAGCCGAAAGCAGTCCGCCTGATTGTTAAGTCCGGTGTGAACGGGCATGCTTCCTGTGCCGAAATGAAGTTCTTTGCCAGGAATCCGGAAGGGTTCGACCCATTGACTCTTTTCACAGATGTGACTTGTTCTGAGTTGCGGTCTGGCATTACAGAGGAAACGATTAACGCTTGTGACTATCCGTTTTTCAAAAATATAGCTTATTATATGTTGAAAGAAAAATATCCGGCTGACTTCCGTATTGCGGATTTCAAACCCTATCAGCATCCGGATATACAGGCTGCCATCAATAAGACAAGTACTTATAGCCTGTTGGATAATCCTACGGGCATCTTTGTGAAAGCGGGCGAAACATTGATTGTCATGGTAGGCGAAACCCACGGACAACATTTGAGCCTAAGAATACAGGACATGGATGCTCCTAATGCCGACGGTTTCAACAGCAGTGTTTCTTATAGCCTGCGCACAGGAATAAACAAGATTGTATCGGAGAAGAAAGGATTAATCTATGTGATGTATCATGTGAATGGTAATCCGGCAGACTATGACGAAGTAAAGATACACTTCGCATCAGGGAGTGTCAATGGCTATTTCGATGTGGCAAAGCACACCCGTGAACAATGGAGTACTTTACTGAACGGAGCTGTCGACGGTTATTTTGATGTCGTAGGAAAATACGCCCATCTCACTTTTCCTGTCAGCAAACTGAAAAGTACATCCAGTGGAAAGGATTTAATCGACCTTTTTGATGATATTGTATATAAGGAACAACTATTTCTGGGTTTGAGAAAATATAATAATAACGGTGGTACCGGTACAGATATTGATAACCGTATGTTCAGAAACCGTATGTATTTCAATGTTATGTATGGTGAGAATAACTATATGTATTCTACTGCCTATCATACAGCTTATAATGTTTCGACGATGAGTAATCTATGTAATGTCGACCAGATGAAAAGTAATAATTGGGGACCTGCTCACGAAGTGGGACATAGTAATCAGACCCGTCCCGGATTGAAATGGTTTGGAATGACTGAAGTGACCAATAATATTTGTGCGATGCACATTCAGAAATCGTATAATGCCCCTTCCCGTTTAATGACTACAAGCCCCAATGACGGTTATAGTAACTATTATGAGCATGCTATGACTTTATCTTTCTGTAATAGTGATATTTTTCATGCAGAATTGGGGGATGTATTTGACAAATTAGTACCTTTTTGGCAATTAGAGCTCTATATGGATTATGTATTAGGAAAAACAGATTTCTATAAAGATGTATACGAGTATGTACGTATCAATCCGGATTTATCGACCGATGGTGAACGGCAAATAGAATTTGCTTATAATTGCAGTAAGGCGGCAGGATTGGATTTGACAGATTTCTTTGTGAAATGGGGATTTTTAAAACCTGGTACATATAAATTCAATGATACATATACTGACGGAGAGGTAACAGTGACGGAAACACAGATAAATACTCTTAAAAATAGAATTAAAACTTTAGGATATTCCTCTCCACAACATAAATTGGAATATCTTTGTGATGATAATCTGGAAGTTTATAAGAAGAATGCGACTGTCGTTACAGGGACAGCTACCCGTTCAGGTTCAAAACTATCGATGTCAGGTTGGCAGAATGTAGCCGTTTATAAAGTTTGCGACAATGTAGGTAAGCCTATATTTGTATCTCCGCAATCTTCGTTTACTGTGGGTGGTTCTTTGCCGAATGGTTTTAGAGTTTATGCTATTGCAGCTAATGGTACTGAAACACAAGTAACATTTTAATAACAACATAAAATAACATGAAAAACTTGAATTTGACTCTTTTCACATTAGCGGGAATCTCTTCAATGCCTGCTACCCTATTTGCCGGACAGACCCAACCTGAGAGAAAGCCGGTTGACAAACAACAGCCGAACATAATTCTGATTGTAGCCGATGACCTCGGATATGGTGACCTGAGTTGCTACGGTGCTCATCGCATTTCTACACCGGGTATGGACCGCATAGCAAACGAAGGAATCCGCTTTACGCAGGGATTCTGTACGGCAGCTACTTCCACCCCCAGCCGTTATTCCGTTATGACCGGACTATATCCGTGGACGAATACGGAAGCAAAAATTCTTCCGGGCAATGCAGCATTGATTATTGATACGAAAAAGATAACCTTGCCTAAACTGATGAAGCAGGCAGGCTATGCTACCGGCTCCGTCGGAAAATGGCATATCGGACTGGGAGACGGCAATGTAGACTGGAATAAAGATGTCCATCCCGGAGCAGCCGAAATCGGATATGATTATTCATTTATTCAGGCAGCTACCAATGACCGTGTTCCATGCGTCTTCCTTGAAAACGGACGTGTAGTGGGACTCGACCCCAATGACCCGCTTTATGTGGATTACCGTAAGAACTTCTCCGGTGAACCTACCGGAAAGAATAACCCTGAATTGCTCCGGATGCATCCGAGTGTAGGGCATGCCGGTTCGATAGTAAACGGTGTTCCCCGTATCGGATTTCAAAAAGGCGGTAAGGCGGCACAATGGAAAGATGAAGAAATGGCGGAGCTATTCCTAGATAAAGCCAAGCAGTTTGTCAACGACCATCAAAATGCTCCTTTCTTTCTCTATTACGGACTGCACCAGCCACACGTGCCCCGTGTTCCGAATGAACGTTTTGTCGGTAAATCGGGTATGGGACCTCGTGGAGACGTAATCCTTGAAGCTGACTGGTGCGTGACCGAATTCCTTAATGAACTGGATAAACTGGGATTGGCAGAAAATACAATCGTAGTATTGACCAGTGACAATGGTCCGGTACTTGATGACGGATATAAGGATGATGCAGTGGAGTTGGTAGGCGATCATAAGATAGCAGGTCCGCTTCGTGGTGGAAAAACAAGTATGTTTGATGGTGGTACACGTATTCCTTTCATGCTTCGTTGGCCGGCAGCAGTGAAACCGCAGGTATCCGATGTCTTTGTATGCCAGATGGACTTGCTTGCTTCTTTTGCTTCTTTGTTGGGACAAACTTATTCGGATAAACTGGATAGCGAGAATACATTGGACGCTTTCTTGGGAAAGAGCAAGAAAGGACGTGAAGAACTGGTCATCGAAGGTATGTTCAATTATGCATACCGTCAGGGAGATTGGGCGTTGATTCCACCTTATTATAATCCTTACAGTAAAGAAGATGGTGAATTTATCGGTCTGGGGTATGGTTATAAGCTCTATAACCTGAAGAAGGATATCGGGCAACAAGAAAATCTGGTAGATAAATATCCGAAAAGACTGGGTGAAATGATTAACCGTTTCGAATATTTGAAATCAACAACAAATAAAGTGACACGATATTAATTTTTTAGGGTGTGGGTTTATTTTAAATCCACACCTTCATCAGCAAAATGCAAAAAAGATAAACATTAATTTGACATTACTTTTTAAGTATTTAAGTGACTTGCTGATACTGTGTTCCACAGTTTTAATACTGATGCCAAGTTTATCGGCAATCTCCTGATAACTAAGATTTTCTTCACGACTAAGGAGAAATATTTCCTTTTGCCTGGGAGGAAGTGCATTAATAAGTAGTTGCAGGTATTCCTTTAATTCATTGGCATATATATCCTCTTCAATTTCATAAAAAGTCTCTATATTAGTTTCGCTGAAAGCTCTAAGTACAGATATCTTATAAGAGTTTTCATTAAAACTTCGTTTGAAGGAGTTAAATACAATATTGCGGGTAATAATAAATAAGAATCCTTTAAAATTTTCATCTTCTTTGAGAAGAGCCCGACTTTCCCAGAGTTTAATAAAGACTTGCTGAACTATTTCTTTGGAATCATCAATGGAATTGATGTATAACCGTGTGAAGTTGTACATTGCATTCCAGTATTGTTGGTAGAGAAAAGAAAATGCTTCGTGACTACCATTTTTTAGTTGTAATATTGCTTCTTTTTCGTTCATCAACAACAATAAGTAATAGATTCCGTTTGTTGCAAAGATAGAGAAATAAATGATAATATATATTTTTTTGAAAATAAATTAGATTTAAGAGGGGGGGCAGATGTAGTTTGATTGTATTTATAATAAAGAGCAAAATAATACTCATTCATAAATCGAATGTAAAATGGGAAGTTTGAAGTCATTAGAACTTATTAAAAAATTGTTTTCCGGAAATATGAAACCTTCAGAAAGAGTTTTATTGTCGGAGGAAGAGCCGATGAAACAATTCTTGTGGAAACAATTAGAGCAAAAGTCTAGTACTTATCTGACAGATAAAGTTGATCCTTCGGAGATGTGGGCGCGGATAGTCGCTGCATGCTGGGAAGAAAATAAGATAGCAGAGCGTAGAGCTAGAAAAATTCGTCTTTATTATCTTTCTGCTGCTGTCATTGCTCTTTTATTGGTTAGCACCTGGACTGTGAATTATTTGACTGACTCTTATATAAAAGTGATAGCTCCCGCTAATCAGAAAATAGCATTAACACTGCCTGATAGCTCTAAGGTGTGGCTGAATGCAGGAAGTACGATTCGTTATCGAAAAGATTTTCGTGATGAACGTAAGATATTGTTGGAAGGAGAGGCATTTTTCGATGTAGAAAAGTTACCGTCACATCCTTTTAGAGTTCTTTTCAATGATGCTTGTGTAGAAGTAAAGGGCACGGAGTTCAATATCAGGTCGAATATGACTGTGGCAGAAATAACATTGTATTCCGGACGAATTGATTTTCAGCCGGAAGGCAAAGAAAATATTGCAATGAAACCATTGGAACGTATTATCTATACAGTAAAAGGACAGAAGGTGAAACAGGAAACTGTCAATACCGAATATGATTGGCGAAGTGATGAATATCGTTTTGTGGATAAGCCGATGGATGAACTGGTTGATTTTATCAATAACTATTATAAAGTTCATTTAGAAATAGAAGATTCATTGTACAAGACCTATTTGTTTTCCGGAAATATAGCGAAAACGGAGAAGTTGACCGATGTACTGGAAAAGATTTGTTTGATTATGGAAATGAACTTCAAGCAAAAGGGAGACACAATAATATTGTATTAACACGTATAAAAATCAACGAAATAAAATAGTCATAAAGTGCTGCAGAACCGATCGACTATTGACCTTTCTAACTTTAATTATTTTTTCGAATCTAAGTTAAATTTAATATGAAAATCTTATGTCTAAGAGGATGGCATTGGAGAAGTATACTCCTTCTTCTATTGCTATATCCCACTATGGTTTGTGCCAGCCAAGAGAAAATCACAGTAAAGGGTCAGTCGGTAACGCTACGGCAGGTTATCCGTATTATAGAGAAAAATAGTGATTATACATTTTTCTTTAAAGCCAATGACGTAGACGGGCAAGTCGCAAAGAATCTGAATTGCGAAGGAACGGTTCAGGAAGTATTGGATGTGGCTCTTAAAGGAACAAGCCTGAAATATGTAATTAAGAATAATCAGATTCTTCTGGTTCCTAGTAAAACAGAAGAAAAGAAAACCGAATCACAGTCTACTCAACAAAAAAAACAACGAGTTATTACCGGTACTATTATTTCGGGTGAGGATAATCAACCCATTATCGGTGCTAATGTCTGGTTGAAAAATAGTGCGATTGGTACTATCACTGATATGGATGGTAAATACACTATCAAAGTAGAAGGTTTAGGTGGAGTGCTGACATTTTCGTATATCGGAATGAAACCACAGGAAGTTTTGATTAACGATCAAAGAAACATAAATATTACATTGATGCCTGATACGGAAGTATTGGATGAGGTTGTGGTAGTGGGTTACGGAAACCAGAAGAAGGAAAGCGTGGTAGGTGCTATATCTACACTGGATATGACTAAGCTTAAAGTCCCGGGTTCGTCTATCTCGAATGTTTTGGCAGGGCAGCTCGCAGGTGTGGTTGCCATTAGCCGTTCCGGTGAACCGGGAAAAGCTAGTGCAGCAGAGTTCTTTATCCGTGGTGTGTCTTCTTTCAAAGGATCGGCTACTCCGTTGGTTCTGGTGGATGGCATCGAACGGGAACTGGACTTGGTGGATACCGATGATATTGCTTCTTTCTCTATTCTGAAAGATGCTTCTGCTTCTGCCGTATACGGTGTGCGTGGTGCGAATGGAGTAATCATCATCACGACGAAGAAAGGTTCGGAAGGAAGGCCGAAAATTAATGCACGTGCGGAGTTTGGAGTCACTTCGCCGACAAAGATGGTTGACTTTGTAAATTCAGCTCAATGGGCAGAATTGTATAATGAGGCGAAAGGAATGGAATATTACACTCCTGACGATATTCGCAAATATCGTGATGGCTCTGATCCGGATTTATTTCCGAATGTGAACTGGGCGGATGAGTTGTATCGGAATACGGCTACGAATCAACGTGTCAATTTGAGTATTAGCGGTGGTGGTGATATTTGTAAATATTACGTTTCCGGTTCGTTCTATAATGAAGGCTCTATATTCAAAAACGTGCAAGATAAATATGACTACAACTCTTCTATCAATTATAATAAGTTTAATTTCCGTGCTAATATGGATTTCTCGCTTACGCGAAGTACGGTATTGAATATCAATCTTGCTAATATTTACGAAAAAGCTTTTGCTCCGGGAGCGAAGAAGAATGATATTTGGGGATATACGTTTTCAACCTCACCTAATGCTTTCCCGGTAGAATATTCAAATGGTAAACTCTCGTCTCCATCTGCTAACTCTGGAAATAATCCTTGGAACTTATTGGTGCATTCTGGCTATCAGGAACAATTTTGGAATTCAGCCCAGTCATTGATTGGTTTGACGCAGGATTTAGGTGATTTAGTCACTAAAGGTCTGACAGCTAATGTCAAGTTCTCGTGGGATGCATTTAATACTTCCACCCAAAAGCGCACAAAGAATCCTACTCGTTACCATGCTCAGGGACGTGACCCTGAAACGGGGGAATTGATAATGGGCTCCCCAGTTGCTACCGGCAGTGATGAATTGGCTTATAGCAGAGAGTCAGAAGCCAAAATGACAACTTACTTAGAAGCTTCGTTGAATTATAACCGGGTGTTTGCACAAAAACATCGTGTGGGGGTTTTGTTCTTATACAACCATAAGTTATTGCGTAAATTGCAGGATAGTGATAAATTCAAATCTCTTCCTTACAAGAACCAGGGAATTGCAGGACGTGTGACGTATGCTTTCAAAGATACGTATATGGGCGAATTTAACATGGGATATAACGGTTCGGAGAATTTTGCACCAGGACATCGGTTCGGCTTTTTTCCGGCTGTTGCCGTAGGATGGGTGGTTTCCAATGAAAGTTGGTTTGAACCTGCGGTGAAAGTGGTTGATTTCTTGAAATTCAAGTTCTCTCATGGTTTGGTAGGTAACGACCAGATTGGTAACGACAGTCGTCGTTGGATTTACGAACCTACTATTGTAAGTGGTGCCTCATGGGGATATGGTGCTACAGGAAATAACGGAGGAACTTCTAGCCTTCGTATTGGAGAAGTAGAAAATCTGAATGTAAGCTGGGAAGAGGCACGTAAGACAAATGTAGGTGTAGAGTTCTCATTGTTTGGAAAGTTAAAGGTACAAGCTGATTATTTTTATGAAAAACGTACCGGAATATTTATACAACGCGAGGGATTGCCGGATATTGCAGGTGTAAGTTCTAAACCGTATGTCAATTTAGGATCTACCTTAAATAGAGGTTTTGACGGTTCTATGGAGTATGCCCAGCAAGTGGGACAAGTTTTCCTGACGGCAAGAGCTAATTTCACCTATAATAGAAATAAAGTGCTTGACAATGACCAACCAGCTAAAGAATATGCATATCAAGAATATATTGGTAAACCTTTTGGGAAAGGTGGAAGTTATCAACCTTTCGGATACGTTGCGTTAGGTCTGTTCCAAAGTCAGGAAGAAATAGACGAAAGTCCCGTGCAAACATTCGGAGAGTATCGTGTAGGAGATGTAAAATACCAAGATATAAATGGCGATGGTAAAATTGATACATATGATAGAGTTGCTTTGGGATATACCAATTTGCCGGAGATGATTTATGGCTTTGGTGTGACAGCACAATGGAAGGATTGGGATATTAATGTGTTCTTTCAGGGAGTGGGACATACTTCTATTTTTACGAGTGGAGGTACGATGCGTCCGTTCACTAGCGGAAATTTAGAACGTTCTGCCATCAATGCTGATTTGTATGATAAAGTGTGGAAAACTACTAATACTCCCGAACAGAATGCAAATGCGATTTATCCACGTCTGAGTATGCAAAATGGTCCGGGGTCTTCAAATAATAACCAGACTTCTACTTTAACTATGAATAATGGACGTTTCTTACGTTTGAAGAATTTTGAAATGGGATATACTTTACCTAAATCAATTTTAAATAGGACATTTATCAAGTCGCTTCGTTTCTATGTGTCCGGCAACAATTTGTTGACATTTAGTAAATTCAAACTTTGGGACCCTGAAAAGGGTGGAGGTGATGGTTCCGGTTATCCCCCTCTGCGTGTCGTTTCTTTTGGTTTAAATGCTAATTTCTAAATCTAATTATAAAGATGAAAAAGTTATATATAGCAGCATGTTTTTGTCTGGCGTTGATGAATACTTCGTGTGATAGCTTCCTTGATAAACAGGAAGATGAAGCTCTTACCTTCGATAAAATATGGAATACTCGTGAAAATACGGAAAAATATTGGCGTAATGCAATGTCATTCCTTCCCGATGATGCAGGAGACTGGTCGTATGCTCCCTGGCATGCAGCTACTGACGAGGCTATTCTTGCCTGGACACGTGATTCGGAGAAGATAAATGCCGGTTCCTGGAATCCTTCCAATGTTCCTTATTATGAAATGAATCATTATTATAAAGGAATACGTGAATGTAATATCTTTCTGCAAAATGTGGACCGTTGTACCGATCCGATTGCAACTGAAGATATGAAGGCTATGTGGAAAGCACAAACTCATTTTGCCAGAGCCTATTATTATTTTATGATGATGCGGATATATGGTCCGGTATTTTTGATTGGCGACGAGATAATGGATGCCACAGCATCTACGGAAGCATTGGCTCGCCCGCGAAATACGTGGGATGAATGTGTCTCCTATGTGGTAAGCGAAATGACTGCTCTGATTGAAAATCCGATTGTGACAGATGGTTGGAAAAGTGACTCGGACAAAGGGCTGGCAACCAAAGGAGCTTGTCAAGCTGTGATTTCCCGTCTGAGATTATATTGTGCACGTGATTTATTTAATGGAAACCAACTATATGCATCAGTTAAGAATCCAGATGGAACACCTCTGTTTCCATTGCAATATGATAACAGCAAATGGTTGGAGGCTGCCAAAGCAGCTCGTGTATTAATTGATAATCCACTTTATAAACTATATCGGGGAGATGACAATGATCCTTACGAAAACTATTTTGATGTACTTTGGAAAACTTGGAATAGTGAACTTATATGGACTACTGGCTATAAAGGTGGATACAACATAGGGGTACATACAGCTCCGGGAGCTATTGGTGGCACTGCTTATGGAGGATGTTCTGTTACGCAGCAACAAGTAGATGCATACGCTATGAAAAATGGTTTATATCCTATTTCCGGTTATGATAATGACGGTAAACCCTTCGTTAACCCGGAATCCGGCTATGAAGATGCTGGATTGAGTGCCTGGACTTATCCGAATTGGTTGGGAGCTTCTGCGCCTTCGGGGGCAAAGATGCCGAATATGTTCAAAGATAGAGAACCTCGTTTTTATGTTTCGATATTTTTCAGCGGGCTTGAATGGAAATTTGGTTCCTCAAAGAAAAAGATATCTTTAGCCGATGGCGGTAACTCTGCTGTTTCGCACGACCGTAGCCGTGCTGGTTATTTAATGGCACGTTTTTATGACCATCGTTCCAATTCTGCAACCAATCAGTGGGGCAACTTGACTTATCCTACATTCCGCTTGGGTGAGATATATCTGAATTATATTGAATCAGTGTTGGAGTGTAAGAAACGGGGTGTAATAATGCCGGCTGATTATGAAAGTAAAGCAATGGAATGTTGGGCTGATTTACGTGATCGTGTGGGTTTACCTTCTATTGTAAGTGTCTATCCCAATGCAGATGTAGATAAGTTGATTGAGCTCTGCCGTCAGGAACGTCGTATAGAGTTGGCATTCGAAGGACACCGTTATTTTGATACGCGTACATGGATGATTGCCAAGACAACGGATGCAGGACCTGTTTGGGGAATGAATGTAAATGCAAAAACGTCTGGTGATGTTACTCCTGATGAATTTTGGGAAAGAACAGTTGTAGATACGAGGATATTCAAGGATAATTTTTATCTCTATCCTTTTTCACAATCAGAGAAAGAGAGGAATACGATGCTTGTTCAGAATTATGGCTGGTAGGTAACCAATGAGTTGTATAATGTATAAAATGAAGGATATGAAGAAACAAATCATATTAATGTCTCTCCTGCTCGGATTAACTTTCGGTGCATGTGAGGATAATAAGGAACAATATTTAGACCAATATAGCACGATTACCTATTTCCGAAATAGTGGAGTCGATGAATTAACGCTCTATAAAACCGGAGTTGATACGGATTATAGTATAATTATCAACAAGGCCGGTTCAAACCTGAATACGGCTACTTCGGTCAATATGCTAGTGATGAACGAAATAGAACTGAACTATTATAATAACCGCAATTCTACTAATTATGAAATATTGCCTACTGATTGTTATCAGATAAACGGTGAAACAGCATTAAACTTTGAACCGGGTGAGACTTCCAAAAAAGTAGGTGTTGTGTTTAAAACAAATACAATTGACGAATTGATGACTGCTCATCTGAATCAGGAATATGTTCTCCCGTTGCAGTTGGTTGAATCTGCCGATTCCATTAATTCTCAAAAGAAGATGTTGTTGATACAGCCCAAAGTTTTAATTCCTACGATCTCTTTTGGGAAGAAAGGTATGGAAGAGATTGCATATGGTGGTGATGGCACAGATGTGTTTACCTATTCTTATTCGGTAGGGATGTCTTTGAAAAACCAGTGGACTTTTGATTGTACGATAGGTATAGATGAAGAAGCGCTTGAAGCGTATAATGAAAAGAACGGAACCGAATACGAATTACTGAGCGAAGATGTTTATGAGATGCCGGCTACGTTAACGTTTGTCCCAGGAGCTAACGATATACAGTTGGACGTTAAAATTGATTATTCCAAACTGATTTGTGGTACGTATGCGTTACCGTTTAAATTGTTGTCGGTATCTAATGCAAATTTTGTTGTGGATGAAACTCCTTGTATTTTGGGAATAGTATATAAAGCACCAAGAGTTGACCTGACTGTAGATATGCTTTATTGTAATCGTCCACAGAGTGGTTCTGAAGGAAACCTGGCAAACTTGTTGGACGATAATGTCAAGACCTATTTCCATTCGTCATACGATGCAGTCGACCGTATATTTGACCATTATTTGCAAATTGACCTGAAAGAGCCGGTTCGAGCATTCCAGTACAGTTATACGACTCGTGATTCCAGCGGAAATGGTAACCCAATCGGAACAGTGGTAAAAGTGAGTGAGGATGGAGTGAATTTCATTGAAGTGGCACATATTACGCAAGGATTACCGACTGACAAAGCTGCGGAATATTTGTCTCCGATTTTAAAATCAGATACTCCGGTGAGATACATTCGTTTGGAAAACGATGGAGCATTAAACGGTAGACCCTATTTCGTATTCAGCGAATTCTCATTCTATGGCAAGTAAACAGTTTATTTCCACAGGTGTCCTATACACCTGTGGAAATAAAAAAACTTCATATTAAAAATAGTGACTATTATGAAATTGAACTTCTTATATATTTTATGTTGCTTGTTCATTGGCTGTGCGCTTATGGTTTCCTGCACCGATGAAGAAGAAGGTGGTATTCGTGGCTTTGAAATAGCCGAAAGTGACTTAGTGCAGAATTTTACCCAAGACAAGACATTTGTAATGATACCGGTGACGACTTCGTTGCCATCTTCGGAATGGAGCATCCGTTCCGGTGCGAGTTGGTGTAGAGCTGTGCAGTCTTATGACAACTCTACCAAAGTGATTTTGCTGGAAGTAGATCAGAATGGAGAACCGGAAGTTAGAACCACTACTCTTGAAGTCAAATCTTCCATTCAGAATTATACGATTACAGTGAATCAGTTAGGATGCGGAAAAGCCATCTTGGTGAAAAAGGTAGATACACTTCCGGTAGAAGGAGGAAGTGTAAAAATAGAGGTGACAGCCAATGTGGATTATGAAGTGACCTATGCCGACGACTGTGATTGGTTGATTCCAGCAGTAGAGACTCGTGGTATGGTGGACAAAGTGCATGCTTTTACAGTGCCTATGAACGATTCGTATGAAAGCCGTTCGGTGGATGTGATGTTCACTTGTACGACGGATGCTGAAGTGCAGGCTGTCTGTGTGGTAGCACAAAAGGGTAAACTTTCCGGTACGGACGATGTCGCCGGTGATATACAGGTGCAACCCTCGGGAGTAATTGCTAATCAGGAAGCTTCGGATTGCCCTGCAAAAAACTGTATTGACAATAAGTTTGATACTCACTTTCATTCTCCATATGCCGGTGCAACTAAACTTCCTGTTGAATTAGAGTTTACTTTTGATGACACACCAGACATCGATTATTTAATCTATACTCCGCGTGGAGGAAATGGTGATTTCGGTGAATTGGATATATTCGTCATGACACAAGGTCAGTCGGATTATCAGTTACTTGGTTCCTTTGATTTTGGAAAGAAGAACGTTCCTTCTCGGGTTAATTTCTCTACCCCTTTGAAAAAGGTTACAAAAGTCATGGTATCTGTCAAATCCGGGAAAAGTAGTAACGCCAATGCTTATGTAAGTTGTGCCGAAATGCAATTCTTTAAAAGAGATAATAGTTTGGAAGCTCAACTACAGACTGTATTTACAGATGTAACTTGCTCCGAACTCCGCCCGGATGTTACCAAAGAAATGATTGACGCATTGCCAGGGTATTTTGCCAACATCGGTTTCCTGCTTAAAAATAATACCTATGATGAATGGGAAAAGAAATTCCGTATCCATGATTATGAACCTTATAGCGATGTGGAAGTATGGGCAAGTAATCTGATGACCAAGAAATATAGCAATCTGGATAATCCGACAGGTATCTATGCCAATGCTGGTGAATCTCTTATTGTATTGGTGGGTGATACTCATGGGCAGACTGTCTCTTTACAGGCTATCCCCGATAGAGAAAGCAAAGGAGATGTATATCCGTTGGTTACAGGAGTCAATAAGATAGCTATCAAGCAGACAGGTATGTTGTTTTTGATGTACACGGCAGATTTGTCGAATTCGAAAGCCCGTCCTATTCGCGTTCATATTCCGCCACAATGTGGTCATGTCGATGGTTTCTATGATTTGAAGGAAGATAAGACAGACGAAGAATATGTTAAGTTGCTTTCCAAAGCAAACTATAAATACTTCTGTGTGCGTGGTGAAAAGATTATTTTCTATTTCCATACTACTTCCTACCGACAGATAATGCCCAATTCCGTTTTACCTACCATTAATTTATGGGATAACGTGATTTCTTGGGAGCAGGAGTTGATGGGTATTGACGATGTGCGTCCCAGCCAGGTGAACAATCATATTTTCGCCATCTCGCTGGACGCCGATGACGATGGCTACATGTGGGCAAGCGATTACCGCATAGCCTTTAAATATACCACGTTGGATCGCCTGCTGGATTATAATAAAGTAATGGCAAGCAAAGGTAATGTCTGGGGACCGGCACATGAAGTGGGGCATATACATCAATCGGCCATCAACTGGCCAATCTGTACGGAGGCTTCCAATAACCTGTTTTCCAACTTTGTGATGCATAAACTTGGAGAACCTTGTTCGCGTGGTAAAGAATTGAGCCTCCTGGCCACTCAACATTGTGTAAATAATGATAGCTGGGTAGATGTGGACAATGAATTGAAGATGCGTCTCTATTGGCAGCTGTGGAATTACTTCCATCGCTGTGAGTACATGCCGGACTTCTGGCAGAAAATGTTTAAGGAACTCTGTACCAACCGTCTGACGGCAGCGAATCCGGGACTTGCTCAGATGCAATTTGTGAAAGCCGTTTGCAAGGTTGCCAACATGAACTTGACTGATTTCTTCGAGACATGGGGATTTTTCACGCCTATCAATCGGGAAATAGAACAGTATGGCAATTACCGATATACAGTGACAACTACGATGATTGGTGAAACGAAAGCTGCTATTAAGGACTATCCTGCTCCGGCACATGCTATTCAGTATATCGAAGATCGTAGACAGAGTGATGTCGGTAGTAACAATTATAAGGTAGGAGATATTGGCCATTATTCAGCTTTTAAAGACAATCGGAAAATAACCAAGAAGGTCACTTACTCGAAGGTTGGCAATACCATTATGATTCAGAACGGCGAAGAAGCGGTTGCTTTTGAACTGAAAAGAGGAGATAACGTGTTATACTTCTCCAATTTCTTCAACTTCGATCTTCCGGAATCCATCACATTAGGAGAAACCGAGCATATATTTGCTGTGCAGGCCGATGGTACTAGAATAGAAGCGACAGCTAAATAAAAAGATTACCTGTAATGAAAAGAAACTTATTATTCATTTTCCTGCTCCTGACAATCATGTCGGGAGCAGCACAAAACAAGCTTCAAATATCTCACGGTCCCTATCTTCAGGAAGTCACCGGTGATGGAGCTACTTTTGTCTTTCTTACTTCCGAGAAATCATTCTCGGCCATCGAATTGAAAAAAGAAGGGGCCGATACTTCTAGCCTTTATTATCATACACAGTATGGCTTTAGAGATGCCTACAATACGTTTCATTCTATTCGGATAGAGAAGTTGGAACCGGGATGTACTTATCAGTATAGGATTTGTTCTAAAGAGATGCGTTCTTTCGAACCTTACAAAGTGACGTTTGGAGATAGTATTGCTTCGCAATGGTACACATTTAAAACGATTGACCCCAAAGCGAAAGGAGGAGCTATCTTTATAACATCAGATACGCATAACAACACGAAAATGTTGGAAACTCTGCTGGAACTCTGCGATTATAAAACGTGTGATGCCTTTTTTTATGCAGGAGATGTAATGAACTATATGGCTGATGGAGAGACGCCTTTCCATGCATTTATTGATACGAGTGTGAAGCTTTTTGCCAGCTCTACGCCATTTGAAGTGGTGAGAGGCAATCATGAGACTCGTGGTAAATTGGCACGTACCTATCCTCACTTCTTCCCTAAAAAAGACGGAAAGATATACGGTTCTTATCTGTTGGGCGATATCATGGTGGTGATGATTGACTGTGGTGAAGATAAGCCGGATGATTTCTGGGTATATTCAGGATTAAACGATTTCGACAGTTATCGTACTGAGCAGGCGAAATGGTTGAAAGAATTGGTGAAAACGAAAGAATTCAAAAAGGCTAAATACCGGATTGTTATTTCACACTTCCCGATGACGAAGGGTATATATGACTATAAGGAATTGAGTCACGGCATGGACGATCTTAGTGATAAATGTCTTCCTATCCTGAATAAGGCAAAGATTGACTTGATGGTTTCTGGTCATACGCATGAGTATGCTTTTCATGAGAAGAATGCAGGCGGAAACAATTTCCCCATTTTGGTAGGTAGCAATCAAAGTGCTGCCCGACTGGATATTGCAGACGGGAAGATTAAGATAAAAGCGGTAGATAAAAACGGAAAGATATTATTAGAACGTACGTTGCAATAGGTAAATCAATGTATTGAATTCTGGTTATGTACATAAGAAAGAGGGTGTCTGAAAAGGATACCCTTTTCAGACACCCTCTCTGCTTTTCCCTTGAATAGTGAAAAAGAACAAAGAATAATTAAAAAACGGGTATAAAGTTAGGGTAAGAGGGGATTGGCGTGTATTTATCATTGTATAACGACGACAATCTTATGTCTAATTCTAAATAAATAAAGCATGAAAAACAGTCATTCTCTTTCTTCGCGGTATCTCAGACTTATCGCATTACTATTATTGTTATTACATCCCATTTCGTTTCTTTCTATACAAGCATCCGAAAATTCAGACAGGAATGATGTTTCTTCAACAGGTATACAGCAAACTTCAGGAATCCTTCGGGCGGAAAGGGTAAATCCGACCACAGTCGATGTGCTGTTTACAAACAATCAGCGAATGACGATCGACTTCTACGGAGAGAATATCTTCCGTGTTTTTCAGGATAACTCAGGAGGTATCATTCGTGACCCCGAAGCGAAACCTGAAGCACAAATACTCGTCGACCAGCCACGCCGCAAGGTATCCGGTCTTACGCTGGACGAAAAGGACGGCCGTATCATCCTGACTACTGGAAAAGTACGGATTGAACTCGACAAACAGACATCCCTGATGAAAGTCTTTAACCTCGAAACAAACGTATGTGTCATCGAACAGACTGCTCCGGTAGTATTCAGTCCGAAAGAAGTGACCGTCACCCTGAAAGAACAGCCGGACGAATATTTCTACGGCGGCGGTGTACAGAACGGACGCTTCTCCCACAAGGGCAAAGTGATTGCCATCGAAAACCAGAATAGCTGGACAGATGGCGGAGTCGCTTCCCCCACCCCTTTCTATTGGTCAACAAAAGGCTATGGAATGATGTGGTACACCTTCAAGAAAGGACAATATGACTTTGGAGCAACAGAAAAAAACGTAGTGAAACTATCCCATAATTCTTCTTACCTTGATTTATTTTACATGGTCAGCGACGGAGCCGTCGCCCTGCTGAATGATTTTTACCAATTGACGGGAAATCCCGTCCTGTTGCCCAAATTCGGTTTCTACGAAGGGCATCTTAACGCCTACAACCGCGACTATTGGAAAGAGGATGAAAAAGGAATCCTCTTCGAAGACGGAAAACGTTATAAAGAAAGCCAGAAAGACAATGGCGGTATCAAAGAATCCCTGAACGGTGAAAAAAACAACTACCAGTTTTCGGCACGTGCCGTTATCGACCGCTACAAGAACTATGACATGCCTCTCGGCTGGCTGCTCCCCAACGACGGTTACGGAGCCGGTTACGGACAGACGGAAACGCTGGACGGAAACATCGCCAACCTGAAAAGCCTGGGCGAATATGCCCGCAAGAACGGAGTGGAAATCGGACTTTGGACACAGTCTGACCTGCATCCGAAAGAAGGCGTAAGCGCCTTATTACAACGTGACATCGTGAAAGAAGTACGTGACGCGGGCGTACGTGTACTGAAAACCGACGTTGCCTGGGTAGGAGCCGGATACTCCTTCGGACTGAACGGTGTAGCCGATGTAGGAAGTATCATGCCTTATTATGGAAATGATGCCCGTCCTTTCATCATCTCGCTCGACGGCTGGGCAGGCACGCAGCGTTATGCCGGAATCTGGTCGGGCGACCAGACAGGCGGCGTATGGGAATATATCCGTTTCCATATACCGACTTATATCGGTTCCGGTCTTTCCGGACAGCCCAATATCTGTTCGGATATGGACGGAATATTCGGCGGCAAGAATGAAACAGTCAATATTCGTGATTTCCAATGGAAGACATTTACCCCCATGCAGTTGAATATGGATGGCTGGGGCGCCAATGAGAAGTACCCCCATGCTTTAGGCGAACCAGCTACATCCATCAACCGAATGTACCTGAAGCTGAAATCCGAATTAATCCCCTATACATATAGTTTTGCCAAGGAAGCGGTGGACGGAATGCCGCTAATCCGTGCCATGTTCCTGGATTATCCGAGTGCATACACCTACGGACCTGCCACGCAATACCAGTTCATGTACGGAACGGATTTCCTCGTGGCTCCCATCTATCAGAACACCAAAGCTGACGAGAAAGGGAATGATATCCGTGACGGTATCTATCTGCCCGAAGGCTCCTGGATTGATTACTTCACCGGTGAGAAGTATGAGGGCAACCGCATTCTTAACAACTTTGATACCCCCATCTGGAAACTGCCCGTATTTGTGAAGAACGGTTCTATTATCCCGATGACTCACCCCCACAACAATGTCAGCGAGATAGACCCGTCCCTGCGCATCTATGAATTCTACCCGAATCGTCATACTGCAACCGTAGAATATGACGACGACGGAGTGACCGAAGCCTATCGTCAGGAGAAATCAGTATCCACCCTGATTGAGTCTAACGTAATCGACAAGAAAAACAATCTAACGATTACCATCCATCCGGCAGCCGGCAACTTCGACGGCTTCGTGAAGGATAAGAAGACAGAACTGCGAATCAACGTCACTGAGAAACCGAAGAAGCTATCTGCCAAGATTAACGGTAAAACCGTGAAACTGATAGAAGTAAATACAGCCGGTGATTTCCTGAAAGGTGAAAACGTCTATTGGTACGAAGAAACTCCGAACTTGAATAAGTTTGCTACGAAAGGCAGCGACTTCGAGAAAGTAACCATCACAAAGAATCCGCAGGTACGTGTCAAACTGGCTACTACCGACATCACCGCCTATCAGACCGTAGTAAACGTAGAAGGCTTCCGTTTTGAACCTGCCGACCGTTACCGTGTAAGCACCGGAGCTCTGACAGCACCGCAGAACGCACAAGTAACCGAGGAAAACCGGGAAGCATACACCTTGAAACCGACTTGGGACAAGGTAGCCAATGCCGACTTCTACGAAATCGAGTTTAACGGAATGCTCTACACGACTATCCGCAACACTTATCTTCTGTTTGAAGGACTGGAAGCCGAAACTCCTTATTCTTTCAAAGTACGTGCAGTCAACAAAGACGGCGTTTCCGATTGGGCTGAAATTCAGGTAACAACGAAAGCAAACCCATTGGAATTTGCCATCCATGATATTGAAGGTGAATCTACCGCTCCTTCACAGGGAGGATTCGGTGTCAACCGCTTGTTTGACTTTGCCGAATCAGGTGACAACTGGCATACAAAATACCGTGCTAACGCTATCCCATTGGATTTGACCATCGACCTCAAGACCGTTAACCAACTGGATAAATTCCATTACCTGCCACGCACCGATGCCGGAAACGGTACGATACTGAAAGGTTCCGTATCTTACAGTATGGATAAGGAACACTGGACGGAAGCCGGAGCATTCGACTGGAAACGCGATGGTGAAGTGAAAGTCTTTGAATTTGCCAACCATCCTACGGCACGCTATATCAAGCTTAATATAACGGCAGGTGTAGGCAACTATGCTTCCGGTCGCGAACTTTATGTATTCAAGGTTCCGGGAACGGCCAGCTACCTGCAGGGAGATATCAACAATGACGGTAAGATTGACCGCAACGACCTGACTTCTTATATGAACTATACCGGTTTGCGCCGTGGAGATTCGGACTATGAAGGATATATCAGCAAAGGGGATATAAACATGAATGACCTGATAGACGCTTACGATATATCCGTAGTGGCCACCCAGCTTGAAGGCGGTGTCGGCAGAAAAGATACGCTTAAAGTATCGGGCTCTTTGTCAATCAGCACCCCGAAACGCCTGTATCAGAAGGATGAAATCGTAGAAATCCATGTGAAGGGTAATGACCTGAAAGCAGTGAATGCGCTCAGCTTCGCCTTACCTTACGACCAGAATGACTATGAGTTCGTAGGCGTAGAACCTCTGAATATGAAAGCCATGGAAAATCTTACTTACGACCGCTTGCATACCAGTGGCGTGAAATCCCTCTATCCTACGTTTGTCAACCTGGGAAAACAGGAGTCATTGAACGGTTCGGAAGAACTGTTTATCCTGAAGTTGAAAGCGAAACGTAAAGTGAAGTTTGAATTGGTTTTGAAAGATGGAATATTGGTTGATAAGGAACTGAGAATGCATCAATTCTAGTAATAGATGCACTGTTTCTGAATAACTCATAATACTTTTTTTGTAAAATGGTTAGGGAAGCAAATAGTAGAATGCGGAGATAGACACTCCGACTCTACTATTTGCTTTGTTTTTTATCCGGAAAAATAAAATCAACTCTTATCCCGGTTTTGAATTAATTTCGTACTTTTACGGACGTATTAAACATATTAAAGAAGTATATAACCCCAAAATAGAAGTCTGGAGATAAACACTACCTTTGTCTCTTGTAAAAAAACAAGTATGTATCTGACAAGTATGAGCCGGGAGGAATTGTATGCCGAAGCACATAAAGACCTCATTGCAATATCGACCAAAGCGAACATGTTCATAGATAAGGTCCGTAAGAAAGCAGCGATGGCGAGTCCATTTCCTGTGGCGCCCCAGCGTATGACTATCACCACCACCCGAAAAAATGTATGGACGCTGGAGGGGAGATACAATTCATATATGCATGCTTTGGCATTTCAAGCTTACGCTCCTGTCATTGGTGCTTCAAGCAATGGCTATATCCAAATAACAGGTTTCAAGTCCTCAAATATAATAATGCATTACACGGCACACTTCATGCAACGATACAAAGAGCGCTACATTGACCATTATCAAATAGACCTCAAAGGGGAAAGTTTGTTCAATTACTTTGTGTATAATAATACGGATGTCTTGTATACTCGCAAGAACAATGGCGGTTATTTCATTGTTTCCGACCATGGCATCGCTGTAGCCGAGTTCAGTGACGAACGACATCTCATGACCCATGTCACTTTTCTGGGAGATGATGAACTGACTCAGAGGAAACAGCTCATCTATGATGAAGAAATCGGAATCTACAAAGGGGTACTTGAACTGAAACGGTTAAAATTAAGAAAACAACAGGATGACATCATCACAATCTGGAATATCGCAAAGAAGCACCATGCAGGTTTTGAAATGGTGAAGCGTTGGTATGAGTGGAATGGAGTGGAAATATCCGAAGATTATCTTCACCAATGCATTGAGTGCATTGAGAAGTATCATGTGCAATCGCTTGACAAACTAGGCAAACTTATGTCACAGATTTAATAGAGTAGGAAAACTGATTTTCCTACTGTTTTCGGCCTATACTCTACTCGATAATTTAATTATAATCCGTATTAAAATAGTTGTTTTCTATTTCTTTGGTTGAAAGAGTCGATATGAATCTCTTTCAATTGCCACCGTATGTTGTAATCTTACGTTTCATATAACAAAGATAAGTTATGCACTTTCCACATAAAAGAAGTTAGGTTATATACTATAACTTTATTCAGACGCTCAATATATAAGAGGTTAGACTACTGTTGGTATCCAGATTCAACTTCTGTTTTAGCCTGTATTTCTTCAGCTCGACCGAGCGGAGCGCAATTCCCATAATGACGGAAATCTCTTTTGTAGATAGATTGGCCCTTAATAGGCAGCAGAACTTCAATTCGGAAGCAGAGAGAGAAGGGTGCGTCTTTTGCATACGTAGCATAAATTCATAGTGAACTTCCACGAAGTAGTTTTCAAACGACAGGAACTTGTCTTTTTCCGTAGCACCTTCCTGAATGATTTTCATGAGTCGCTGATAGAGTTTGTTAGGGTAACGGTCTCCCAATTCTTTCTTTTGTGTTTCCACTTCTTCCGCAATTGTATCCAGTAACTCCTGTTTCTGGGTAAGGAAACGCATACGGTTCTTGAGTTCGCTCTCTTGGTTCCTTACTTTCTCCTGTAATTGTTCATAGGCCTGTTTTTGCAGTTCTTCCGTATGCTTTCTTTGTTCTTTCCGGTATTTCCGGAGAAGAATCCTGCGTTTCCGTTCGTTGATAAATGTTACTATTCCGACGGTAACTGCTATTAGTATCAGAATATAGAGCATAATCATCCACGTCCGCTTGTAAAGAGGGGGAGATACCAGTATGGGAATCATTAAAGTATTTTGGTTACTGTCTTTGATTTCGAGCCGATAGTTGCCGGAAGGCAGATTGGTGAAATGAATAGTACCCGAAGTCTGCCACGTACTCCAGTCGTTGGCGACGCCGGGAAGACGATAAGCTATGGAAGTGGCATGAGTACCCAAACCGGTAGTGACCTGGATAGTAATGTTGGTTGCCGTATTGGGTAGCTCGATTTCCTGCTGATGAAAGTCTGCGTAGAAAGTGGTATTGTCGTTGTCGGTGAAGCAGAATGTCTCTATCCGCAAGGGATACGGGTCTGCCGCACAACGGCCTACCATTTTGCTGTTAATGACGACAGTACCTTCACAGGTAGAGACGAACGTAATCGAATCGTTTATTGATTTCAGATTATAATGCTTGTCGTAAAGCATCAGTTCGTTATCGACAAAAGGCCAGTACATCATCAATTGGGCGGATAAGTCCGATATATGATACAGGAACAATTCTTCGTCTGTGGCGACCCAAATATCATTCTTATAGGCGGATTTTATGGATTGCAGCTTGTTCAGATACAGTATTTCCTTGCTTATTTGTTCTTGCCTTCTGAAACTCCTGTCGGTGATGTCGAACATATAAATCCCTTTGGGCGTTGCAAACAGGATTTTATCTTCCACTTTGAACAGGCTGATTCTGTTGTAGTTGGCATACCCGTCAATTTCGGAGAAGTTCTCGAAATCCGTTATCTGATTCAGCTCCTTATCGATGCGCAGGCGGAAGATTCCTTTTTCCGGGTGGATAGCCCATACGGTGTGAAGATTTTCGGGCATGATGTTGGCATAATCCTCGGTGTCTAAAAGTAAAGACCGATATTTCCAGGTGTTTTCCTTATATTCGAGCAATGCGATTCCGGAATAAGAACGCAGGAAAATGTATTCATCTCCGCGGTCTGCTATGTATTCGAATTGTCTGACGCCGTTTATATCGCAGAACGGTTCGAAATTGCCCTGTCCGGCTCTCATTTTAAATAGCTGGGTAGTAGTGCCGCATAATAATTCATTTTTCAGATTGCAGAACTGGAGAGGATACATGGAAGTCTGCATCTTCTTGCCGTCCTCTTCGTATATATAAGTGCCTTGGTTGGAAGCGATATAAGTCTTTCCGTTGAAAGAGGCCGCGTCGAAGAAAGTACCGATGTCGGTATTTGTTTTCCATAGATAGGTTGCCGGTTCGAGGATAACCGATGAAATTCCGTTGTCAAGCGAGAGCCAGAGAAAGTTCTCGGTGGCGAAACACAAACCATGGATATTGAGGTCTTGCAGTTGCGAAGAATGATACTGCGTCTGTTGCCCGTTTTTCAGGTTAATCAGGAACAAGCCGTCGCCTATGGTTCCGACGGCAAGCAGTTCGTCTTTCCAAATACTTCCGCAATCTATCCGGACAGGGATATGATTGGAATTTTCCAACTGGAGTAGCGGAGTTACAGTATTACCTTTCAGTGTATATATCTTCCCGCTGGTCTGCCCGATAATATATTCATCATCGGCAATCCGAAACATGAATTTAGTTTCTCCATTCAGGAAGATTGCATCCTCGCAGAAGCTTTCCAGCTTATTGCCGCGAATTTGCATGAGAGCACCGCCGCACTTCTGCGTAAACAGTTTGTCACCTGCCGGATAGAGAGAAACACAACAGTCGTTTTTCACCAGATAACCCATATCTTTGCCGTCATACCAGATAATATTGCCGAAAGAATGGAAATACACCTTGCCTTCCGTTTCGGCTATACTCCAAAAAGTCTCTCCTTTGATTCCAAGCTTATTTACCAGGGACAGAAGAGATGTATAGTTGATTTTTCCGTTTGCATCATATTGCCAGTAGCCGATGTTGTTGTCGCCTGCTGTGTAAATCCGGTTCCCGATACAGCAGACCGCACGTACGGTGCTTCGTTCGCCCGGTTCGAGAAGTGCCCAGTCATTGCCGTTATATCTGAGTAGTCCGTTGTTATTGCTGCTGTAAAGAACTTGTTCGGGAGAAACCGTAATACCCCAGTTCTGAATCCCGCCTTTGTAGTTTTTATAATTATAGTTGGTGATTTGCACAGGTGTCTGTGCCGTGCCCGGCGAGAGACAGGCAAAAGATAGTAGAGTGTATAGCCAGAAAATCCAATTGTATCTCATCAGTATTATATTAGCAAGGAGTGTACCACAAAGATAAAGAGAAAAATCAAAGATGCAATAAGCCGTTTCTTTTCTTCTTTTTCTTCCGGAAAAATAAATCAACTCTTCTTCCGGTTCCGGATTAATTTTGTAGTTTTACGGATGTATCAGGAAATAAAGAAGGTATAATCATAAAATAGTCATAATATGGAATGTAAAATACGTTATTGGCGGATAGAGGATGCAGAAGATATTGCAGAGACACTGAATAATAAGAATATACTGGATAACCTGCGGGATGGCATTCCCTTTCCATATACAGTGCATGATGCAAGGGAGTTTATACAGGCAATGAATGTCGCCGATTCGGAAAGTACGTTCTCATTTGCAATAACTGTTGATGATAAGGCAATAGGGAGCATAGGTGCCTTCCGCCAAAGCAACATACATTCGAGAACAGCCGAAGTGGGATATTACGTTGCAGAGCCTTATTGGGGGCAAGGTATCGGTACAAGCGCTGTGAAACAAATATGCGAATATGTCTTTCAAAATACGAATATAATCCGATTGTTTGCCGAACCTTTTGCACATAATGCTTCTTCTTGCCGCATCCTTGAGAAATGCGGGTTTGAGTTAGAAGGGACATTGAGGAAAAATGCGGTAAAAAATGGTGTTGTGGTGGATATGAAGATGTACTCAATTCTGAAAGAATGAATCCCGGATTCATCATCTAAAAGATATATGCCGGACTATAAAGAACCAGCCCGGCATATATGCTAATACACAATTACATTGTTACCTGAAAAGTTTTATAGGTGCTGCTTGTACCATTCCAAAGCCCGTCTGTTCCCGCATAGGCATAAGTTCCTTCGTTTATTCTGAAACGGAAAGTATAATAATATGTTCCTGCAGTCGAGATTTCGGGAGTTTTGCCTTGATAATAGTGATTGTTTCCCCATTGCCCGTTCCAATGGCAAGAATGCCATGTCCAACCGGCTCCCGACGGGTCAGAATTTGTTGTGGAGTAACCGATTTCACAAGTCACATGTTTGTTGGCAGTGCCTGTTCCCAAGTCGGTTAATCCTTCGATGAATACTTGTGCGCCCGTCTCAAACTGTTCTCCTTGTTGGATAGGATTTTTGGCTGTCCAGTCACCGAGTATTGCCCAACTGATGGATAGTTGGCTGTAATCTTCGATGCTTGCGTATTCCTCTTGTTCTTCCTCTTCTTCTTTCACTTCAAACTTTCCGTTGATGTTTGCTTCTCCATCCCAAAGTCCGTCTGTTCCTGCATATTTGTAAGGGCCCGAACCGTTGCGGAAACGGAAATTATAAAAGTAAGTGCCGGCAGGAAGGTTTTCGATACGTCCCTGGTAATAGAAGTCATTGCCCCAATCGGCATTGAACGGGCATGAAATCCATGTCCAACCTTCACCCGACGGGTCGGTGTCAGCGAGCGAATAGCCGATGTCGCAGGTGATATCCTCTCCCGTCTCGCTATCCACAGCATTGGTGATGCCATCGGCAAATACTTTGGAACCGGCTTCGAAATACTCTCCCGGTTTGATAAGATAAGAAGCTGCCCATTGTAGATTTGCCCATGTGATAGGAAACTCTTCATCCGGTCTTTCTCCTTCATCCTGAATACTTTGCTTGACGGTCAGGGTGATTACCTCTTCGTCTTGCAGGAAAAAAGTGACATGTCCTTCGCGGGGCTGACCTGTTGTATTGTCGGAGACAGTGACAGCTACATTCGCTATGAAGCTCTCATTTATTCCGGGATAGTTGTCGGGGCTTATGGTAATCCAGTATTCGGAAGCAACGGCACTCCAGCGACGGGTGGCGTCCACTTTGACGGCAAGAGTGCTTCTATATCCGGTGAATGACAGTTCATTCTTATTGATAGTCAGAGATGCCGGGGCTATCTCTTCGGAATCTTTACAACTCCAAATGAATAGAGTTATGCAAAGAGAGATAAATATACAATATATGTGTTTCATACTGTTTAATTATTGGTTGTTGATTTTATACTTATTCATATATGAATAGGTCTGACCTATTTTATATCTGATTTTACTTATTCACATATGAATAAGCTGGTTTTATCGTAGATAGGTTGTCACACGATATATACCCGGACTCCAGACTGCCTGATAGGAAGTAGGTGAGTAAACAAATATCTCGTCGCTGTGGTCGGCATTGTAGTTGTTACTCTTTTCCGATGTAAACGTACGACGTCCTTTGGCAATCAGTACAGCGTTGTGGTAAGTCTCGTCGCCGTTGAGCAAACGGGTGGCTTTCCACTCACCGTCCGTATCGTAACCGCCTTCCCATACTTGCTTGATATAGCCCGTTTTCTTTTTGTCGGTAGAAGTGAAATAAACCTTGAAGTTAATTCCGGCAACGACGAACTCATTCTTTTCAGTATTGATAATCAATCCATAAGCATCTTCGGCATCGTATTTGATACATAGTTGATAATCGCCCATCGTCACTGTACGTTCCGACTCACCCGGCATTTTCATTACGCCAATCATGCGGTTGCTGCCTTGGTGTTCGGAAATAAGCGGCATCAGTTCATCCAGCACTTTATAAGACTGGGCAAAGGTGAAATTATCCGCACCGTCTTCGATACCGAAAGGTGAATAACAAAGTGCGCTGTGTTCGCCGAGTGCCCAGAAAGCATTAGCCGGTTCCATCACAGCTTCGGGAATCAATAACGGATTATCCGCCCGGTGATAGTCTGCCACAATATTCTTGAAGTCGGACAGATAAATATCCGGAGCAAGCACATCAATATGCGGTGCGGCTGCTTTCCAGATGTCCATTACACGGGATACCGGTCCGCCGTTGGGATAAACTCCCGGCAGGTCATCAGGCTTTTGCACCAGCCAGCAATTACAGAAGGTAGGCAGCGGATAAATCTCTTTCGCACCGGCAGCGACAAAATCAATGTAAGTGGCATACTGCCAAGTGGTGCAGAAACTCTTGCTCCAGGCATTGTCTCCGAACACCGTTTTCCATGTGCCGGAAGTCTTGGCTCCGTTCTCCTCCCATACGGAAAGCAATTCTTTACGCAGGTTCTTGCGGTTCTTCTTCATATATTGGATAAGTGCCTGAGGAACCTCCTGCCCATATGCCGTAAGTGAGGCTTTCGTGTAGTCCATATCCTGAAAGATACCCACTTCGTTTTCCGGTTGCAGGGCGATGACCGTTCCCGTTGCCTGATCCATTTTTTTGATGTGTTCCACCAATGTTTTGAATGCTTTGGCATCTGCTTTCATGGCGTTCTCGCAGAAAGGGGAAAGCGTTTCGATTTCCTTTCCTTCCGCATTCTTCACGCGGAAAAAACGTTTGGTATCCTCTTTCACCCAAGTGGGTGCATAGCTCGATTCTCCGTTCTTCCAACTGCCGAACCACAGGATAGACAGTTTGAAACCGTTCTTCCGGGCTCCATCTATCATATTATCTATCAATGTATAATCATATATACCTTCTTGCGGTTCAAACTGTTCCCAGGCGATGGGGGCGAGAACCGTGTTCAGGTTCAGTGTTTTCAAGGGAGCCCATAGGCTGTTCAGATACTCGGTCGTTGAAGCCGAAGAGTTGTGCAGTTCGCCTGCCAGCATGATGAACGGTTTTCCGTTCACTATCAGTTGCCAGCTTCCGTTTTCGTTCTTGACCAGTTGGGACGGAACTTCGGTATTTATTGAAGTTTGCATTGGGGAGCGAGCATTCATCATTGAAGTTCCTGTTAGTAGAATCAAGCACAGTATAGTAGTCAATAATTTCTTCATCGTTGTTTTTATCTTAAAGTTACGGGAATAGAATAAGACTGGTTTGCACCATCGGTCACAGTGAGCGTGTATTTCTTTCCTCTTAGGATGGAGTTGTCGAAGAAAGAAATGATATTGGTGCCTGCTGCCAGTTCGATATTGGTGCGGTAAATCTCTTCGTTTTTCATATTAGTCAGTATAAGCAGTCCGTTGCCCGAAGCCTTGGTATAGAAGTCTATTTCATACTTTTCACGGTCGGGGTGACGCATCATGTCATATACATGGGTTGCGGTGTTGACTGTTGCCAGATAAAATCCCGGGGTATATTCGGGAGTCGTCTTGATTTCTGCCAGTTGGAGGCCTTTCTGCACATACTCGTTTTTCATCAGCAGTTTCCAGATAAGCCCCGTGCGGTAGTTTTCTATCATGATAGCCATCGGTGCGTGCTCCATTGCCAGGTATTCCGTTCCTACCGATTTGTCGGAAGGGCAGTAGGATATGTTAAGCCCGTAGGTACCGTTCAGCTTCGGGTAATTTCTTATCAGGTTCATCAATACTTGTGTAGAGTAGAACGGCGTGTATGGAAAAGCGCTGATGGCTGCCGTAGGTGCAATGATACCATCGTCGTTGAATGGTTCGCGCGATTTGTATTCGGGGTTTTTGCCGCAGCCGCCGCAGGCGGTCAGTCCCCAGTCGGATACTGAATATTTATATTCTTTCGGAGCCTCGTATATACAGTAGTGGCGGTTGATCATTGTATGGCTTACGTTCTGTGTCCAATAGTAGGTATATTTGTCTTCCATGGCTCTGGGATCCAGTCCGAGGAAAGAATATTGCGACAGGAAAAGTGCGTTGCCATATTCAGTGCCCAATGGCATCAGGTAACCATACGTTTTTCTGCCGGGAGTGGCAAAGTTGCGGCCTTGCCAGCAATTTTTGTAGATATCTGTCGATACTTTGTGGTTATCCGGTGCCGCCATGGCCAATATATATACCAACAGAGTTTCGTTCCAGCCTATCAAAGGCAGTTCGTAGGTATTGGTGTCTTTGTGCCATATCCAGTATAAGCGGCCGTTGTTCACGAAATGGTTCCATTCGATGGTTTCCCAAAAATAGTTTGTCGTTTCGCGGATTTCCTTTTCGGCTTCACTGTTGCCGGTGAAATATTCGCAGGCAGTCAATAAGCCGCCCATCATGAAAGCTGTTTCCACAATTTCTCCGGCTTCGTTCTGGTTTCCGAAGGGGATGATTTTGCCGTCGGGCCTGTACCAGTGTGCCCAGGCTCCGGCAAAGCGGTCGGCTGTTTTCAGGAAGCGGACTATCTTTACGATATGGTCGGCAGCATCTTCACGGCTGATCCAGCCGCGCTCCACCCCTATCACAAGATTCATGATACCCATTCCTGTGGCACCTGTGGTAAGGGTTGTTTTACTTGTAGACCCGTTGTAAGCCATTCCGGTTGACGGATTGGCACCTTCATAGAAATAACTGATAACCTTCTGCTGCTGGTCGTTCATGGCAGCTTTCACGATAAGCGGCGAATAGGTGTTATCGTTGTTCACGGTCGATTCGCCCAATGTCGATTCATCTTCCACACAGTTCCACAGCATAAGTGCCGAGAATAAGGCAGCGGTTATATTTAATATCATCTTTGACATATTTATAGTTGTTATTTGATTTCGGTTAATACTTAGGATTTTGTTGCAATTTACCGTTCGACTTGTCGATTTCCGTTTGCGGGAGAGGGAATACCTCGTGCTTGCCGACAACAAAGTTGGCTATCTTGTCTTCGGCAATCCCCCAGCGTACCAGGTCGAAATAACGTTCAAATTCCAACGCCAGTTCGATGCGGCGTTCGTGACGGATTTTCTCTCTTAATTCGTCTTTGTCGGTAGTCTTTATTTCGGGTAATACCGACTGACCGTTACGGGCGCGGGCTCTTACCATTTCCAACTTTCTCTTCGCTTCATCGAGGTCATTGGCTTCGCAGGCAGCTTCGGCGTGCATCAGTACGATGTCGGCATAACGGATGATGCGGAGATTGCTCCAGTAACCATAACACCAGTCGGCACGTCCGTAGAGCGAACGTTCGCTTTTCCGGCAATAGGCTTTCCTGTTGAAGTACTGGTAGTTGCTTGCCACAATGATGTCGCCATCCACATTTTCACCGTTCTCCAGTACGGTAGCGCCGAAACGCGGGTCGTTACTTTCGTAATCGTTCATCAGGTTCTCACTAGGTGCATTATGTCCCCAGCCTAAGTTCGGGAATCCGCGTACACCGTTCATCAGGCACCATTGGTTGTTTTCGCCGATAATGGAGATGTTTTGGTCAGGTTTGTAGTCGGCGTTGATTTCCCAGACAGATTCGGGGCCGAATTCGTTCTCTTCCCAGAACATTTCCGCGTAAGGAGTGGAGAGGTCATTATCCTCGGAACTGATGATTTGTCCGGTGTAGGTCAGACAGTTGCCGTAATCCTTTTCATACAGGTAAGTTTTGGCGATGATGGCGCGGGCGGCGTTTTGGGTGGCACGTCCGATGTTTCCCGAGCTGACTGCTTCTTTGCGGGTAGGCAGGTCGTTTATCACTCCGATCAGTTCGGGCAGATACTTGTTGCGGATAACGGTTGCGCTAAGCTGGTCGGCTATTGCTTCATCCTTTCCCATTACCCTGTCTACGTAGGGAACCGCACCGAATGCCTGTGTCAGCCGGAAGTATGCTGCCGCACGGATAAAATAGGCTTCGGCTTTGTACTGTCTGGTTTCTGCTGTTTCTCCGTTGGCTTCTTCTATGTCTTTCAACATCTGCAAGGCTTCGTTGGCTTTGGTGATGGCGGTGAATTGAAGCGAGTAATAGGTATTAAACATACTGTTGGCCGGTGTGAATGACATGGTAGGAAACTGGCTGAAGTCTACACCGCCATCGCCCGAAGGCCCTCCGGGATGACTGTTGTCCGTAGTATGACATTGCATGGCTGTCACGGGCCAGGTCTGTTGGGCGAATACATTGTAGCCGTCCATTAGCGTGGCGAGGACGAGAAGTTCCTGTGCGGTACCCATATCATAATTGCCTTCGTGATATTTACCTTTCGGCGCATTGTCGAGGAAGGTGTCGCTGCAAGAGGTACAGGCGAACAATATTGCTATTATATAAGTAATTCGTTTCATAATTCGTTGATATTTCTAATGATATAATTTATTTAATTCAACGGTTGATTGGGTGAGTCACTTACTCAACTGATGTTGGCTTAAAAGTTAATGGATAAGCCTACGGTATACACTGATGGTAATGGATAGGTATCTCCCTGATCCATACCTCCTTGCAGAGCATTTCCTCCTATTTCCGGTGTATATCCGGTGTTATGTTTGAAAGTCAGCAGATTTTGTCCGCTTACGTAGACACGCAAACCGGATATCCCCAATTTGCTGATGGCTGATGATGGCAGTGTATATCCCAGTTGCACATTGCGCAGACGGAGATAGGAACCATTTTCCAGCAGATTGGTCGAAGAAAGGTAGTTGTGGCCACGTGATTTATCTAAAATAGGTTCTTTATTGGAAGTTCCTTCGCCGTGCCATCTTTGCAGACTTTTCTCGTAAAAGTTGGTTGTCGTCCAAGATACGGTTTTCTTCAAATCCAAAATCTTATTGCCGCTTACACCATTAAAGTCTATGTTCAGATCAAAATTCTTATAGCCCAGCATAAAACCGAATCCATAGGTAAAAGTAGGCATCGGACTGCCGAGATAAGTACGGTCAGCATCGGTGATTTTTCCGTCACCGTTTAAATCCTTGTAGCGGATATCGCCAGGTTTTGCCTCCCATGTCATTGGGTAATAATTGTCAATTTCTTCTTGTGTCTGGAAGATTCCATCCTGTACGTAGCCATAATAAGAGCCGATGGGATGCCCTACGGAGGTACGATGATAATCTCCTGAAATAATGTCCGAGTTATTATCACCCAGTTTGGTTACTTTATTCTTTAAAGTGGCGCCATTGACATTGATACCATAGTCCACATTCCCTATCCGGTCTTTCCATGAAAGGCTGAATTCGAATCCTTTGTTGTTGATAGAGCCGGCGTTGGTAATGGCATAGCCTGCGCCTATCGAGGAAGAGGGTGATACATAAGCCAATAAGTCATCGGTAGTTTTGCTATAATAACCGAGTTCCATGCCCAGACGGTTGTTGAAAAGCTGTGCGGAGATACCCACATCAATACCTGTCATGACTTCCCAATGAATGTTTTTGTCGATATCATAACTAAGGGTAGGAATAAACTGCGTCACTCCGTTGATGATGACTTGTTTCCCTTTCGGGTTGATGGTCGGATAGTAGAGATAGTTTCCTATCTTGTCATTTCCCAGTTTACCCCAGCTTACTCTTAACTTGGCAAAGTCCACCACTTTCTTCAATGGCTCCATAAAGGCTTCTTCACTGATTACCCAGCCTAGGCCCACAGATGGGAAATATCCCCAACGATGAGACGGTGAAAACTTGGAAGAACCGTCGGCACGGAAAGTGGCGGTGAGTAAATAACGGTCTTTGTATGCATAGTTCACACGGGCAAGGTAAGAGATGAAAGACTCCTCGTTCCACCAGTCGCCTGCGGAAACACGGTTGACGGATCCCATACTAAGCATCCAAAGATCATTGGGTACTATATTCATACCATTGGCCAGACTGTCTACTTTGGCGTTGAAACCTTCACTAATGGCTTTGCGTGCCGTATATCCCACTGTTGCGTCGATGCGATGATTGGTTATCATCTTTTTATAACTCAGAAGGAAGTCTGCCTGAAAGGTACGGCCCTCATCGCTTTTGCGATAGAAATTGGTAATGTCGTTCTTGTGTGCAGAATGGCTGGTAGAGTTATTCACGTCATAGCGCGGTGTATACTGTTCGCCCCGATAGAGTCCGATATCCATATATCCGGTTGCTTTCAACGTAAAATCCTTCAGGAAGTTCCACTCACCATAAATGTTACCGATGATGCGGTAATCACGATACTTCTCCGTATCCTTGTAAAGCTCCATTTGAGCTACCGGATTGTTCACGTTAGATTGTATATCGGCAGACGGATGATAGAGCGAACCCAGGTTTTCCGGGTCGTAATCTTCTTCCGGAGCATAAGGTACATAAGTAGGGAGCGCCATGACGGCATTCTGGATTTGGGCAGAAGCAGGTTTGCTATCCATCTGCGAGAGGTTGATATTTCCCCCTGCTTTCAGATTCTTGGTAATGTCATAATCCTGTGAGAAACGTACGTTGAAACGTTGGTAAGTATTATATTTCAGTACACCGTCCTGCTTGTAATAGCCGACTGATAATAGAGACTTGCTGTTCTTCCCGGATTTGGATACCGTCAGGTTGTGATTGGTAATCATCGCTCTTTCTCTTAATACTTTGCTTTGCCAGTCGGTTCCCGTGCCCAGCATGTCGGGCACCCATGAAGCAGCGTTTGGGTCCTGGTTCTGCAACATCTCATTGTAGAGCATGGTGAAGTCCGTTGCGTTAGTCAGCTTTACCCGGTCGCGTTTCCAAACGGTTTGTGCGCCGAAATAGCCGTCGTAAGTGACAGATGTTTTCTCTCCTTCGGCACGTTTCGTTGTGATGATAATTACTCCGTTCGCTCCCTGTACTCCGAAGATGGCAAGAGATGAAGGGTCTTTCAGAATCTCCATGCTGGCGATGTCGCTGTTGCTAAGAAACTTGATATCCGACATCAACATGCCGTCCACTACATATAGAGGATTACTGCTGGCATTCAGTGTTCCTATACCGCGAATCTTGATGTCCGGTTCCGCTCCTGCCGAGCCGGAATTGGTCACCATCAGTCCGGGTATTTTTCCTTGCAGGGAAGACATTACATTATTAGTAGGCGCGTTTTTAAGTTTTTCGCCTGATACGGAGACAATGGCTCCTGTCAAGTCCCTTTTGCGTGCCGTACCGTATCCGGTAACTACCACCTGGTCTAATTGATAATTGTCATTCTTCAGATGAACGATGATTTCGCTTGAACGGCTTTTGTTGGTAATAGGAATAATTTCCGTTTTCATTCCGATGAAACTGACGACGAGTTTATCTCCGGCTTTTACGCCCGTCAGAGAGAAAGAACCGCTTAAGTCTGTCTGAGTTCCGTTGGTAGTTCCTTCAATAACTACTGCAGCTCCCATTAGCCCCATTCCGGTCTCTTCTTCGAAAACCTTTCCGCTGATTTTGAAATCCTGCGCTTGTGCCAGGCAGGTACAAGATAATAGGAATAGATACAATACTACATGTTTTATCATCTTCTAAGATTTTAAAGTTAATGAATCAGATGTTTCGACACAAAAATAGATTCATATACCGACAGAGCCTAAAATCATTCCCCTACAAAGCTTTCAATTCTTGCGTCTACCCTCTGATAACGGCACATCAAATATACATCATATTTTGAATTTGAAACATAAGCATTTGTATATTAACAATTTACATTCTAGGGTAATCTATAAATCCGTCATATACTTTTTAGTGGAGACAATTATTCAACACGTTCTTTATGAGTATTTTTCTACCGTATTCATTCGATAAATTATAGGATATTTTTATTTGTTCATCAGGCAGCATTAATGGTTTCTTCTACATGGACTAATGATTTCTTCCTGTCTGTTAACCAACTCTACCATATATATTCATTAAATGCACTTGGGCAATTGCTTGGTTGCACTTGTGTATCCGGATGGTTGCTCAACTCTGTCCCGGTAGTCGCACAAGTGCAAACGGATACTGACTGAAAGGAAGGTTTGAGGAGAAGTACATGAGAGAAATAGGGATATAATATAGTGATAGATAGGGCCGTATGCAGAAAATGCAGTTTCTTCGCAGAAAAATGCAAAAACACCCTGTTGTTTTTTGTAAACTTCTCTTAAAACAGGAGTATTTTGAGGGTTAAATGATTGATTATTAGCTTTGCCACATTTTTGTTTTTCCCCGTATAATACATAAGATAAGAACAAAAATGTGGCAAGGCTAGCTTCCTTTCTTCACATAATCTTTCGGTAATATCCCGAACTGCTTCTGAAAGCAACGGGCAAAGTACGAAGGATTATTGAATCCTACAATGAAACAAACCTCATTGATCCGGTATTTACGCCAAGTGTTATCTGCAAAACGTTCTTTATAAAGAACACTCCTTCCAGATTAAAGGGCTTATTTACCTAATTATGTTTCCTGTAAATACTCATTTTACCGAAACATAGTTAGGTAAATAAAATAAAGTTCTTATATTTGCATGAATTGAAGGTTATTAAAAAACTGATTTTGGTATGGAAAAGACTCTGATACGCCAGAATGCCCAATGGAATGGCAAAATGTTTGATCACTTGTGTCCGAGAGACATCATGGACAATCTTCTGAAAAAGAAAACGATGCGTCATGTTCAGATACTGACCGGTGTACGTCGTTGTGGCAAATCTACTGTCTTCAAACTATTAATTAATGATCTGTTGCAATCAGGAGTGAGCGGTAAGTCGATTCTTGTACTTAATTTGGATGATCCGCAGTTCATTCCATTTTGGGATGATTCCTCCAAATTATTCGGCGTGATTGAAAATGCAGAACGTCTGACGGGAGAGAAAGTGAAATTCCTGTTTTTGGATGAAGTACAACATTTATGTGATTGGGAGATATTCATAAAGAGTGCTTATGACACTGAGATATTTGAAAAGATATATATTACGGGGTCTAACTCGCAATTGTTACAGAACCGTTTTTCCGCCTTGTTGTCCGGTCGTTATTTCGAGAATGAAGTGCGTCCGTTTTCTGTTCGGGAAGTTTTTCGTTCGCAAGGAATAACGACTTTGCTTGATTGTTATACCCAAACACCGAAAGTTCTGCGTATCATGGACAATGTCCTTTCTACAGGTTGTTTTCCTGAAATCGTATTGGGTGATGCTGATGAGGACATCAAACAGGAATTATTGAAAAGCTATTTCGAATCCATTGTGCAGAAGGATTGCATCGTTTATAGTGGCATACGTGACACCCATTTGTTCTTTCGTCTGGTCAGTTACTTGATGCAGAATATGGGTAGTCGTTTTTCTATACCGGCTGTGGGTAAGGCACTGAAAAGCAATGAAAATACAGTTGCGTCCTATCTCAACTTTTTGTGTGACAGTTATATTTGCGTCGATGTACGTAACTTTTCTTATTCTTTGAAAGAGACTTCCCGTTCCCAGCATAAGTGTTATTTCATTGACAATGGCTTGGTTTCAGCCAATGTCTTTCGTTATTCTCCGCAAAGTGGTAGTGCCTTGGAGAATCTTGTTTATAATGAGCTGAGAAATAAAGGGTATATGAATATTTCATTCGACAATAGTAAGACGGAATGTGATTTTTTGGCGTATAAAAACGGGAAAGCTTATGGCTTTCAGGTTTGCTATGAACTGAATGACATGAACCTGAAACGTGAACTGTACGGATTCGAACTGGAAAATGTGATGCTCGAAAAGAAGACCCTGCTTACTTACAACCAGAAGGAAACTTATGGGGATATTGAAGTTGTTCCCTTTTGGGAATGGGTTATGTCACCACCTTTCACATAATCTTTCGGCAATATCCCGAACTGCTTCTGAAAGCAACGGGCAAAGTACGAAGGATTATTGAATCCTACAATGAAACAAACCTCATTGATCCGGTATTCTCCTTCACGCAGAAGTTCTCCTGCAGTTTTGAGACGTATCAACCGGATATAATCATTGGGCGGCATTCCGGTCAGTCCTTTCAACTTGCGTTGTAAGTTGGAACGGCTGATAGCCATTTCTTCCGCCATCTTATCGATGGTAAATTCTTCATTGGTGAAATTGCGGGTAATGATTTCATTAATCGTGTTCAGCCATTTCACGTCTGTTTTGTTCATTAATGTCTGGTCGTATGACATATTTGGTACCGTTGTAAAGTGGTTGAACAGCATACGCCGGTTCTCCAGCAGATTATTGATGGTGGCTTTCATGTGGCTTAGCGAGAAAGGCTTTTCAATATAAGCATCCGCGCCATAGTCAAGACCCGCGATTTTCGAATCGATGCTGTCGAGTGCCGAAAGCAGGATAAACGGGATATGGCAAAGCATATTGTCGGAACGGATGGACTTTAGTAATTCAAATCCGTCCATATGTGGCATGACGATATCACTGATGATAAGATCTACTGTCGTTGTCTCCAGACATTCCAAGGCCTCCTTGCCATTGGTGGCTGTATGGATGGTATAGGTATTTCCCAGATTCTTAGCCAGAAACTCCAGCATATCCGTTGTGTCTTCCACTACCAGAAGAGAGTAACCGGCAGGTTCGCCCTCTTCCTCCGGAGCGGGAACCTTGTCGGGCATGGAAGTGATGGAAGGGCTGACAGAGATGCTTTTCTCCAAATATGGAATTTCCACACATACCTCGCATCCTTCCGTATAGCCGGGATTGATATAGACCTTTCCTTTATGCTTCTCCACCAACAATTTGACGAGACTCAATCCGATTCCTACTCCCGATCCGTTGTTTCCTGTATTTCCTACCTGATAAAACGGTTCGAAAACCTTGCTGCACTCCTCTTGCGGAATGCCCGGACCGTCGTCACGCACACACAGGGAGAGCGTGCGCCCTTCGGAAGACAGATGCTCGTCCATAATTACCATAATGCGGGTACGGGCATATTTCATGGCATTTGTCAACAGGTTGCTGACAATTTTAGTCAGCGCCTCCTGATCTACATTATATTGCAGATGTTCTTTCGGCAGAGAGACGCTGAAAGATATTCCAGTCAGGGAGATGGCACGGAAACGCTCGATGATGTCCTCTATCATCCGGTTGATATCCACTTCATTGAATGAAAGCGTATAACCTTCCTTGTCCACTTTGCGGAAGTCGAGCAATTGTTTGATAAGCTCCATCAGCCGGTTGGTGTTCTTTCGTATCACAGACAGGTTGCTTTCTACTTCACTGTTCCATTCGTGTGTTTCCAAGATCGCTTCCAGCGGGGCTTTGATGAGACTTACCGGAGTCTTGATTTCATGCGCCACCTGAGTGAAGAATGTAATTTTTGACTGGAACAACTCCTGATTCTTGATTTGTTCCATTTCTTTCATCTTTCTTTGCTTTACGGCTTGTTGCTTACGCAAGTACAACCGAACCAGAAGATAAAACAGCCCACAAGTCACCAACAGATAGAAAATCTTGGCATAAATGGTCTTCCAGGGTGGAGGAAGCACTTCAATGTGCAGGCAACAGTCGTCATTGCTCCAATATTCATCGTTGTTACTGGCTTTCACAC
>ERZ780168.453-NODE-453-length-50250-cov-4.476462_pt1 | contig 50250 bp, 59 predicted proteins | sample MGYA00510981_ERZ780168 | MGnify/ENA primary metagenome ERZ780168 (study PRJEB29588, sample SAMEA2158769) | human gut metagenome | biome: human gut; feature: human-associated habitat; material: faeces | place: Denmark | collected 2008/2010 ...
CAGCAAACGGCATCACCACCGGCATCGGCGGCGGGCTGTTCGGTCCCGATAATGACTGCACCCGTGCTCAAATCGTGACCTTCCTGTTCCGCACCTACAACAAATAATCGTCTCGGTACAATACAGATGTGGGGCGGCGGTATTATTCCGCCGCCCCATATTCTGGTTTCGGGTCGATGAATGAAAGGTATTCTTATTTGTAAGAGGAAAACGCAAAAGCTCACTTATAGGCTCTGTACTCCAGACCGTTGCAGACCGACACAGTCTCTCCTCCGGACAGCACATAATCAAAACCGAAATAGTAGTCTGCCAGAGCGATGGTGACCGGACTTTCCGGCACGGCCGTCGCTGCCTGCATCACAACTTCCAGCAGGTTTCCGTAGTTGTCAAACATTGCATATCCGGAGCAGGTCAAATCTACACTCGGCAACAAAGCAGCCCGTTCCACATCGGTCAAGTCTTCAGTAAATATGCCTTTGTAGTATGGCCGGTTTGCCGCAAGCATCGAAGAAACTTCGTTGAAATGGAGCGTCCACGGAGTTCAAGGATTTAGCGTAGGTCCCGGATCAACATATCCCTCGTCGCCCGGTCTAAGGATGGGATGACTGGGATAAACGTCAGGCGGCTCATCCCGCTGTATCCTGCTCGTCATCGCAAATCAGAATGTGGTACATGGAACCCCTCCTTTGATGGCTTTATAATAACAATCTTTACATTAAGATGGTAGTGGTAGAAAGATGAAGAATTTGTGAAGATTGCCATTCCAAAAGAACAGCGCAGCTCCCGACCGGAAGCTGCGCTGTTGATGTGGTTGCTTACTCGTCAATCATTTGGAGCAGAAGCCAGATTGCAGGCTGGTTTTCTTTAATCCATTCCATATCGTGCTGTTCGCTGATCCGAATGGCACCCGCTTTCCATTCATCGAAGTATTCCTGGCCAGTTTCAGCGTAGAGTCGGAGCTGTGCTTCCGGCGCAAGATCATCGAGAACGCTTCGCATCAGATGTCCACGCAGTCCTGTCTGACCACCCTCTAAAAACTGTGAGAATACATACTGCAATGTATAGCTTCCGTAGTAGGTAAGCTCCCGATACTCAATCGGGTGTGCGTCAATGTAGTCGGCGGGTCTGGAAGATGTGGCCGGAGAGGATTCGATTACCTCAAAGAGATATTCCACCGCAGAGTAGGTATCAACGCCGCCGTAGCGTACGCCCTGATCGTAACAGTCCTGCTTTTGGGCGAGGATATACTTCTGAGTATCCAGGGCTTCGTCCTCAATTTCGTCAGGGAACTTATCCCGAATATCCTGAACATAGTAGGAGCCGTCCCGCGGTGTCCAATACTCCTTCAGAACATATTTCCCATCTACAACTTCAAAGGTGATGGCAACAGCGATATGACTGCCGGCAGCATCGTGAAAGGTTCCGCCGGAATAACCAAATCCCTGATGAAGCGCCAGTCCGTAGACAGTGACCAGCTTGATGTGGTCGGAGGAACCAACTGCGGGGGTGCCACTGAGTTCCTGTTGATCCAACAAGACAAAGCTGGCGCAATGATACAGACCATCCGGCTTGGAAGGCTTGTTTTCTGCCAGGATTGCTTCATTGATCGCCTTCGCCAACAACACTTCTGAATGATCCGCACCAATGAACTCCGTCACGCCGCCGTCCCGAATGTCGATGCGTGTATCGAGGTCATCCGCCAAAGCCAGATAGATATACATAGGGTCACTATCCGGACTTCCACCGCCAATCCATAGCTCATACATTTCATTGATCACATAGACACGGATATACAGGCCAGAGCCGGTCTCAATATAATCGTAATTTTCAAAATCCGACCACGATAAATCGTATCCGTATTGTGAAAGAATAATTACATCATCTAAGGTGAGTTTCGTCATTTCGGCAACAACTCTGATGCTGTAAACTTCTTTCAACCGAGCTGGATAAGTTTCCAGTATCTCACCGCTATATGAGACTTCAATAATGTCTCCGATTTGCGGCTCCAGAGCGGGGTCCATATTCATCAGAGGAACTTCAATTTGGTCAGCGCTATTGAGTGCCCAGCTTGCCTCTGGTGCAACCAGAAAATATCCCTCGTGGATTTCAAGGACTTCCGCTTTGAAAGTAATACGATTGGGCGCACTTTCGTCAGAAATACGAATTTCCACATTTTCGACTTCCACATAAACAACGATGTCTTCGTCCGTTGGGTTTTGCATATTGATGCCAACCTTGAACCATTCATCTTTTACGGCGTCAAATTCAACGGGCATTCCATGTGTAAGATAGGTAGCCGTATATCCGGTTTCTGTTGTTTCGTCGACTGGAAATAAAAGAACTTCCGTATCATCCAGTCCTTCACCGGACCATATGACAATGGAGTTTCCCGTTGTACTGACTTCTTCATCTGAATACACAAAATCATCCTGGCTTCCTGCTGGAACGACAATTCGCAGCGTATAGCTGTCCTGTTCCGGATCAGTCAGGAAGCACACCGCAACGACCACGCAGGCAATAACTGCCAGAACGACGACCCAGAAAGCAGGCTTCTTGTAGTTCATCACAGACTTCACACGCTCCTTTACACCGACCTCACCAAAGGCAAGAGGGCAGGCTGCGATCACACGGCGGTTGACACTACAGGCCACAAGCGCCTGGGTATAGTCGGCTCTCTGCTCGTTGCCCAGTACCTTAATGACCTTTTCATCACAGGCCAACTCAATGTCCCGGCACAGCAACACATAAGCCAGCCACATCAAAGGATTAAACCAATGGATCGTCAGCAGGAGGAAACCAAGTGGCTTCCACCAGTGGTCTCTGCGACGAATGTGTGCCTGCTCATGTGCGACCACATGGTTCAGATCCTGTCCGTCCATATTGTAGGGAAGATAGATCTTCGGTCTGAACACGCCCAGCACAAAGGGAGAAGCCACATTCTCGCTCTGGAAGATGTTGTCTCGGAGGATGACTGCCTCGCTGACTTTGCGGCGCAGACGCCAATAGCTGACCACGGTATATAGGAGGAGCGCAGCGATACCGGCAATCCAGAGAATGCTAAAAATCGGAATCCAGATCTGAAGCGGATTTGCGCTCGTCAATACATCCTGCGGTGGAGCGAACGAGGACAGCATAGGGTTGACCATGCTATTGATCACTGGAACACCGCTGTTGATTGTGGGCTGTACTGCCATTTCGATATCCATCGGAACTGTCTCTGCGCTGGGGATCAGACTCAGAGCGCTCTCGATAGAGAACGGAAAAGCCAGACGCACTGCCACAATGCCCCAGAGCAGGACATTGACCCACTTGGGTGCTTTCTTCAAGACAAACCGGAGCAGCAGCACAGCCAGGACAAGCCAGCTTGCTGATATGCTCATGTTTATAATTTTCAAAAACAGGTCGTTCATTATTTGCCTCCTCTCCGGATGCGGTCGATCATGCGCTGTACCTCATCAAGCTCCTCCTCAGAAATATTCTGATGCTTGGTGAAAGCAGCGACAAAAGCAGGCAGTGAGCCTTCAAATGTCTTTTCAACCAGTTCTCCAATTTCATATGCCTGCACAGCGTCCTTGGAAACCAGAGAAGTAATGGTGCCGTTATCGTTCTGCAGAACACCTTTCTCTCCCAGACGCTTGATAACGGTATAGGTAGTGGTGCGTTTCCAACCCAACTGCTCCTGACACAGCTTTACCATCTCCGCAGCCGTGACCGGCTCACGTTCCCACATAATCAGACAAAAACGATATTCGCCCTCGTGAATCTTCGGAATATCCATAAGTCAACCTCCTTGTCTACCGCCGTAGACTTCTTGATTATAGTCTACAGCAGTAGACGTAAAAAGTCAATGGAGTTCATATTATCTTTACAAATAAATGCCATTGGGGAGCAGATGGCACATTGACGAAGTGCTTCAAATATGCTACTATTATGTTGCTCGATATATCGCGAGGCATAATAGTTGAGAAAGGTGGAATGGACAATGGCGGCACAAGCGCCCATGACTGAATCCGCTTATTACATTCTGCTGGCATTGATGAAACCGGGACACGGGTACGGCATGATGCAGCGCATCAAGGAACTCTCCGGAGGCCGCATCGAAATGGGTCCCGGTACACTGTACGGTGTTCTCACTCGCATGAATAAAGAAGGACTTATCACCCTAACCAGCGAGGAAGGCCGCCGGAAGAATTACGCTATCACAGAAGAAGGAAAAAACGCGCTTCATTTAGAGTATAGACGCTTAAAGCAGCTCGTGACCGATGGAGCAATTCTGGAGGAGGTAGAGGAATGAACTGGAGATATGGCATTCATCCCAATAATTACGCCATAGGTGAAACCGAAAAGTATTATTCCGATATGTCCGAGAAAGGTTGGGAGCTTGTCAATCGCGGCATAACCTTGAGCCGTTTCCAGAAAACAGAACCCAAGAAAATGCGATACCGGGTCGAGGTTGTAAATCTGAAATCTTTAGAGGACGGGCATCTGCCAGAAGAACAGATTGCAGTCTACGAGGATTGCGGTTGGGAGTATGTCATCAGCCGCGGATACCTGCACATTTTCCGTGCACCGGAAGGAAATGATGCCCCAGAGTTCTATTTGGAACCCGAACAGCAGGCAGCAACCTTAAAGGGGTTGCGAAAACAATGGAAGTATACTCTGTAGGGAGGCAATTCAATGCGAACTGCCTCCCTACTGCTAAGTGAACAGTTATAGAATTCCCTTCGCAATGAGGGCTCTTTTCATCTCCGATGCAACGCCAGTTATTGTTGTTACACCATAAATGCCCATGACTATTGGATTTGATTCCATAGGCTCTCCATTCAGGTTCTGAAAAGATTGCCTTCTAAAACTCCAAAAACCATAATCAAGCTCATCGACCAAGGGAACACTCCGATTTCCTTTTGCAAAAAAGTATCCCCTTTTCCAATATACAGCATCAACAATGCACGGTTTAATCAAAAGGCGATAATAGTCAACAGGAACTGTCTGAGTGTCAACATCTATTGACGAAAAAGGCTGGTCAAATATCACTATCAAATGACATCCACTAATAAACGGATCAATAGCGTCTTCGCCCAAATTACTTTTTATTACCTGACCGACATAGAATAACCCATCAATGGGTTGAACAAGGAACATATCACCTGTACTGATTGAGATATTTCTTTGCCGTTTGATTATTTTAAGCTGGTACTCTTTCGGATTTTCGGATGAGACAGCTTTCATTTTTCTGACAATCTCATCAGGTAATTGTGCGTATTCCGCTTCACGGCGTTCAACAAGTGGATTAGAACTAAAACTCAAATATCATCACCTACCGTAACCATTGATATAATTTTCCGCCCACTGCATTGCTTCTTTGTAATATGTAGCATTGCCTTAACAAATTTCGAAGAAGAGGGCGTGGCAGAGCCACACCCTCTTCTTCATCACGCAGGGAATCTCTGATTGCCCGGCGCTATCCCCAGTGGCGGCGTTTTACATTCAGAATGATAGCTGTCTAAACTCCGTTGTCATTGAAAATGGGCTAATTCGTTTTCGACGGTTGCGCTGGGACAAACTTACTCCATATTTCAAACACTTCATATAATCCTTCTGAACTTTTTCCATTGGCACATTGCCACATCAAGGTATCAACTATACGTCGAGGATTCATGTCAAGACCATTTTCAAATCCTAAAAGCACCGGCTCATTCACCGAGACTCTGCTTTTGGGTTTAGTAAAAAATCCCCAATATATCTGAGGAAACTCGTGAACGAATACTTCGCCCAGATAAATTGCTACATCCATTCCTATCGATAAGCTCTCTGTTGTTAGCTTATATTTGCCAGCAACGATGTATTCATGCAGCCATTTAGGAACTGCATCAAGCGATTCTTTTAAGTCGCTTTCTGTTAGCTCTTGTAATTGGATGTTAGCAACCAACCAACTCCACAAAGGACGCAGTGAATCTTTCCCTCTTGTAAGCTGTACTGTTCCGTTAACATCCGCATCAATGCATTTCTGCAATTGATCTAAACGTGCAGGAATATCATCTGTATACCATTTAAATATTTCCTTAGCTTGTCTTGTCGTTAGCAAATCAAAAGATTTTACTGGGAATGGTGGTATCTGCATTTTGTAAATCACATTTTCTACCTCGGTTCTTATTCATAGATCACAACTTTAATCCCGTAATCCTCCAGCAGCTTTTTGAGTGGCGCGGATGGACCAATTTTCTGAGTATCTGCGCTTCTAAAGAAATGCCATAAAGAACCCCTTTTTATGACTCTTTTTGATGGAGCAAAATGTTCCAGTCACGCATCCACAATCAGTGTGGTGGTTGATACTTAGATTTCTTCAAATCCATGGTGATGTTCCTGGGCCCGGTGGTGGTGGGAGAGCAGATCTCTTCTTCCTTCACCAGATTGCCGCGCTTATCGTAGGTATAGCCGTAGTCATAGATGCGGGTGAGCTTCTGCTCGTAGCCGCACACATGCTTGCTCACCATCTGGTTGAGGTCGTTGTACTGGTAGGTATCCTCTTCGCCCTTAGTTGGACCGCTCTGCTTCAGCAGGTTGCCCAGCGTATCGTAGGTGTAGCTATAAGCGAGGGTATCGTAGGGATAGACCTCCAGCCTGCGGGTGCTGCCGGTGAGTCGGTTCAGCGCATCATAGGTAAAGGCTGTGCAGCTCTTGAGGTTTTCCGTGGCGTCGCTGTCCCGCTGGAACTCCGTCAGCACATTGCCCCCGGCGTCGTAGGTATACTGCTCGATCCAGCCGTTGGGATAGGTCAGCTTGACGGGACGGTTGGCATCAACGTATAGTTCTAACGAAAATTATTGCCTAAGCGAGCTGTATTGGTTCGTACTGTAACCCTCTATTAAGTTTCTTTTCTTTAAGGAATCTATAAAACCTCTGAGAAATAAAAATTATTCGACTACAAACGATTTCTCCAAATTGTTCATCAGACTTAATAATATCATCATCAATATTATCAAATAGACTTCGGTCATAAGTGATATACCCTGGTTTTAGTAAATAGCGCTTACGGTTGCAATTGCTGCAACAGATAACCTTGCTTATAGAGTCATCCTTTAAGCCATATTCGAGAGTCCGGTTAATGTATAATTGATATATTCCTTCGTGTAAAACGTCCATTTTCCCATTAACACCTTTGATTTGAAATCCACCAAAATCACTATTTTTCAAAACTGATGCAGCCTTTTCAGAAACGAACAATTCATCATGAACCCAATTCAACATTAAAAAATTTCTGCTTCCCCATCTTGGCTCTTTTTCCACGGAAAAGTTGGCTTTTTGGATTAGGCCCGCTCCACACTTACAGCAATATGTTTCTGTATCGTATGTTGAAAAAATATACTCTTTATTTTCTTTCGGAAATGGGTATCCACTCCGCCACGTGCTTCGTACACTTAACCAAGAAGCACTTTCCAATTCAGAAGAAGAATAGACTGTCTCGGTCAATGGATAAATTTGCTTTGCTTCAAATAAAGCCTTGACTTGCTCAAATCGTCTGTCATCTTCGAATATAGTAAGAATCGAAACTAAGTCTCCTTTTTCATATGGCATTCCAATCTTGTCCAAGCAGTTGTAAATATCTTTATCTCTCGAAAAACCGAATCTGTGTTTAATCCGCATATACTCCTCCATAAGTCAGCTTGACAGGGCGGTTGGCAGCATCGTAAACATAGGCATAGGTGCCGTCATCCGCGTCAATGACGCTGGTAAGGTTATACACCGCATCGTAGAAGCTACGGGTCTTGCTGCCGTCCGGATAGGTAATGCCAGTCTGATTGCCCACGGCGTCATAGGTGTAGGAAACCGTGTTGCCCTTGTGGTCGGTCATCTTCTGGAGGCGGCCCAGCAGGTCCAACTCGAAGGTGTTGGTGCCAGTCCAGTCATCCATCTGCACCAGTTCGCCGACCTTGTTATACTGGTAGGAGACCTCCTTTGCCCCATTGTAATTGATTTTCTTCACCAAATCAAGGGCGGTGTAGGAATACCGGGTCACATAACCGTCCGCGTCGGTCTTGGAGACCAGATTGCCGTTGCCGCTATAAACGAATAAGGCGGCCCACTATATTGGTGGGCCGCCTCTTTGAGAGATGAAGATACCACATTCCTCTCAAATTGCACATAGGGTTGGGAACTCAACTGTAAATAGGACTATTCTCTTTCCTAATGCGTCTAATTATTCCACTTGTTCTTGCACAAGGCCAAGAATGAAATCGCCCAAATCCTCTGCTACCGTTTCAGTTACTTCGAACTTTTTCCCGTTGTAAAATGCTGCAAGTACCCTTGGCTCGTTTTCTCTATTCAACGAAGAATAGTCCAGATACGCCATACTTCCATCATTATAATCGTAAATAGGTATCCAAGCCACGGGCAACCCCAATTCGGTTCGATCATTCAGAGCATATGCAACCGAGTTTCCTTCCAATATTCCAGAATCATCGTAAGGGTCAATTCCAAATATTTCATTTCCAAAAAATGAAAGATAGCCCAATTTCTTGTAAAACTCCTTACATTGTTTCGAAAAGGTCACACCCAGAATCTTTTCCGAAGCACCAATCTCTTCATCAGACTTTCCGCCTGCCGTAGTGTAAAATTTGCATTGGGGTGCAAGTTCTAACGCTTTTACAAAATTAGCATAACTCATAGTTTCCTCCGTCATGTAAGATTTTTACTTCTCCACTGCCAATATTCTTTCCTCCAACTGCTAAATGCATTTCTGTCAATTTGTGACGGCTCTTGCCCTATGTTTGTGTGCAAATTACTGTAATTTTGCTGGTGCTCTGTTGCTGTAATTTCCATCACTGGTCCACTATTTGTTTGGTCTATATGATGAATATTCACAGATTTTCCATCACGCCCAATAGGTGCTAACCCTTGTTCCATTCTTTGAACATTGGTTCGGCCTTGCTTGTCCACAAAGTTCGGATCAAAGGTGCTGTTATCCATTGTAACAGTTTTCCCAAATACATCAACAAGTTTCTTACTGTCCACAGTTTTGCACTGATACTTGGCCATGTAATAGCCAATCTCCTGCTTAACCGCGGGGAAGCTCTTAACCGCAAGTGCCGCAGATCCAATCGTGCCCGCTGCGCTCAAAGCAGCATCGAAAACAGCTTTCGAAGAAGAGGGCGTGGCAGAGCCACACCCTCTTCTTCATCACGCAGGGATTCTCTGATTGCCCGGCGCTATCCTCAGTGGCGGCGTTTTACGCTTACCTTTGAAGCTATGAAACAGCATATTTTCCATCTTCGTTGTTGGTGCTGGAATGTATTAGGAAAGAGCTGTTTTCTCAAACCCCTTTGCAACAAATTGGTATAGTCCCATGCCATCTAAGTAAACAGCAAAATGCTTCGGTTGCCAGAAGTTGAAGTCGGTCTCATTCATCTTCTTCATTGTCATCAACCATTCTGAATCCACAATCTCAACAACAGTATCGTATGCATCATACATTTCTGCAGTAAAACGCTCTGATGTATGTTTGTGGCACAAGACATTTTTGAATGATAAGCACACATGCCGATTAGCATCGCTAAGATCTTTTCCGTCCAAAATCATTGAAATGTCTAATCCTTTAATGAGAAGTTCTGGCTCATGGTTCAAGAGCGAAGATAGCATTGGCAACTCAAAAATTTTCTTTACAATCACTTCTGTCCTCCACTTGGTCTTACGGTAGAAATCCCCTCAGATGTTAGCTTATTTCGGTTAAGTTGCCCAGAAAGAAGGCTCTCAGCAAATGCATTGCCAGTTTAGTTCACAGCATTCCACTGGCTTCTGGGAATCCCCGCTTGAATTAGTGCCTGAGATGTCCTTGTATGCTTGCTCACCATCTGGTTGAGGTCGTTGTACTGGTAGGTATCCTCTTCACCCTTGGTGGGACCGCTCTGCTTCAGCAGGTTGCCAAGTTACATAGACTCGATGTTTACATCTTCATTTACATCTTTAGCCTTTTCGAGCGCATGCAATAAAATGGTGAGGAAATCTTCTCCGTCGCTTGTCACAAAATAATTTGATAGGTCCGTGATATCTTCACTTATATCATTTCCCCACGGTGGTTGCTTGGATAAATCTTCTATATCCCATATGACATGATCAGGAGATAAGTCTCTAAGTTCTGCGCTTATGACAGCAAGTTCACCTATCGCGGCATCTACATTCACATCAGCAGTATTACAATATCTACACAGTAAACCTCTTTTTAAGATTTGCCTACAGATAATCAATCAACTGCAGATATTTTCAAAAGAGTCTGCGTTCTTAGAATTTCGTCGATTTTTACTTTTGCATCATCTTTTGAAAAGTAAACATTTGGGTACATTTTCAAGTCCTCACCAGAATCAGAGCATCGTTCCGTAATAAACAAGATTTTATCCAGAACAGCTTGCTCGTCTTCCGAAAAAAACGTATAGCCTTGTGATTGATAGGCATACAACAATCCAAACTCATCGCAAAAAGTTTGTATGTCATATTTTTTTCACAATAGAGACGGATCGCAGAAAGAATTTCTTCACGTTTTGTCAAAATAATCATTTATTTCGCCTCCTTACAATCGGCTTCCGAATCTACTTCCAAATCGTCCGGTGGTTTGTTCAATCGGATATCGCAGTATCTGCTGGAACACACAAATACCATTCGGTCATATAGAGAACCACAATACCCTCGTCCACCTTTGCATACTTCATTTCCAAATCAGGGTCGTAATACCCAGCTTCGGGTTTGCTTTCGATGTAAGGAACGGCGTGTTCAAGGAATGTCATTGATTCAATCTCTTCGGACTCAAAATAAATCGGATCGCCAACAACATAGTAAACTTCACCATCAATGGTGACTGCGGCCTGGTTGTTGTCATACGCAGAATCTGTATCTATCTTGACGTATTCGATTTTCCCATCGGCGGCATAATATACGATCACATTTGTGCCGTCATCAATCTCCCAGCGATCTCCCCAAAAGCCGGAAAGCATATTATCAGGCCCACCCCAGATTTCGTGCAGCTGATCACGGTCATATCCAATAAGGTCATTGCTGTCAACGGTGTAGGTTCCTTCTTCAAATGCAGCGACTACAGATTCCTTGGATGGAATATCGTACATACTCCTCGCACCCAAATTGCCATGCCAATCTGTAAAAATAGCTGCGGCGAATACCAACAGTGGGAATGCCACCATAAAAACATAGCTCCGTGCAGACACCGCATAATCCCGTTTGTGCCATAGCCAGTCTGCGATAAAACCGATTATGCAACCAAGAGCAGGTCCGATGCAGAGCAATAGCAAGATGAGATAACCAAGCGTATCCCATCCGCTGGCTGTAGCACAGCCCACGGCCGCCACCATTGCTACGATGGCGACAGCCAAAAGTGGGAGAAACCTCACCCATTTTTTCTGAACTGCCTTGCACAAAAGCATCTGTAGAAACAGGAACGGCACGGCAGGAAAATAGAACGCGCAAATCTCGATGGCACCGTAAATCTCAAAGGGGAACGCTGCCGCTCGAACAAAGAATAGGCTTATGCTGACTACAAGCGATACTGCAAAAAACACAGTCAGTATCCTATTGGAATGATTTTTCATAGAAGCACCTCACTTATAGGTCTGTTTTCAAATCAACTCCACTTCCACATCTTGCCACATCAAATAAGGTGAAAAACTACTGGAATGAGCAAAACCATAATTATCCCTATAATGCTTGTGCTTGCTACTTTCTTAAAATCTTCCTTTTGTTTTTCGGTCATATTTTTATACCATGCCATAAAATATTACCTCCTCAAATTCCAAATCTGGGGAATTATTTCAGCAAATATATGATAACGAAGACTGCAACAAGAATTGTTCCTTGTAACAGGTTGCTTTCGGATTAGCCCAGTTCACAGTAAATCCTTCGCGTCTTGGTTTCTTGACAATGATATTCAAATCGTCCGGATTTGCATATGTAAAAGCCGCCGTATCGAGATACCATTGCTGGACTTCTTCTGCTGTCCATTTTCGTTTGGTTGATGTTCTTTTAGCCATTACACACACTCCTTATGCCCAATTCAAGTCTGTCAAGTTCTAAAACTGCATTTTGTATTGTTTCACTGACAATACCCATTCAAGATAGAGTTTTATTTTATATTCCACTTCTCACCGTTAGGCATGATACGGATATCGCCGGGGTATCTATCCAGTATGGAGCCGTTCCGCACAGAGCGCACCACGGTTTCCTCACGATAGTCGGGATCTTCGTACCAAACCGTGAAATGGAGCTTGTCTCCTTCACGGAAATTAAGGGTCTCTCGTTCCTCGATGTGGAAACGAATCTGCTCAGGCCATACGATCTCAAATGTGCCATCCCCAGGAGTTCGAGTTAAGGTCAAAGGGTCTGTATGGAGCAGCAGATTGTAGCAGTTCGGCACCGCTGACAAAGGTATCTGGGCAACCTCCGACAGCTCACCCGGCTGGAAGCGCAGGATACGGATGATGCCCTCTGGAAAGTTCACCGCCAACAGCGCAACAGCGCCGTTGTTATCACCGGGTAGCCCAAATATTGTCCGGCTATGGCTGGTACAGGCCCATAGACTGTCCCATCCGGATAGTGGATGAGATACACTCGGTTGCTCTACACCGGATGCCCCATGCGGAGCAGTTCTTCCGCTTCGTAAAGATCACCGTGGATGTAGTCCGTAGACCAGTACCATTCATCGGTGCTGCCCCGGACAAGCTCCATATTCGTGATACAGTGTAAATCAATCGTTACCATATTTCTCCTTCAATCTGGGAATATCTTCTTTGTCGATCCATTCCTCAGAGTAGCCGCAGGCGCAGCAAACATACCGGTGGACAAGCACAGCGGAGAAATTGCTCCATCCGGTCTGAATGTTATTGCCGACACCGTATGCTCCGGCCTTGCCCGGAACTTTGATGATGTCTGTGCTGTTGCACTTGGGACAAATCTTCCTGTTCTTCATATCGTCGCTCCTTATCCCAATGTCAGTTCCTGGGGGAATGCTTCTTTTCTCATGACTCCCCACATCTTGTCAATGTAGGAAAGGGTGTAAAAGTTTTCGTAGTAGTGATAGTAGAATGCGCCCTTCAGCGTCATACTGTATACGCCATTCTCCTCAGTCACAAAGCCCATTAGCTTTGCCAGCTTCAGTTCCGCACCGTACATCTTCTTCAGCGGCACACCAAAGAACTTCTCAAAACCACCGGCAGCGACCTTGGTGCTGTATGCCGTCCAGAACAGGTAGTAGATCATTCTCTGGCGCAGCGTGAAGCGGAGGGTCAGAGAGGTAGGCAGCTTCTCTTCTGCAATTCGGTTACAGTATTCCTCCACGGAAAAGGTGTTGATTTTGAACTGATCTTTCAACAGAGTGGTTGCCGAGCAGCCGAAGCCGAGGAAGTTATCGCGGGTCATGGAGGAGTATCTGGCGTCGGCCTCGCTGGAAAAAGTCCAGATGGAGCTGCGGGTGTATCCCTGATCCATACAGTATCGGGTGATGGCATCCAGCAGCTCCCGCTTTTCCTTTTTGGGCATCGTGGTCACGGTACTGGGGGTAAAGGTAAAATCAATGAAGGGATAGATCGCCACATGGTTCGCGCCGCTCTGGAATGCGGCATCAACGTCGGCCTTCAGATCCTCAAAAGTCTGATTCGGCAGTGCAAAGATAAAATCCATGGAAACCGTCTCAAAGGGGACCTCGGACAGAGCCTGCTTCATGGCAGAAATATCAACGCTTGTTCTGCCAAGAACACTCTGGAACTTCGTCTGGAAGGACTGGATACCAATGCTGATTTTGGTGACTCCTGCAGTTTTCAGTGTCCGCAGGACATCCGGCGTGACATTATCGGGATGCAGCTCCACGCCAATGCCTTCGGTAATAACAAAGTGTTCCTTGATGGCACCGATGATCTCTCCCAGCCCGTCTGCCGCAAGGGCCGGTGTGCCGCCGCCAAAATACAGGCTGTTCGTTTCCTTTTTACCGCTCTGCTGACCGCCCACAGCGTGGATCTCCCGCAGCAGAGCATCTATGTATCGGTCGCACAGATCCTTGGAATATCTGACCTTGCAGTACGGACAGAAGTTGCAGATGCTCCTGCAAAAAGGGATATGCACATACAGGCCCAGATTGTCGCAGTCCTGGTAAGACAGAACATTGTCGTATTCATTTTTGAAGATGAAAGGCTTTGTCGAACGTGTCAGCCACATTCTGGTCAGCGATGTAATGATACTCATATGGCTCCTATATGTATCTCAGGTAGGTTGTCAGCATCTCAAGTATGATTTTAGGGTTACCCTTAAACAAAAGGGTGTACTCAGCAACGAAGAAATAGCCGCATTCGTCGCAGAGATTAGGTACATCGATACAGCGTCCACAGGTGGATACTTTTCCGTTTTCGATGACCACGCATTGGTGGCAAGGCGTCGGGAAGCTGTTGTTGATCAGATAAGGGAAAGCGCTCCGCAGATTGAACACCGGCGCACCGGCCTTCATCATCCTTGTGATGACATCGCAGCAATGGGTTTTTTCCTCTCTGGAGAGAGCCAACTCTCTGGTGTCCGGATAGGGCGTGTGGAAATTAAAGGATACTGCCCGGACATTTTTGGTATCTCTGGCCGTAAGGCAAACATGCTCCACAGCATCCTTGTTGATCTGGTTGATGGCCATGTAGAAGCAGATGTTATCGGAGGTGGCATGTTTAATATTCTCCATGATGGTGTCGTAGGTATCGCCACGGACTGCATTATGACGCTCCCGGTCGCCGTCCAGACTGAGCAGAATCAAGTCCGCTTCCGGCAGATCAATCGGGAAGGTACCGTTGGTCACCACATTGACGATGAGAAAGCCCATCTCCTTTGCTTCTACCACCAGATCCCGCAGGGTGCGTTCTCCGTCCCTCCAGAGGAAGGTCTCACCGCCGCAGAAGAACAGGATGCGGATTCCCATGTCGTAGAGTTGCTGCATTTCTCTGCGGATCTGCTCATAGGGATGCACAACGGCGGTGATGTTATTGACGGAACAATGCTTACACTTCAAGTTGCATTTGTCTGTTACAATGACCGTTCCCAGGATAGGCTCCTTCTTGCGGAACAAAACAGTTTTGATACCGAAACCTGCAAAATGCAGAAAGGACGAAAGCTTCATAAGTGTACCTCACAAAATGGCATCGAAACAGACACTGGCAATCTCATCACGGAGCAGCTTGTCTCCAAATCGTGCATTCTCGTATAATGCGTACCATCCGGGGAAAAGCTGCATTTCCTTACTTTCTTCACAGTACAGCGACCAATCGCCATCCTTGTGGCTCACGAAATAATGCAGACCATCGTGGGACAGTTCCATCTCACGGCCTGTTTCCAGAGAGAGGAGCATCAGCCCATCGTTATAGCGCCGCTGCCACTCTTTCCAGAAAGCGGTGTATCCGTTCCGGTCAAACTCATTCTCCGGGATTTCTTTCGGGGTACAGGCATCGTAGAACCGCTTTACGCTTTTTGCAAAATCCAGAACCTCGTACTGATATTCCCGAAGGGTCACGACTTCTTCCTGCCCGGAGGGGAGGATAAACCGGACGGCATTGCCTTCATGGATGGTGGTCCAATCCGTTCCTCTATCGCATCCGCTGATGTAAACTTCGGTCAGGTTATCATTGGCAATAAGAGTATGGCCACAGCAAGGGATCATTTGTATATCATACTCTGCCATCAACTTGTCCTCAGTCAGTGTTTTCAGTAGATACAGAGCGGTGGCGCTGACAGTACCGGTATCTTCAAGCATGGTATCACCAAACTGTACGGTAACATGGCCATGCAGGCAAAGATCCTGTGGGTCATCTGCCACGCCGCCGATCCACTCAAACTTGTCGGCCTTGATTTTGAAAATACCCATAACAGCACCTCCTGCAAAAAGTCCCCTCCGGGCGTGATGACCCAGAGGGGACGCTGTCATAGCTGTGCGATCCCCGCTGCTGAGGGGGGTCATTTGAATCAATTATAGCAGAGGATACGAATAAAATCTATGTCGCACATGTGAACATTTGCGAAGAGTACCACACCAGGAATGAACGCCTGATTTTAATTCCGCGAGCATTTCTCGGCATCAATTGCCAGCACCAGCATCAGGGCGCACAGGGCATCCCGGGGATCGTGGACATCGATCACATAGGTGTCCGTCCAGTTCCAAAGCTCCTTGGAAACATTGGCGATATGCCCTCCGGCTCCGTCCAAGATGGTGTAGTCCCACTCAAACCAGTCTCCATCCACCTGCCAGCCGTTACAGTCGATATTGAACTTGGGTCGGAAGAAGGTGAACTCCTTGCTGATGCAGCCCATGTACTGCTCACCCAGATACAGCTCAAACTTGGGCAGGAAGGTCAGCACCCGCTCTTTCACGGTGCCGATCTCGTTGCCGGCGGCATCGAAGATTTTCAGGCAGTGTCCCCAGGCCAGCTGGCCCTTTACGGTATAGACGGTGTCTCCCACCTCATTGTAGATATCGTAGCTGTCAAACCAGGAAAAGAACCGCTGCTTAAATAGTAGCTTCATTTGCATGCTCCTCTCTCAGTTTTCCCGCGTTGCATCCGGCGGGGGCAGTTGCCATGTACCGGAGATCTCCCGGTAAAAAGCGGCCTCTGCCGTCTGTTTATAGGGCCGCAGCCACAGGTAGCCGATCCCCAGGGTCAGCGTGCAGAGGATGTCCCAGCCGATAAAGCTGACGTGCAGGCAGAACAGGCGCCAACGGTTGCCGCGCATCATCTCCTTGGACAGGGTGATGGCCTCGCTGGCGTCCAGCTCCGGCCGCTCGGCCAGAAGGAAGCTGGTCATGGCGTAGCTGTAGGACGCGATAATCCCAGGTATAACAAACAGCAGCGACCACAGCAGGACATAGACACACCGCAGCAATCTTGCCACAACCATGGTTTTCCAGTAAGTGAAGTAGTCAAACAGTGTTTCAAAGGACGCCTCCTGCCGGTCCACCAGCTTCAGGTTGAACCTGGCATAGCCGGTCTCAATGATGCTGCCCAGTGCGAAATAGACTACAGCCATGGCGATGGCGGCAATGGTGATATAGATGGCGCTGCCCGCAAGGAACGCGCCGATCTCCGAGTTCAAGCCTCCGCCGGTGGAAAAGATGGTCTGACCGGCATATTAAAAACTGGCATGGGCGCCGGATGCGTCGATGTTCAGCTTGAGCTCCGGGCCATCTGCTCCCGCGCCGCCCAGCAGAGAGGCCACAAGGCCCACCACCACGGCGATCAGCCATTTGCCCCGCAGCGCTTCCCGGGCAATATATCTAAAATCAGCAGCGTATTTCATAGCGCACTCCTTTCTTTTGCGGTCAGGATCAAGCATTATTGGAATCGATAGCCGGAGGAGCCCATATGGAATACAGTCTCCATCATCTTGTCATGGTCTGGGAAGATGCGTTCCTCAAAGCCCTCGACTTTTTTGAACGAAATAACAAGGTTATCCTTGTCGATCCAGATGCTGACCGGCTTTCCGTTTTCTCTCTTTGCCCATTGTGCATCATCCGTTTCCTGTGGGGATATAGGGCCGGATGGACATGGCCACACTGCAGATGGGCATGGTCTGGAGCCACACCTTGCCCGGCCCGGTGAGGATCGTGTTAAACAACCCCTCGCCGCCCAGCAATGCGTTCTTCACGCCGGGTACCGCCTGAATGTCCATCTGAACGCCTGCGGTAAAACCCGCCACATTGCCGGTGTCCACCACCAGCTGTTCACCGGGGCCAAGCTCATACTCCACCAATTCGCCATCGATCTCCACGAAGGCCATACCCCGGCCGGACAGCTTCTGCATGATGAAGCCCTCGCCGCCGAAAAGCCCCACACCGATTTTCTTCTTGAAGTGGATGGACAGCTCCACCCCGGCCTCAGCGGCAAGGAAGGCGCTCTTCTGCAGGATCATCTCCCGGCCCGGACCGATCTCCACGGCCTTGATCTGGCCGGGGAAGCTGGAGCCGAAGGTGATCATACCCTGGCCCCTGGCCGCATAGATGTTCTGGAACATGCTCTCTCCGGAAAACGCCTTGGCGAACATCTTGCCCAGACCACCGCCCCGGGTATCCATCTGCATATTGGGGGTCATCCAGACCATGGAGCCCTTTTCGGTGATCATCTGCTCGCCGCTCTCCAGCTGACAGACCACGATGGGGAACGAACCACCTTTGATCTCATAACGCATATTCAGTACCTCCTTTAATTCTGTGTTTATATCCTGATGCAGGACTTCATAATTCCTGCTGCTATACCGATCATGGCTACGGGAATGATCAGGATGGCGCCGCCCACAAACAGCAGAAAGACAATCAGCATGGGCAGGGCAAGCACGATGAGAATACCTGCAATGATTTTCGCCATGCCCCAGGTGAGCTTCAGCGCCAGACTGATAGCTTTGATCAGCAGCCAGACAAAAACAATAACGGATAGCAACTCAAACATTTCTTTTCCTTTCAATCAGCGCTCAAAGCCCTTATATCGGGTGCCCTGGTGAGTCAGCATACCCCGGTCACCGATTTCCAGCTCTTGATACTCGTACCGCTTGACACGAAGCTCGATCTGCTCACCATCTTGGGTCTCGAATGTAATGTGATAGGAGTGACTATGATGATGGTGTCCGTTGCTGTGGTGATGATGTGTTTTTCTTCGCTTATCCACGATAGTGGCAGATCCCGTCAGAACGGGAGAGTTCTCGTTCTCGATGAACTGGCCGATACCCTTGGCAATGATATAGAAAAACACGACAAACCAAATGATAACGAATATCTGCATTCTGATCCTCCAATGTTCTGTAAAAGGGGCCCCACTTCATCGTGAGGACCCTATGTCTATGTGAAGTTTTGGCTCAACAGCCTTGATTCCGAGGGCTTCGGCGTAAGCTGGGTTTTTCCTGATCTTATCCAGAAGCCGAATGATCAGGATTCGTTCTCTCGCAATCAAAGGTACCACTTCCTTTGCTTAGATGTGGAAATCTGCCTCCTGCTTATGGCTCTATTGTACCTTTGTGCTGCCCGGAAATAAATGGCTGTGTCAGCAAAATAAGAGGGTATAATTCTTCGTCTGGAGAAAAATAAAGGCTGATCAGACCTGCTTGCCTTTCAGAGCGTTATACTGCTCTATATCAATGACTCCGGTGGCCAGCATCTTTTCTGACCACAGCTGCAGCGTCTCCACGGTGATGGAGATGCGCTCCAGCTCCTCCTGTATGTAGATGAAATCCGCCAGTTCATCACCGGAGATACGCCCGTCCGCCGTGATCTCGATAAGCCGCTCCTTTTGCCTGTGCATGGAGTTCAGGGAAGCCAGCATCTCCAGCACAATCTGGGACAGGTCCTTGATCTGGATCTCCGGCACATACTGCTGCCCGATGGGACACTGGTTGGCGCAGTAGTAGTTGCAAAGGTTGGGCTGCCGGTATTTCTCCGCCATGGTCAGTACCTCGTCCGGATAGGGCAGGGATCGTTCGTTCTCGATCTTCTCGATACGCTCCGGGGAGATGGTCTCCAGTAGTTCGCTGGCCGACTCTCGGGTGAGCTTCAGGCTCTCTCTGGTCAGCTGGTAGATGTTCTTGTTTTCTTTTGTGGATACTCTGGCCATGTTCAACTTCCTCGCCTTTCATCATGCGTATCATCATTATACGAGTTAGCGACAAAAAACACAACTGCCACCACGCGAAGAAAATTATATCATTGTAATGCCGTTTTTGGCAATTCTTATCTCCTTTTTGTGTGTGCTTATTGGGCAATTCTCTTGAAACGCAAAAAATCCCGCACAGCAGCCGTGTAACCTGCCGTGCGGGAAGTTGACCCTTTATTCTGCGATCAGACGATCCGTTTTAATGGCGTAAGCATATGCTTCTGCGCTGACTTTTCTTAGGTAGGCCAGCGGCATGAGCTTGTCCACCGTCAACTTTTCACCGGCAAATGCCGCAGCATCCTCAATTCGCTCATAGTCATTGCCTGTCAGCAGGCACGCCGCCATATACATTACCTTAGTTGCTCTGGTGGCGGCGATCTCCGGGCTGTAGTTTTCTGCGTAGATATGGCCGCGCAGATCACGGATGCCCTTTACATACAGAGGGTATTCCTCTGCATCGGATTTTCCTCGGGACGCGAGGCAAAGTGCTGCGTCAAATGTATCCCGAAGGCAGTCTTCCACACTGGCATCGCTGCCGCGGTATGCAAGTTCTGCCTTGGCAATTTCCGTGTATGTATGGTGCACTTTCGCAGTGTCCTCAAAGATATCAAGCAGAGAGGTCACATCGTAAAACTGTTTCATGACCTCCATATCCTTGCCGTCATTGAGGAGAATACCGGTGGTGTGGGGTGCAAATGCGGTGAGTTTATCCGCCAGGATACAATCTGCGCTGGGGATCTGTACTGCCAGATATTCCGGCTGCGTTTGCAGCAGCTCGTTTCGGATTTCCTTGCTGATAAGCTCAGCATAATGGTTTTCCTCGAACAGGACGTCCAAGAGGATATACAACGGCTTATGGTTTACCGGGGAATCATAGGTAAACTTGAAATGGCGCTTTTCGATATTATTTTTGCCGATGCGTTTTTGTTCTTCCGCACTCTGGAAAGGGAATATCTTGGATGCCTCTTCGATAAAGGCACCCAGATCCGTTCCGGGCTCCACGATGATGTCAATGTCAGTGGACAACCGGCGCGGACGGTTCATCAGGAGCATCAGGCAGGTACCGCCCTTGAAAATGAAAGGCATACCCACACGGGCCAGAGCCTCCAGCAGGCCAAAGGCGTAGACCGCACGCTCCAGCAGGACAGGATCTCGCTTACTGGTTTTCTGAAGTTCACGGATATGCTCTTCCGCAAAACTGATTGGCTGTATCATGTCATTACTCCGTTCTTAGCGTAATATTTGTCTTTTCCCGGATCAGCGCCTTCAGCCGTTTCTCGGCACCGCGGCGCTTGGCATAGCGGAACAGGCAGCTCTCGTCGATCACATAACCGGAAAAAGTCCCTTCAAGGATTGCCGGATATTCGCTCTTGCTGATCACTTCCTGCAGCAGAGAGTCAGAAACCAAATCCACCAGCAGCTTTTCAAGCCGGGTGTGCCAGGCCTCCTCAATTCCCCTTGGTGCCTCAGTAACCAGCTTGTTTAATACGATCATGCCATCATACCAATACTGGTGATACAGCTCGGGTGTCGGGTCGAGCAGCACCTTGCCGGGGAATTGCTCCTTGAGCAGGTCAAAAACAAAGTCAATGATATCATCCTCCACGGAGAGGAAAAGAACGTTGTGGGCCAGCTGATGATTGACAAATTCGTTGAGCTGCACCAGTTCAAAAATGGTAAACTCCACCGCAGGGAACGCTTCCCGAAGGGCCTGTGCGACTGTGTTAGCCTCCTCTGAGTATTCATGCCGATAACTGCTCATCTTATTTCCGGAGACACAATACGCATTCCGACCGACGCGAACGACCTCTCCGCTTTTTACCAGGCCACGCAGTCTCTTGCGCATAGCCTCTTCTCCAAGCGGGCAGCCACTGTCCTGATTGGTCATAAAGAAATCTCCAAAACTAAAACTCTTCATGCCAGCCAATGCCGTCAGATGAACCTGATTGAACATGATAATCACCTCGCAAACCGTCCCATTTCGGCAATAAATACTCGTATTGCCGTTTTGGTACAATTACATTATAGCGCTTTTCCTCGTTTCGTCAATACTATTTCGGCAATAGAGGATGTTTACTGCCGAAATAGTACCGCAAACACGAGAATAGTATTGCCCTTCAAAAGCATTTTATTCGCGAAGCCGGAGTTGGTTGCATCGAAAGGTGGAACCATATTTCACCATACCTGAAGCAAAATGCTTGGAGGGTTCTGTTATAATGGTTTGACAAGGAGGTGCAGCATGTATAGCATATCGGAATTTGCAGGCTTACTGGTCAAGCAGGCCCGAGAGGAGAAGCAATGGGATCAGCAGTATCTGGCTGACGAGCTGGATATTGATATCCGCACGCTCAAGAAAATAGAAGCAGGAAAATCAGACATACCGTTTGACACACTGAGCAATCTGATCCATCTGCTTGAAATCTCACCAAAAATTCTGTTCTATGCGGAGCGCACAGAAACCGGCGTGGAGATGGATAAGATATTTCGTCAGCTGATGCGCTTTTCTCCGGACAATATCCAGATGATCTGCGATTCAGCCTATTACATCCGGGCCTGGAAGGATGCCAACGGTGATGACTACCCTTTGGAACAATAAAGCATGACTGTTAAGAGAGCTCCCTGCGCCGGAGAATACCAGCGCAGGGATTTCATTTCACTTACCACTTGCTCATGATCTTACCATACATCTGCAGCTTTTCATCTTCGTAGCGCTGTACGATCAGCATAACATTCTCGCCCACCATGAAGTCGGCGTCCTCATGCTGATAGGAGTAGTTGCACATACAGACCACACCATCGGGCAGGTTGCAGAACACACCGCCACCGTATTTGCCGGAGATCACCGCAAGGCGGCGGGAACCGACGGGGTGGCGCTGCTCCGCGCCGAAGAAGGGATTGACCTCCGTCTCCTTGATGGAGATCTCCAGCTTATCGCTATCCGGGTCAAATACCTTCACGATGCAGTCGATCTCCATGCCGGGGTGGTATTCATTGCGCAGGTCTGGGATAGACGCATAACGCATCTCTCGCTGGGTGATATCAAGATCGTGGCCGTAGCAGTCCACAAGGCATCGCCTGGGGCCAACAGCCAGCATCCGGCACTTGACGCGGGCTCCGATGCGGTGCAGATCCTCCCGGTGGGCAAAGAAATACCGCTGGCTGCGATTGGCAAGCCGGCGGGAACCAATGGCGAAGCCGCCTTCACGCTCCACCTTGATGATGATAAGATCCACTGTTGCGCCAACCATGTTCTGCAGCACGTAGTCCGGACGCTCCTCGCCTTCCTCCCACATTTCAGAAGCAGGGATCACGATGCGCACTCGATACGGCACCACGATGGCGCAGTACATGGTCTTCTTTTCTCGCTGCTCGGTTTTGGGATTCCAGACATAGACGGAAAGCGGGTCCACGCCGATGATCGTGGCGGTGATGGCGCTGCGGCCACGATAAGAGGCGTAGATGGTGTTCCATTCCTGCCGCTCCTCCGGGGTCAGATGGCGGTCCAGCTCGTGGAACTTCAGCTCAAAGAACTTCTGTCGGTCACTCTTGGAGGGCTTGATCGGCGCAGGCGTTTCAGATTCCGGTGCAGAGGTCTTCTGTTCCTCCTGAAAGCCCCAGTCGCTTTCTTCAGCAGAAGGTGCGCTAGGCGGCATCTCTGCCTTCTCCAGCGCATCAACGCCGTATTTTTCAGAAGGCTCCGGCTCCTTGACAGGCTCCCGCATCTGAGCGGGCACCGGGGTCTCATCTGCGCCGGCCTCCTCTGCGGTTGGCATTTCCAGGGAGAGAGGGGCAGACTGTACGGCATCTGCTGTGGGCTCACTCACGGACGTATTGCCGGGCGGCATACCGTCCTCGGTCGGAGGGACAACCTGCGCAGCAGGCTCCTCTGCGGCAGTGGTCACGTTGACTTCTTCCTCGGGGGTAGTCTTTTTTCTTGCCATGTTAGTTTACCTCCTGATCTTGATTTCTTTCAGACTCCGAAGAGCCATAAAAGCGGTGTGTGCCGTCCTGCTGACGGTGGGCAAAGAAATGGTGTTTGGGCAAGTTGATGCTGCCCATATCCACGCAGTCGGTGATCCAGATGATCCGTTCCCCCTTCATGCGGGGCGCTGTGGCAATGCGGCCGGGGATGTCCAGCCATGTGACGCTGAACAGCAATCCAAGCATTTCGCCGTCCCCTCCAAAACGGAGAAGACAGGGCTCCAAAAGTCGGTCCTGAGAGTAGAAAATAGGGGCATTCTCAGTAAGTTCCAGCATGACGTCGATGGCTTCCAGGTAATGCTCTGAGATCTCCCGCTGCCCGTAGGTTATTAAATCCTTTTTCAGAAAGACAAAGTTGCTGGCCATGCGAAGCTGGCGCAGCATGACATTCAGCCGATGCTCCCCAATTTCAATACCCAGCGGCCCAAAATGGGCCTGCATCATAGCATGGAGCTGCCGCACACGCAGGTACTTGAGCTGCTTGAGGACTTCAACGATGTATTTTTGCTGATTGGTCAGTATCATGTTTCATCACCTCCCTTCAGGCCGTTGCGCAGATAGCATTGAGGTACGGGTCGATCATCAGGTCACTTTCGCTTTCCGCAATGCAGTTGAACAGCACCGCCATGGTGTAGGCTGTACTGTTTTTCACAGCCCGGTCCTGGTTTGCGTGCAGCTTGCTCTCTACGTCCCGCAGGATCATACCGTCCAGCCGCCTGAGCTTGGCACGGACACGGCATTGGGGCAGCGTTGCATTGCCGATGCGGAAGCTGTCGGCATAAAAAAGCCGCTCGATGGCGTTTTCAAACACCAGAGCGGTCTCAGGCTCAAAGCAGTAAAGCTCACAGCCGTCCAAAATATCCAAAAGTTCCTCTTCAATTTCTTCGTCGGTCCGTCCGTCGCGCGAACGCGCGCTGACAGACTGACTGACTTCAATATGACTCAGATCAGTATCTCTTTTTTCTTTCTTACTTGGCGTCGGTTTCTGCGGTTCTGGAGGCACAGGATCTGCGGCTCTTGAATCGCAGTTTCCGTGGTTCTTGGACTGCGGATTCTGCGGTTCTTGATTTGCCGCAGGAGTATCCGCAGCGGCAAGACCCTCAAAATCTGCGGTTCTTGAACCGCAATCCGGTTTCTCTTCCGGGAGTTCAAAAGGAGCACAGGAGTAGTCGGGATCTTCCATGGGCGTCACGCGGGCGAGATAGATCTGGTTGGCATCACCACGGCCGCAGCGCTTTTCCCATACCAATTTCAGTTCCACCAGCTTTTTGAAGGCCGCGGTGACCCGCTGCTCACAGATGCGAAGTTCTTTGGCAAGGGCTTTGCGGGGGAAGATCACAAAGACCTCTCCGTGCTCGTTGATCCATCCGTTCCTGCGGGAGAGCTGGAAGCGATTTAAGAGGAATGTATAGGCGACCTTGGCATCCAGGCTCATTTCACAGTAACGGGGATCAGAGAACAGCCAGCGGGGCATCTGCATGTGGTAAATGTTCTGCACATCGGTTTGGCACATCAACTGAAACGACGGCCGCTCTTTCATTTTCGCTGCCCTCATAATGGGCACCTCCTTTTTATGTGGCGTGGAACTCATTGACTTTTTCGGCGCTTCCCTTTAGAATAGATTATCGGTGATATAGTGATGGATGAGAAAGAATTACAGATCGAAACCCCGGAGGAACAGGACAACGAGCCTCTTCTGGGACAAATCAGTTTTGAAGAATTGCTTGCAGAAATATGACTTTAACAGGAGGCCAATACTGTCTCCTGTTTTTATATGCCCCGGCCGGGCGGGATGCGGCTGGGATCGTCCATCTCCTCCAGTTCCGGGTCATCACTGCTGATTATGGCGCTGCGGGTCATTTCCACCAGTCCAATGGACTCCGGGGTTGCGTTTTTCATGGATGGAATGTCGTAAATACAGGTGTTGCCAGTTTCCTGTCTCTGCGGTACAGACGGCTTTCCCGCCACGGGAGGGTCAGCTGCCTGTCGGGCTGCTCCATGGGCATCGGGGTTCCGGGTAGATTGCTGCAGATTCGGCGGTGACTCCGTTTCCTCCATGTCGCTGCGTTTTTCCGGCGCACGTCTTTGCCTCTCTGCTTCCTCGCGGCTTTTCCATTCAGGCTCATAATCGAATACACTGCACTTTCTCAGCTGTTTGTACTCCGGCAATTCCTCCAGCATGATCTTATAGAGATGAGCCGGCTTGTAGTGGTTGAACATGACCACACACTTATACCGGTCCAGCCGCAGGAACTCATCCGCCTGCAGCAGGTCACGCTGGGTATTGCTTCGCGTTTGGGAATACGGCCGGGTAGAACTGTAGACAGGAGAAAACAACGGCATCAGCGGAAACTGGTTGTTGGTGACGGAGATGGTAACCTTGCCGCACTTCTCTGCGAAGTATTTGGCGCTGGTCAGATCGTTGCAGCCCATATAGATGGTTCGGTCAAAGGCGTTGAGCTGATTTTCCCATTCCGTACCGGGATACTTTTCCTTCCATTGGGACAGGGACTGCACTGCAAGCTGCACCGACATATTAAAGCCACGAATGGAGTTGAACACATCGGAGATGCCCTCCATGTAACCGATGTTCAGGTACTCCTCCAAACAGAAGTTGGTGAGAACAGGCAATCGGCCACCATGCAATCGGGCATAGTCGGAAAGTCGGGGGAAGGTCAGCGAGAAGAACAAAGAGCTGAGAAAGCGATAGGTGCTGTCCTGCGCGGAGATGATGACGAAGTAAGCACAGGGTTTCTGCCCGGGCAGCAATAGGTCAACATCATGGTTGCGAGTGATCTTATCCACCAACGGGTCCTGAAAGATGGCAAGCCGGTTGCCCAGGCCGATGATGATATTGCCCCAGAGGTTTTCGCGGGCCTTCAGGAACAGACCGTGTGGCCCCTTGGCAGGATGCTCCGGCGGCAGCTCTGCCAGAATGCGGTTGATCTCGTTTACACTTTTATAGGCCAGGATCTTATAGACATCGCCAAGGCTGCGCTGCTCGATGGGGAGCAGATTGCCCCGGGCGTCTTTCAGGTTGCAGACATAGTGGATGAGCGCCATGAGCAGATTCAGCTCAGCACGGCTCCAGAAGTCGTCTGCTTCATTGGGACCGGAGGTATTCTGGATGATGGTGTTGGCCACCGTGCTCACAAGGTTTGGGTTGGTGTCCAGACCGGCCAGACAGTTCCATCCATCCGAATGGGCCATATCCAGAAAGTTGACTGCCTTGACGTAAAAGCCTTTTTTCCGAAAATACGGCGCAAGCATTTCAAACAGCTCGCCCTTTGGGTCTGTGGCAATGACCGACTCCAGATGGGCCTGTGCGCTGTCACCGCCGCCCTGCGACAGGCCCCGGCAGCTTCTCTGTGCGCAGCCCATGAGGAAGGGTATGATAAAACCCCTGGACTTGTATGAGCCAGGGGCGCCGATGCACAGGATGTTATTGTTTTCACCGGGCTTCATCCGGTGGGCTACGTAGGTCGAGTATTTGTCCGGGTCATCCGGATGATCCTTGATACGCCCCAGCAGCATCCCCGTGACCTCATGGGCGCTTCCAAGCTCCAGATGCTCGGCCAGCTCCTTTTTGGTGCTGAAGCCGGAGGTGCCGTGGGTACCGTCCGGCAGGATATCAAAGCCACGGGGATCGCGGGTGAACTTATAGCCGGAAAACCAGCTGTATCCCTTCTTTGTGATGAGGCATACCATAAGGACTATGAATGCGGAAACTCCAAGGCCGAAAGGCGTAAATACCACGAACAGATTTTTGAACGGGTTGAACACCCAGATGCTCTCGATCACTTCACCGGTGGTGTTGAACACCGACTGCTTTCCAAGCTTCAGGGAGTTAAGCAGCATTCCATAGAGATACCATCCGGCAAGTGTCAGCACCCCGTAGAGCGGAACGCGGGCCCTGTTGCGTTCATACCAACGCCCCCATTTATTTGCGATGCGATCCTCCAGTTTTTCCAGCAGTTTTGATAAGCGGGGCATCTATCACATCTCCTTTCCCGGTCAGGTACGGTGTCCGCGGAGGCGTGTAGATCGACGGCTTCCTGTCAAAAAGCTTTGTCAGAACCTTCTCGGTTACTGTATAGACCTTGGCATCACCGGCATCCCTGTAACGGGAAAGCAGCACGGCATCACCCTGTCCGTCCAAGGCAGCAAGCAGGATCGGAAGACAATCTTTCTTCTTTGCAAATTTAACAGCAGCGTCGATCCGCCGCAGGTTCATGTCCACTCCAACGACGAAAGGACTTCCGTTGAACATCCCATCCCACGCAGGAGCGTCATCCGGTGGAGGCTGGTAGGCCCCCTTGAGCATCAGGCCTGCCAGCTTCTCACGGTAATTGGGAACGCACATGATCTGAAGCTGCCTTGCCCCCGTTTCATCACAGGAGAGCAGATGAATGGGTGAAGTCAGTCCCCGGTAGACATCTCCGTACCGAATCAGTTTTGTATCTTTCTTTTCGCCGTATATCTTCAGCTCCTCGATCACATCGTTGTAAGTCGGGCCTGCAAAGAGAAAGGCCCGGTTGGTCCCGACACCGAAATTGGTGTGGTTATGAAAAGCCTTCAGTTCATCGTTGACCGCCATGCGGCCGATACCGGGGCAGATGTAATGCACCGCGTAGTAGGTGTTGCCCAGATGGGCGATGGCACCGACACGTGCGCTGCCCCATGAATTTCTACCACTGTTTCTTGTAACAGAAGTCAGGAACAATGAGGACCGGGCGCTCAAGCTGCTTGCCCCAGTCGTGAACACATTGATGCCGGCGTAGTAGGCAGTCAGCACGACTCTTGATAAGCGGACTCGCCGCTCAATGAGTTCGGGACGGTAGGAAAACGCAAGGTTGGGAACTTCGCCCTCTAAGAGCACATGAAGAAAGGCTTTCCCGCTTTCCGTAATGGTCAGGGTACCGCTTCTCTCGTGCAGCTTGGCAAACCCCAGAGCAATCAGATTCTCCCGTTCCGTCTCGGTGGAAATCTTATTCAAATCCTCCGGCTTAACATTCTGGCACCAGCAGAGCAGGCGCAGAACATCGACCTCTCTCACGGTGAAGAGCACGCCAAAATCACCTCCTCACAGATTCCTGCAAACGCCGAAACCGTCCTTGCGCCGCTTCCGGCGCAAGAACAATTTCGGCGTCTTTTTCCGGCGCTATGTGGGACCCCTCTTACGGCTCCCACATAGTAGTAAGGACAGTATCCCGTTTTCAAGGCTTTTCCCACCTGAAAAACCCAGTCATATCAAGGCTTTCGGGGCCCTCGACACCCGTAAGACGTTCCAACTGCTCCAGAAGCCCGAAAACGGCCAAAAAGGAGGGTGCGTCTTACGGGTGTTTTCGCAACTTTTTTGCCCATTTTGTTCGTCAGCACCAGCGGCCGGAATAGAAATTATCGCGGGCATAATCACTGGAATGGGCCGCAAAAAAATCATGGGCATCCGCTTGATGCAGTAGTGTGATATGGCAGCATTCCCGTTCCTGGACCTTCGTGGAAAGTAGTGCAACAGCGAGGGTGTGCTGGTCATCATCCGGAACGACTCTGCCTTTGATGGCGTTGCTGACGGCCTTCCAACCCTTGTTGTCCTGGTCGAAAATATGGCGGCCTTCTATGGCCGTATGCTCATCAATGACCAGCAGGGCCCGGCGGTAAAAGGGCAGCTCCTTTCCGCACGCCACATATCCGTCCAGCAGGCGGCTGATGGTATCGCTGAGCCAGTTTGGGCTTTGATACCGGCAATGGGGCAGCAGCGTATTGAGGGTAATATGAAGCCAGCCATAGCCGAACTCTTCCACGCTGCCGGTCACATCCATGGCAGGCAGCACACTCTTTTTTGAAAAGCCGCCTGTCCCCGGCGAATACTGCTCACACAGCCGGCGCAGTTCCAGCGCGGCGCTTTCAAAATGCTCCATGGTCTGCTCCAAAGTCTTTTGCAGTTTCTTGGGGTTCATGCGGCCGCCGTCGGACAGGGCTACCAGTGCGCCGGTCTGTCCGAAGGCGCTGCCTACCAGTTCCTGAATACGGATCATGTCCCGCTTCATCTCATTCATCTCTCGCCTCCGTTCGTTTTACACGCAGGTCTGTGGGCGATGTAGTGATGGCCTCATATTCCCGGGGCGTGGTGTGAAACGCCACAGGGACATGGTTATAACCGATGCAGAGCAGTCCCTCACCGCGCCGGAAGCGGGTGATCTGCCGCACCTCATCCTCGGACAGGTTGAGCTTATCCTGAATGAGCCGGGCCTCCTGTTCCTCCATCTGCATGACCAGCTTGATGCGGCTGGCGTCAAGGATGCCCTTGCCGTAGCTGCCGCCCTCAAGGCCAAACAGATCCTGCATTCCCTGTGTGCTTGTCACCGCGATACCGCCAAGGCCGCGTATGGTCTTCACCATCTCCAGCACGAAGCCCGCCGCCTGTGGATTGGCCGTAGCTCCCACAAGGCTCCACAGCTCGTCTGCCAGCAGTGCGGAGAGGTCTGTCTCACAGTTCATAATCAGATCGTAAGCAATGCTAGTGGCCCAGAAAGTACCGTCCGCGATCATGTCATCAGGCATACCGGACAGGTCGAGGACGATGTATTTGTTGTCCAGATCAATGTCGTTCCGGGACGCCATAGCCGATGCAGAACCACTCACATAACGGGAGAGCACCACGGCCAGATGCCGGGTATCCGGGTCCTGATAGAGAACTTCGTACCAGTCTGAGATGATAGGCATTTTACGGAAATTGCCGTCCTCATCCACGATGGTACTGTTGTCAAAGGTGATGCCGTAGCGGCTGTAGACCTCCACCAGAGAGGAGTCCAGACGGCTCTTATCCTCTTCGCCCAGATCTTTTTTCTTCAATGAGAACCAGATGATAAGCTGAGCGATCTTGTCAGCCAGCACAGAATCGTCACGGGCGGCGATGTTTTTGAGCTTGGCGTAGGAGTCCAGAGACTTTCTCCGAATGGCCATGAGGTTGGGACAGTCCTTGGAGGACGGGGACATTCTCAGATACAGGCCGCCCAGCTTTTCACACAGGGGACGGAACTCATGACCTTTTTTCGGAGCTATGATGATGACCCGCTTGCCCTGCTGCCGGAGCCGGCCGCCAAGACACTGGAGCGTCACCGTCTTGCCCGCGCCGGTAGAGCCTCCGATCCACCAGTTTCCGTTGGTGTATTTGTAGTCATCATAGGGGTCCAGAAAGACCGGAGAGCGGTTGTAAAGGTTCAGGCCGAGGAAGATGCCATCGTGGTCACTCAGCTCGTAGGAGGCAAAGGGAAAGGCCGCAGCGACGCCCGAAGTCAGGGCATTGCGCCGGGCCTTTCGCTCAATGTCCGGATCAAGGGCCAGAATGGGCAGCGAAGAAAGGAATGCCTGCTCGTTTTTATAGTCACAGCGCCGCGCGATCATATCGACGGATACGCACAGCTTTTCTACCTCTGTGACCCGCTGTTCCAGCGTTTCCGGGTCGGGAGCAGTAACCTCGATCAGGGTGTGCATATAGTAGAAATCCTCGCCCTGACGGTTCATCACGTCCTTCAGATAAAGACCAGAGCTGATGGCGCTGTCCAGTTCCTCGTAGTCCTGGCGGGTATCACCCACATCCCGCATACGGGAGCGGTTGACCATGGTAGTCTGCGAGATCTTGGATAGGATTTTTTCCTTGGACTGCCGCTTTACAAGAAAGCTCATATTGACGCCTTCTCCGGCCTCCACCAAGGGCGCAAGCCAGCAGGAGCCAACCGTGGTGGTGTATCCGTAACCCGTGACATAGAGGTAGGTATGAAAAACGCCGTCCACTACGATGTAGTCACGGCTTTTGGTGTCCACGGTGGTCGGAGACAGAATATCCAGTATGGTTGTAGAGCCGGCTTCCAGCTCTGTAAGGTCCGGTTTTTCTTCGCCAAAGATCAGCGTTTTCAAAAGGGGCTGTTTCTCATTCTGCTCCTCTTTGACCTGCTTCGTCTTTTTGGCCTTTTCGGGGGCGGACTTTGCCGCCGGTTTCTTTTTGCTTTTTTTCTTTGCCTGCATCGTCTCACTCCTCGTAAATGCCGTGTACGGCAGTTGTCATATCAAAGACACCATCGGGCAAGCGAACCCGCTGGCTGGTCTTCTTGCTCAGAATCTCATACAGAAGCTTGAGAATAAAGTTATCACAGTAGCGCGGCTCCATAACTTCCAGTTCACAAAGATCCAGATACCGGCGTGCGGTGTCAGCCTCCTCGTTGAGCCGCTGTACGATGGCCTGTACGGTATTGCGCTTTGCCCGCATCCCAGCCTCATACTGGAACACCAGAAAGAAGCGGTGCCGCATGGCGTTGCTGGCAATGCCGTGGCCGATCTCCCGGATATTGTCCTCGATCATCTCCCGGCACGCCTCGTTGTCCTCATGCTCCGCATAGCGCTGCATCTGCTCCACATACGCCTGGGTATCCGCAGGCAGCGTTCTGGCGATCATCTGCAGGTCGTTGGGGGCGATCTTCAGATAGGCTGCAAAGGACGATATGATGTTCTGGCGGTCATTGGTGGACTTGAGATAGATGTTGACGGGCAGCACCTCCAGAATCTTTACAAAGCGGTTGTCCTTGGTTATAACCACACCGCCGATGATGTTTTTGATGGGGAGCCACGCCTGGATGCTGTCGCGGTAAGCACTGCCGCTGTCTCCGGACTGGACTCCGCCGCCAAATAGCAGTTCTTTCAGATTCATTTCCTGACCTCCCCTCGAAATAGAATGATTCTGCGTCCCCGACGCCACCGCCACCAACTGCCCAGCCAGCGTGTCATGCTGTCATCGTTTATGCCGATCAGGCCGAACCCGCCAAGCGGCACAACTACGGTCAGTGTTACGATGATCTTCGTGGTCAGCGCAAAGGGCAGAAATGCAATACAGAGATACAGAACCGGAACCGTCAGGATCACTGTCTCCACCAGATTCCGAAGTTCAAACAAGCCCATAACACGGCCGGCATCTGTAAAATTTGTGGGTATGTGGTAGATTTCATAGTTCATCCGTTTCTACCTCCAATGGCTGTAATAGATTTCCTCGGTATACCTCGTACTCTCGTTCCAGATTTTCCAGCGCTTCGCGCCGGGAGATGATGATGGAGCGTATTGCGTCTGCCAACACACGCTCACCTTTGGGTGTTCTGCTGCGCCTGCAAAGTTCAAGCCGGCTGATATGCTGATGGCTTAACCCGCTGTGGCGGTGAAGCTCACTGAGAGAAATCTGGTGTTTGAAACGAAACAACCGTAATCGTGTAATTTTGATCATCACTCCACCTCCAGATAGTCGATGTAGGGCAGTTTACACCAGCCCTGCCAGCCTCTGCCTTCCAGTTCGGTCTTTACGACGCCCTTCTTAGTGCCCATGGCTTCAATTACATAACCACCGCCAATATAGACGCCTACATGCCCCTCTTTCCAAAGCATGAGGCCGATGATCTCCGGCATGGTATCCATAGAGCCGTAGTCCGAATTGAGCGTGCCGGCATCTTTGGCCGATTGATACATCTGGTTGGCTCCGTAGTCCGGCATCCCATTTTTTGCATAGCCTATGGTCATGTTCCCTGTATCCAGCCAGGCATACCCCTTGATAAGCCCGATACAGTCCGCCGTGCGTCTGCCCAGCCAGTTATCTTCGATAAAATCAGCATAGTTGCCAACGCCATCGGGGTACTGCTCCTTCTTGTACTCAAACAGTGATTCCGTCAGGACATTTCCGTAAGTGCCCCAAACATAACCCCAGTTGTTCTCCCATGCCTGAATGGCGTATGCCGCAAGGTCGTGGCTATTTTTTGTGTCGGGATCAGTGAAGCCGGAAATATCGATCTCGTTACCGAATTCCGATCCATACTGAACATCGCCGGAGTAAGAGCCGTCCCCACCGTAACTGGGCTGATAGGAGTCATAATAGGACGAGTATTCATCGATGGCATCGCTCTCTTCCAGCGTTTCAAAGAGCGCGCCGGCCCAGAGCTTGGCATCGTCGTCAAAGCCCAGCTGTTCCATCAGATCCTCTGGGTCCAGCCTCTTGACTGTTACCTTCAGCGTTGTCACCGTGCCATCGCCGCTGAGGCCCAGAGATGGCAGATAGGAGATGCGGGACTTACAGAACTCCCGGATGTTGGCTGCGCTCATGGCATCAAGATCCTGTTGGTAAGCCGCTGAGTTTATGGCAATCAGCCACAGCAGGTCTTCCTCCTTCATAGAGTTCTCCACAACGATGCGGTCAATAACGGTGCCGTCCTCCTCGTATTCCGCCGCAATGGCAGTCACCACAGAGTCTATGTAGGTCTTTTCAAAGTCCTCCAGACTCATGTAGGTTCCGCCGATGGTCATGGCCTGCTCCGTCATGCGGATCACCGTATCGGTATCTGAGGAGTTATAGCCGAAAAAGATGTTTGGCAGGGCCGTGAAAAGCACCATGGGGATCACGATGGCGGCAACCACAATGCCGATTGCGATTTTTATGAGAAACGGCAGCGCTTCCTTAGCCGCAGCAACAGCGGCGCCGTATACGCCGGACGCCGCTGCTGCCTGAGCAATGCGATAGGCCGCCTTTGCAGCACGGGCAAGATCAACGGCCTTCTGTGCCCCGGAACGGGAGTTGTTGTTCTCGCTCATTTTTTCTTACCCCGCTGCTTCCTTGTAGGTTGTTTGGTAGCAGACGGAGCTGCATGTTCCTTTACCGCCGCCTTGGTATTGGATACTGCCTTCATGCCCGCCTGTGAGCCGGTGGCAGTTGGAACAGAGGTGGTGCTCCGCGCCGTTTGGCGTGCCTGCGTTGTTTGCCGGTCTCCCGCCGCCGTTCCTGCCGGGCCGGGGTGCAAGTTGGGGGCTGCGTTCTTGACAGCAGGCATAGGGCTTGTGGGAGCGTGCTGCGCTTCCTGCCGGGCCGGGCTATGCTGCCTTGTCTCTGTCGGCACTGCACTTCCCGCAGGAGCAACATTCCTGCCGGGCCGGGGTTCCCGTGTGGACTGCGGAGCAGGCGCCGAGGTCGGCGTTCCTGCCGGACCGTGCTTCGAGCCTTCCGAATGAACGGCTGTCTGGCGGGCAGCGGACGGACTCTGCTGCGCCGCCGCAGGCGTGCTTTGAGGCGGCCGCTGAGAATAACGGGTATCTGTCGGCCGCATCTGTGAGGTCTGGCCCGCCGAAGGGGCCGGAGCCGATGCTGCCGGAGCCTTGGGCGTGGATGTAGGTTTTTGCGCGGTGACAGGAGATGTGTTCTGCGTTGTCTGTCCTACTGCGATCCCTGTGCGTTCCGCGGCCTGCGTCGTTCCACTGACAGGCCCACTCTGCACCTTCTGCGCATTCATCTGCGTGATACGGGATGTAGATGGTGCTGCCGGTGTTCCTGCCGGGCCGTGCTGAACTGCGCCGGGTGAGCCGGGGGCTGCCGGTTGAGTCGGAGATGCAGCACCGTTTCTGATTTGGGAGACTGCGGCTGCGCCTGCGACACCAGCCACTCCCACTGCTGCTGCACCCGTTTTTCCTGCCATGCCGGGTCTGCCGGAAGCGGCCTGTGCGCCGACAGGAGGCGTTACGGTCTGAGACTTTACATGGGTCGGGGCTCTGCGCGTGCCAGTAGGAACGGATGTCTTTCGATCTGCTGTGCCTCTGGCCGAAGATTGCCCCATCTGCGTGCCTGCCTGATAAGAGGAACCTGCTGTATATTCCTGCGTGGTTGTCTGCTGGTTGCCCGCCTGTGTGGTATTGCTCTGATAGGCTGTACCCTGCGAAGTGGTCTGCTGCGAAGCTCCCTGTTGTGTGCTGGTCTGCTGGTTCGTCGCCCGTTGAGATGTGCTCTGCTTCGAATAGCTGCTTGTTCCAGCGCCGCCGCTGGGCCCACCAACAGGACCGCCCATTCGGGGGCCTCCGGAGCCGCCGGGCGGCGTACCGGGCGTTCTGCCTTTTCCGGTTCCGCCTGCGCTCTTGCCAACAGCCTTGGCAATCTGGGAGGCAGCGGTGCGAACCACCATATAGGTCAATGCGCCGGGGAATACGCGTCCCAAGGAGTCACCAGTCATGGCGGGGTTTAGCCCGATACGGGTAATGATGGCGTCCGCTTTTCGTGCGACCTTCACAATGGTTAAGATCAGCACCATCCACGGCAAAACATCAAGGCCGCTGGGAACGGTGGAAAGCACGGACAAAAGCATTTTGAAGAAGATCACATTCGTCACCATCAGCAGACACATACTGCCAAACATCCGGCACCATCCAGTAAAAATCTCGGACGTACTTTTGCTGCCGCCCATGGAAAAAGCCAGCGGTGCCGTAATGGTCAGCATGGCAAGGATAACATAGCGTTCCGCAATCTCCAGAATCAGCTTAAATACCTTGAACATGATGATAATGCCAAAGATAATGACCAGCAGCCACGCTGCGGTCAGAGAGCCGAACACGCTCTCATCCACCAGCTGCACATTGACCGCATCCGGTATCTGCAGCAGGTCAATGATCTTGGAAGTCATGCTCAGCCCTATGTCGCAGATTTGAGGACTTGCCAGCAGGAGGAAGGAAAACACAAAAGTACGGGTGAAAAGCAGTTTTGGATCTTCACCCTCAAAACCAAGACCGGACGCCATGCTTTTCAGCGCCTGAAACACCAGATTGCCGATCAGAAGCGCCCAGCCCACAGCCATAAGCACCTGCATGATGTCGTCGATCACCGGAACATGGGTTTTCAAATAGGCGAAATCCATGCTCATAATATCGAGCAACGATGAAGAAAAGTATTGCCAGCATTCCAGAGTGAGGCCATATGCCCACTCCATGAAGCCCTGAAAAATCAGCTCAAGCAATGTGGACACCTCCTTTGAGCCGGAGCCGCATCCACATTATGGGGTCAACGTTGCAAGGCCATTAAACAAGGGAGCAACATAGGCGATGAACGCGCCAATGCCGTTGATGATTGCCCAGGCAATCCAGATGCGTTTGAGCCAGTCCCACGCCTGGTCAACTTTGTGCTGGTTGTTGGAGAGTTTGGCACCCACCACAGCCACAGCAGACATAAGACCGGCCAGTACCGTGCTGATGCCGGCGATTTTGCTGTAAACATCTACAATGACGGTGTTTGCCACCGTCCACATATCGTCCACAGCAAGTGCAGGAACTGTCAGTGCAGTCAGCATGAGCATAAGCGTCAGACAGGAAACATAAATCCGATATAGCTTTTTCATGGAAACCTCCTTCAAATAGGTAAGAGAGAGGAGACTTTCTCCACCCTCCTTGACACTGCCGCTTTCCAACCGCGTTTTAACCCCGGGAATTCGGCTCCTCTGCCAGATGTCGAGCCAGATCCCAGAGTTCACCGAGAATCGGCTCGAAGGCATCGATCAGATCCGGATCAAAAGCGCCACACTCTTCATCCAGAAGCATTTTCACCGCTGCGGTGTCAGTCATCGCATCCCAATAGCTTCTGGGGCTGCGGAGTGCATCGTAGGCATCGGCCAGACTGATGACCTGAACATAGGATGCGATCTCACCTCCGCACAGATGGTCAGGATAGCCCCGGCCATTGACCCGCTCGTGATGATGCCGGCAGATTTCCAGCGCATAATCATAAATCGGATCGTCCCGCATTTCTGCAAGCGCGATTTCCACCATGGCAGCGCCCAGGATGGTATGTGCCTTGACAAACTCCCGTTCTGCGGAAGAAAGGGCGCCCTTTTTGTGGATGATCGTTTCGGGCAGCGCAGTTTTGCCGATGTCGTGCATAGTAGCGGCCTGCGCAATGTCGGGAATTGCATCCCAAAGGTCGGACGACAAAAAGCCGATGGACCAGGCATGGCAAAGCATCATCTGCACGAACTCACGGAAATAGTCGCTGTGCATCCCGTCATGGCTGTGCAGGTTCTGATTCAATTCCTGAATGGGGATCAGCTGCAGTCGAATATGTTTCATTATCGTTGCCTCCTTCATAAGAAAGGCCCGCGCAGGACACCGTGTGGTATCCTGCGCAGGCCGATGGTCAGATGTTACAGTTATGTGCCGCTATTTGATCAATAGCCGGTCTTGGGAAGTGTGGGGGTAGTGCCGTAACGCTGAATGATGGTCACCCAGCTTGCGTTTGCAGTCTGCCATGTGCCCAGATACTTACCACCCACATCTGCTCGGTTGGTCATGTAGTAGCCATTGACGGCGTTGCCGTTGACCATGACGCTCAAGGTGGGATTGGATACGCTCTGGAAACCAACAGGAACCTTACCGAAGTCAAAGTAGATGTCGGTAATGACTTCACCTGCCTGCATGGGAATGGCGTTGAGGGCAAAGGAGTAGTTGTTGCTGGTCAGCAGATTGGAGGCCAGCACCTGATAGTTTGCGGTATAGTTGGTCTTATACAGGATGCGGTAGTTCAGTCGGGCGCTGTAAGTGCCGGTAGTGAGCGTGGTAGCCCGGGCAACATCGGTGGGAATGCGGTCATGCCAGTAAAAACTCTCCAGATCCACATTGGAGGTGTTGGCTACGGTGATGTCGTAGCGCATCTGATTTCCGGCCAGTACGGCAGCGTTGCCGCGTTTGGTGATGGAAACACCCAGTTCTGCAGTCTTATCGTAGGCGTTGAGCTTGATAATCTGTCCGGCGTATTCCAGCGTCACATCAAACACCTGGGCAGAGACCTGCCAATAGGCGGGAGCGGACACCTCACGGATCTGATAGCGGGTCAGAGGCAGGGGCTTGCTGGCCGCCACACCACGGGAATCGGTGGTGATATATTCCACGACCTTGCCGCTGCGGGCATTGATGATCTCATAGACAGCGCCCTTGAGCGGAGTGCCGGGGGCGGTGCCTGTGATCTCGTTGTACTCGCCGGCATACTTGTAAATCTGGATCTGGCCTGTGATGGGCTCGTTCTCCCATTCGATCTCCACGGTCCTGCCTGCACTGACATAGACTGTCTTCATCTGGGTGTCCACATTGTAGCCCTCATTTTCCAGCTCGCGGATGTAGTAGCGGCCGGACTTGGTGAGGCCGGTGATATATACCCAGCCGTCCTGGTCAGATTCATACTGGCCGATGGGGGTCTTGTTGCTGTCATAGAGCAGGAAGGTGACGCCGTAGATGCCCTCGCCGGTGTTGCTGTCGATCTTATGGATCAAAATACCGGACAGGCTCTTGTTCTCAACGGTGAGAGTGGTAGTTTTGCCGTCCTTCACCTCGAAGTAGTGGGGCGTACTATCCAGCTCAAAGCCATCTGCACTCTTGATCTCAACAGCGTAGTAGTGGCCATCCTCCAGCGCCAGGAATGCACGGCCGGACTTGTCGGTGGTCACGGTATCCACAAGGCCATCGTCCGCACGGCGGATCTCGAACTTCACATTGGGGATGCGCTCGGTCTTCTTGTCTGCATTGACCTTGATGATCTCCACTCCGCCGATGGGATCGTTGTAGAAATACAGCGATTGCGTGTCATTGGTGTTCACCACAACAGTCTGGCTGCGGGTTTCCTCGTGGATGGTGTAGCCCGGGATGCTCTGCATCTCAGTCGCCACGATGGTGCCGGTGATGCCGGTAATCTTGATCTGGCCGTTTTTATCGGTCCAGTACAAACCGTTGGAGGAAAGCTGTCCGCCATCTGCATCAACCACACGACCATCAGCATAGGCAATCTTGAACTGAACGCCTTCCAGAGGCTCCTTGGTCACGGAATCCTGCTTGTTGATGATGAGATTGCCCTTGGGCTGGTTGCGGAACTCCAGAGTGACCGTCTGACCGGCCTTGATGCGGGCAGTCTGAGGCGTATCATCCAGAATGTAGGTATTGTCCTTGGTACGCGTTTCCTTGACAACTAAAGTCGTGCCGGGGTCGATGTTCTCAATCAGAACGGTGCCTGCGCTGTCGGTGACGAACTTGCCGTTGGCATTGCCAACCACAGTGCCGTCAGAGGTGGTGACGAAGAACTCAACATCAGACAAAGGCTCACGGCTCACACTGTCGATCTTCTTGATGAGCAGCGCGCCCTTGGGAGAGTTACCGAAATACAGCTCCACCACATCCTGATCCTTGCCGCTGATGTAGGCGGTCTGGGGAGCGGTATCAATGACGTGGCCGCTGTCACTGGCCAATTCCTCCACGATATAGGTGCCTTCGTCGAGCCCTGTAACGGTGAAGCTGCCGTTTGCAGAGGTCTTATAGGTGCCGATGACCGTGCCGCCGGTGCCGGAAGTGCCGGTGAGGTACTTCACCTGGAATACGGCGTTCTTCACCGCCTCTCCGGTGACGGAATCGAATTTGAATACGACCAAGGCACTGAGGGGAGTATTCTCAAAGGTGACGGTCTTACTCTCACCGGCCTTGACGAAGATTTCCTGCGCGGCCGGGTCTTTGATGCGGTAGCCGGGTACAGACTCGACCTCGGTGATTTTGTACCAGCCGTCCTTCAGGTTGGAGAGTTTGAACTGACCGTCGGCATCGGAATAGAAATAACCAAGGTCGTTGATCTCGCCGCTTTCTGTATCATTGCTGGCATAGGTGACATGGAACTTTGCGCCCTTCAGAGGCTCACCCGTGACGCTGCAAATCTTGTTGACAGTCAGGCTGGGCTTCTGATGGTTTTCAAAGTAAACGGTGTGGTCACGGTTGGGATAGAGGGTCACCAGCTGACTGGGAGCATCCAGCAGATAAGGGGAAGGCACGTACTTCTCGGAGATTTCATAGACGCCGGGAAGCAGATTTTTCAGCTCGGCACGGCCGTCCGTTCCGGTGCGGATCTCATCGACGCTGTGGCCGTCAGCCGCGCGGACGATGAATACGGTGTCGGGGATGGGTTCGCCGGTGTCTGCATCGTGCTTATAAACATAGAGGTTGGGGCGAATCTGATTCTCAATGACCAGCGTGCTGGTCTTGCCGGGGAACAGCTCTACCTTGTACTCCCGGAGGTCGATGATGTGGTCTGACACCGTAGAGGTCTCGCGCACGGAATAGACCCCAGGCTCCAGATCGCTGACAAGGATCTCGCCGTTCTTATTGGTGGTGCGGTCGAGGTAATGTGTACCATCTTCGATCTTGGCGATACGGAAGGTCACGCCTTCCAGAGTAGAACCATCGGAGCTGAGCTTGATGATCTGCAGGGAGGGCTTGATACTGTTGGTGAACACGAACTGGGCATCCTCGTTGGGGTCCAGCTGAATAATGCGCTGCGCTTCATCAATGACATAGCCCGGGCAGGACAATTCCGTTACCACATAGGCACCCGCAGGGAGCTTGCTTAGGACGATCTCACCGTTTTCATCGGTTCGGAACTCTTCGGGACCGTAGTCACCCGCAACGGATTTAATCTCAAACAGGACATTGGGGATGACTTTAGAGGGATCGGCACTGTCCACCTTCACCAGTCGCAGGCCGGGCTTGACGTCGTTGAAGAACATCAGCTCCTTGATGCCGTCACCGGCTTTCAGCTCTACTTCCTGGGGGGTGGTGTTGAGGATATGCCCATCACTGCCTGTATCCACTTCCACGGCTCGATAGGTGCCGGGCTCCACGTCGGTCAAAAGGATTTCACCGAACTCATCGGTGCGGAAGGTACCCAGAGAAACACCGTCACGCCAGACCTCAAAGGTGACGTCGGGCATAGCGACCATATTCTTGCGGTCGTACTTGATGATGCGAAGGCCCGGCAGCTCCTCGTTGACCAGATGGAATGTAGTGGTTTCACCGGCAATGACGGTCGTGGTGTAGATGGTATCATCCAGCAGCCATCCCGCCGGAGCTGCAGTTTCTTCGATTCGATACGCGCCGGGCTGGATCTCACGGAAGACGGCAACACCTGCGGAGTTAGTCTCTCCGGTATAGCGCTGACCGCTTTCAATGTGGGTAATCGTGATCAGTGCTCCGGGCAGGTTCATGCCGGTGTTGGAGGTTTTCTCGATGCGGAGATTGCCGTAGGGCTCGTTTTCAAACACAACTTCGGCCACCTCACCGTAGACCACCTGCACATTCTGGGCAGGTTCTTCGCTGAGCAGGTAAAAGTCCGGCGCGACCCGCTCATATACGGTGTAGTTTCCGGTCAGGGTCAGAGGGATGCGGATCTTACCGGAGGAATTGGTGGTAAAGGTACCAACAGTGGCACCGTCAGGACCAACGACCTCGAACATGGCGCCGCTCAGAGGGATGGTTGTGCCGGCTTCGTACTTGACGATCTGGAGGCCGGTATCCATTTCCACTTCGGGCTCATCACCATAGTTACTGTAGGCGGACAGGTTCATTTTCCTTGTGGGGTCGGTGTCCACCATGTAATTCTGGATATTGCCGTATTTATCCACCTCAACCACAGAGGCATAGAAGATGGCGTACTGGTAAACATCCAGATCAAAGGACAGCTGCACGCTGCCGGTCTGTCCGGCCACGCTGTCCGCCGGGTAGAGGACCTTGAACTGTGCCGAATAGCCTTCACCGGTGGCGCTGGTGGTCAGGGTGGAGATGTCATTGTTATTCATGTCCACGATGCGGGTGCCGGAAGGAACGCTGGCAGGGTCCGTGAAAGCGACATTGATTTTGTAATCGCACACCCAGGTCTTCGATGTAACCGTAAAGACCTGCTGCTTATACTGGCGGCCGTTGACGGTCACTTCATAGGCAACATCACGGTCAGGAGTACAGCTGACATTGGGCGACAGATTTTCGGTCCATGTCGTGCCACGGCGGTAGATGTCTTTGGCTGCGGCGAGGATCTTCTGCGCACGCTCCAATTCAAGGCCGGTCAGGTTGGGGTTGACCTTCAGGTTGTTGATGTCCCAATGGGACAGGAGATAGCACCACAGGGCCATTTTGGTGGCATAGTAGGCGTGGTACTTATTCTCAAGGCCCAGCTCGCTCAGGCCGCGATTGGGATAGCCGTTGGCGATGATACCGGTGACCTTGGGATCTGCCGCCTTTTCATCGGCCAGATACTTGATGCTTTCGCCCACCCCTACGGTCTGGGGAACGCCCTTATCATTGGGGTTCACGCAGTAGGCAGGGATTTCTTTGACCGCTCCGGATGGAGTAACACGGTTATAGTAGGTATAGATCTGCTCACGGATACGTCCGTTGATAGACAGATACGACATTGTTACGCCGCCATTGAAAATATTGATCTCGCCCAGTGCTTCCTCTTCCGAAGATGCTGCGAAAGCGGTGGTCGAGAGCATACTAAAAAGCATGATGACGGCTAAAAACGCTGACATGAAACGCTTTTTCATAGGCTTACCTCCATAAAATCAGGGAGGATACCCATTCATACAGAACAGCATCCCCCCTTGGGTGAAATATGAACTTGTGGGGAGATGCAAAAGAGGAAGACAGCACGATTTGTGCTGTCTCCCTCTTTTAGACTGTATGGTGGACTAAATACTCAGTTTGCAGGAACACACCGTCTTTGTAGACATCCCACGCCTCAAGTGAGTGGGTCCCACAGGGGCTGGAATTGAATGGAGCAACGATTTCGCTCTCGCGCCAGGGCCAGAAACATTCCGCCTGGGTATCATCCGCAATCGTCAGATTGATGCGCACCTTGGGGTTGCCACTGGGATGCAAAACGGGTTTGCCGTCCTGCCAGGTTTCCGGGTTGTCTCCGATGGCGTTATATAGGGTATAGAGCATTCGACGGGTCTCATAGAGATTTCGGATAAACATGTACTCGCTGTCACCGATGGTAAAGTGTCTGACCTCTGCATCCGGCAACTCCGGCTGGGGCAGCAGGCTCCAGTCACAAGTAGGCTCGGGCAGTTCGGGCAGAGGGCCGCTGGCAAACATATTGGCATCGTAGCGGCGAACATCGGTGATGGTGTAGTTGGTGCCATCATCGCAGCGGATCACATCGCCAGCCTGCGGCACATAGCGGGAGCCGTCAGACGGGACATTGATGGAACCATCGTCGTTTCTGCTGATAGCCTGTCCTGCCGGTGTGGCTGACTGCGGCGCTTCAGATACTTCGATATCATATCCCATCTTTGCCATGGTGCGGTAGATCAGCACAGCCATGTTACCACGGGTGATCTCTGTTCCTGCGAGGGCTTCTGCAGGGGCAAGTTCCAGCTCAACGGCCGTCTGGCAGGCGGTGGCATAACTCCACTCCACACCCACATCCCCAAGGCACCGCAGCATGACGGTGCAAGCCGCAGCCGGGGTCACGGGGTCATAGGAACCATACAAGCCATTTCCGTAGCCAGCCACTAGATGGTTGGCCGCACAGTAGCCTACATAGACCTTTGCCCAGTCAGGCACATCAGTGAACTTGCACTGGCCGCGGTAGTAAGCACTATCCGCCTCGACATGATCGGGATTTGCAACGATACGGGTGAGCACCGCAGCCATCTGCGCACGGGTCAGGCCCTGATCCAGCATCATATCACCGGTCTCGTTTCCAACCATGATACCCGCCTCACGCAGGTAGGATGCGGCGGTTTGCTGTTCAGTGTTGGCTCCGGCGGCAAAGGCGCTGCCGGTCATCGACACAAGGAACAGCGTCAAGATTAAAAAGGTTCGGATTCGTTTCACAATATCACGCTCCCTTCCGATAAAACGTAGTGGTTACACTGGCTGTCATGCGGCGGGTATTTTCGTCATAGACGCAGCGATCAAACTCATAAATACCCATCTGCTCAGCCTGCTCTGCCAATTCCGCAGGAAGGTCAACTGTGATGTCCATTTTGATCCTTACTTCATCGTCCTTCCTTTGTGGCTTGAATTTCTGTACCAATTCAGATACTTCCTTTGGGGGTTCATATTCTCCGGAGTGATTTGAGAATAATACAGAAATCTAAGCGTGTCAAAGGTTTATTTGAAATCACTGCGCCGATAAAACTCAACACCGCAAAACCGTTGCGCCGCAATGGTTTTAGAGATCCACTTCCACAGCCTGAACACAGACTCGTTTGCTGGGCTGGTTGGCTAGACAGGTGGTGATGGTGATGCGGTTGTCGGCCGTGGCCTGCAGATAACTCCAGTCTGTACTGGCGATAGTCTTTACCAAAACGACCTCGTAGGTGCGTGTGCCGTAGATGGTGGTATAGGTGATGGTATCACCGATCTCCAAATCTTTGATGTCGCCAATCACATATTTGGCACCTCTATTGTGGCCGCAGACTGCCACGTTGCCATCCCATGCAGAGGTCGTGGTGTAGTGACCGAGACCCTTTGCCATGCTGGCGTTGGTCTCGCCCTCCCAGACCTTCACGTTGATGTCAAGAGAGGGGATCTTCAAGGTGCCGATGCTGCCGTCCTTGCGTTCCATGTCCTCAGCGCTGGTATAGGCAGGCTCCCGATAGACGGGAGTGATGGCGGTTCCGCCGGAGATTACAGGAGTGCCGTAGCTGCCGGCACCAACGCCATAACCGCCGGCGCTGGTGGAGACATTCACATACTGCTGCAGCCCGGGCAAGCGGACCTTTTCCATGACGCCGGTCTGGGTCGTGCTGAAGCAGCCATAGGACAGTTCCGGGATTTGATAGTCCACAACATTGATGCCGCCGTAGTTGTACGAACCGTAAATATCCTCATAGGATGTGGAGGGGTAATACTCCGAATCCGACGTAGACTCAAAGGTGTATTCTGCGGCAAAGGCGCTGACCGACAGAGATAGTACCGTTGCGATCATCAGCGCCATACAAATCAGTCGCCTCATGTGCTTCATGCGTTCTGCTCCTCCTGTTCTTCAGAATCTTCCTCCAACTCCTCATCCTCTTCCTGACGCTTCGCAGTTCTGCGGTTGTGGATCAGAAGGCCGCCGCAGACAGCCGCAGCGATCAGTCCACCGCCCGCCAGCAGGAAAGGCCAGTTTTCAGTGAAAAAGCTGCCAAAGCTGCTGATCATATCGGTGGTACCATCGGCCTCAATCGGCTCGGGAACAATTTCCTCACCCAAATATGTCAGTACATAGATGATACTCTCAATTCCCTCGTGGGTAACATCCCCCACATACTCTGCGGTTGTGATGTATCCGGTTGCTGCATTGTAGGACGCCTTCGCAGAGTAGGTGGCAATGGCCTGATAGGACGAGGGCATCAGTGCTTCACCCACAAGGTCTGTCCCGGTGACCTGCCACTCCACATTGGCAAGAGTGAGTGTCCTGCCATCCTTGACGGTGGTAGCCGGAACGTAGGACATATCGTTGCGGTCGAGCTGACCAATGGTCTTGGTTTCGGTCACAGTATAGCTCTTGGTGGTGTAGCCGGCAGCCTCGGTGACGATACTGGTGTGGTCCAGTGCAAGCCTGCCCTTAAATACGCCATCGTCGTATTCGATGGTGGGCTCCAGATTTTCAAGCACCACAGACAGGTCTTTCTTGGCTGTTTCAATGGTGATGATCTCCGTATGCACTTTAGTTTCTTCAACGGGGTTTTCGGTTTTCACAATGTTTGCAAAAGTGTAGAGGAAACCTTCCAGTTCAAAAGGTTCCTCGATCAAGGTTGCCGGGTCCTGGTCCGGCGGGATCGTGTAGGTCTTGATGGCCTGCTGGCTGCCGTTGAGATTCTGGACCACGGTATCCGTAGGCACCTCCAAAGCAAAGGCGTTGACGGACATGGCCAGCGTGAGCAGCACACAAAGTATTGCTTTTTTCATTTTTACGGGAGCCTCCTATTCTCAGTTTTTTCCTGCGCAGCGTTTCTCCGCCGCAGCTTTCGGGGTGCGCGGTGTTCGTTTCACGATGCTCTTTCCTCCTCCTTGATTTTGTATTCTACTGCGCGCTCCGGGTGCTCCCGTAGTGCGTCCAGTATTCTGATGGCTTGCTCCAGGGCCTGCATCGTGTCACGCTTCTGGCGTTTGATGAAGCCATGCAGGAGCAGCACCTGTCCGTTGGGGCAAAAGCAGAAGATGATGCGAACTAACATCTTGCTCTTTACCCGCAGCTCACACAGATCCCGATAGCGTTCCAGAGAAAACCGCTTGAAATGGGGTTCTCGCAGCTCCGGCTTATGGGGCTTGGACAGCTGATAAAGCTGCATGATGATCTTCTCCCGCAAGCGTGGATCGAGACTATCAATAAATTCCGGGAGCTGGGCAGGCTTATCCGGTGGCTGATAGACCAAAATTCCTTTCAAAATTAGAGCACCTCCTCGGAGTCACAAAGCTTTTTCAGGTGCAGAACATAGCTGTCTGCAAACGCGCCCGCAAGAGCAGGACTGCCGCTGATCCACCAGATGGGATTGGGCAGGGCCTGCCCCAGGGCGTCATACTGCAGGCAGATCAGCAGAAACTTCTGCCGGGCGTCAGCTGTTTCAGCCGCCGAAAACAGTTGACCCAAATCATCCTTCACCATGGAATAATCCTGGTAAAAGTCACACAGCTCATCAAAGAGCAGCCCCGCAAATACTGCACTCAGCGTCAGCAGTGACGTCTTGTTTGCTTCACCGTCTGCCTTGAGCAGATCCATTCTTTTCAGTCGTTCCTCGGCTCCATCGTCAAAGGGGTTCTGTGCACGGCGCCCTCGCGCTCTTTTTCTCAGTTCGTTCATTTCGTCACCTTCCTATGGCATAAAAAAAGCCCGGCACCGCAAAAGCGGTGCCAAGCCTATCTACCGACAGTTATTTTTTCTCATCCAAAATGGTTGCTCAAAAACTCAAGAAAGAGTTTTTCCAGCGCATCTTCACCTCCGACCTTTTCGATATATGGAGCAAACTTCTTTCGCTCAAAGCTGAGTTTCTTCGGAGGCATAGCTGCTCTCCGTTCCTCGGCCGCTCTGGCCTCCCGCCATGCCGCATAAATAAGCTGGCGGTCTGCGCAGGGTGGGTGACATCTCTGAACGATATAATTCACGGTCGCTATATTCAACTGATAGCCTTCAATGGAACACATTTCGATAAACGCGCGCTGGGATACGGCTTCGTAGTCAGCTATTTTTTCTGCGCAGGCCAGAGGCAGCAATTTCGGGTGTTCTTCCAGTATCTCTTGCAGCTCCGAGATGAGCTGGGTCATCTTAATTGCCTTGCGGATCTCGTATTCCGTAACACCGAAAAACTCCGCTACAATTTTTCGCGCGCTGTACCTTTGGCGAATCTCGCCAAAGGTGCCGGAATCAAACTTCTGGCGAATTTCGCCTGAAGTTTGAATATCAAATCGAAACCCTTGCCTTCTCTGCGCCTCTAAAAGTGCTTTGTATGCCTGTCCACGCTCAATAATCGTTAAATCCTGCCGTCGAAGCAGGTTGGTGGCGATGGCGATGGTCGTAGCTCGCTCATCATCAGCATCAACGATTTCCGCCTCTATCTCTGACCAGTTATTCAACCGTCCTGCGTTGGTTCGATTGTGCCCAGCCAGAATCTCGTATTCATCCCGATAGGGAATGGAGCGAACTATGATCCGTTCAAGCTGCCCTTCGGCCGCCATGTGCTCTGCCAGTGCCTGAAGTTTCGATGCAGAATAGGGCTTAAATCCTATATCAGCGGTGAAGAAGGGATGCAATTTGCTGATAGGCAATTTACACACCTTTGGCTGCGGAGCATTTGAAGGGGTCTGGAAGAGCGTTTCATATGCAGCATTGCCGACCTCAAGCTCGGATGCCTGCTGGGTGGCAAGCATCCTGTTTTTGAGCATGGCACTCATATCGCCTTTACTCAAGCTGCAACACCTCCTCGGCCAGACACCGATACGAAACTGCCGCAGGATTTTGCGGCCTGTAGACGAAGATGCTTTGACCTGCGGCCGGTGCCTCTGCAAGTTTTATGGTGTACTCGATTGGGTGAGAGAACACATTGATCTTTGTTCCATACACATCTACAACACTTTCCCGAATACTTTCGCAAAGCTGCGGCTTGGACTGATACATGGTAATAAGAATGCCGGCGATCTTCAGCGATGGATTGAACTTGGCCTGAACGGAGCGAACCAACTCCAGCACTTCCGGGATACCCTCACTTGCCAAAAAGTGTGCCTGCACCGGAATGATGCAGTAATCGGCGGCAGAGAGGGCATTGACCGTAAGAAGTTCGTACTTCAATCCGCAATCAACGATGATGTAATCATAGTGGCTGCGAAGGATATCGGTGATCACAGCCAGCACTTTTTCACAGGCACGATCTTCTGCCCCCATGGCATTATACTGGGACATCTGCATAACCTGCAGGCGGGCCGCAGCATCCGCCACTCTTTTGTTGCAGGGGATCAGGTCAATTCCGGACTCCGTCTTGATAATCGTCCGTTCGATATGTATTTCGAGATCCTCCGGGTAGTCAATAGCGGCAAGCATTAGGTTGTTCACTGTGCGCTTCTGCTCTGCCGGGGTATATCCAAAAGAGGCTGTCAAGCTGCCCTGCGAATCATAGTCAATGACCAGGACCTTTTTTCCTGCCGCAGCGAGGGCCGCACCAAGATTTACCGTTGTTGTCGTTTTACCAACGCCACCTTTTTGATTGGTGACCGCAATTACATGCTCACTCATGCAGAACCCTCCTAAGCAGTTCGATATGTTCTTTTGACTTCTCTCGAATATCGTGGTATGCTTTTGAAGCAACAAAATCCAGCAAAAATGGCTGCGGATAATATAGTTTTCCGGACAGGCGTAAGGCTTTTAATCCTCGGGTCTGGCCCCAGTCGTAGATTTCTCTGAGATTGTACCCAAGAATCACACTGACCTGTTTTGGAGCCAGTACATCCGGCAGATGGGCAATATCCTGTTCGACAACCGTGCGAATCTCTTTGCCGAGCCGCATCGTGTACCGTTGCACCGGACAGTATGGATATCTGTTACAACGATCACTACGCCGATACTTCGTGGGGTTTATGCTCCTATCCGCGAGGTATCGCTCGACTTCTGCTTTTGGTATCCGGTATCCAAGCCCCTGTTTTTCCGGCCGTTCGGCTAAAACAAGTTCTGTCTCTATAAGCCATAGCGCTGTCCTTTTGCTGATGTGGGCAATTTTGTAGAAATCCTCTTTGCTCAGATAGTCACCGGGAATATCTGTAAGCTTCAACTCCTTTTTCCTCATACCCGCACCCTCAGCTTTCTGCTGGCATAGTCCTCGCTCAACACATAGTCGATGACGGACTCTTTGGGTATCCAGTAGTGCGGCTTAATGAAGATGGCCTTGACCTTTTGCTCACGGATCAGGCGACGGGCAAAGGAATCACCGATCCCGCCCAGCATTTCCCGGAACATCGAAACAGATACCAAATCAGGGTACTGTTTGAACTGCCGTCTATATTTATTTCTTATGTCTTTCATTTCCGAACCTCCTTGCAAATAGCCATTGGCAAATAGGTTCGGTGCCATGTTTGATGGTTTTAGTTCTCTCCTAAAACCCGAAAATACGTCTGAGTTCTCTCCTCGGTTCTCCGTTTCTTTCTCAAGGGGCCGAAGGAATGAGTTCTCTCCTAGTTCTCTCCAAGTTGCGTCAGGAGAGAACTTTTGAGGCTTCTATGAAGCCATTGAAAAATCAAGAGGCAACCGCAAAAAGCTTGTAATTACAATGCTTTGGGGCGACGGAGGACTGCGGAGTGCTGCGGTGGAAATACGTGGGCCAAGCACTCAAAAGCCAGTAAGTCTGGCAGTATGAAATCTGATAAAAACCTTGATTTTTCAAGGCTTCCCAGTTACAATAAAATATGGCTTTTATAGTGAGTTCTCTCCTTGTTCTCTCCTATGAGAATTTTGGGAGTTTCTCGATAAAATGTGCCGGTGTGATGGAATGGTAGACGTAGCGGATTC